>Ga0302320_10027260_pt1 | contig 11016 bp, 9 predicted proteins | sample Bog_T0_3_FD_202130 | JGI IMG/M metagenome (GOLD analysis project Ga0302320, IMG submission 202130) | Peat permafrost microbial communities from Stordalen Mire near Abisko, Sweden - Bog_T0_3 | ecosystem: Environmental > Terrestrial > Soil > Wetlands > Peat | place: Sweden: Abisko, Stordalen Mire... | reverse complement strand
GGTCGGTCGGGCCGAAGATCTTTTGCAGGGAATCCCTGTCCATCTGAGACTGGGCCGGGAACTGGACCTCCCCGGGCAGTGTTCGGAGCAGGAGGTGCTGGCGGAGATGATGGCCATGGCGGCCATGAACACACCATTCAGCTCCCGCTTCCTGGGGGCGGGTGCCTATGATCATTTCGTGCCGGCGGCGGTGGACCAGATGACCAGCCGACAGGAATGGTTCACGGCCTACACCCCGTACCAGCCCGAGATCAGCCAGGGCACCCTGCAGCACATATTCGAGTACCAGACCCTCACCTGCGACCTCACCGGCCTGGAAGTGGCCAACGCCAGCCTGTATGACGGCGCCAGCGCCTGCGTGGAGGCCGCGCTCATGGCCGTGCGCCTGGCCAAGAAGCGCAAGACCATCCTCATCTCGGCCGGCCTGCACCCCCACTACCAGGAGGCGCTCTGCACCAACATCACCCCGCACGAGGGGCTGAAGCTGGTGCTGGTGGGCCTCAAGGACGGCGTCACCGACATGGCCGACCTGGCCGCCAAGCTGGACGGCGACGTGGCCGCGGTGATGGTGGGCTATCCCAACTTCCTGGGCTGCGTGGAGGACCTCAAGGCCATCGCGGACGCGGCCCACGCCGCCGGCGCGCTGGTGGTGTCGGTCACCCAGGAGGCGCTGGCATTCGGCTGGCTGGAAGCGCCCGGGAAGCTGGGGGCCGACATGGCCACCGGCGAGGCCATGTCGTTCGGCAACAAGCTGAACTTCGGCGGGCCGTACTTGGGCTTCCTGGCGGTCAAGGACAGCCAGAAGCGTGAGATTCCGGGACGGGTGGTGGGCCAGACCCGCGACCTGGACGGCCAGGTGGGCTACGTGCTCACCCTCACCGCCCGGGAGCAGCACATCCGCCGGGACAAGGCCACCAGCAACATCTGCTCCAACCAGGGCCTGGTGGCGCTGCGGGCGAACATCTTCCTGCAGCTGGCCGGCCCCGAGGGGCTCATGGGCCTGGCCCGGCAGAACGTGGCCAAGGCCCAGTACCTCCAGACCCGGCTGCTGGAGCTGCCGGACTTCTCCGCCAAGTTCAGCGCGCCGTTCTTCAACGAGTTCGTCACCGTCTACCGGGGCGACATGCAGGGGCTGCAGGCGGAGTGCGCCCGGGCCGGCATCCTGCCCGGCCTGGACCTCACCCCCTACGCCGCCGACCTGAAGGGCTGCATCCTCTGGTGTGCCACCGAACTGAACACCCGCGCCCAGATCGAGCAGCTGGTGGAAGTCCTGGCCCGCGTTCCCAGCCTGGTTCGTTAAGGATCCCGACCATGACCACCCGAACCCGTGAATCCCTCATCTTCGAACGCTCCGTGGCCGGCAAGGTCGGCATGGACCTGCCCAGGCTCGATGTCCCGGAGCCCCGGGACACCCGCCCGGCCCACCTCAAGCGCAGCGGCTTCGACGCCCTGCCCTCGGTCACCGAAGTGGACGTGATCCGCCACTTCACCCGCCTGTCCAAGTGGAACTACGGGGTGGACGACGGCCTCTACCCGCTGGGCTCCTGCACCATGAAGCACAACCCCCGGATCAACGAGAAGGTTGCCGCCCTGCCCGGCTTCGCCGACAGCCACCCGCTGGCCCCGGCGGCCCAGGTCCAGGGCAACCTGGCCGTGCTCTACACCCTCCAGGAATGGCTGAAGGAGATCACCGGCCTGCCGGCGGTCACCCTCCAGCCCTGCGCCGGCGCCGCCGGCGAGCTCACCGGGGTCATGCTGATCCGCTCCTACCACGTGTCCCGGGGCGCCAGGCGGCGGGTCATCCTGCTGCCCGACAGCGCCCACGGCACCAACCCCGCCACCGCCGCCATGGCCGGCTACGATGTGGTGGTGGTGGCCTCCCAGGCCGACGGCACCGTCAGCTTCGATGACGTCACCGGCGCCGACGGCAAGGCGCAGAAGGGCCTGGACACTCTGCTCTCCGAACTCAAGGAGGACGTGGCCGGGCTCATGATCACCAACCCCAACACCCTGGGGATCTTCGAGCACCGGATCCAGGACATCTGCAAGGCCATGCACGCGGTGGGCGGACTGGTCTACATGGACGGGGCCAACATGAACGCCATGGTCGGCGTGGCCCGTCCCGGCGACTTCGGCGTGGACGTCATGCACCTGAACCTGCACAAGACCTTCTCCACCCCCCATGGCGGCGGCGGTCCGGGCTCCGGCCCGGTGGCCTGCAGCATGGAGCTGGAACCGTTCCTGCCCCGGCCCGTGGTGCTGCGGGACACCGCCAAGGTGGGCGAAGGCCAGGTGGCCCAGCACAGCTACCGGCTGGATTGGGACCGGCCCCAGAGCATGGGCAAGGTCCACGCATTTTTCGGCAACTTCGGCATCGTGGTCCGGGCCCTCACCTACTGCCTGAGCCACGGCGGCGACGGACTCAAGGCCGCCACCCTGCGCGCCATCGTCAACGCCAACTACATCCGCAAGGAACTGGCCGGCGTCTACCACATGGAATACCAGACGCCGACCCTGCACGAAGTGATCCTGGACGACAGCGCCCTGGCCAATGACGTGCACACCCTGGACGTGGCCAAGGGCCTCATCGACCGCGGCTTCCACCCGCCCACCATCTATTTCCCGGCCATCGTCCACGGCGCCCTGATGATCGAGCCCACCGAAAGCGAAAGCAAGGAGGAGATGGACGAGTTCATCGCCGCGATGAAGGAGATCGCCCTGCAGGCGGTGGAAAACCCCGAAGCCCTGCACCAGGCGCCGGTTCTGGTGGGCATGCGCCGGCTGGACGAGACCATGGCCGCCCGCAAGCCGGTGCTGCGCTGGACCCGTCCCGCCTGATTTCACGGATCTGAAAGGGAAGTGGCCGGTCGGACTATGGTCATGCCGGCCACTTCTCGTTACCCTCAAGAAGATGTCCAGGAGCGTTCATGCCGGGTAGGAATACGAAGGGATTTGCCGCTTATGCCCTCCTGGGGGTCCTGGCGGGGCTGAACGTCGGGATGCAGCTGGCCTGCCACAAGCGCGACAAACAGGAAAACTTCACCCAGCCGCCCTCCCTCTCCTACCAGACGACCCTCATCCTGCCCACCGCCGCCCAGCCGTTCACCAGCGTCGCGCCTGCGGTGTCGGCCTACTTCTACTACAACGGCGTCGGCGGCTACGAGACGACGGGATTCAGCTTTTCCGTGAAGCCATCCCTGCCCACCGGGCTGGCGCTGGACCCGGGCACCGGGATCATCTCCGGGACCCCCGCGGCCGTGAGCGCCCAGACCGCCTATGCCATCACCGCGAACAATGTCCGCAGCGACGGGGGCGGGGCGACCAGCTTCACCGTGACCCTGGGCGTGCAGGCCACCTCCCCGGTGGTGCTGGACTATGGCGGGGCCGGGGCGGCCTCCACCACGGCGGTGGCCGGCTCCGTGAACCTGGCCCCGCCTGCGGTGTCCGGCGGCGTGGCCACCGGCTTCGGCGTGAGTCCGGCCCTGCCCGCCGGACTGAGCCTGGACCCCAGTACGGGCCAGGTCTCGGGGACGCCCTCCGTGGCCATCCCCGCCACCCAGTTCCTCCTCACCGCCACCACCCCCGCGGGCAGCGGCAATGCCGCCTTCACCCTGGTGGTGACCGCCACCCAGCCCGCCGCGCCCCTGGGCCTCGACTACCCCGGCGGCCCGTTCACCGCCCCCCATGGCCAGCCGTTCACCATCCCGCAGCCGACCTTCACCATCCCCCCGGTCGGGGTGGTCTTCACCGTTTCGCCCGCCCTGCCCGCGGGCCTGGCCCTGGATCCGCTCACCGGCGTGATCGCCGGGACCCCCCTGGCCGCGGCCGCCCAGCAGGGCTACACGGTCACCGCCAGCAATGGCGGCGGCTTCAGCCTGTTCGACGTGGTGCTGACGATAAGCTAGCTATATCGATTCGCGGAAAGTCACCTTGTTGATCTCGGCGAAGGTGGTGATGCCCTGCCGGACCTTCTCCACGGCGCTCTCCCGCAGGGTCTGCATGCCGCTGGCCCGGGCCGCGGCCTTGATCTCCCGCACCGAGGCCCGGCGGGTGATGAGTTCGCGGATATCGTCGTTCATGCCCATGAATTCGATGATCGCCTGCCGGCCGCGGAAGCCGGTGCCGTTGCAGTCCACGCAGCCGACCCGGTCGAACAGGGTGGCAGTCCGGGCCCATTCCTGGTCCAGGCCGTTCTCGGTGAGCTCGGCCTGGGTGGGCAGAGGCAGGGGCCGCTTGCACTTGACGCACAGGGTGCGCACCAGGCGCTGGGCCAGGATGCAGTTCAGGGCCGAGACGAAGTTGTAGACTTCAACACCCATGTGCTGGAACCGGCTGAGCACGTCCAGGGTGTGGTTGGCGTGCACGGTGGTGAACACCAGGTGGCCGGTGAGGGCGGACTGGATGGCGATCTGGGCGGTCTCCGAGTCGCGGATCTCGCCCACCAGGATCTTGTCCGGGTCGTGGCGCAGGATGGAGCGCAGGCCCACCGCGAAGGTGAGGCCCTTCTTCTCGTTCACCGGGATCTGGGTGACCCCCTCCAGCTGGTACTCCACCGGGTCCTCGATGGTGATCAGCTTGTCCTCGGGGCTGCGGATCTCGCTGAGGACGGCGTACAGGGTGGTGGTCTTGCCGCTGCCGGTGGGCCCGGTGACCAGGAACATGCCGTACGGCTCCCGGGCGAACCGGCGCAGCCGGGTAAGCTCGTTGGGGGAGAAGCCCAGGATCTCCAGGTTCAGGGTCTTGAACTCCTCGCTGAGGTTCTCCTTGTCCAGGATGCGGATGACCGAGTCCTCGCCGTGGATGGTGGGCATGATGCTCACCCGGAAGTCGATGGCCCGGCCACGGACCTTGAGCTTGAAGCGGCCGTCCTGGGGCTTGCGTTTCTCGGCGATGTCCAGCTCGGACATGACCTTGATGCGGCTGATGATGGGCGAGGCGAAGCGCTTGTCGATGGGGTCCGCCGCCGGGTACAGGCTGCCGTCGATGCGGTACTTGATCTGGAACCCGTTGCTGGTGGTCTCCATGTGGATATCCGAGGCCCGCCGCTGCAGCGCGTTGAAGATGGCCGTGTCCACCAGCCGGATGATGGGCGCCTCCTCCTTGTCGGTGAGGTTCTCAAGGTCCAGCTCCTCCTCCACGTCCTCCTCCCGGAGCACCTGGACCCGGAGGGCCTCTCCGGCCTCGTCCATGACCTTCTGGCCGCTCTCGGACTTCTTGAGCACCACCAGGATCTGGGCCATGGGGGCGGCGGCGAAGCGCAGGGGGCGCTTCAGGTGCATGCGGAGCAGGTCCTGGACCACCACGTCCAGAGGGTCGGCCATGGCCAGCCAGAGGTAGCCGTCCCGCTCGTGCACGGGCACAAACCGGTGTTTCAACATCAGGTCCAGGGAGATGGCCTGGAACAGGGCAAAATCGACCGGTTCCCGGGTCAGGTCCAGGGTCGGGTAGAGCGGCGAGGGGCGGGCATCGGCCTTCGGCAGGTCGTCCGCCGGGAGGCTGTGACTGATGTCTGAGGTCAAAGTGGCGGCGCTGGGCGAGGTTTGTGAGGTATTTTCGGTCGTCATGGCTTAATCTTAATGCTTCGGATGACCACGTGCTTCAAAAGGTGATCCTTCTGCCTGGTATCCCCGTGGGCTCATCGTTGACCACCTTCCGGTGGTTCCGACAATGGCTTGTTTCCCCACCACTCCGCCTGGGAGGCACCGTGCGCGGCTATGTTCCCGTCCTGCTTCTGATCCTCATCGCCATCGCCCTTCCGGTGGTGATCTGGACCATCTCCGCCATGGTCCGGCCGCACTTCCCCAGCGCGGCCAAGTACTCCACCTATGAGTGCGGCATCAAGACCACGGGCGAGGCGCGGGAGCAGTTCTCGGTACGCTATTATCTGGTGGCGGTGATGTTTCTCGTTTTCGACGTGGAAACCGTGTTCCTGATGCCTTGGGCCATCCAGATGAAGGAACTGGCCGTATTCGGCCTTCTGGAGATCGGTATTTTCCTGTTCCTTCTACTGTTCGGCTACGGCTACATCTGGTCCAAAGGAGCCCTGACATGGGAATGATGAATCAGCCTACAGCGCTGGAGCATGTGCTCATCACGACCAAGGTTGAGAAGATCATCAACTGGTCCCGAGCCACCAGCGTATGGCCCATGACCTTCGGCCTGGCCTGCTGCGCCATCGAGATGATGGCCGCCGGGGCCGCCCGGTTCGATTTCGACCGGTTCGGCTGCGGCATCTTCCGGGCCACTCCCCGGCAGAGCGACCTCATGATCGTGGCCGGCACCGTCACCTACAAGATGGCCCCCATCATCAAGCAGCTCTACGACCAGATGCCGGAACCCAAGTGGGTGATCGCCCTGGGCAGCTGCGCCACCGCCGGCGGCCCCTTCGACAGCTATCACACCATCCAGGGGGTGGACAAGATCGTCCCGGTGGACATCTACATTCCCGGCTGCCCGCCCCGGCCGGAAAGCCTGATCTACGGGTTCCTGAAGCTGCAGGACAAGATCATGTCCGGCAGCATGGCGGACCGATACAAGGAAATCTTTGAGGCGGTGGGCTAGCCATGGCGATTGTAAAAGTCTGGATCGACGAAGGTTGTATTGTATGCAACGCCTGCGAGGCCGAGTGCGCCGATGTCTTCCACGTGACGGATGACACCTGCGTCATCAACGCCGCCGTGCGCACCGACGGCCTGACCACCGAGAACCGGGACGAGAAGGCCCCGCTCAAGGAGGACCTGGGCCGGAGCCTGGAGGCCCAGATCGTGGCCGCGGCCGCCGGTTGCCCGGTGAACGTCATCAAGTTCGACCAGGTGGCCGAAGCGCCCGCGGATGTGCCGAGCCCCGCCGCCGAACCGGTGCTTGTCCTGGCCCCTGAGCCCGCCCCTCCGGCCCCCGCGGCCGTTCCGGTCCCGGAGCCCGCGGCCGCGGCGCCAGCCCCGGTCCCCGTTCCGGTTCCGGAGCCCGTGGCCGCGGCGCCAGTCCCGGTCCCCGTTCCGGTCCCGGAGCCCGCGGCCGTGGCGCCCGCCCCGGCCCCCGTGGCCGCGGCGCCCGCCGCCTACGTCTACGACCTCGCGGCCGCGCCCAACCGCCAGGTGGTGCTGCCCGTGACCGTGCCGCTGCCCAGCCTGAAGACCTTCCTGGAGGAGCAGGCCGCCGCGGCCGCCGCCGAAGAGGCCAAGTGGAAGAAGGCCCTGGCCGATTTCGAGACGGCCAAGGCCAAGGCCGCCGCCGAGGGCAAGGACGCGCCCAAAGCCCCGGTGCGCCCCGTGGCCAAGCCCGACACCAACGACATGAAGTTCCCCGTGCCCGGCCCCGCCACCGATCCCGACCTGCTGCACCTGCAGGAAGTGCTGGGCGCCAAGGTGGAGGAGTGCTTCCAGCAGGCGGGGGAGCTCACCTGCCAGGTGGCGAAGGAAGCCATCCTGGAGGTCCTGAACCTGGTGCGGGACGACGCGGCCCTGGGCTACGAGATGCTGGCCGACGAGACCGCCACCCACTACCCGGCGGCTGCGGGCTTCAAGTTCTCCGTGGTCTACCACCTGGCCAGTCTGCGGCGCAGCAAACGGCTGCGCCTGCGCATCCTCATCCCGGAAGGCTTCGAGCCGGAGAGCGCGGTGCCGGTCTACCCCACCGCCAACTGGCTGGAACGGGAGATCTGGGACATGCTGGGGATCCGCTTCCGGAACCACCCGGACATGACCCGCATCCTGTGTCCCGAGGACTGGGAAGGCCATGCCCTGCGCAAGGAATACCCGACCCTCGGCCTGGGCCAGCGCGACGTCGATTTCAGGGAAGACCGGAGCGGCGTGCTCATGCGCATCGCGATGGAAAAGGCAGGCAACATGGGGATCAATCTCAACCTCCCCAGAGCGGAATAACCCAGCGGAATCAGGAGTTCTTGTGTTCAAGAACGAGGAAATGGAAATCAACATGGGCCCGCAGCACCCGTCGACCCACGGGGTGCTGCGCCTGAAGCTCAAGCTCGAGGGCGAGGTGGTCAAGCACTGCCGTCCGGTGATCGGCTACCTGCACCGGGGCGTGGAGAAGATCTGCGAGAACAAGACGTTCTTCCAGGGCCAGGTATGGACCGACCGCATGGACTACACCTCCGCCGTGGCCAACAACCTGGGCTGGGCCGAGGCGGTGGAGAAGCTGTTCGGCGTCACCGTCCCCCGCAGGGCCCAGTACATCCGGACCATGCTGACCGAGTACAACCGGCTGGCCTCGCACCTCATCTGGCTGGCCACCCACGCCCTGGACATCGGCGCCATGACGGTGTTCCTCTACACCTTCCGCGAGCGGGAGGCGGTCCTGGACCTGTTCGAGGCCTTCTGCGGCGCCCGGCTCACCACCACGGCCTTCCGCATCGGCGGGCTGCGCGAGGACCTGCCCCCGGGCTTCGAGAAGATGGCCCGGGCGTTCCAGGCCCGGTTCCTGGACTGCATCGACGAGTACGAGACCCTGCTCACCGAGAACCGCATCTGGAAGAAGCGCACCATCGGCGTAGGCCTGCTCAAGGCCGAGGACGCCATCGCCATGGGCGTCACCGGGCCGGTGCTGCGCGCCGCGGGGGTGTCCTACGACATCCGCAAGGCCTTCCCCTACGCGGCGTACAAGGAGATGGACTTCGAGGTCCCCACCCGGCCGGAAGCCGACACCTACGCCAGGTACCTGGTGCGGCTGGCGGAGATGCGCCAGAGCCACCGGATCATCAACCAGTGCCTGGACGGGCTGCCCGAAGGGCCGGTCATGGCCAAGCTGCCCAAGACCCTCAAGGCCGAGGTGAACGAGGTCTACCACCCCACCGAGTGCCCCAAGGGCGAGCTGGGCTACTACCTGGTGGGCGAAAAGGGCTCAACCAACCCCTACCGCTTCCACGTGCGGGCCCCGGGCTTCATCAACCTCCAGGCCCTGCCCATGATGATCGAAGGCGCGCTGTTGGCCGACGTCATCGCCACCATCGGCACGCTGGACGTGGTTCTCGGCGAGATCGACCGATGACTTTGCAACCCTCAACCCACGACTTCCCCGGGCGCGAATGACATGCAGAACATGACCCTGTCCCAGACTTGCGTGATGGCGATCCTCCAGGCCGTCGCCGTGGTCATCTTCATCTTCATCGTGGTGCCGCTCACCACCTTCGCCGAGCGCAAAGTGCTGGGCTACCTGCAGGACCGGCTGGGGGCCACCCGCATCGCCGGCTCCCGCAACGGTCTCACCGGCTTCCTCAACCGGGGCATGTGGAAGATGGGCAAGGTGCCCTTCCTCTCCATCGTCCGCGGCCTGCCCATGTTCATCGGCGACATCATCAAGCTGCTGGTGAAGGAGGACATCATCCCGGACAAGTCGGACCGGGCCATCTTCATCATCGCCCCGGCCCTGTCCATGATCGCCTCGGTGGTGGTGTTCGCCGCCATCAGCTTCTATCCGGGCGCCCTGTTCACCTTCCCGAGGTTCGTCCCGGTCATCGGCGGCCTGCCCTTCTCCGGGTTCATCACCGACATGAACGTCGGCCTGCTGTTCATCCTGGGCGTCGCCTCGGTGGGCGTCTACGGCATCGTGCTGGGCGCCTGGGCCTCCAATTCCAAGTTCCCGCTGCTGGGCGGCCTGCGTTCGGCGGCCCAGATCGTCAGCTACGAAGTGCCGCTGACGCTGAGCCTGCTGGTGCCGGTGGTGCTGTCCGGCAGCCTCAACTTCAACGAGATGACCCGCGTGACCGCCACCCAGATGCCCATCTGGGCGGCGCCGCTCCTGGCCGTGGGCTTCCTGGTCTACTTCACCTGCGGCTTCGCCGAGACCAACCGCATGCCGTTCGACATGCCCGAGGCGGAGAACGAGCTGGTGGCCGGGTTCCATACCGAGTACTCGGGCATGAAGTTCGGGTTCTTCTACCTGGCAGAGTACATCAACATGATCGTGGTCGCGGCCCTGGCCAGCGCCTTCTTCCTGGGCGGCCCCTTCCTGCTGCCGTTCGGCCTGCAGAGCTTCGTGCCGGCCACCTGGCCCCTGGTGGGCGGCCCCAACGTCATCTGGTTCCTCCTGAAGATCTTCTTCCTGCTGTTCACTTTCATCTGGGTCCGGGGCACCATTCCCCGCTACCGGTATGATCAAATCATGGCCATTGCGTGGAAGTACTTGATTCCCTTCACGCTGGTGGACGTCGCCCTGGCGGCCCTGCTCCGCTTCTATATGGCCTGAGGGAGAAAGACCATGAAAAAGTTCCTCAAGACGCTCATTCCCCAGGACATCGCCAAGGGCCTGTACCTGACCGGCAAGCACTTCGCCCGGGTGTTCGGCACCGCCAACCGGCGCACGGTGCCGCTCCACGTGGTCTCCGAGTACCCGGAGGTGAAGGCCAAGCTGCAGCCCCGGTTCCGCGGCCGGCTGACCATGATCAAGGACGAGCAGGGCGAGATCAAGTGCGTCTGCTGCCTGGCCTGCGAAAAGATCTGCCCGACCCAGGTGATCACCATCGAGTCCGGCAGGAAGGAAGGGCGCAAGACCAAGATCCCGCTGCGCTACGACTTCGAGATGGAGCGCTGCATCTTCTGCGAGTTCTGCGTGGAGAGCTGCGGCTTCGACTCCATCATCCTCAACCACCAGTTCGAACTGGCGGCGTACAATCGGGAAGACTTCTCCATCGGTATGCTGGGCAGGGCCCAGAACATGTTCGAACTGACCCCGGTCGGGAAGTTCTCGTATTCCGACTCGGACAAGGACTGAAAGGCCTCCCATGGAATCACTGCTAGCATCGATCGGCCAGTACCTGTTCCACATCTTCGGCCTCATGGCCGTCATGGGGGCGGTGGGCCTGATATTTTCCAAGAACGCCATCCACAGCATCGTCGGCTTCCTGGTCAGCATGCTGGCGGTGGCCGGGTGCTACCTCACCCTCTCCGCCGAGTTCCTGGCGGTGGCCCAGCTGCTGGTCTACGCCGGCGGCATCGTGGTCCTGTTCCTCTTCGTGGTCATGCTGGTGGAGATGACCAAGTTCAAGGAAAAGGGCCTGTTCCA
>Ga0302320_10027259_pt1 | contig 11016 bp, 7 predicted proteins | sample Bog_T0_3_FD_202130 | JGI IMG/M metagenome (GOLD analysis project Ga0302320, IMG submission 202130) | Peat permafrost microbial communities from Stordalen Mire near Abisko, Sweden - Bog_T0_3 | ecosystem: Environmental > Terrestrial > Soil > Wetlands > Peat | place: Sweden: Abisko, Stordalen Mire... | reverse complement strand
ATGGTTGGGGTGGGTTGAATCCGGCGCCCTGGGATGGGCACTGAGCTAGAGGGTCAAAATAATGGGCGCTGCGCTTGAACAATTCGCGCCGGATGGCATCGCCGAGAGAGGCCACCATCACCGTAGTCGACTTCCGGCTTTCGCAGCCAAGAACCAGGCCGCCAGATCCCAGCCACGCCAATTCTGGCAATCCTGCGGCCCCCCAGCCCCCGTTCATTCCGCCATTCACAAATGACAATGATCTTGGAAGTTGCATGCCGATGGTCCCGTTTTGCCTGAAATGGCCCGCATTGTCTCAATTCACCTCGTAGACCTCGACGAGAGCGACGCCGGTGTCACCGCTCGCCCCGGAGACCTCCGCCGTGTAGGAGCCGGGCGGAAGAGTGACGAGAAGCGCCGAGTCGCTGCTGGAGAGATTGGTCCAGGCAAAGGCGCCCACTGCGCCGGCGGCGGCCACAATATCGGCGCTTCCGCCCCAGCCGATATTGCTCCCGAGCAAAGCGGAGCCCGAGTAGAGTTGAAGCTCCGGGTCGGCCAGAGTACCGGTGACGCCCAATGGGACTAGAGCTGGCCCCGACGCGCGGATCAGCACTGTGTCCGTGCCGCTGCCCCCAATCACGAAGCCGGCGATCAGGATGTTGACGCCCGTACCCACCTTCACGCGTGCCGAGATGTTGATCAGGCGCGGAGAGGCCGGCGTGTATGTGCCCGCGGGCGTGGCATCGTAGACCTCGGCAAGAACGACCCCGGTGTCGCCGCTCTCCCCCGTGACCTGGGCCGTATAGGCCCCGGTCAGCGTTTCAACGAGCGCCGCATCGTGGCTCGACGCATTGGCCCATGGGAACGCACCCACGGCGGCCGCAGTGCTATTGATCGCCGCGTTGCCCGCCCAGCCGTCGTTAGTGGCAATTAGGGCGGAGCCCGAAAAGAGCTGGAGCTGCGGATCGGGCAGAGTGCCCGGGACATTGTACGGAGCGGCGGCGATCGCCGGGCCGGAGGCGCGGATTAGGAGCGGCTCCGTGCCCGACGTCCCCACCCCGCCGACAGCGAATCCGGCAATCAGAATGTTGGCTCCCGTCCCGACTTGCGCGCGGCACGAGAGATTGATAATTCGGGCGCTACCAGTCGGGCCACCCAAGGCCACGGAAGATAACACCGTTAGGGTTGCCGTGTCGCTTAAGCTTGTGCCCGCCGCATTTTCGAGCTGCAGCCGAAAGACATCGCCGCTCATTGATACCGACGCATCGGTGACGGTCAGAGTCGTGGTCGTCGCGCCGCCGAAAGTGCCGTCATTGGCAACGTTGCTCCATGTCGTACCCGCGTCCGATGAGATCTGCCATTGATAGGTCGTCGCTGGGATCGCCGTTCCGGCGGTAAAACTCGCATTCTGGCCGGAGGCGACCGTCTCATTTGCGATCTGCCCGCCACCCGGCGGTGCGCTCAGGACCGTCCCCGCGCTGATTGCCTGATTGTCGCCATCGGCAACGTAGAGATTGCCCGAGCCGTCGATCGCGATGCCCTGCGGATAATAGAACCGGGACTGCGGGCCGTTGAGCGTCGTGACCAAGCCGACTGGCGTGACCTCGCGAATCGCCCGGTTGTACGTGTCGGCGACGTAGATGTTCCCGGAGGCGTCCACCGTCAGCCCGTATGGCTGGTTGAAGCTTGCCAAGGCGCCAACACCATCCGTGAAACCCACGTTGCCGGCCGAGCCGGCCAAAGTCGTCACGGTGTTGGATGTGTCAATCTTTCGAATCGTCGCGTTGAAGAAGTCGGCAACGTAGACATTCCCCGAGCTGTCCACCGCCACGGCATACGGGGCGTTGAATCGTGCGGATCCACCGGCGCCGTCGCCGCTCCCAGTCTGACCGGCTACTCCGGCCAGAGTCGTGACCGTGCCTCCGGCTGTGATCTTCCGGATCGTGTCGTTGTTCGTGTCCGCCACGTAGACGTTGCCAACGGTGTCCACCGCGATTCCCTCCGGCGCGTTGAAACTTGCTGCGGATCCCGTGCCGTCGGAACTTCCGGCGGCTCCCGCGGTGCCGGCGAATGTAGTAACCGTTCCTCCCTCAGAAATCTTGCGTATGATGGAGTTTCCTGTGTCGGCGACGTAAACGTTACCGCTTCCGTCCGCTGCGACACCGGTGGGATTGTTGAAGCTCGCGGCGGCGCCTACGCCGTTCGCGCTTCCAGCAGGCAGACCACCGTTGCCAGCAACGGTGGTCACCACACCAGCAGCGGTCATCTTCCGGATCGTGTTGTTTCCGCTATCGCCAATGTAAATGTGCCCGGAACCGTCGCTTGCGACCCCATGGGGGTAAGTGAAAAACGCCTGGCTACCGGTTCCGTCGGCGTCGCCCTCTTGCCCCGCGCCTCCAGCCAACGTGGTCACCGCACCCGGTGTAACCATCGCTCGGATCGCGTGATTGCCCGTATCGGCAACGTAGACGGTGCCGGCGCTCGTCGACGCGATTCCGCCAGGATAGAAGAAACGTGCCGCCGCCCCGATACCGTCCGCTCGACCGCCAAAGCCCGGTTTTCCGGCGAGTGTCGACACGCTTCCGCCGGGGGAGATCTCGCGCACCGTCTGGTTCGAGGTGTCGATCACGCAAACATAGCCCGCCGCGTCCACCGAGACGGCCGACGGGTGATTGAACTTGGCCGCGCTGCCCTGACCATCGATGCTGCCCGCATTGCCCGCGCTGCCCGCAAGCGTCGAAACCGAGCCTGCTGGCGTGACTTTGCGGACTGTGCTGTTGCCGAAGTCCGCCACGTATATGTTGCCGGACACGTCCACCGCGAGGCCGACAGGGGCGTTGAAGCGCGCCGAGCTACCCAGCCCGTCGGCACTGCCCGTCTGCCCCGGGGATCCCGCCAGCGTCGTCACGACGCCGCCCGCGCCGATTTTTCGAATGGTGCTGTTGTTAGAATCGCTCACATAAATGTTTCCTGATGCGTCCACGGCGATTCCCTGGGGCAGGTTGAAGAGCGCGGCGGCGGCGGTGCCATCTGTGCTGCCTGCAACGCCCACTGTGCCGGCCAGGGTGCTCACGCTGCCGCCTGCCGTGATCTCGCGAATGTTCTGGTTGCCGCTGTCCGCCACATAGACGTTGCCCGAGCCGTCAACGGCGACCGCATACGGATACAAAAAGAGCGCACCGGAGCCCGATCCATCGGTGCTGCCCGCCCGCCCCGGGCTGCCGGCGAGAGTCGTTACGACGCCTCCGGCCGTCACCATTCGCACGGTGTGGTCGCCGCCATCCGCGACATAGATGTTGCCCGATGGGCCCACCGCCACCGCCGAGGGGTTGAAAAAACGCGCGTTGGTCCCCGTCCCGTCTGTGTGATCGAGCACGCTCGCATCCCCTGCCAGGTAGGCGAACGAATAAACATCCGCCCTCGCCGGGGCCGCTAACAACAATATCGCTTGTGCAGCGACGGCGGAACCAAGGACACGGCCAATGCGCGCACGCATCCCCGCCTTTGATATCGCGGTGCTCGCCTCCCGGCCATCTCTGATAACGGTAGCTCCCATGGGATGCCCGCTTAGATGCGGGGAGGACGACCTTGTTACTGGGGTCCAGCCCTACTTTCGGAGGTCTGCGGAACCTATCGCGAGCCGACTGGCGCCAATTGCCCAGGTTGCTCACTGGTAATCCTGCCGTAGTCCAGCTTGATCAGGCGGTCAGCGCAGCCAAAGTAGCGATCGTCGTGAGTTATCACTAGCACGGCCTTGTTGAGCGAGCGCAAGTCCGGGAGGAGATGGGAATAGAACACCTCCTTGAACACCGGATCCTGGTCGGATGCCCACTCATCGAACAGGTAGAGCGGACGATCCTCCATGTAGGCGCAGAGAAGCGCCAGGCGTTTGCGCTGGCCCTGAGAGAGTTGCGTCGTGGAGAACATGCCATCCTTGATTGAGACCTTGTGGTTCAAATGCAGGCGCGCCAGGTAGTCCCGGGCACGCCGATCACCGTCCGCGCCGCCCGTCCCAACGATCCGATCGAAGAGGAAATAATCCGAAAACACAGCGGAAAAGCATTGGCGGTAGTCGTCGCGGTTGTGATCGCCTACCAAGCTCCCGTTCATCCGGATCTCCCCTTCGGCGGGCGGGTACAAGCCGGCGATCACCTTGGCGAGTGTGGATTTCCCGCTGCCGTTGCCGCCGATGAGAAACACGAGCTCGCCCGGCCTCAAGGTCAGATCAATCGGCCCGAGCATGAAGCTGTCATCCTCCTGCTCCCGATGGTATCGATGCTTCACCTGCGAAAGCTCCAAGGTCTCGAACGGCTCCGACGCAAATTCACCCTGGGCAACATTGGATTCATCGTCGGGCTGGACGGACAATGCCAGACCGAGCTGCTCCACCTTTCGCAGGGAAACATTTGCACGGCTGAACACCGAGAGACAGCCGAGCAAACCCGCCAGCGGCCCCATTAGGTAGAGAGTCGCGATGATGTAGCCGGTCATCGCCTGAGGGCTCACACTCTCGACGCGCGGGAGGAGGAAGAGAATCAGGCCGATGAGGGCAAGAAAGAGCAGTTGATTCCAGTTCTGGGCGACAATGAACCGCAACTCGGCCGCGACGTTGTGCTTCTGGCAAACAGCCGCGGCCTGAGCGACATCTTCCGTCAAGTAGGCCTCGCGGCGCACGCGGTGAAGCTTGAGCTCCTTTATGCCCTCCGTTAGCGAGCGGAAATGCTGGAAGAGGCGGTCCTGGCCGTCGCGTGCCGCGCTCAGATGGGTAAAGCCGCTGCGGATCAGCAGACGGTAGGTGATCGCGCCAACAACCCCAAACGCAAACATCCCGAGGAACACGGGAAACGAGAGCCAGGCGAGATACACAGCGCCGCCGAGCAGCACTGCAGAATTCACCGCGAAAATTGGAATGCTGAGCGTCGCCTGCGTTATTTCCAGGATGTCCTCGGTGAGAGCAACCGTGAGCTTCGGCGCACCGATCTCCTCAATCTGGCGCAGCGGCACGGAGAGAATCTTGCTCACTAGGTCCAGGCGCAGGCGTGCGGTGGTCGCCTGGGAAAAATGCGCGAGAGTCACTTGCGCAAGCCCGTTCGTCAAAAACCGGCCAACTCCCAGCACGCAAAATGCGACGACGAGCTTCGTGCCGAGATTGCCATGCCGGTTTAGCGCCGAGGTGATCAGGGCGAGCAAGCCGGTGCTGCAGGCTCCGCTGAGCAGTGCCGCAGCCGAAGTCCAAACGACCATCGCCGGCGAATATCGGACTAGAAATCGCAGAAGCGTCATGGATGCAGGCCAAGATAGCGGGCCGCCGGCTTCCGCGGAAGTAGGTGTCCACCCCAAACCTCAGGGCCCCGGAGAGATCCCACGCGCTCTTGTTGGGTCTGGAACCCCACAACCGACCGCTCGCTGGAGGCTGTCGAAAGACGCTGTGCCATATGATGAACTTACAACGTCTGCGTCCCTCACTGACGTAGGGCGGCCCGTCATCATACTTGGCGTGCGATTTGATCCGGTGACGCTCACCGGCGCCGTCGACCGCATCGAGTCGATGGTCGCCGCGGGCGGATCCCACCATGTCGTCACGCCAAACGTCGATTTCCTCGTGAAGGCGCGGCGCGACGCTGAATTGCAACAGATTCTTGTCGGCGCGGACCTAGTCCTTTGTGACGGAAGGCCACTCGTGTGGGCCTCGCACTGGCTGGGCAATGCGCTTCCCGGCCGGGTAGCCGGATCCGATTTGATGCCCTGCTTGCTGCAAAGGGCCGCATTGCGGGGCTGGCGCATTTTCCTACTTGGCGGCGGCCCCGGCGTGGCATCCGAGGCCGCCAAACGCATCGCAGCCGAGCATCCGTCGCTCCCCGAGGTGGCGCACTGTTCGCCGCCGTGCCGCTTGCTGCATGACATGGACAACACCGAAATTATTGAGCGGGTACGCACGGCACGACCGGACATAATGCTCGTCTGCTTCGGATGCCCGAAGCAGGAAAAGTGGATCTCGAAATACCGACAACTGCTGGAAGTTCCGGTCCTGATCGGCGCAGGCGGTACCGTTGATTTCCTTGCAGGAAGAATGGCTCGTGCGCCGGTCTGGATGCGGCGAAGCGGCACCGAATGGCTTTTCAGGCTCCTTCAAGAGCCCAGGCGCCTCGCCGGGCGCTATGCCGACGATCTGCTCTATTTTCTGCCGGCAATCTTGGCGCAATGCTGGCGCCAGCGGCTCTCGTTCGCGAAGGAATACATGAGCGGTCGTCCATGAGAGTCGCCCTTTCAACCTCGGTGATGCAGCACGGGCGCTCCGGAGTCGGCCAATATGTACTCTCGCTGGTGCGTGCCCTTCTTCCGATGGCGGCACGGCACGAATTTACGCTTTTCATCTTCGAGGAAGACCTGCCGCTCTTTGACTTCGCCACCGGCTCGATGCACCTCGTGCCGGTTTCGGAACGCTTCCGGCCCCCGATCAATGACATTCTTTGGCATCAAACGGTGCTGCCGCGTCTCGCGCGGAGTCAGGGGATCGAGGTGCTTCACACCCCGAGTTACCGGCGAATGCTCTGGCCCAAACCGTGCGCCCTCGTTTCAACGATTCACGACCTTGCGCCGTTTCATCTGAGACGCAAATACGGGCCGGCGCGGATGCTCTACGGCCGCGTGGTCGCCCGCCGTCTCGCACAACGCCAGGACGAGATTATCGCTGTGAGCCGAGAGACCGCCCGCGACGTCGAATCCTATTTCCAGGTGCCGGCTAGACGCCTGACGGTCATCCCGAACGGCCTTGATCATGATCAGTTTCGGCCCGGATCGCAAACCCGCGCCCGCGAAGTCGTGTGCGCCCCGCTGGGCATGGCTGGGCATTTCTTCCTATATGTGGCGCGCCTTGAGCATCCGGCAAAGAATCATGCCAGACTGATCGAGGCATTCAACCGTTTCAAGACCTCGACCGGATCGCCCTGGCGGCTCGTCCTGGCGGGCGCCGACTGGCATGGCGCGAAGACAATCCGCGGACTAGTCCAGGCCTCACCCTTTGCGCGAGACATCGATGTTCTCGGGTTTGTCCCGGCAACCGAACTCCCAGACTGGTATCGCGCGGCCGATGTCCTCGTCTTCCCTTCCCTCTTTGAGGGATTCGGGCTCCCGCCCATCGAGGCAATGGCGTGCGCCTGTCCGGTGCTTTCGTCAATGACGGGAGCGCTGGAGGAAACCGTCGGTGAGGCGGCCGGCCGTCTCAATCCCAATGACACCGAACAGATCGAGGCGCAATTGACCCGCATTGCCACCGACATTGGGTGGCGCAATCAATTGCGTTTAGCGGGCCTCGCCCGAGCGAGCAATTTCGATTGGAGGGCGACTGCCGAAGCTACGCTTGGCGTATATGCGCGGGCGCTGGCAGGTAACGTGCAGTCAAAGGCAATCCGCCCACACTGGGGTCGGTCAATCCACGAAAATGAGGTGTCGACCCACTCGCTGCCGCTCGAAGAAGCGACTAGGCTTAATGATACTGGAAGAGGTGCGCCCAACCTCATGCCATCATGATCAAACAAATTGAGAACAAGGAGCCTGTGAAGCATTCGGCGGACGTTGAACTTCGCCATTTGAACGCCAGGCTCGCGCAGCGCATTGAACGCCACGCCATCGAATTGGGCGCTGCGCAGGCTGAAATGGATACCTTCGCCCATTCCATTTCCCACGATCTGCGCTCTCCGCTCACAGTCATTGGAGGATTTGTGGCATTGCTGGCCAAGCATTCGAGCCAAGACCTCGACGAAAGGGGCCTGCACCACCTAGAGAGAATCACCGCCGCAATCCTGAAAATTGAGCGGATGATGGACCAGATTCTTGCTCTATCACGGATGAGTCGGTCCGAGATGCACTGGGTGCGAATTGACCTCGAGACACTCGTCAATAGTGTGGTGCATCAACTCGACGCCTCGAAAGGCGATCGCCGCGTCATATGGCTGGTGGGACGCCTTCCGACGGTCCAAGCGGACCCCACCCTTCTTCGCCGTGCCATAACAAGCCTCGCCTCCAACGCCCTGATTTTCACGCGGTCGCGCGAGGTCGCGCGCATTCGGATCGGCGTGCTTGACGTGCAGGACGGCGCCGGCGAATCGACATTCTTCGTCAGCGACAACGGCGCCGGCGTCAACATCAAGCACCGCGAAAGAATGTTCGGCACTGTCCAGGGACCGCATCCCTCATCGCCATTCGATGGCAGTGCAATCGGGCTGGCCTATGTTCAGCGGATATTTCAACGCCACGGTGGCCGAATGTGGATGGAAGCGCTGCCCGACGGCGGGGCGACGTTCTATTTCTCACTCCCCGAAACCCGAACAGAACCCGATTCTTGTCGGATGCCACCATGAAAAGCAGGGAAAAGGTTGCCGAAGGCTCGGCCGGGGCGGAATTGGAGGCGCTCATCGTCGACAGCCATGCGGCATTCGGCGGGGCGGCTCCGCCAAAAGCGGCGGCTGAGCCACTTCGAATCGTCTTGTTGGATGATAGCGAACCCGACGTCGAGCTTATCGAGGAGACATTGGTCGATTCCGGTCTGAGGCCTTCGGTGATTACCGTCGACACGCGTGAGCAGTTCGAAGCGGAGCTGAGCCACAAGCCACCCGACATCATACTCTCGGACTATTACCTGCCAACGTTCGACGGCAGCGCCGCCCTCGAGATCGCCAAACAGCTCGCGCCCGATGTTCCATTCATTTTTGTCACGGGTGTCTTCGGTGAGGAGGTCGTCATCGAGATGCTGAAGAAGGGCGCCACCGACTACGTCCTGAAAACCCGCCTCGCGCGCCTCGTGCCCGCCATCAACCGCGCGTTGCGTGAGACCATGCAAAAACGCGAGAATCAAAAGGCCCAGGAAAAACTTCGGCGCTCCCACGATCAGCTGCGGGCGCTGACCGGCCATCTCCAGTTCGTGCGGGAAAAGGAGCGGACCCGAATTGCGCGGGAGGTCCATGACGAACTCGGGCAGGCGCTCACCGGCCTGAAGCTCGACCTGTCATGGCTCTCCGGGAGGATCACCGGTGAGCGAACGCTGCAGCGCAAGGTCAAGGCCATGTCAGCCCATATCGATACGACGATCCAGGCGGTCAGACGCATCGCTACGGAGCTTCGGCCCGGCGTTCTTGACAGCCTCGGTCTTGCTGCCGCGATCGAATGGCAGACCACGGATTTTCAGGAACGCACCGGCATTCAGTGCAGCGTGGAGATCGACGTGAAAGAGGCGATCAGTGATCGGGAATTCAGCACGATGTGCTTTCGCATCTTTCAGGAGACGCTCACGAACATTGTCCGCCACGCAAAGGCGACACATGTGGACGTCCGCTTGGCGCAGGTTGACCACGAACTGATTCTGACCGTGCGTGACAACGGCCGCGGCATCTCCGAAAGGGAGGTCGTCAACGCCAGGTCGATCGGGCTCATTGGGATGAGAGAGCGGGTGGCCCAGGTGGGCGGGCAGGTCTTCTTCTTTGGCCTGCCAACCCGGGGCACAACAGTCACCATGCGCGTTCCCATGCCCGAAGGGGTTGCAAGGAACCTGGGTGCCGCATGAGAATTCTCATTGCAGACGATCACGCAGTGGTGCGCCGGGGCCTGAAACAGATTCTGGCCGAAGCATTCAAGCGCTCGGTTTTTGGAGAAGCCACCAACTCCCAGGAGACGCTCGATCTCGTTTGGAAGGAGCCTTGGGACATCGTCATCCTCGACCTGACGATGCCGGGACGCAGCGGCCTAGATGTTCTGAAGGAGATCAAACGGACGCGGCCCAAGCTTCCAGTCCTCATACTGAGCATGCACCCGGAGGACCAGTTCGCCGTGCGCCTGCTGAAGGCCGGGGCATCGGGATACATGACCAAGGAAAGTGCCCCCGAGGAGCTCGTGGGCGCCGTGAAAAAGGCAGTCGGAGGCGGTCGCTATGTCAGCGCCGCGCTGGCCGAGAAACTGGCGTCACTAATCGTGCACGACACGCTGGTCGCCCCGCATGAGAGGCTTTCTGACCGCGAATTTCTCATTCTGAGAATGATCGCCTCCGGCAAGACTGTGGGTGCAATAGCGCGCGACCTGTCGCTCAGCGCGAAAACCGTGAGCACCTACCGCGCACGGGTGCTCGAGAAGATGTGCTTGTCCAATAACTCGGAACTCGTCCATTACGCGTTCCAGTACCAACTCGTCGAACGTCGATCGATGGAAATGGGTCCAGCCCCATCGCAAAAGCAGGGGAATACCCCACCCCCTACCTAGGAGCATTTTTACCGCCGCGGCGTCCATGATTCTCGTAACCGCAGTCTCAGGCACACTATGAATGAAACAAATGGCAAGCAGCAGCAGCCCAAACCCTTCGACGCATGGGCAATTCTCGAATTTTGGACCCGCCGCTGGCGCTGGATTGCATTCTGGACATTGCTAATGGCAATTGCGGGGGCGTTTGTCGCCCGGGCAGTGTGGAGCCGCTCCTTCACGTCCACCGCGCAGTTGATTCACTATGAGCCGTCGACTGTGGACGACTCCTATCGCCCAAGGGCCCTCGCGACGCCGAGCCTCATCGTGATGCTGCAGGCGCCAGGCCTTCTCGAGGACGTCGGCTCTCATATGCAGCCGCCCGTCTCGGCAAAAGTGCTGGCTGAGCGCCTTGAGATCACGCTAGACCGGAATAATGACGTGGTGACTGTCACGGCGACGGGAGGCTCCAGGGATGAGACCGTCGACCTCGTCAATCGGTTCTGCGCTGCGGCCATAGCTTACACTCAGACGATGCAGCGGCAGGAGGCGAACGAGGCCGGCGACAACGTCGGCCGCCAGCTCGCACAGGTTGAGAACGAGATCGCATCAACGCGCAAGGCAGTCTCCTCCGACAGCGAAGCGGCGGTCGCCGCCTTCGCATTGGGCTCGGCCAGCGCCGCCCATGTAGCAAGCGACCTTCCGCTGCGGATTGAAGCCGCCCGTGAGCAATTGGAGGATTTGCTGTCGCGCTATACGGACGCCCATCCACTTGTCCGCGAGCAGCGTGCACGGCTCGCCGCGCTTGAAGAG
>Ga0302320_10027255_pt1 | contig 11016 bp, 9 predicted proteins | sample Bog_T0_3_FD_202130 | JGI IMG/M metagenome (GOLD analysis project Ga0302320, IMG submission 202130) | Peat permafrost microbial communities from Stordalen Mire near Abisko, Sweden - Bog_T0_3 | ecosystem: Environmental > Terrestrial > Soil > Wetlands > Peat | place: Sweden: Abisko, Stordalen Mire... | reverse complement strand
GATTTCCGACTCGACCGCCACCGGCGACGCCGCCGGCAAGACCCTGGAAGCCGATATCGAAGCCAATCTCACGCGCCTGCTTGCCGACCAGCGGGGTCGCGCCGTGGTGGTCGGTCTGCTCGGCAGCCAACTCGACCGTCTGGTTTCGCTGGGTCGTGCCGCCAAGGCCAATGGTCGCGCCTTGATCGCAACCGGCGCCTCGCTGTGCGCCAATATCGCCGCGGCCGAAAGTGCCGGACTATCGGTGCAGCGGGCGATCGGCGCGCCGCTGCTGACCGCGCTCGACGGACGGCAGATTACCGCCGACCGCGCCGTGGTGGTCACTACCGGCGCCTTCGCCCAGGAAAATGCCGGCCTGACGCGCGCCTCGCAGACTTTGCCGGGTGCTCTCTATATCGGCGCTGATACCACCGTGGTCATCCCGCAACGCGCCATTCCGCCGGTGGCGGCCAATCACCAGGCCATGCTGGAGCGCCTGCAGCGGCTCGGCGCCACAGTGATCACCGCCGAGAACGCACCGCGCCTCGGCTATGGCGCGCTGCATCAAAGCGGGCACGCCATCGCTGCCGACACCAGACTGCTTTACAGCCTCTTGAAGCCCAAAGGCGCGGTCATACCCATGCATGGCGCCCCTGCACAAATTGCCGCCAATGCCGAAATCGCCCGTGCGCTCGGCATAGAAGCATTGTCGCTTCCCTGCAATGGCATGACGGTGCGGCTGAGCCGTCAAGGCGCCACCGTGGTGGCTTTCGAGGAGGTGCCGCGCATCGCGGCCGTCGATACCGGCGCGGTCAAGCAATTGCCGCGCGCCCGCCCGGGCGAAGGCCGGCGTCCGCCACCGCCGCCGGTTTTTCGCTATGACCGACTGGATGGCAGCGGCACCCGCGTGCAGGCGGCCGACATGGCGCCCTTTGCCGGCCCCAGCCGCGTGCCGACGCGTGGCGGCCGGTCGGGCTGAACGGGCGGTGACCGGTTCCCTGATCGCCAGCGACACCATTCTCTGTCGCATCGGCTGGTCACTTCTGCTGTCGGCCTTGTGGCTGGGCCTGTGGGCAGGCGGCACCGCCAGCCTGCTGGCGGCTTGGTTCACCTTCGAGGCCTGGCATCCGGCGGCCTGGCGCAGCCTCACCCACCTGTTCATGACGGGGGGCACACTGCGTTTCGATTTCGTCGCTGCGCTGTTCGCCTTTTTCCTCCTGGCTCTGGCGGGCGAGATCCTGCTGCTGCTGCATTGGCCGACGCTGCTGGTCTGGTTACCGGAACTGCCGGCGCCACAAGCGCCGCGCTGGCAGTCGTCCTACCGCGTTCCGAGCGTCGAACGGCCACCGTCGGCGCCGTTTATCCCGCCTGGCGCGCCCAAGCCGCCGCCCGCCGACCGGCCAGACAGTGGTGGCCAGGCTGGGTTGGCGCGCATGCTGTCGCTGTTCGACGTCTGGAAAGAACCGCCGGCCGACTGGATGGTGGATGCCATGCAGGACGAAGTGGCGCAATTGCCGCCGCACGCATGGTCGCAGCTTGCCGAAATCCCGGACTCTGGCCCGAGTCTGATCGCCGCCTTGCGCCGTCATGCGTTGTTGCCCGGCGAGGCGGCGTCATCGCCGGCACTGGCCGCGCCCGGCGCTGCCATCCCGCCGCCCGCGACGGTGGCTCCCGGCGACGACGGGGCACCGGCTTTGACCCTGGGCGCTGCCTGGCTATGCGAACTTCTCGACCACTTTGCCCGGCAGACCGGTATTGCCGGCCTGGTGCCGCCCCTGCCCGCCCCGGTGGCGACCCTGGTCGAGCGCGCCATTCGCGGCATGAAAGATCAGGACTGGGCCAGTCTCGACCGATTCCCCGAGCGCGCCGGCCGCATCCGAATTCTGAGCGATCAACTGCGCGAGCAAATGCGCGCCATCGAGCGTCCGCCCGGACATGCACTCGGCATGGTCGACGCCTTGCTGCGGCAATTCGGCTTCGAAGGCGTCGAGGGCTCGGCCTCGCTGGGAGCCGCGCCGCTGCTGACGCGGTTGGGCGCGCTGCGCATGCTCCTGCAAATGGTCGATTTGCAGGAGCGGGCCTGGCAGATGCCGCACGGTGTATTGGGTCCCTGGCGCCGGGAGGACAGGATGGATCAGGACTCGCCTTGCCGCGCATTATGGCAGCGCCTGACGCTGCTGCGGCTGCGCTATCCGGACGATCCGCCGCCGGTCGGTCTGGTGATCGTGACAAGGGGCCGTCTGCTCGACGAATCCGCGCTGGCGCAAAGGATCGCCGAACATGTTGTCAAGACCGGGATACGTCTTTGCTGGCTGACGGATGCCGACCGCATCCTGCCGGATTTGCGCCGCTGTCTGGGCGCTCTGTCGGCCGGCAGGATCACGGCGCACCAGACGGAAGCTGCCAGCCACCGCGCCGCTGTGCCGCCGTAATTCTACAAAAATTTCCTTTTAGGAACTTATTGGCTGGAGTGGCGTGGTCCCCTTTGTTAGAGTCAAATCATGACCATTTCCGCCGAATCGCCCGACACCGAGGACTGCTTCACCATCGTCGGTCGCTATGACGACAGCGGCGATGCCACCATTACCGTGATTCTTCGCACCACCGACAATGCCGACCCGCATTGGGCGGCGCTGCGCCACACCGGCGCCTTGTCGGAACGGGGAGAATTCGAAGTGGTAGCGGTATTGCGCGGCCGCTGCGAGGTGTTGGCCACGCAACAGTCTTTGCGCCTGTTCGCCGAGCGCTTATTGGAACGCGACCCTTGACCCGGATCGCACTCCTGGCACTGGCGACGACGCCGACCTTGGCCTTGGCGCAATCGCCCGCCAATCAGTCGTCGCAATTGGTCGACAATCTGGTGCAGGGCTGCTGGGCCTGTGGCGCCTTCAACACCATTACCGCCATCGGCCTATCCTTCGCCGACCAGGCATTCGGTCAATTGTCGACCGGCATGACGATCTTGATCGGATCGTTCATGGCCTTGTGGCTGCTTTACTTCGCCGCCACCCTGTTCCTGCCGTTCGGGCCGGAAGGCGGCGCCGGCCATTGGAATCAAGGCGCCAGCAAACTGTTCCGGCTGGTCCTGGTGCTCACCTTCCTGCAAGGCAGCGGCCCGTTCTGGAATTATCTGTTCATCCCGCTGATGTCGGCCGGCATGGGGGTGGCGAGCCAGATGGCCACCGCCACCGACCCCTTTGAGGCGCAATTCGGCACCTCCGAATCGCCGCCCAACGGCGGCACCGATTATTGCAAGGACAACCCGCCCGTCACAAATGTCGGCGGCCTGTCGTCGAACAGCAGCGCCGCCGTCGCGGCGATGGCGCAGATGGATTGCCCACTGGCCAAGATTCAAAGCCAATTCACCAAGGGCATCCTGATCGGCGTCGCGGTGATGGGCCAGGGCACCTGTTCGCAAATGCCGTTTTTCTCGCTGTTCCCCAACCTCAATTACACCTTGTCCGGCCTTATGCTGGTGCTGGCCTTCCTGTTCGGCGATCTGGTGTTCCCGTTCCTGCTGATCGACGTGGTGATGCGGGTATCGCTGGTGGCCGCCACCTCACCCCTGTGGATCGCCGCCACCTTGTTCCGCGCCACCGCCGGTGTGGCTGAACGCGCGGTGTGGACGCTGGTGCAATGCACGCTTACCCTGGTGTTCGGCGCCACTATCAGCGGCATCGGCAAAGCCACCATCGCCTATATCCTGTCGACCCTGCCGGTCAATAGCGGGCAAAGCCTGACCAGCTGGCAAAGCCTGACGACGGCGCTGGAAAACCCCTGCAGCGCCGGCTTGTCGGTGAATTTTTTCTCGTCGGCGTTCTACATGCTGATGGGAACCGCCATCATTCTGATCTTCATGATGCGCCGCGCCGGCAGCCTGGCCACCGAGATCACCAACGTCACCGCCGACGGGGTCGGCGCCAAGGCGGGCGCCGCCTTCATCATCGGCAAAGCCGCCGCGACCGCCGGCCGGGTAAGTCAGCGTCTGACCGAAAAAGCCACCCGCCCGTCGGCCGACCGTGCCCGCGAAAAAGCCGGCGCCGTAGCCGGGCGGGCGGAAAAATAGCGCAGACCGCCGATCGAAATGTCGCGCCTGCCGCGCAATGACCTGTCTTGGCGGTAATCCGCGCCAACCCAACTTATCAACAGGGTTGCCCACAACCCCGACCGGTGACACCATCTCGGCTGGTGGATGCGCCGGTGGTAACGACGAGGACGGGGAGAGAGCCATGCTGATTGGCGTTCCGAAAGAGATCAAGATACATGAATATCGCGTCGGGCTGACCCCTTCATCGGCCCGCGAGCTGACGCATCATGGCCACCAGATCCTGGTGCAAAGCGGCGCCGGGATCGAGATCGGGTTCGACGATGCCGCCTATCGCGCCGCCGGCGCCGAAATCGCAGGCGATGCCGCCTCGATCTTCGCCCGCGCCGACATGATCATCAAGGTCAAGGAGCCGCAGCCGGCCGAGTGCCAGATGCTGCGTCCCGGCCAGCTTCTGTTCACCTATCTGCATCTGGCCCCGGATCCGGAACAGACAGAGGCTCTTTTGGCCTCGGGCGCCATCTGCATCGCCTATGAAACGGTCACCGACGCCTTCGGCGGCCTGCCGCTGTTGGCGCCGATGAGCGAAGTGGCCGGGCGCATGTCGATTCAGGCGGGCGCGCACAGTCTGGAAAAAGCTTCCGGCGGCTGCGGCCTGCTGCTGGGCGGTGTGCCCGGCGTGCCGGCCGGCCGTGTCGTGATTCTGGGCGGCGGCGTGGTCGGCACCAACGCCGCACGCATGGCGATGGGACTGGAAGCGCATGTCACCATCCTCGACAAATCGCTGAAGCGGCTCAAGGAACTCGATACCCAGTATGGCGCCCGGGTCGCCACCACCTATGCCACCGTCGATGCGATCGAAGAACATGTACTGGGCGCCGATCTGGTGATCGGCGCCGTACTGCTGCCCGGCGCGGCGGCGCCCAAGCTGGTGTCGCGCGCTCTGGTATCGCGCATGAAAAAGGGGTCGGTGGTGGTCGACGTGGCGATCGACCAAGGCGGCTGTTTTGAGACCAGCCATGCCACCACCCACGCCGATCCCACCTATGTGGTGGACGGCATCGTGCATTATTGCGTCGCCAATATGCCGGGCGCGGTGGCCCGCACCTCGACCTTGGCGCTCAACAACGCCACCTTGCCTTTCGCCCTGGCACTGGCCGACAAGGGCTATCGCGCCGCCTTGGCCGAGGATCCGCATTTGTTGGCGGGACTCAATGTCTATCAAGGTACGCTGACCTGCGAAGCGGTGGCGGCGGCACAAGGCCTGCCCTGGCAATCGGCGTTGCAGGTGCTGGGCCTGTGAGACCGATCTTCGCCGTCCTGCTGCTGCTGATTCCGCTCGCCGCCGGCCGCGCCGGCGAGGTCACCCTTTTCTGTTCGCAAGCCCTGACCGGTCTACTGCGACAGGTGACGCCGGCCTTCGAGCGGAACAGCGGCGACCGCCTGATCGTGGTCACCGGCCTGACCCGGGAACTGGCCGGTAAAATCAGCGACGGCCAAGCTTTCGACCTGACCATTCTCAACGCCGGCGCCATCGACGAACTTGCCCGGCAGGACAAGCTGATGCCCGGGTCGCGCGCCGATATCGGCCGCAGCGGCATGGGGGTGGCGATCCGTCAAGGCGCCGCCAAACCCGATCTCGGCAGCACACTCGCCTTCAAACAGGCGCTGCTGGCGGCGCACTCCATCGCCTACAGCGCGGGCACCAGCGGCGTCTATTTCGCCAGCCTATTGCAGCGCCTCGGCATCGCCGACCAGGTGGCGGCGAAGTCTGTAATCCTCGCCAGCGGCAGCACCGCAACGCTGGTGGCGAGCGGCGACGCCGAGCTCGCGGTGCAGCAGATCAGCGAGCTGGTCGGCGTCGCCGGCAGCGAACTGGCCGGCCCGTTCCCCCCTGAATTGCAGAACTATACCCTGTTCTCGGCTGCGCTCGGGCGCCGCGCGGCCAACCCGATCGGTGCGACGGCGTTGATCCGCTTCCTGGTCGACCCCTCGCTGAAGGCCACGCTGCGCGCCGCCGGGCTCGAGCCGGACTAATCTGCCTTGGCGCCGGCCGCCAACCAGCTGGCGATCGCGGCGCGCTCGTCCTCCTCGAGTCCGGTCAAATTGTTGAGCGGCATGGCGCGCAGGATCACCACCTGGCGGCGAATGTCCTGCGCCCGAGCCAGGATCTCGGCCGGCCGGTCGAACATCACGCCTTTGGGGGCCTCGGTAATGCCGGGAAATTGCGGCTGGGCGGAATGACAGACCTGGCATCGCTGCGCGATGATCCGCTGAACCTCCGCGAAATCGGCTGGTGCCGCCGTCGGACCGGAGCCAGGCGGCAAGGTGAGCAGGCCGAGCCCGATCGTCACCAGCGCCGCGGCCGGCCACAGCCACCAGCTTGGGCGGGTGCCGCCATGCCGCATATTGAAGAAGTGCCGCACCAGAAAGCCGATCGCGAAAATGCCGACCAGCACAAGCCCGGGATGGCGACCGGCAAAGGTCATCGGGTAATGGCCGGACAGCATCAAAAACACCACCGGCAAAGTCAGGTAGTTATTGTGCACCGACCGCTGTTTCGATTCAGCCCCCAGACGCGGGTCTGGCTCGCGACCGGCAATCAGATCGGCCACCACCTTCTTTTGGTTGGGGATGATCACAAAGAAGACATTGCCGACCATCAGGCTGCCGGTCAGCACGCCAAGATGGAGATAGGCGGCGCGGCCGCCAAACAGCCGCAGATAGAGGGCGGCGGCGCCCATCAGCAGCGCCAGCCCGAGCCCTGTCAGGACCCCCATGCTGTCGCCCAGCGGCGATCGGCACAGTCGATGATAGATCAGCCAGCCGAGCGGCAGCGAACCGGCGCCGAGCGCAACCGCCTGCCAGGGTTCCAGCGGCGCCACGGTCGGGTCGATCAGATAGAGAGTGGGATTGACGTAATAGACCAGCACCAGCAGCGCAAAGCCGAACAACCAGGTGGCGTAGGCTTCCCACTTGAACCAGGTAAGCTCGGCCGGCAGATGCGGCGGTGCCACCAGATATTTCTGGATGTGATAGAAGCCGCCGCCATGCACTTGCCAGCTATCGCCTTTGACTCCTTGCGGCAGAGCCGGCCCGGGCCGCAAGCTGAGATCGGTGGCAATGAAGTAGAACGACGAGCCGATCCATGCGATCCCGGCGATGACGTGGGTCCAGCGCAGCAAGGCCTCGCCCCACTGGTACAGCATGTCAAGCATCGATCACCATCCCCGCCGCTTCGATTGCTTGCCGATTGTTGCCTGTCGGCGCGGGAAATGAAACAGTGCGCTATGCGGTCGACGGAGGCGAAACAGACGCATGGACGCTGACAGGGCGGCGAACGGCCAGCGTGCCGTGGCGCGCTGCGATTTGTTGGGCGGCGGTGTCTTCAGCGACGCCGAGGGACGGCTGACCCGTCCCTATCTCGGTCCGGCGCATCGCCGCAGCCTCGACCAGCTGGCGGTCTGGATGGGGGAGGCCGGCATGACTGTGCGCCGCGATGAAGCCGGCACGCTGATCGGCCGCTATGAGGGCGAACAGGCCTACGCCCCGGCGCTGATGATCGGTTCGCATATCGACAGCGTGGCGGACGCCGGTCGTTATGACGGCCCGCTCGGCATAATGCTCGGTATCGAATGCGTGGCTTCATTGGCGGCAAAGCGGCGGCGCTTCCCTTTTGCCGTCGAAGTCGCCGCGTTCGGCGACGAAGAGGGCTCGGCCTTTCCCGCGGCGATGCTGTGCAGCCGGGCCCTGGCCGGACTGTTGCGTCAGGATCAGCTGCCACCCGATCCGGCCTTCGACGATGCCTTGGCGGCGGCGTCGCTGTCGCGCCGCGACTTCCTGGCGGCACGCCGCGCAGCCAACTCGCTGATCGGCTATCTCGAGGCGCATATCGAACAGGGGCCGCTGCTCGAGTCCGAAGGGCTGGCGCTCGGCATCGTTACGGCGATCGCCGCGCAACGCCGTTTTGCCACCAGCTTCACCGGCCGCGCCGGCCATGCCGGGACCAACATCATGACTTTGCGGCGGGACGCGTTGGCGGCCGCCGCGGAAGCGGTACTGGCGGTGGAGAGCATCGCCGGCGCCGGTCCGCCCGACCTGGTCGCCACCGTCGGCCAACTGACCGTGCTGCCCGGCAGCGCCAATGTAGTGCCGGGCCGCGTGCGCTTTTCCCTCGATGTGCGCGCCGGCAGCGACGCGGTCAGGGACAGGGCGACAGACCGGATCCTGGCCGCACTCGCCGCCATCGCCGCCCGGCGCGGCATTGCGGCGGACACCATCGAGCTGCAGACTCTGCCGGCCACGCCCTGTGACCGCACCTTGCAGGGCCTGCTGGAGAGTGCCGTCGCAACGATCGGGCAGCCGGTGCGACGGCTGGTCAGCGGCGCCGGGCACGACGCCATGGTACTCGGCAAGATCACGCCAATGGCGATGCTGTTCATTCGCTGCAAGGACGGCATCAGCCACCATCCGGCGGAAAGCGTGCTGGTCGCGGACGTCGAACTGGCCTTGCAGGCGATGCTGGCCTTTGTCCATACTCTTGCGGAAACCCGCCATGGCTGACACTTTCTCCGAGCTCGATCCTCCCCAACGCCTGCTGATGGGCCCCGGCCCGGTCAACGCCCATCCGCGCGTGCTGCGCGCCATGTCGGCCGATCTGCTCGGTCAGTTCGACCCGGAATTCACCGCCTATATGAACGAGACGATGGCGCTCTATCGCCAGGTCTTCATGACCGAAAACCGCTGGACCATACTGATCGATGGTACCGCGCGCGCCGCCATCGAGGCGGCGCTGGTGTCGCTGATCGAACCCGGCGCCCGCGTGCTGATCCTGCGCTCGGGCCGGTTCGGCCTGCTGCTGTCGGAAATCGTCGCCCGAATCGGCGGCGAGGCGCAAATGCTCGACGCCGAATGGGGCGAGGTGATCGAACCCGAGCGCCTTGACGACGCCGCCCGGCGCTGGCGTCCCCAAGTGATCGCCGCGGTCTATGGCGATACTTCCACCACCATGGCGCAGCCGCTCGCCGGGTTGGGTGCCTTGTGCCGCGACATCGGCGCCCTGTCCTATGTCGACGCCACCGCCAGCCTGGGCGGCATGGCGGTCGAGGTCGATCGCTGGGGATGGGACGTGGTTTCGGCCGGATTGCAGAAATGCCTGGGTGGGCCGTCGGGCAGCGCACCGATCACGCTGTCGCCGCGCGCCGCCGATTTCATCTTTTCCCGCCGTCATGTCGAAGCCGGCATCCGCAGGAGCGATCTCGCCGACGGCGGACGGGCTCGCATCGGCTCCAATTACTTCGATCTGGCGATGATCATGGATTACTGGTCGGATAAGCGCCTCAATCACCACACCGAAGCCACCACCATGCTGTATGGCGCCCGCGAATGCGCCCGTATCCTGCTGCAGGAGGGACTGGAAAACTGCTTTACCCGCCATCGCAGCGCGGGTCGCGCCATGGTGGCGGGTGTGCGGGCGCTGGGTCTGCAAACCTTCGGCCAGGACGCCTGTCGCATGCCCAACGTCACCGGTGTCGTGATTCCCGATGCGATCGATGGCGAGCGGGTGCGCACCCGTCTGCGCGAGGATTTCGAGATCGAGATCGGCACCGCCTTCGGGCCGCTGCAGGGCAAGATCTGGCGCATCGGCGCGATGGGTTACAATGCCCGCAAACACAAGGTGCTGCTGACCCTGGCGGCGCTGGAAGCGGTGCTGCGGGGCGAAGGGTTCACCGCCCCAGTGCCGGGCGCCGCAATCGATGCGGCCTTGGCAATCTACGCCGCATGACTCCCTACCCACGCGACCTGGTCGGCTATGCCGGCGCGCCACCCGATCCGCGCTGGCCGAACGGCGCCCGCATCGCCCTGCAATTCGTGCTCAATTACGAGGAGGGCGGCGAGAATAATATTCTGCATGGCGATGCCGGCTCGGAGAGCTTTCTCTCGGAAATGGTCGGTGCCGCCAGCAGCAAGGGCGCGCGGGCAATGGCGATGGAAAGCCTGTACGACTATGGCGCGCGGGCCGGCTTTTGGCGGCTGCGGCAGATGTTCGTCGAGCGCGGCGTGCCGCTCACCGTGTTCGGTGTGGCAATGGCGCTGGCACGCAATCCGGCAGCGGCGCAAGCGATGCAGACGGCCGGCTGGGAAATCGCCAGCCATGGCCTGCGCTGGATCGATTACCAGCAGATCCCCGAGGAGACCGAGCGCCAGCACATCGGCGAGGCAATCCTGCTGCACGCAAAAGTCACCGGCGCGCGCCCGCTCGGCTGGTATCAGGGGCGCACCAGCCCCAACACGGCGCGACTGGTGGCGGAAGAGGGCGGCTTCGTCTATGACGCCGATTCCTACGCAGACGATTTGCCCTATTACGACCGCGGCAATGGCCGTAGCCAATTGATCGTTCCCTATACGCTCGACGCCAACGATATGAAGTTCGTCGCCTTGAACGGTTTCACCGATGGCGAGCAATTCTTCCGCTATCTGCGCGACGGCTTCGACCAGCTCTACCGGGAAGGCGGCCGCATGATGTCGGTCGGATTGCATTGCCGCATCGCCGGCAAGCCGGCGCGGGCGGCGGCGGTGGCGCGGTTTCTCGATCATGCGCTCGTTCGCCCCGACGTGTGGTTCGCCCGGCGGATCGAGATCGCCCGCCATTGGCTGACGGTTCACCCGCCATGACGATCATTGAGGTCAATGCGCTGGACGATGCCGCCTTTGTCGCCCGCTTCGGCTTTCTGGCCGAGCACAGCCCCTGGGTGGTGGCGGCAGCGGCAGCCAAGCGGCCGTTCGCCGATCTGGCGGCGATGCAGGCGGCTCTGCTTGGCGTCATCGCCGGGGCGGCTCCGGAGCGACAGCTGGCCTTGCTGCGGGCCCATCCGCAACTCGCCGACAAACTTGCGATCGCCCGCGGACTGACCGCGGAATCGGCGGCGGAGCAGGCATCGGCCGGGCTGGACCGACTGACGCCGGCGGAATTTGCGTTGTTTCAACGCCGT
>Ga0302320_10027253_pt1 | contig 11017 bp, 7 predicted proteins | sample Bog_T0_3_FD_202130 | JGI IMG/M metagenome (GOLD analysis project Ga0302320, IMG submission 202130) | Peat permafrost microbial communities from Stordalen Mire near Abisko, Sweden - Bog_T0_3 | ecosystem: Environmental > Terrestrial > Soil > Wetlands > Peat | place: Sweden: Abisko, Stordalen Mire... | reverse complement strand
CCAGCACGCGCCGCTTGCGAAAACCGTTCAGCTTCAGACCGCTGGCCACATTGTCGTAGATCGACATCGTCGGAAACGGGTTTGGCCGCTGAAAGACCATGCCGATGCGGCGGCGGATCTCCACCGGCGAGGCGTCCTTGTAGATGTCCACATCGCCGATACGCACGGTGCCTTCGGCGCGCGCCGTCGGGTTGGTCTCGTGCATGCGGTTCAGGCAGCGAACGAACGTGCTTTTGCCGCAGCCCGACGGCCCGATCAGCGCTGTCGCGTGGTTGGCCGGAATGTGCAGACCGATGTCCCACAGCGATTGTGTCTTCCCGTACCACGCGTTCAAATGCTCCACCTGTATCCCGACTCCCACTAGTGGTGCCCTCCCTTGATCGCGCCGCGGCTGGCGAAGATGCGCACCAGCGTCACCGAGACCATGATCATGGCGATCAGCACCAGCGCTCCGGCCCACGCCAGGCGGTGCCACTCGTCGTAGGGTGAGAGCGCATAGACATAGATCTGCAAGGGCAGCGCTGCAATCGGCTGGTTGACGTTGGTGCTCCAGAACTGGTTGCCGAAGGCCGTAAAGAGCAAAGGCGCGGTCTCGCCCGCCACCCTCGCAAAGGCCAGCATGCAGCCGGTGATGATGCCCGGCATCGCGGTGCGCAGGCTGATGGAGAGCACCGTCCGCCACTTGGCGATACCCAGGCCGAAGGCCGCCTCCCGCACCGCATGGGGAACGGTGCGCAACATCTCCTCGGTGGTGCGCGCCACCGTGGGCACCATCATAATAGCCAGCGCCACGCCCCCGGCCAACGCCGAGAAGTGCTTCTGATTGGCTACGATCAGCGCATAGCCGGCGATGCCCATGACGATGGACGGAACGCCATTGAGTACATCGGCCGTGAAGCGCACGCCCTCGCCAAACCAGGTGCCCGCGCCGTACTCGGCCAGATACACCCCGGCACCAATGCCCACGGGAATCCCCATAAGACTGGCGATAGCCAGAATGATCCCCGAGCCGACGATGGAATTCGCCATGCCGCCGCCGGTCTCTCCCACCGGGACCGGGACGCGCGTAAAAAAGGCCCAGTTCAACGAGCTGGCGCCCTTGTAGATCAGATAGCCCAGCACGGCGATCAGCGGCACCAGCACCACAATCGTGCTCAGGATGGAGAGCGCCGTCACCAGGTGGTTGGAGAAGTTGCGGCGCGCCTTGAGCAGCCACTCGTGATTTGCGGAACGGACAGGAAGCGCTGGCATCAGGCCGTCCTCGCCGTGTCGCCGCGGGTAACGGCCCACACCAGGATGCGCGCGATCGCATTCACCACGATGGTCACCAGGAAGAGCGCCAGGCCAATCTCGATCAGAGCGCTCAGGTAGAGGTCGCCGGTCGCCTCCGTAAACTCGTTGGCGATGACGCTGGCCAGCGTGTAGGCCGGCGCGAAGAGGTTCTTGACGATATCCGGATGGTTGCCGATGACCATCGTCACCGCCATAGTCTCGCCCAGCGCGCGGCCCAGGCCGAGGATCACTGACCCCACGATGCCGATGCGCGCGTTGCGCAGCACACTGATGCGGATCATCTCCCAGCGCGTCGCGCCCAGCGCCAGCGCCGCCTCGCGCTGGCTCACCGGCACTACGCGCATGACGTCGCGGCTGATGGAGGAGATGACCGGGAAGATCATGATGGCCAGGATCACGCTGGCGGTGAACATACCCACCCCGAAGTTCGGCTCTACGAACAGGCCCGTCCAGCCGAGGTATTTTTCCAGCACCGGGCCTACGTTGTCGCGCATGATCGGAACCAGCACGAAGACGCCCCAAAGCCCATAGACCACGCTGGGGATGGCCGCCAGCAACTCGGTAAGGAAGGAGATGGGGCCGCGCAAAAACTGCGGACAGATCTCCAGCAGGAAGATCGCCACGCACAACGCCAGCGGAACGGCCATCGCCACGGCGAGCAGGGAGGAGACTACCGTGCCCCAGATGAACGGCAGCGCTCCAAAGTCGCCGGAGACCGGGTCCCAGACCTGGCTCGCGAAGAACTTCCAGCCGAAGGCGTGGATGGAGAGCTTGGAGTTGGCGACCAGGACCCAGATGATCAGCAGAACAATGACAAAGATGCTGAGCGCGCACAGCACCATCAGTCCGGCAAAGCCGCCGTCGGCCACGCGGCCGGAGCTCTTGGCCTGCAGAAAGTTCCGGATGACCGAGGGCGGAGCTGCCGCGGGCTCCACTGCCGCAGGATCCTCGACAAACTCGGCAACGACCGTCTGCGGTACCTGGGTCTGAGGCAGCGGGATGGAGTCTTGCTCGATCATGGGTATTAAAACGGTTGCGCGGCAGATTGCCGGTCGAGTGCAGTTTATGAAAGGAATGTAAATAGAGGGTGAATCTCGGAATTTATGCCGGGAAATTGGACTTCCGAATGCGATAAGCGCGGGGGCCTGGCGGTGCCGCCAGCCCCCGCGTCCGCTAGTGAATCTGCGTGATGGTCTTGCGCTCCATGGCGACGACGTTCTTGGGCAGCGGAGCATAGTCCAGCCCTGGGGCTTCCGCTTCGCCGTGGTCCAGCATCCAGGTCAGGAACGCATTGAGCACCTTGCCCTTGGCCGGGTCGGCGGACTGAATGGGAATCAGCAGCCAGGTAAACGACGCGATGGGATAGGCATCCGGGCCGGGAGCGTTGGTTATGGACACACGGTAATCGGCGGGCATGCTCTTCGCCGCACCGGCCGCTGCCGCCGTCACACTCGCCACCGACGCCGGTACCCACTTGCCGGCGGGGTTCCGGACCAGACCGAACTCCATCTTGTTCTGCATCGCGTAGATCAGCTCGACGTAGCCGAAAGAGTAGGGGCTGTTGCGGACCATGCCGGCAACACCCTCGCTGCCCTTCTGCCCAATGCCCAGCGGCCAGCGCACCGAGGTGTTTTTACCGACCTTCGAGGCGAACTCAGGGCTCACCTTGGAGAGAAAGTCAGTGAAGATGTAGGTCGTGCCCGAGCCGTCCGAACGGTACACGGGCAGCAACTGGTGGTCGGGAAGCTTGACCCCGGGGTTGTCCCTGGCGATACGCGGATCGCTCCACTTGGTGATCTTGCCCAGGTAGATGTCGGCGATAACATCGGGAGCAAACTTCAGCGAACCGCCCACCCCGGGCAGGTTGTAAATCGGCACTACGGCGCCCAGCACGGTGGGGATATGCACCAGCTTGACCTTGGACTCGGAGATCTGCTGGTCGGTCATCGGCCCGTCGGTCGCGCCGAAGTCGACGGTCAACTGCGAGACCTGGCGGATGCCCGCACCCGAACCCACTGACTGGTAGTTGATCTGCACGCCGGGGTGCGAGGCGCTGAACTCAGAGAACCACTTGGAGTAAATGGGGTTGGGGAAGGTGGCACCGGCGCCGGTGAGCTTCTGCGCGCCCGAAACCACGACTCCCAAGGTCACCACCAGGATGGCTGGCAGGAACTTGCTTGCAAACTTGATCTGCACGTTGTTCTCCTCTTCTTGCATTTACTTTCGTTCTGCTGTGCTTCCATAACGTCTGTAGCCGATGCTCTCGTTGCGTCCCTATGGTCGCTCCCGAGCATTGCAATGGTGTTACATTCCGCCATTCTTTTCAGCCGGAATCCACAGGCCTTCGCTCTCGCGAGGGCCCTGGCTGTTTGCCAGGGCCCTAGGGCTGTCTGGACTCATGCTCTGTCTACGGAATGTAGTACCGGAAGCCCGTAAAGAACATGTTGTTGATACCTTGCGCCGCGCCGAAGGTCGTGCCCGCCGCGAAGGTGCCCGTGGCTGCCGAGTACGACCCGGTCCTGTACCCCTGCCAGGACTGACGGTCCAGGTAGCTGTAAACCGCGGAGAACTGGAACCGCCCCTTGGTCGGCGAGCTGAAGAACCGGTAGGTGAAGCCCACCGAGCTCTCCAGCAGGTAGCGGGTCGCGCCTGAGCAGCTCGGTGTGGCACTGTAGCCGTAACCTGACGAGCTCACCGGCGCGGTCTGCGTACTGCAGCCCGTGTCGTTCTGCGTCGTGATGCCGCCGTAGCCCACCTGCACGATGTTGCCCGGCACGTCGACCACCTTGTAGACCGTGCGCTGTAGGTACTCCGCTCCATCGAAGGCGAACAGATCCAGCTTCGGGGTCGGGTGCACGTCCAGCTCAAACAGGCCGTCGACTGTACGCAGAGGCTCCAGCTTACCGTTCTCGCGCACCGTCACATCGCCCAGGTTGGACGCCCCATACCGCGCAATACCCGCGCCGTACGCTCCCTTCAACGCCACATCAAAGTACTTGGTCACCGGCACGCGGGCGCTGGCGTAGACGCCGCCACCCGGCGTCGTCACGTTCTGGCCGACCGTCGAGGTCGCCGCAGTGTTGGCGGTCGTGGTGTAGACCGTCTGCGGGTACCAGCGCTCGCGGAAGAACCGCAGGATGCCGCCGACCTCATAGTGCCCGATGCCCGGGTCGAAGGTCGCCTTCAGGTGCAGGTCCGGGGCCAGGTTGTCGGTGTAGTTCTGCACTGCCGCCGCCGCACCCGCCGCGCTGCCGCCGCCCGAGCTGCCGCCCGTGCTGTTGAACAGGCCACCGCTCGAGCCCGCGCCGCCGAAGAAGAAGTTCGCCGGTGCATTGCTGCCCGTAAAGACGATCTGCGAGTTCTCCACCGCAAAGGCCACGTTTGCCTTGCCGCCGGCCAGGCTCTGCGCAAAGCGCAGACCGTACTGGCGGCCGAACTGGAAGCCCACCGAGTAGTTCGGGTCAATCGTCGGAGGCAGCGCCTCAGCGTTCGGCCCGGCCAGGATGCCCTTCTTCACCTCGGTCGCCAGCGTCCACATCTGCCCGCCCTGGAAGGTGAAGCCCTTGTTCAGGCTGACCTGGCCGAAGGCCTCGCGGATACGCATGGTGTAGCTGTTGGTCTGGTTGCTGTTGCTGGTGGTGCCGGCCGAGAGGAAGTCCGCCTCCACATAGCCGCCCGCCTTGCCCCATGCCTGCGGAGCCGTCACCTGCATGGCCACGCGCGACTGCCGTGCCGTCGCGTTGAACTCGCTGATGAAGTAGTTGTTCGAGTTCCCGTAGGGCTCCGAGCTGAACGGCGTCGCGATGTCCGCGTTCATTGTGCGCGAGCGGACCACCGACTCCGCCGCGAAGTAGCCACCCGGCTGGATCAGCACGCCCTTGTAGTGGATCGCCGTCGGCGAATCGATCTCGTCCTCGATCTTCTTCTGGCTGCTCACCACGGTCTCGCTCAATCCAGCCGTGGTCGTCTTCAGGTCGTTGACGCTGCTCGACATTGCGTCCACCTTCGCCGAAGCCGCAGCTGCTGCCGCCGAGGCAGCGTCCGCCTGCTGCTTGGCCGCATCCACGTCCGCCTGCGACACAGTCGATGCCGGCGCCGCGGGCATCAGGCTGGCCAGCTTCGCCTTCAGCTCATCAATCTCCGCCTGCTGCTTCTGCAACAGCTCGCGCAGGTCCTGATCGCACGGCGTCTCCGCCTTCTTCGCGTGCTTCTTCACAGCCGTCTTGCAGGTTTCGGCCTGAACTTTGGGGGTAGCGAGAGCCGTCAGGCTCACCAGGGCAGCACAGCACAAAATGAGTCGTTTCATCGTTCCTCTGGACCGCAGACTAAGGATGTCTGCGAGCAGGCAACCCTCTGCCTGGACCGCGTCCTTGTCTCTTGTCGATTCCTGGGTAGTCTGGCAGCCGATTGTGAACGGTGTCTGAACGCCCTGTGAAAGTACGGAGTCGAATCTCCCACCCCTGGCATCCCTCTGGGAAATCCTGTCAGACCGCCTCCATCTCCATCGCCACCGGTGCGCACGGCAGCGTAAAGCAGAAGCGGCTGCCCCGGCCCAGCTCGCTCTCCACCCACATCCGGCCGTGGTGCGCCTCCACGATGTGCCGCGCAATTGACAGCCCCAGCCCCGTCCCGCCCGACTCTCGCGAGCGCGTCTTGTCCACCCGGTAGAACCGTTCAAACAGCCGGTCCAGGTGCTCGGACGGGATCCCCGGCCCATAGTCGCGCACGCTGAACAGCACCTCCTGTGCGGCCGCCATCCCTGTCCCGCCCGAGGCCGGACGCGACAGCGTCGCCACGATCTCCGCGCGCAGCTCCACCAGCGCTCCCTCCGACTCCGCGCCCCCGTAACTCGCGCCTCCCGGCGTCACTCCCCCGGGGCTTACACCGTAGTTCAACGCGTTCTCAATCAGATTGCTCAGCACCTGCACCGTGGCATCCAGGTCCGCGACCACCTCTGCATCCGGATAGTCGCCGATCTCCAGCCGGCCGCCCTTCTCGCGCACCAGCGCCGCCACCGCATCCTCGGCCTCCCGCATCACGATACCCACCTCCACCGCCTCCGGCCGCAGCTTCTGCTCGCCGGAGTCCACCCGGGCCATGGCCAGCAGGTCGTCGGTCAGCCGCCCCATGCGCCGCGCGCTCTTGTGGATGGCCTCCAGAAACTCGCGCAGGTGCGGCGTAAAGAACAACCCGCCTCGCTCCTCTTCCAGCAGCGACTCGACGTAGCCCGAGATCGAAGTCAGCGGCGTGCGCAGCTCATGGCTCACATTCGCCACAAACTCCCGCTGGGTGCGCTCCACCTGCTCCATCCGGGTCATGTCCTGTAGCACCACCACCGCTCCACCCTCCGGCATGGGCGACGCGCTCACCGCGAAGATGCCGCCGATGGGCAGCGATACCGACCTCCGCTCCGCCAGCCGCCCGTGGTCCAGCGCCGCCTGCACGCACTCCAGCACCTCCGGCGCGCGGATCGTCTGCACCAGCGAGTGCCCCGCACGCACGCTGCCGCCGCTGTCTACAATCAGACGCTGCATCGGCTGGTTGGCCCACACGATCCGCCCCGCCGCATCTACGGAGGTCACCGCATCGCGCATGGAGTCCAGCAGCGCCTCCAGCTTGCGCCGGCTCTCCGTACTGGCCGCCAGCCGCCGCGCCACCTCTGCCGCCGAGGAGTCCAGCGCATCCACCAGCGGCTCCATCTGCCGCCAGCTCGGCTCCGGCGACGGCGGCCGCAGATCCGGAACGTTCGCCGCCAGCGGCTCCAGGGCCTCAACCCCTCGCGTTACCGTCCCGGTCATCAGCGACGCCGCCCACAGCGCCGCCGGCGCCGCGGCCAGCGCCACCATCCACCAGCGCGGCGCCAGCATCACGGCCACGCCCACGGCCACACCCGCCAGCAGGGCGGGCCACAACAGGCGCAGATAGAGGCTTCGTCGCAGAAAGGCTGCCATACCAGATGAGACTACCCGACCCGGCGAGTCTTGAAGGGTACGAGCTTTCAGGAATCAGCAAAACTGTGTCATCTCGACCGAAGCCGGCCCGCGCTACTCCACATCCCCAATCGCCTGCAGAGCCGCCCCCGCCTCCCGGCTCTTGGGCAGGTCGAAGCGGTAGCCCGCGCCGCGCATGGTCTTCAGGTAGCGTGGCGTCTCCGGGTCGGCCTCGATCTTCTCCCGGATTCGCCGCACATACACATCCACCGAGCGCGGCGTGACGAACCGCGCATCTCCCCACACCGCATCCAGCAGATGGTCGCGGCTGAACACCCGGCCCGGATGCCGCGCCAGGTAGTCCAGCAGCCGGAACTCGGTCGCCGTGGTCGTCACCAGCTCGCCGTTCACCCGCAGCTGCATCGAGTTCCCGTCGATCTCCAGCGTCTCAATGTTCAAAACCGAGGCCGCTCCCGGCGTCTCCGGGCGTTCAAAGCGCCGCAACACGGCCTTCACACGCGCGATCAGCTCGCGAATCGCAAACGGCTTGGTGATGTAGTCGTCCGCGCCCAGCTCCAGCCCTTGCACGCGGTCATTCTCCGCCGCGCGCGCGGTCAGAAAGATAATCGGCACGCTGGCCAACGCGGGGTTCTGGCGCAGCCGCCGGCACAGGTCCATCCCGTCGCCCCCGGGAACCATGATGTCCAGCAGGAACAGCGCCGGCCGCTGCCGCTCCGCGTCCTGCAGAATCGACCCTAGCGCCGGATACGCGCGCACCGCGTACCCCGCGCCCTCCAGCTGGTACTGCACCAGCCGCCGGATGTCCGCATCGTCCTCCAGGACGAAGATTGTCTGACTCACCCGCTTGTCTCCAGTTGCGTCAGCTCACCCGCAACCGCATTTAAGGGTAACGCCATCCGCCCCTCTCTCTGCTAAAGGACGATGAATCATTTGCCCCGGCACCCCACTTGGTCACGGTATGCTGATTGCAAACGCACTTCAGTCTGCACCTCCTCCGCGAACCTCCGCGTCCTCCGCGTTTGCCTTTGCACCTGCACCTCCCACTTCCCGTCCGAGGACAACCATGCAAACCGCTCATCCCGAAGGCGCCAAAACTCTCTCCGTGGAGACCTTCGGCCTGCGCCACGACGCGCTCTCCCCGCTGGAGACCCTCGCCCAGTCCGTCTCCACCATCGCCCCCAGCACCACCCCGCCGCTGACCATACCGCTGGTCTTCGCGCTCGCCGGGCAGGGCACCGCCATCGCCTACCTCATCGCCATGGGCCTGATGGTGCTGGTCGGCCTCTGTATCGCCGCCTTCGCCCGCGAGTCCTCCTCGCCCGGCTCCCTCTACGTCTACTCGCGCATCTCGCTCCCCCCTGTCTTCTCCGCGCTCACCGCCTGGGCGCTGTTCTTCGCCTACATCACCACCGCCTCGGCGGTCATCGGCGGCTTCGTCAACTTCGCCCAGGTCTTCCTCGCCGGCTGGTCGCACTACGTTCCTTCCTCTCTGCTCGCCGCCTTCGCCGCCGCGGCAGCCATCTTCGTGGCCTACCGCGACGTCAAGGTCTCAGCGCGCATGATGCTCTACATTGAGGCCTTCTCCGTCTGCCTGATCGCCGTCGTCATCGCGCTCACGCTGCTTCACCGCGGCTTCCATCCCGACCTCGCCCAGTTCCGCCTGCGCGCGATGCACCCGCGCGGCATCGGCCTGGGCGTGATGCTGGCCATCTTCAGCTTCGTCGGTTTTGAGAGCGCCACCACCCTCGGCTCCGAGGCCCGCGAGCCGCTGCGCACCATCCCGCGCGCCGTCATCCAGAGCGCTCTGCTCGCCGGCGTCTTCTTTGTGGTCTGTGGCTACGGCGAGGTCCTGGGCTTCCGCGGCGTCTCCACCACGCTGGACCAGAGCGCCGCGCCGCTGCGCCTGCTCGCCACGCAGGCCGGTGTTGGCCTCCTCGGCCCCATCATTGACGCAGGCGTGCTCATCAGTATGTTCGCCGCCACGCTGGCCTGCGTGATCGCCGCCAGCCGCGTGCTGCTGCTGATGGCCCACCACGGCCTCGCCCACAGCCGGCTCACCCAGACCAACACCACCCACGAGACCCCTGGAGCCGCCAGCGTCCTCGCCGGGGTGCTCGCCTTCCTGCCCGCCGGAGCGCTCGCCCTGCGCGGCGTCAGCGGCGCCGACATCTACGGCTGGATGGGCACCCTCGCCGTCTACGGCTTCCTTACCGCCTACGGCCTGGTTGCGGTCGCTCTGCTCTTCCACCGCATCCGCCAGCGCCGCCTCACCTTCGGCACAGTCCTGCTCACCACCGCCGCGACGCTCGCCATGCTGCTCGCGATGGCCGCCAACCTCTATCCCGTTCCGCCCGCCCCGCTGCGCTACTTCCCGTACCTCTACGCCGCGTACCTCGCCGCTGCCCTGCTCTGGCTGGCTGTGGCCCGCAGACCCGGGGCGTCAACCGCCTCTTGACAGGCCCCATATAATGAAAGCCAGACACAGAAGACTGCGCGGCAGCTCGCCGGGCTCTTCTGTACCTGGCCTAGAGCCAGATGGGGGATCGTTGATACCTCAAGCCTGAGAGATATATCTTAATGAAATATCTTTAAGATATAAATCCAAAACTGCTCATTGAAAATAAAGGGGTTAGCACTTTCAGCAAGGATCCGATTCCGCAGGGAGACCAGCGCTAAGCCCTTATTTCTGCCAACTTTACGGGGAAAAGGGGGGAGGGGGTGGCTAGGCCAGCATCTCCAGCAACCCAGCCTCGTCCAGCACGGGAACGCCCAGCTTCTCGGCGGAAGCCAGCTTCGACCCCGCCTCCTCCCCGGCGACGACGTAGCTGGTCTTCTTCGAGACCGAGCCGGAGACCTTGCCGCCGGCCGCTTCGATCCGCTCCTTGGCTGCCTCGCGGGTCAGGGTAGGAAGGGTGCCGGTCAGCACAAAGGTCAGCCCTTGGAGCGCCGTGCCGCGCACCTTCTTCTCCGCTGTGAAGGTGAGCCCGTAGCCGCGCAGCCGCTCCACCAGCGCCAGGTTGCGCTGGTTGGAAAAAAACTCGCGCACCGTGGCCGCGACCTTGGGACAAATGTCGTTGACCGCGGTCAGCTCCTCTTCCGTGGCCGCGATCAGTGCGTCCATGGAGCCGAACTCCTCGGCCAGCGCCTGCGCGGTGCGCTCGCCGACGTGGCGGATGCCGAGCCCCAGCAGAACGCGCTTCAGCGGCTGCTTTCTGGAGGCCTGGATCTCCGCCAGCAGCGCGTCCGCGGTCTTCTCGCCCACACGCTCCAGCGTGAGCAGCTGTTCCCGCGTGAGTTGATAGACATCGGCGATGGAGTGAACGAGCGCCGCGCGCGTGGGCTCAACTGCCTCTTCGCTGTCCCCTGGGCCCTGGACGCTGGACCCTGCCTCATCGTGCCCCAGCAGTTGCGCGACCATCGCCTCGCCCATGCCTTCAATGTTCATCACGCCGCGCGAGGCGAAGTGGCGCAGCTCTTCTTCGAGGCGCGCCGGACAGCTGGCGTTCACGCAGCGCAGATCGACCTCACCCTCTTCGCGCACCAGCGGCTCGGCGCAGCGCGGACAGACCGTGGGGAAGACGATCTCTTGCGTCCCCCTTGGATGCTTGGCGTCCTCCACGACCTCGGTGATCTTGGGGATGACGTCGCCGCCGCGCTCGACCGAGACGAAGTCGCCGATGCGAACGCCCAGTCGCGCAATCTCGTCCGGATTATGGAGCGTCGCGCGGGTAACTGTGGTGCCGCCGATGAAGACCGGCACCAGCGCGGCCACC
>Ga0302320_10027252_pt1 | contig 11017 bp, 8 predicted proteins | sample Bog_T0_3_FD_202130 | JGI IMG/M metagenome (GOLD analysis project Ga0302320, IMG submission 202130) | Peat permafrost microbial communities from Stordalen Mire near Abisko, Sweden - Bog_T0_3 | ecosystem: Environmental > Terrestrial > Soil > Wetlands > Peat | place: Sweden: Abisko, Stordalen Mire... | reverse complement strand
GCGAGAACCACTTGTCAACCGAGCGGTTCATCAGCCCGTAGGCGAACAGGAACATGGCGATCACGGGCCCGGCCGAGAGCAGCAGCGCGCCCAGCACCATCTTGCTGCGGAAGCGCGACCCCGCGGTTCCCGCCTGGCGCTCCAGGTAGAGCTTGAGCAGGGTGCGCAGGAGCACGAAGATCAGCGCTACCAGGGCGAGGAAGATCAGCGCGGACAAGGCCACGAAGACCGAGGTCTGCAACAGCGACTCGGGGCGCAGGAACTTGAGGTTGAAGGCCGCCTGCGAAAAAATGATGAAGACGAGCAGGGCAACGACTACGCCCATCAGGATGAGGCGGCGGCGGGCGCGAGTTGGGCTCGGGGTGTGCAATCGGATGCCACACCGATTCTAGTGCAGAAAAGACACAAAAATCGCGAAGATTGCAAAATGCGGAGAGGATGCGGACACGGGGCGGGATGGATTCCGATGGGGCCGTCGGAAGGCTGGCGGCGCTACCCAGGCGGAATGGTCTTTCCCTCGAGCATGGCGCGCAGGGGACAGCGCTCGCATCTCGGCTTGCCCTTCACGCAGTAGTGCTTGGCGGTCTGCACGAGCAGCGCGTGGAACTCGTTGTAGCGCTGCGACAGCTCGGTGCGCTCCATGGCGGAGGCCGCCGAGGGAGGGTGGGGCAGAGGCCGATCTTCGCGGTGGAGCTCTGGCTGGGCGGCGGCAGGTTGCGTTGGCTGCGGTTGGCGGGGACGGCCGCGGGGTTTCGCGGGCAGGTCCGCTTCGGTGATCGCACTCTGCACGGCTAGGCGAATCTCCTCGTAGGGTGCTGCGGGCTCTGCCAGTTCATGGCGTTCGAAGATGCGGCGGGTGTAGTTGTCGACCACGAACACCTCGCGGTTTGCCGCATAGAGCAGGATCGAGTCGGCGGTCTCCGGGCCGATTCCCGGCAGGCTCAGCAACTCGTCGCGCAGCGCCTCGGTGGGGCGGGCAAACATTTGCTCTAGCGATCCTCCGTAGTTTGCATCCAGGTGGGCAACAAAGCGCTTGAGGCGCGCCGCCTTCTGCCGGAAGTATCCCGCGGGGCGCACGAGGCCTTCGAGTTCGTCCAGAGGGGTATGGCGGATTCCGGAGATGGAAAGGAGTCCGGCGGCGCGCAGATTCGTCATCGCCTGCTCCACGTTTGTCCAGGCTGTATTCTGGGTCAGGTAGGCCCCCACGATGACCTCGAAGGGCGAACCGGCCGGCCACCAGTGCTGGCGTCCCATCGCGCCTTCCAGGCTCCGGAAAAGACGGCGGATACGGGTTGCTTTCGCGCTTGATTGCCGCATTCCGGCAGTGTACCTGATTGCGCCCGGCGGCTGCCCTTGCCGGGCTAGTACCATTCTCATTACCTTGGTGCTTGGACATGATTGACAATTAATGTCAAACTGCTAGTCTGCAAATATTGCTTCGGCAAAGTGCGTTTGCACCTCTTTTCCGGTGGCTGGATTCCCGGAGTTTGTAAGGTTTTGGGGCTCGGGTTGCGGCGGGCAGGAGCGCAGAGTTGCGCGTCGCCAAGGGGTCTGCAGCATATGCGAATGAACTTGTCTTCGTGAGGAAAAATTTTGCCGACTCCACCAAAAGGCCCTCAAGTCGCGGCGTTTGATCCTGCGAACTATGTGATCGACCCGAAGATCGTCAAGACGGTCTCGGTGGAGGTGGCGCGCAAGTACAAGGTTCTGGCGCTGGGGCGCAACGGGGCCGCGCTGCAGGTCGCCATGGTCGACCCGACCAACTACCGCGCTCTGGACGATCTGAAGTTCATCACCGGTTACGACATCGAGCCGCTCAGGGGAAACGAAGCGGCCATCATGGAAGCCATTGAGTACGCCTACAACGCACCCGAGCAGAACCCGGGGGGCACCGAGGAACTGAACTCGGTGATGGCCTCGTTTGCCGACGACTTCGATGCCAGCGAGGACGACGGAGAGAACGAGGGAGAAGACGAGACATCGCTTGCCGAGTTGGAATCGGCGGCCGAAGAGGCGCCGATCATCCGCCTGGTCAACGTCATCCTCTCGGAAGCCGTGAAGGCCAGGGCCAGCGACGTTCATCTGGAACCGTACGAAAAGGAATACCGCGTCCGCTACCGAGTGGATGGCGTGCTGGAAGAGTTCATGAAGCCGCCGCTGAAGCTGCGCGACGCCATCATCTCCCGCATCAAGATTCTGGCCCGCCTCGATATCAGCGAGAAGCGCCTGCCGCAGGACGGGCGCATCATGATCCGGATGAGGATCAACGGTCGCCGCCGCCAGCTCGATTGGCGCGTCAGCAGCCTGCCGACGTTGTGGGGCGAAAAGATCGTCATGCGCCTGCTGGACAAGGATCAGCTCCGCCTGGACATGACGCAGCTCGGCTTCGAGCCGGAATCGCTGGAGAAGTTTACCCGGGCCATCCTGAAACCGTACGGCATGGTGCTGGTTACCGGCCCGACCGGGTCGGGCAAAACCAATACGTTGTACTCGGCGATCTCCCTGCTCAACAAGCCTGACACCAACATCATGACGGCGGAGGACCCGGTCGAATTCCAGTTGCAGGGCGTCAACCAGGTTCAGATGAAGGAGCAGATCGGTCTCAACTTTGCGGCCGCGCTGCGATCCTTCCTGCGCCAGGATCCGAACATCATCCTGGTCGGCGAAATCCGTGACTTTGAAACCGCTGAAATTGCCATCAAGGCCGCGCTCACCGGCCACCTGGTGTTGAGCACGCTGCACACCAACGGCGCCCCGGAAACCGTCTCCCGATTGATGAACATGGGCATCGAGCCGTTCCTGGTCGCAACCTCGATTCACCTGATTGTGGCGCAGCGGCTCATCCGCCGCATCTGCACCAGTTGCATCGAACCGGTGGAGGTGCCCAACCAGGTGCTGCTGAAGGCCGGATTCACCCAGCAGGAAGCCCGGACCGTGAAGATCATGAAGGGCCGGGGCTGCGATAAGTGCAACAGCACGGGATACAAGGGCCGCACGGCGTTATATGAAGTGATGGAAGTCGATGACAGTCTCCGCGAGTTGATACTGGTCGGCGCCTCGTCGCTCGAGTTGAAGAAGAAGGCCATTGAGAATGGCATGATGACCCTGCGCAAGAGCGGACTCTGCAAGATCGCGCTCGGCCAGACGACCCTGGAAGAGGTCCTGCGCGAGACGGTTCTGTAACGCTGCCGGCGACTCTGGGCGGCGCATTAGTGGCTGGCAATTCTAAGGAGAATGGATGGCGGTAACACTCAGCGATCTGTTGAAGAAGTTGCTCGAACTCAGCGGCAGCGACCTTCACATCACCACCAATTCGCCTCCGCAGGTCCGCGTCTTTGGGCATCTGCAGCCGCTCGATATGCCACCGCTGGGTCCGGCGGACACCAAGCAGCTGGCTTACTCGGTGATGACGGATGCGCAGAAGCATCGCTTCGAGGAGGATTTCGAACTCGACTTCTCCTTCGGACTGAAGGGTCTGGCGCGCTTCCGCGCCAACATCTTCAACCAGCGCGGCGCGGTTGCGGCCGTCTTCCGCGTCATTCCGTTTGAGATCAAGAGCTTCTCCCAACTCAACCTGGCGCCCGTAGTGGCCAAGTTGTGCGACCGTCCGCGCGGCCTCATCCTGGTCACCGGCCCCACCGGCTCGGGCAAGTCCACCACCCTTGCCGCGATGCTGGACAAGGTCAACATCGAGCGCCACGAGCACATCATCACCATCGAGGATCCGATCGAGTTCGTGCATCCGCACAAGAACTGCCTGGTCAATCAGCGCGAAATTCATCAGGACACCAAGAGCTTCTCCAGCGCCCTGCGCGCCGCTCTGCGCGAGGACCCCGACGTTGTGCTGATCGGCGAAATGCGCGATCTGGAAACCATCGAGTCTGCGCTGCGCATCGCCGAAACCGGCCACCTTACGTTCGGAACGCTGCACACCAACTCGGCCGCCTCGACCATCAACCGCATCATCGACGTTTTTCCCTCGCATCAGCAACCGCAGATCCGGGCGCAGTTGTCGCTGGTGCTGGAGGGCATACTCTGCCAGACCCTGTTGCCCAAGGCGGGCGGCGCGGGGCGTGCCATGGCGATGGAGGTTCTGATCCCCAATCCGGCGATCCGCAACCTGATCCGCGAGGACAAGATTCACCAGATTTATTCTTCCATGCAGTCCGGCCAGGACAAGTATGGAATGCAGACATTCAACCAGTCTTTGATGATTCTCTATTTGCAGAAGACCATCACCCTCGAGACGGCGCTGTTGCGCTCCTCCAACCCCGAAGAACTGCAGGAAATGATTAACCGCGCGCTGGCCAACACGAAGTCCAACCTGGTTGGCGGGCGCAAGTAATTTCGAAGTCAGGCGAGCAGAAAGGTCACGATGCCGGTCTTTACATGGCAGGGAAAAAACGCAGCAGGCGAAAAAGCACAGGGCGAACGCGCCGCTGAGAACAAGCAGGTGCTGCGCGCAGCCCTGGCGCGCGAACGCATTCAGGCAAACGTAATCAAGGAAAAAGGCGGAGCGCGGAGCTTCAACTTCAAAATCGGCGGCGGCTCGGTCAAGGCCAAAGAGTCAGCCATTTTCTTCCGCCAGTTCTCGGTCATGATTGATGCCGGTCTTCCTCTCGTACAGTGCCTGGAGATCCTGGGCAACAACCAGGAGAACGATTACTTCAAGAAGTCGCTGCTCGGCGTGCGCACCTCGGTCGAGGGTGGCGCATCGCTTGCCAACGCGATGCGCGCCTATCCCAAGATTTTCGACGAACTCACGACCAACATGATCGAGGCGGGCGAAACCGGCGGCATTCTGGACACCATTCTGCAGCGCATTTCGCAGTACGTCGAGAAGGCTGTCAAGATGCGGGCCGCCATCAAGTCGGCTCTTGTATATCCGGTCTCGGTAATCGTCATTGCCCTGCTGGTGGTCGGCGCTCTGCTCAAGTTCGTGGTGCCTATCTTTGCCAATCTGTTTGTCGGTCTCGGCGTGGCTCTGCCCGTTTCCACTCAGTTTGTGATCAATTTATCGGCATTCATCAGCAGCTTCTGGTGGCTCATCTTCCTGAGCGTCGGAGTGTTGGTCGTCGCACTCAAGTACATCCGCAAGACGCCCCAGGGCCTGTACTATACCGACAAAATCCTGCTCAATCTGCCGGTCTTCGGCCCGGTGCTGCGCAAGATCGCCATCGCGCGCTTCACCCGCACGCTGGGAACTTTGATCTCCTCCGGCGTGCCGATTCTGGACGGCCTTTCCATTACCGCCCGGACCTCGGGCAATGCCGTGCTGGAGCGCGCGCTGATGCAGGTGCGCAAGTCGATCGAGGAGGGCCGGACGATCGTCGATCCATTGCGCGAGAGCGGCGTCTTTCCCAACATGGTGACGCAGATGATCGGCGTGGGCGAAGCCACCGGCGCCATGGATAGCATGCTGCAGAAGATCGCCGACTTCTACGAAGATGAGGTGGATGCCGCGACCAAGGACATGCTTGCCCTGATGGAGCCGATGCTGATCAGCTTCCTCGGCGTCGCCGTCGGCGGCATCGTCATCTCGCTTTACATGCCACTGTTCTCCATGATCTCCAAGCTCGCGGGATAGAGAGGGAAGCGGGCATGGCGGCGGGAACTTACGAGCGCATCTGGCTGGAGTGGCTGGTCAAGGTCCGCGTCATCATCATCACGATCCTGGTCGCCATCGAACTGGCGATCATCAACCTGACCACCACCAACGTGAACCGGCGACTCTTCGTGCTGGTCATGTTGGGGTGGTATGCGGTTGCCGTGGTGCACCTGCTGGTGTTCAGCTATCACAAGCGCGACTGGCGGATGCAGTCCATGCTGCAGGTGATGGCTGATCTGATTTTTGCCACCGCCGTGATCTACACCACCGGCGGAATCGACACCTCGTTCAACTTTCTTTACCCGCTCATCATAATCGTCGCCAGCACGATGCTGTCGGAAGCCTGGGCCTACCTCACCGCAGGCATGTCGTTTGTCCTGCTCGGCGCAACCCTGGAACTTTCCTATTTCAAGCTGATCCGCTCCTACTCTACGTCCGGGCCTGACCTCAAGTCGCTGCAGGCCGTCATCTTCATCAATCTCTTCGCGTACCTCGCCGTAGCGTACCTGGCAAACAAACTGGCCAACCGCCTGCGCCTGGCCGACGTTGCGCTGAAGGACAAGAGTTTCGAACTTGAGAACCTGCAGGTTCTGCACGAAATCATCGTGCACAGTATCTCCAGCGGCCTGCTCACCACCGATCTGGAAGGCACCATCAAGCTGGTCAACCCGGCGGCGCAGGGATTGCTGGGACGCGGCGAGGAGGACATTGCGGGGATCAATGTTCACCGTTTGTTCTTCGACCAGTTGCCGCTTGCCAGCGCGCCGCGGAATGAGGTGCGGGCGCGCACTCCCAGCGGCGCGGAAAAGCTCTTTGGCGTGGGCTGCAGCGCGCTCCAGGGGACCGGCGGCGCCACCATCGGCTACATCTACACGTTTACCGACCTGACGGAAATTCGCCGGCTGGAACGCGAACTGCATCAGCGCGACCGGTTGGCCGCGGTTGGCCGCCTGGCCGCCGGCATCGCGCATGAGATCCGCAATCCGCTCTCCTCGATTGCCGGCTCGGTCAAGATGCTTTCCGGCATCGCGGCGCTCACCGACGATCAGCGCGCGCTGGTCGGCATCGTGACCCGCGAATCCGACCGCCTGAACGCCATCATCGGCGACTTCCTGACCTACTCGCGGGACCGCAAGTCGCAGAACACGAAGGTGGATCTCTGCGAGCTTCTCTCAGACACCCTGACCCTGCTGGAAAATCGCCAGGCCAGCATACGGATCGAGCGCGTCTTCTCCTACACGGAGGCCATCGCCGAAGGCGACGGCGACAAACTCAAGCAGGTTTTCTGGAATCTGTGCAGCAATGCGATCCGCTCCATGCCTGACGGCGGTACGCTGACGGTCACGCTGGATTCGCTGGAAGGCAGTTGGCGCATCCGCTTCCAGGACACCGGCTCCGGCATCTCGCCGCAACTGATCGAAAAGATATTCGAGCCCTTCCAGTCCGGCTTTGAAGGCGGTACGGGGCTCGGCCTCGCCATTGTCTATCGCATCATGCAGGCGCACGAGGCTCACATCACTGTGCGCTCCGAGCCGGGCAAGGGAACCGAATTCACCTTGCTCTTCCGTCAACCGGCGGCGGAGGCTCCCGGCGATTTTCCGGCCTCCCGGCCGGTGGAACTTTCCCCCGTCCGCGGCTCCGCCCGCGGCGATGAAAGCAGGTAATCATGGGATACATCCTGGTTTGCGATGATGAGCGCTCCATCTGCCAGATGTTGCAGATCGCGTTCCAGAACCAGGGACACCGCGTGGAAACGGTGACCTCCGGCGAGCAAGCCTGCCATAAGATTGACTCCACTCTGTACGACGTAGTGGTGACCGATGTGCGCATGCCGCACGTTTCCGGCATGGAAGTACTGCAACACTCGCGCCGCGTTTCGCCTGACACCCAGGTCATTGTGATCACCGCGGTCGATGACAGCGAGATTCCCATCGAGGCGCTGAACGCCGGAGCCTTTTACTACATCCGCAAGGGCTCCAAGCTGCTGGAAGACGTGCTGGCCGCCGTGGCCCTGGCCATGGACCGCACCCAGCTCCGCCAGCAGAACGCCGCTCTGAAGCGCGACGCCGCGCAGCGCAACTCGCTCGACAACCTCATCGGCGAGAGCGAGCCCATGCGCCGCCTGAAGCAGACCATACGCACCATCGCCACCACCAATAGCACCGTCATCGTCAGCGGCGAGAGCGGCACCGGCAAGGAACTCGTCGCGCGCGCCATCCACACTTGTTCGCCCCGCGCGAGCGATCCGTTCGTCAGCGTCAACTGCGGTGCCTTTCCCGAGACGCTGCTGGAAAGCGAACTGTTCGGCTACGTCAAGGGATCGTTCACCGGGGCCACCAGCAACAAGCGCGGACTGTTCGAGCTCTCCAGCGGCGGCACCATTTTCCTCGACGAGATCAGTGAAACCACGCTCCCCATGCAAGTCAAGCTGCTCCGCGTCCTGCAGGAGCGCTGCATACGGCCGGTCGGCGGCGGCCAGGAAACTCCGGTCGATACCCGTGTCATCGCCGCCACCAACAAGAATCTCCTGCAGCAGGTGCAGGACGGCCAGTTCCGCGAAGACCTCTACTACCGGCTTAGCGTCATACCCGTCGAGGTGCCGCCGTTGCGCGATCGTGGCGATGACGTGATCCTGCTGGCCAACCATTTCCTCAAGAAGTTTGCCGTGCAGATGGGCAAGGATGTCGTGCGGCTCTCTCCGGAGAGTCTGAAAACCATGAAGGGCTACGACTGGCCCGGCAACGTCCGGGTGCTGGAAAATACCATCGAGCGCGCGGTTGCGATGTCGACCGAAGAGGAGTTGCAGGTCGAGCTTCCCAATGCGGGGCCGAGCGCGATCACCTCGGCGGCCAACGCTGGAGCCCTCGGCGTGGTGCTGCCCAGCGACGGCATCGACCTGGAGCGCTACGTTGCCGAGGTCGAGAAGAGCCTGCTGCAGTCAGCGCTGCGCCGCTCCAACGGCACCCAGACCCGCGCCGCTGAACTGCTCAAACTCAGCTACCGCAGCTTCCGCCACATGATGAAGAAGTACGACATCTCATGAGGCGGCTGGGGACGGGCCGCGCGCGGGTATACTGAATTCATGTGGTACATCGTCCGTTTTGTCTGGAACGCAACGCGCGGCCATCGCCTTGCGCCGTGGCGGAGTCCCTACGTCAAGTGGCGGCTGGAGACCTACACCGGCCTCAAGATGGAGAAGATCGGCCTGCTGCAAATCTGCGGCATCATGTGGCATGAGTATCGCCAGATGTGGCGCTTCCTGCTGTGGACGGCGAAGATGGACAACTACGCCCGCGTGAAGCCGCACAATCCCTCCACCCAGGACTGGGGCTAGAACTCCACCAGCACGACCGCTCCGCGGCCTGTCTTGGCTGCTTGCGCCGCCGAGCCGCGATTGCAGGCGATCTCCAGAAATCCCATGCTGTCCAGCAGGCTGAACAACTCTCCGGGCTTGCCTTCCGAGTAGGAGCCGCGAATCCCGGAAACCGCCTCCTGCCCCACCGTGATCCTGACCTTTGCGTTGGGCGCGAACACGGAGGGCGCATTTGCCGGAGTCAGGTTGGTGATGAGGTTGCCGAAGCGGTCCACCTTCAACACCGCGCCCGTCAAGGTGTGCTCGGAAAGCAGCTTTGGTTTGGGCAGAGAGAAGCGGACGTAGTCGGTGATTTCATCGCCGAACTTCTCCTCCTCCACTCCCCGGCTCATCCATCCGGCGCAGGGCGCAAACACGTCGCGCCCCTGGAAGGTCTTGCTTACCGGCTGCAGAAAGTAGTGTTCGGCCGTGATGTGCCGGACGGTGATCCGCTCTTCCTGATCCATCACCAGAGAGAGCACGCCATTGTCGGGCGCAATGAAGTAGTGCCTTGTGGTGGTCACCAGCAGGGCTTTCCGGGCCGATCCCACGCCCGGATCGACCACCACGAGATGAATCGTATCGGGTGGAAAATAGCGGTACGCCTGGGCAATCGTCAGGGCCCCGTCCAGAATGTCAAACGGGGTCACCTCGTTGCACAGCTCCACGATCTCTGCCGCAGGGTTGATTCCCAGAATCACTCCGCGCATGGTGCCTACAAAATGATCCGCGCTGCCGAAGTCCGTCGTAAGTGTGACAATGTTCGTCGCCGCCAAGTCAGCCTCCTCAGCTTCCCCGCTCGCGCGGGCAACCGTTCGCTGGCATGATTCTTTCACGAACGAACCGCGGCTGCCACGTCAGGTGCGGCGGCAGTACTTGGCAAAATGTGTACGCCGCCGCTGATTGGCTTCGATCCCGGGGCTTTCTACTGCAGGATCACCTGCTGCCCTTCGTTGAGGCCGCCGAGAATCTCCGTCTTCGCGCCGTTGGAAATTCCGGCCTGCACCGCGAGCTTGCGCTTGCCATCCTTGGCCTTCGCGTCGGGAACCTCCACGGACGCGGACTTGCTCTGGTCGTAGATCAGCGAACTCTCCGGCACGTTCAGGACGTTCTTGTGTTCTTCGAGAATCATCTCCGCGTTCGCCGTCATCATCGCCTTCAGCTCGCCCCCGGGATTGTTGATTGAGACCCGCACCTCGAAGGTCGTCACGTTGTCCTTCTCTACTCCCATGGGCGAGATCCTGGTGACCTTACCGAGGAAGGTCTTGTCCTTGAACGACTCGACCCGAATCCGCGCCGGCTGCCCCAGAAAAACTTTCCCGATGTCGCTCTCGTCCACCTTGCCTTTCACGTACACCTCGCGAGTATCGCCAATCGTCATCACCAGGGTCGAGGCCGAACCCATCACCAGGATCGAGCTGACGGCGTCGCCCACCTCCACGTCGCGGGAGAGCACGATGCCGTCGATCGGAGCCACGATGGTGGTGTAGCTCAACTGCTCGCGGAGCTGCAGCAGAGTGGCTTCGGCGCGCTTCACGTCGGCCCGTGCCTGCGCCATCTTGGCGGTGGTCACCAGCACCTGTGCCTGCGCCACCTGCTGACGGTTGGTGGCCATCACGTAGTTTTTCTCGGCCTCGTCCAGGGTCGCGCGCGAAACCACTCCCTGCTTTGCCATCCCCTGGGCACGGTCCCAGGCGCGCTTCAACATGGGCACGTCCACGCCTTCGGCGTCCACCTTGGAGCGCGCCAGATCCGCCTCGGCCGAGTGCCAGGTCGCCTCCGACGATTGCAGTTGCGCCTCCGACTGGCGCACCTGCGCCTCCATCTCTACGCGATCCAGCTCGGCCAACACCTGTCCGGCCTTCACGCGGTCGCCGGCCTCAATGTAGAGCTTTTTCACGATGCCGCTGGCCTTGCTCTTGATCTCCACCTTGGTGATCGGCTCGACCTTGCCGGTGGCCACCACGCTTTTCACCACGTCGCCGCGCTCCACCTTGGCCAGCTTCGTCGGATCGATCTTGGTTCCGCCGCTGCGCGCCGCCATCAGTCCGCCGGCC
>Ga0302320_10027251_pt1 | contig 11017 bp, 17 predicted proteins | sample Bog_T0_3_FD_202130 | JGI IMG/M metagenome (GOLD analysis project Ga0302320, IMG submission 202130) | Peat permafrost microbial communities from Stordalen Mire near Abisko, Sweden - Bog_T0_3 | ecosystem: Environmental > Terrestrial > Soil > Wetlands > Peat | place: Sweden: Abisko, Stordalen Mire... | reverse complement strand
GACGAGCGGACTTGAACCGCTGACCTGCCGATTACGAATCGGCTGCTCTACCAACTGAGCTACGTCGGCTTCTGGTTTGCTTTCTTTAGTTTACCAAATCGCTCGGTGGTTGCTGCTGTACAAACGCTGTATAAGCGATCCGAGATTCAAGCCGTTTCATGGCGGCAGTGACGACGTGCGGCACAGTCTTGATGTAGCTCCGCTGAGTCGTTCTGATGTCCTCGTGTCTGAGTATTGCTTGGATCACAATATCAGGAACACCGATTTCATGCAGGTTCGTGGCTAGACCCCGGCGATATGCGTGCCAGCCTTTCCACTTCAACCCGTTTGCCTTGAAAATGGGCTTGATTACACGGTCAGCAAGGTTGTCTAAATCCAAAGCCCCGCCAATCGTATTCGGGAACATCCAGCCAGAAGCATTCTCTGGTTTTATGGCGTCGAGCACAACTCGAAGAGACTCGATGATCGGTACGACGCCGGGATCTTCTTCATCCTCGTGCGTCTTGGTCTCATCTTTTAGGTGAGTCCTCCAGACGGAACGCCGGATGTTGAGAACCTCCCCATCGTCGTCTTCCCACCACTGCCCTCGAATCTCGCCCTCACGCAAACCAGCAAATGCCGCCACGCCAATGACCGCCCGAATGACACCCCGAGAAATTTCGGGGGTGTACGGACCTTCCTCGGTCGGGATGACAATGGGTTCCGTGCCGGAGAAAAGCTCAAGATGCTTCTCCACTTCCTCAAGAGTGTAGGCAAGGCGTTTCCGTCCGTGCTTTTTGCCCTTGGGGATAGTGGCACCGGTCATCGGGTTCACGCCGTCATAAATGCCCTTACGCTTGGCGAACGTGAACATCGCAGAAAGCGTCACTTTAATGTGCGTATACGTTCCGTGAGCCAAGTCGTCAGTTTTCGTCTTGTTCGCGGCTTCGATCTCGCACATCAGGTTTTCACCGTCCACGGTCCTGAAGTCCCTGACCCGGCCCCTGACGCGGTCTTTGATGTGACAGCGCCAAGAATCCTTGTAGCCCTTTACGGTCGAGCGAGCCAACTTCCCGGTGATCGTCGGAATGTAGACGTTCTCGAAGAAATCCACGATTGTGATCCCCGCATTCGACGATCTTGACGTGCGATTCACCCTGTCCATGAATTCCCTGAAGAGAGGCATGACCTCCGACTTCTTCGGAAAATCTCGCTTGCTCGCCAAACGGTGAGAAGGATTCTTCCACTTGAAGGAGCGGTCTTGCTGCTGTACCTTCTCCCACCACCTTACATACCAACTACCGTGACTCTCGAAAATACTGCCCTGCTGAGCCATTATTTTCCCTCCTTATGTGTTGGCTCAGCCTTGCGTTGTTGTTGTGTATTGTCGCCAGCGCGACGATCAAGCCAAGCATTCATCTCGGGAGAGCCCCAGCGATAGCGCCGATGCTTTCCGAGCCTAAAAACTGGGATAGGGTCATGAGTCCGACACCGCTTGGACTGATCCACGACCCAGCTTTCCTTGACTTTCAACCGCTGTGCAAGCTCGCCGGAGGTTAACACTTCGTAATCGGAACCGCTAGACCCCATGAACAAACATCCATTTCTTTCTCTCCCACTAAATAGATACTGAGTTTTTTCGTGGACGCCGCGGCATTTTTTGTCGATCCTTGCTCAGAACTGACTTTGGGTAGCGAGCCTAGTCTGCTTCAGTGTTTGCCAACCGCTTCTGGGGCCTCACCGCGATGTGGGAGCGAGCAGCCCCGAGCATTACCTGATTGCCAGGTGCGTCGGAGGCAAGCATGCGATCCCACCCAGCCGCCAAGCCAGCTGGACATGGGGGACCGCACCGTCACGTGTCCAGCATGGACGTTCAGGTTATATGGGCGGGGCATCCCAGAAGGAGGCTACCGCAGGCTTCTTATGGATCGCGTTCAGACAAGGTCTTGCCGGTCACAGACTTAGGCCTCATGGGGGAGACAGGCGGCTCCGCTTTGTCTCGAAGGCAGGCGGAAGCCAGCGAAGAGGGCAGAATTGGACGGATTGAGTCCGCAGCAAAAAAGTCCGGAAGTCTTTGATTTAATGGCAAATCCGGTTTTGGCTTTCCTAGCGATTTCACCGGCCCGGTTGGTATAATAGGAGTGTTAAAATGGCAGATATTTTCAGGTGCAACGCCTGTCCTATCTAGAGTATCTGCCAGCGGTAAGTGATGGTTCGGCACCCTCCGAACCCCGCAATGCGTGCGGTATTACGCGTCCCTTCCAAGCCCGTTAGTTGAGGCCTGGCTGAGAGCGAATTTCCCCAAACAAACTGTGTAGTGAATCACGAGGACATACGTGTGCCCACGAGACGGCGGACGTGTACCCGCAGCAAGGAAAGATTTGGCTTCGGGGAGTCTTTGTCCCGAAAGCCAGTATTAGGAACTTATTGAGGCTAGTAAAGGAGACAAATGAGTACGGGGCCCAACATTTCGGCGGATGCAGATCTCGCTGGTCAGTACCAGACACTCGCGCTAGCGACAACCGACGAGGGTGTCAAACCCTGCGACATCGATCGTGTTGGCACACAGGCGAGGAGCGTCGCTTTTGAAATGCTCAAATGGTCGAGTGACGCATCTCGCTCCCGCAAGGAAATCAAAGCTCGTACAGAGGCTCTTCGCCCGTTACTGCTGCAAGTGAAAGCAGCTTTCGATGCAGGGCTACTAGTAAACGGATTGCCTACATGGACGCAGTGGGTTCAGTCCACGGGCTACACTATCCGCCGCTTCCAGCAGATCATGTATACCAAACCACGGCCGACGCGAAACGTTTCGCCTGCCCACTCCTTCACTGGTTTTGACGAGGTAATCGGGAAAATCAGCGTAAGTCCCGAGCAGTCAGGGGCACTGAAGGATCTCAATCTCAGCGAATTGTCCGCGGAGGAACGGAATTCGTTTGATGTCGACCCGGCGATGGTCAGCTTCAACCTCATGAATCCATGCTGGCACAAGGCAGCCGAGACCATCGTTAAGAAGTGCGAAGAAGTCCCCGCCGAGCGCTGCGAAGATGATGTCCTGCGTCGCCTCGCAAACAAGATTCGCAAAATTGTAGGAATGGAAGAAACGGTTCCCCTCGAATTCGGCAAGACATATTTAGTAAGGGATGGGAGCCGAAATGAGTTGGAGGAAATGATTTACGACGGGCAAGACGGCGACTGGTATGCGTTCATCCCCACTGGCAAGACAACGGGGTATGCAGTGCTTCAAAAGAATGCAGCGAGAGTCTGGGAACGTGACGAGCACGGGGAGCTAAAGGCCGTGAAAATTCCAGACAAGCGCGTATTAATCAGAAAGGTCTCACAATGATAGCTCAATGCGACAGTGGTCTAACGGTAGGGCAGCCGAGATTCCTCTCGGAAGGTGCGGGTTCAAATCCAAGCCTGTCGCTCCATTTCCTCGAAATCGATACGCCGAGGGCTGAGGCGCTCGTGGTCGAGCACCACTACCTTCACTGCGAGTGTCCCATTTCTTGGGCGTGGGGTATAGAAGACGCTGACGGGAAGCTCCTTGGGGTTCTCACCGTTGGAAAACTCATGAGCTGGTCGGTCAGGTGCGGCCTCGTAGGAGAAACTCACGAACAGATGAAAGAGCCGGGGGCACGATCCGGAGATGTATACGAATTGAACCGCCTCTGGCTGAGCGATACCCTGCCCGTGTTCGAGGTTCAAAAAGTAGACAAGAAAACAGGAGAACTCAAAACCCATAGGCACGGCGTGGAATCGAGATTCATCGGCTGGTGCCTTCATCAGTTGAAAAAGAAGTACCCGAACATCATCCTCGTGAGCTACGCCGATGGCAGCAAGGATCATGTCGGCTACGTCTATCAGGCGACCAACTGGATTTACACGGGGCAGAGGCAAGCACTCGCCGACATCTGCGTGGAAGGATACGCCGACCATCGGAGCGTCACGCAGGAATTGCGGGGCGGGTACGCTTATGCCTGCGAGGAGCATGGGAAATTCCCGACCCCTTATAGCCCGCTCCCGTATCCCCCCACCAGACCCTGTCAAGAATGCGGCAATCCCGCTCGGAGATTGGGTTGCCGTTCGTGGGCGATTCAGGATTACGTAGCCGATACGAGCGGCAACAAGCTCAAAGTCTACAGGAAGCCGAGAAGCCCAAAGCATCGGTACGTCTGGTTCGCTAATCCCGAAGACAGGCAACTACTCAAGGGGAAATGGGCGCCAAAACCATACCCAAAGGTGGCGGCGAAGGGTGAGCACGAAGCTCAGGTTGAAAGCGCTCGTCAGGGGGCGGACGCAGAGCTGGGCGAATCGGCAAAGGAGGAGACGAAATGAAAAGGAAAGCGACAAGTGTAAACCAGATTGACTTCAACAAATTGCGCCGTGATCTCCAGACGCTGATGGAGGAAGTTGACCGCCGTTTGGCATCAGAGTTCGACGCGTTTTCCCCGACCATGTGGAAACGGCTGCAACACACCGTCAACAGCGTGATTCTCGAAATCAGCGCGGTGCGGCTCGCACTGAACGGCCACGCCACTGCCGAAGTAGCTCATAAGTTGGGCTTGAAAAAGCAGCAGGTCGCGGCCTTCCTCGCCTACAACACAATGTGGCAGGCCGATTATGCTTCGCCAAACCTCATTATCGGCAGCGTTGACTGCCCTGTCTGCGAGGTCGGCATTGGCAACCGCTGCGTGACAACTTCCGGGAACGACGCCCGTGTCCACGAATCCCGCCGCGAGCAGTATCGCGTTGAGTCAAAAGAACGCGCGCTGAATACGAAACAAATTCGCAAGTCGCAAACATCGGAGGCCGCTTATGGAGTTTAGCAATATCAACTGGACTGACCACACGTGGAATCCGTGGGTCGGCTGCCGCCACGTGTCCCCTGAGTGCGACCACTGCTACGCGGACTTTCTCGTCACAAAGCGGATGGGCAAGGATTTTGGCGCGGTAACGCGCACCAAGACTTGGCGCGACCCGATCAAATGCAACGCGCGTGCCCCCAAGCTTCAGGCCGAACTAGGCCGTCGCGTGCGGGTGTTTTGCGCCAGCCTCACCGACTTCTTCATTCAGGATGCTGACCAGTGGCGCGACAAGGCTTGGCAGGTAATCCGGGACTGCTCGAATCTGGACTTCTTGATCCTGAGCAAACGTCCCCGGCTGATCCCTTCGCGACTGCCAGCCGACTGGGGCAGTGGCTACCCGAACGTCTGGCTCGGCACCACGTGCGGCGTACGCTCTTCGTATCCGCGCATCGACGACCTTCGCGACGTGCCAGCTGTCGTGCGTTTCATCTCAGCCGAGCCGCTGTTGGAGTCACTCCACGATATTGACCTCACGGGAATCCATTGGCTGATCGCGGGAGGAGAGTCGGGCTCAGGATTCCGCCCGATGAAGGACGAGTGGGCGCTGGAACTTCGCAACCGCTGCCGTGAGTTCGGCGTGGCTTTCCATTTCAAGCAGCACTCTGCGTTTCGTTCCGGCACAGGACCTCTTTTGCAGGGGGTGAAGTATCACGAATCGCCGTTGGTGCAGATCAAAACGGCTGGAGTTGAAGAACCAGCAAACGGCCTTGAGACCGTGCCGATTTTATCGGAAGCACTCGATGAGCTTTCAGGAATTTGAACAACAGTTGGCGAGGGAACAATAGGAGGCTTCATGAAAAACATAAAGGTAGAGAGAAAACTTTCAGCGTTGAGTCGTATCAGTGCCGCGCTGAAGAAATCGCGGAAGGTCAAGCGCGAGATTGCGGATGATGGCGCGTGGTTCTTCGCAATAGAGAAACCGAGCTATCTCCGGTTTGTAATCGAGTACGACGGAAGCACGATGACCGTAGGGTGGTACGACAACGTCAATGGCGACTGTTGGCGTGATCTTGAATTTAAGCTTCGTATTCGAGGAACAGTCGAGCCCATTCCAGTGGAATACCGCTCCGACCCTAGAACGCAGTTCTTCCTCGAAAAGGAACTGTGCACCGTCTACGACTGGGACATGAAACGCCTTGAAGCGGGCGGGCTAGCTGCCGAGCAATACGGCGTGTATGAAGTGCTGGAGAATTTCGACCGAGCAATGGAGCGAGCGTACGAGAACGAAATCATAAAGGCAGTGCAGTGATGACATTACCTGATGTGGTCTTTGTTCCCGATTTCCTGAACCGTGGCGAGGCCGACACTCTGCTGGAGCGCATTCGCTCCGAGGCCGACCTTAAGCAGAACTACATCCAGCTTTTCGGGCGCAAGCCGATACCGAGACTCGAAGCATGGTATGGCTCTTGGGATTATCCCTATTCGCGTGGAATCACGCTCAAAGCCGCACCGATGCCCGACTACCTGCAAGCCGTGATCGACAAGATCAAGGCAGCAGGGTTCGGTGATTTCAACGCCGTTCTCATTAACCGTTATCGCGACGGTCACGACTATATTTCACCGCATTCTGATGACGATTACGGCGATCCAGAGCCCACCATCCCAAGTCTCACGCTTGGAGCGGCACGCCCGTTCCGGCTCGCGAAGATAATCAGCGGATCGAAACTGGATAAATCGACCACTGTGGAGTACGCGCCAGCGCATGGCGATCTGCTCGTGATGAAAGGATGGACAAACGCAGAGTGGCAGCACTGGGTGCTCAAGACGGCGAAGCAGATAGGGGAACGCATAAATCTCACATTCAGGTGCGGAGGTGTGCGATGACGCTAGAGGACGCGGTGCGGCTGCTTATACCAGAGGGCGAACTGGGCGATGCGGTGCACGCGGAGATATTGGCATGTGCCGAAAAGGGCCTGATACGGATCAAGGAGGACGGCACGCTTGTCCTAACCGAGGACGGCAGGGACGTGGCTAAGAAACTGTTGGGTGATGCGAGTTGAGGTTCACAATCGCGTTCGGCGCTCGCTCCCGATCAGACGAGCCAATAAGTGCCAGTAACTGAGTGTCTGGTTACTCACGCGGCGCCGGAATGAGGGGACAAGGAGGCAAGTATGTTAAAGAACAACAGCAGGACGAACGGATGTGACGCAATGCTCAACAAGACCCAGCTCAAGGATCGCGGATGGACTGATGGCCTGATCCGCCGCTTGCTGCCTGAGCCTGCGGTGGAAGAGCGCCATAGCTATTATCACGGTTCCCACACGGTTTACCTGTGGGATGAGTCGGTCGTTCTGGCGGCGGAACAAACGGAGGACTGGGCCAAAACACAGAATCGCCGCAAGCGTGCAGCCGAAAAGCGCGAGGAACATCGCGATGTAGATCTGCTTGCCGCTATCTTTACCGTGAACCGCGCTGCTAAGCGCCAACGCGATCTCGCTCAAAACTTCTATCAACAACGTATGCACGGCTTCGCCGGATCGAGCAAGAGGCGCAAGCGCGAATACTACAACCTCAAGGATCGAGGCATCATGGCCGCGCATCAGGCGGGCAGGCTTGCGTGCACCTTTCGCCACGGTGCGCTCTATCTGTGGCAGGGAGAAGGCTACTCGTTCCATTCCACGCTGAAGCCAGAAGGTCTGGATGTGCCTGAGCTACCTTTGAGTGAAAACGAGGAGCATCTCTTCATCGAGGCGAAGCCGAAAGGGGCAAGGGAGCCTCGCGTTCAGGACGCGATTGAGAAGCTCGAAGTTCTCGAAGGCTACTCCGAGCCAGTTACCACATTGTACGAACGCGCAGCCTCGCCCGAACGGAAGAGCGAGCCCCGCACCATCAACTGCTGGAACTGCGGACTGACAGGTCATCTCGCCACCGAGTGCCCTGATGAGGAGTACGGGAGGGTGAGCCAATGACGACAGCAGAATTTGATCTTCACGGCTGCTACCCCGGTGATATCTACGACGGGCTGCTGACCCGCATCGCGAAACAGGCGTGGGAGATGGGCGCGAGCGAGCTTGTCCTAATTCACGGGCACGGGCGCAACCGAGGAATCTCGCCGGGTTTCGTCAATACCAACACGGGTTTTCTTGGACTGACAGTTCGTCGCACCTTGAAGGGTGCTCCTAAATTGCGCCAGTGGATTTTCCACTCCACGATTTGTCGGGGGGATGCGGGTTCCACCAGTGTCAGGCTTAGGCCCAACCCGACCCCATCGCGCACGGCTTTTGAATTGTGCGCTATGACGATTGACTGGATTGACTGCTTCAACGCGCTAGAGGAGTTGGTGCAATTCGAGTTGCCCAACGACGGCAAGCTCACACCACAGTTGCGCTGGGTACTCATGAATAGCCATTGCCATTCCTTCGCGTTGGCGATTCACAGTCTGACTCGTTGGCCGATGGTCGGTAAGATCGCAGGCGGCGAAATCGAACACGTCTTCTGCCAAATGCCAGATGGAAAATTGGCAGACGCAGAAGGCGCGGCGAAATGGCCGGAGGAACTGTTTGGTCTCAGTAGCGATCCGGGATACCGTTTGCTGCCCCCCAACTTCGAGTTTCTTGCTAAGGATGGATGGCTCGGGTCGGTTGAAGGTGTTCTTATCCCATTCGCCCAAACAAGGATCGAAGAAGTAAAGCAGGAGAATGGTGTAACTGTTTACGCTCCGACATACCCCTTCTTGCGCCTCGGGTAACTCGTTTCTCCCGGCTCTCACCTTCGCCCAACGCGCCCTTTGAGCCGAGGACTCTTATCGCTCGCCGCTCTCGGTTCATCGGGGATTCGTTCCCAAACTCAGGATAAGAGATAAACGGGAGAGCTATTCGAAACCGAGTATTAAGAATTAACTGGTCCCTCCGCACGGAGGGTCTCCGAGGGCGGGTTCACGTCCCTTTCCCGCCCTCTTTTTTCAGTTGATGTCGCCAATTTAGGCGACCGAAACGCAGTACTAGGAAACCAGAGGAGGAATCCATTGAAATGAAAGTTGACTCAAGAAACCGCCAGCTTAGCGACGCAGGCGAAAATCAGGATCGTCTGCTGCTCATAGTTCCACCGTATCCTGTCAAGTTCGGCATCGTGGCTGCCCCCGAAGAGCTAGGGGGCTTTGCCGAGGGCGATGTCGTTAGCTTCAGAGAACCTTATCAGAGACGAGACGACGGGGAAAAGGGTGACTTCGTGTTCGTGACCCCCGGCAATTGCGAAAAGATCACCGACCCGCAGGTTGCAGAGGCGTGCCGCATTTTCGTCTGGGGGATCTAGTCGTACACGCTCGCTTCGTGGACCCCGAGCTGCGTTGCAATCTCTGGATGGCGGTCAATTAATCGCCAAAAATTCCTGCGTGCCCGCGCCGGAGGGATGCCCTTGTAGAAAGCAGGGCTTCGAGCGGCGTTTCGCCAATGCAAGATCTTTTGGCGGATGAGTGCCTCGCGGATTGGTTTTCTTCCATTCATTTCTGTGTTTTCCTCCGACAAAGTGTTTTTGAGCCGTCCTACTGGCAACCTCGGTTGAGACGCAGGTTGGAAGTTTCCAGTATTGATGGCATTTCTGCATCTGGGCGGGTCGAATCAGTTAGGCAACCGCCACGATTTCCGCCTCTAAAGATGGGTTTTGAAAGTCCGCGAATTACCCCCGAACAATCCCGCGAATTACCTTGATTGAACCTTCGTCGCGCGTGCGACCTCGACTTATTTGCCGGGTTGGCGCGCGAATTTCAAGCTTGCCAGCCCTGCTGGACGTGCTGGACATCCTGAGCTTGCTAGACTTCCTAAGCACTGCAGCTAAATATATATATTAGGTCTCCCCCTCCAGCCTCAGGTTGAGGTGCAGTAGGCTCAGCAATGCAATCATGTCCAGCGCCCCCAGCGACCGCAGCAAAGGGGGGAGCGAGTTCGGTCGCAAAAACTCCTCCGAAATAATTTCAAAACAATTGTTAGTGAAGTTTTTTGCCTACCTGTGCCGTCTCTAGAGGCGTCCCGGTAGCCCAAAGCTACCTCTGACTGGGCGTGGGAATTCGGTTCCTACGCCCCCTCGCGGTAAAACGCAGGGGGTCTCATCCGACGCGAAGGTAAGGTCAGACTGGAATCATCCGCTCTCCGTCTTCCCGCGAAAAACTAGAAGGAGGCTCACTCCCATGAGTGAACCCACCCACGCACGTTACGAAAACGGGTCTGTGCCTATGCCCAAGCCGAATGGCTTCGGCGGCGTAGACCCACAACATGAAACGGGGGCCGGAATTCCGGCCCCTACAACCCCAACCAAGATCAAGACTATGCCGCAGGCAGAAGAGCCTGTCGGATCGTCCAAGATCAAAACCCTTTCCCCGGCTCTTGCCAAGGCTAAGAACGCAAAGAAAGGCTTCTCTGCACCTGCGGGTAAGCGGGCTCAGGCAACGTACCCGTTGCAGAAGCCGCCGAAAAACAAGTTCGTCCGCGTCCACCCGTCTCCCGAGTACCGCATGAGCGGTGTGCTCACGCTCACCGACACCGACACGAACGAAATTAAGTACGTTTCACCGGATCTTGAGCTTCCCGAGTTCATCGAGAGCCAAACCCGCGTCACCGACCTGTATGCCGCTCAGATGAGTGACGGCAGCTTCATCATATGGCCGCTGCACCGCTCTGAAACAACTTGGTTCAAGGCGGCAAAGCGGGCGATCAAGGTTGCCACTGAAAGGTGGATCGCGGTCGTGGCTCGGCGGGCGGCGAATACGTATGACTTGATCGAGCCCGAGGACACTATCCCCGAGCCAGACTGGTCAGCCCTCCCCTCCTTCGGAGAAATGGTTGAGTCAGCGTTCGAGGATCACATGATTACGTATCCCGACCATCCGTTCCTTCGCAAGCTGCGCGGGTTTCAGGATGACGATGAGTAACCTGAACAACTACCACTCGGTGTGGGTGATCGACACCGAGTTTCAACAGCCGGACGGCGAACCGAATGTTCCTGTGTGCTTGTGTGCAGAGGAACTCCATTCGGGTCGCCGTCTGGAGCTTTTCTTCGACCAGCAGCATGAGAACCCGTTTGATTATGAGAATTCACTGTTCGTCTGCTACAACGTGTTAACGCCAGCGAAAAAGTGATCCGTTTCAGCCGGTTTAGGCCGGAGCCAGGGATCCAGTCGAGAGCCCCTGTTGGCGGGGACGCGGTAGGAACTCTACAACAGTTTCTAAATTGATTTCGCC
>Ga0302320_10027250_pt1 | contig 11017 bp, 14 predicted proteins | sample Bog_T0_3_FD_202130 | JGI IMG/M metagenome (GOLD analysis project Ga0302320, IMG submission 202130) | Peat permafrost microbial communities from Stordalen Mire near Abisko, Sweden - Bog_T0_3 | ecosystem: Environmental > Terrestrial > Soil > Wetlands > Peat | place: Sweden: Abisko, Stordalen Mire... | reverse complement strand
AAGATTTACGGCCCCGCGCTCACAACTGATCTGCGATTCGCATTGAACCAGCCGCAACAGAAGAATTCCGTTGTAGAGTCAGCCGTCCCCCAGTGGTCGGCCCTGTCCGACCACCTGGGCAGTTACCGGCAAGCTTGTCAACCGCGCGCTGTTCCCAGTCCGGCACACGGTCGCCGGGAAAGCCGAGCGCCTGATTATGTGCGGGCGCCGCAACGTAGGGGCGGCTGTGCACCATGGCGCCGGGCGCCAACACTGGCGGGGCGGCAAGTTCCACCTCGTCGGCGAGCGGCGGCGGCTCGAAGGCGCTCATGGCCCGGTTCCGGCCAGCTTGCGCGCCCAGCGCGCCGGGCGGCGATAGCGGCGCGAGCCGTCCGGCTGGTTACGGGTTGGGCTGAACACCAGGCCGGGTGCGTGCAGCAGCTTACTGAACGGCGCAATGGCCAGCAGCACGGCCGCCAGCAGCAGATGCAGCAGGAACACCGGGGCCGGCGGCAGCGCCTCCGGCGCAGCGCGCCAGATGCTGGAAAGGAACGTCTTCACCGCCAGGATGTCGGTGTGCAGCAGATAGGTCGTGACCAGGCCGCTGGCACCGATCGACAGGAGCAGGATGAGCAGCGCGTTGTCGCCGGCCCGCGTCAACATCCGTACGCGCGGGATGAACAGGCGGCGGGCGAGGAGAGAAAGCAGCCCCGCCAGCATCATCCAGCCCGCCAGCTTCCCGGCCGGCTGGATTGCCACCAGCCAGGCCGGCGGCACCGCCACCACGTAGCGCAGATGGCGCAGCAGCACGAGGGCAAGGCCCAGGTGGAACGCCATGGAAGCCACCCACAGAGCCTTGTCCGCCCGGAACAGAGAGTGGAAAAGAAACATCTCGCGCCCAACCCGTAAGGCCGCGCCGCCGTGGGTGAGCGGCGCCGGCATGGTTGGGATCGACAGAGGCACGGGGGCAGCGAGCCACAGCACGACGCGCCATGCCAGGCCGGCGACGAGTCCCACCGTCACCAACACCAGCAGAATCGCGACAACCGTACTCATGTCACGCCATCCCCGCTTGCCGTCTCAGACGCAGCCGGTAGGCTTCGGCAGCCCGGCGATCTTGCAGGCCTGCTTGGCGGGTCCGTACGGGAACAACTCATATAGGTATTTGTTGCTGGCCTTCTCCGGCCCGAGTTTCTTGCCGATTGCCTTGGTCAGCACGCGCACCGCCGGGGCAATCTGGTATTCCTGGTAGTACTCACGCAGGAAGTTCACCACCTCCCAGCGTTCGGCTGTCATCGGCAGGCCTTCGGCGTCGGCGATGACGCCGGCGACGGACTCTGACCACTGGCCGATGTCGGTCAGGTAGCCTTCCTCGTCATGCGCGATGGTCTTGCCATCCACTTGATACGCTGCGTCCATATCAGTCTCCCTTCAAAGCCAGGCCTGCACGGGACCTTTTTCGACCGCGAGGTCGACGAAGCCAGCGTAATCAACCACCGTCACGCCCTCCACCAGCGCCTCATCGGACAGGCCGCGCGCGGCCAGATCGGGCCCGAGCACCGAAACCTCAAAGCGCCTTGCGGCTGATGTCAGCGCGTCGGACAGCCCGGTGCCGGCGAGCGCCGCATAGACCGCGTCCTCGATGAGCAGGATCGCCGTGCCCGGGACCGCCCGCTTGAGGCAGGCCTCCAGCGTGTTGCGTTCGAACGGCGACTTGTTGACCGTGTGCAGCATGTGTGGGTTCCTCAGGCGGTCAGCACGACATCCATGCCGTCCATCAGCCGCGCCATGTCGGCGCGGCCGATGACCTCGACAGGGACTACGAGGTTCTTTTCCAACAGCCCGCGCTCGGTGAGCGATTCACGCTCAACGTAGATCTTGTCCACGCCGTAGCCTTCCAGCGCACGGTAGGTCTTGGAAAAGTCCTTCATCTCCAGCGCCGCGGGGACCTGTCCGCGGCGCAACTGCCAGACGCCGTCGTCTAGGAAGGCCACATGCACATCCTGGTCGAACATGGCGGAAATCAGCACCATCTCCAGCACTTCCAGGGCATACACCGTGCCGTGCGGCGCCTTACGGTTGACGATCATGAACCGCTTGGTGACCGTCCCGTCTGAATTTTGCTCATTCATCGCTGCCCCCTCAGTCGCCGAAGACCATCGTACGGTCGGCATCGATGCCCGCTTCAATCAGCTGGCCGAGGCCGGTGATGCGGAAGCCGGGCGCGATCACCGCCTCGGTCACGCCGCGCCGCAGGCCGGCGGCGACGCAGACCGCCAGATCGACGCCGTGCTGCTCAGCCAGTTTGGACCAGCGCACGACGATGTTGCGCTCGTCGGCCTGCGGGGCGGAGGCACGATGCGCGTTGTGCACGCCGTCGTAGTAGAAAAACACGCGCAGCACTTCATGTCCGCGCGCCACCGCCGCGCGGGCGAACTGGTATGCCGTGTCGGCCGCCTGGTGGTTGAATGGCCCTTCGTTGACGAGGATCGCGAACTTCATCCCGGGGCTCTCTCAGAAGCGCAGTTGCGCGGAGGCGTTCAGGCTCGCACGCGAGCCGCGCCAGGTTTCGATGTGGAACTTGGTGAATGGCAGGTCGGTGACCTCGAAGAAGCGCGACCAGCCGATGCGGTCGATCCACTCGGACATGCGCTCCCACGGGCGGGCGCCGTTCTTGTAGGCGTGCAGGATGCTCATCACGATCTCGGTGGCTTCCGGCCAACGCGGCGGATTGTTCGGGATGCCCGCCGCCACCAGCTTGTGGAATGTCGGCTTGCTGCGCGTGGAGGAATGCTTACCGCCCACCCAGATGGCCAGTTTGCTGTGCTTGGGGTCGTTGATCTGCATCGGCGGGCAGGGCGGAAAGCAGGCGCCGCAGCAGACGCATTTCTTCTCGTCCACTTCCAGGCTGGGCTTGCCGTTCACCATGGCCGGCCGGATCGCCGCCACCGGGCAGCGCGCCACCACCGCCGGGCGCTCGCACATCAGCGCCACCAGATCATGGTTGATCACCGGCGGCTTGGTGTGCTGCACGTTCACCGCGATGTCGCCCTGGCCGCCGCAGTTGATCTGGCAGCAGGACGTAGTGATCTTGACCTTGTTCGGCATTTCCTCGTGACGGAACTCGTGGATCATCGCGTCCATGAGCGCCTTCACCACGCCTGATGCGTCGGTGCCGGGAATGTCGCAATGCAGCCAGCCCTGGGTGTGGGAGATCATCGATACCGAGTTGCCGGTGCCGCCGACCGGAAAACCCTCGGCTTCCAGGCGCGCCACCAGTGGGGCCACCTTGGCTTCGTCGATGACCATGAACTCGATGTTCGAGCGCGTGGTGAAGCGCATGAAGCCGTCGGCGCATTCGTCACCGATGGCGCATAGCCTGCGCACGGTGAACACGTCGAGCTGGCGTTGCGTGCCGGCCTTCACCGTCCACACGGCCTCGCCGCTGGCCGCGACATGGTGCAGCACGCCGGGGCGCGGACGGTCGTGCCAGCGCCAGGTGCCATAGTTGCGCTTGAGCACGGGGTGCATGTACGGGAACGGGTCGGGGACGCCGCTCTCGATCGGGACATGTGGGCCGGCCATTTTTCTGTCGCTCCCGTCGATGTGGTGCGGCTAATCCGCGGCCTCGGTGGTGCCCTTGCGGGCACGCCACTTTGCCGCTTCTTCTTCCCAGCCGTCGGTGCGCACGTAGGAATTGGTGCGCGGGTGGCTGACCATGTTGGGATCGAGCTCCAGCCCGACCGCCTCCAGCAGGTTGACCAGACCGATGCGCTCGATCGCTTCGCCGATGCGCTCATGTTCCAGCGCATTCTCGACAAAGAAGTCCACCACGCGGCGGGCGAGGTCGAGCAGCTTGTCGTAGTCCTCGTCGGTCTTGAGCTTCAGGAACGGCACGATCACCGTGCCCATCTGGTCGCCGATCTTCAGTGTGCGCTTCCCGCCCAGCAGGATGGTCACGCCACGCTCACACCCCGGCTTGATTGCCTTGGTCATCGCATTGATGCAGTGCATGCAGCGCACGCAGCTGTCGCTGTCCAGCGCCAGCGTGCCGTCATCGTTCAGCGACAGCGCGCGGGTCGGGCACATGGCGATGACCTGGTCGATCATCCACTTGCGTCCGTTCGCCGCGACATAGGTTTTGACTTCATCCTGGTCGATCACCAAATCGTCGCGCCAGGTGCCGATGACGGCGAAGTCGGACCGCTGAATGGCATTGGAGCAGTCGTTGGCGCAGCCGGAAAACTTGAACTTGAACTTGTACGGCAGCGACGGCCGGTGCATCTCGTCGAGGAAGGCGTTGACGATCATGCGCATGGCGCGCGCCTCGTCGAAGCATGATTGCTCGCAGCGCGCCGCGCCCACGCAGGAGATCGAGCTGCGCACGCCGGCACCTGCACCGCCGAGATCGAAGCCCAGCCTGTTGAATTCCTCAAAGCAGGGCTGGACGTTTTCGGTGCGGATGCCCTGGAACATGATGTCGCCGGACTGGCCGTGCAGCGCAATCAGTCCGGAGCCGTACTTCTCCCAGATGTCGCAGAGCTGGCGCAGGATGTCGGTGCTGTAGTGCATGCCAGCGGGCGGCATGATGCGCAACGTGTGGAACTCGGCGCTGGCGGGGAATTCGCCGGCGAGTTCCGAAAAGCGCGGGATCACGCCGGCGCCATAACCGCGCACGCCGACCGTGCCGCCCTTCCAGTAGCCTTTGCGTGTTTCATAGGACCGCTCGAGCTGGCCGAGCAGGTCCTTCATCATCGGTGCGTATGGCTTGTCTTCCGCGGCAGCGAGCCGCTTGAGGCCGGAGACGAAGCTCGGCCACGGCCCGCTTTCAAGCTCGTCGAGCATCGGCGTCGCCGGTATATTCTTGGACATTCGACCCGTCTCCCTCGACCCGGCCGGCGCCGGGGCGCCGCGTTGATTCGGTGTCGGTCAGGACGGGCAGCGCGGGGAGGTCATGCGGGCACGCTGCCCACACGGGGATGGAGACCGCTTCTCGCGGCCATTACTGGACGTCGTTCCCTCGCGCGACCCGGCATCCCCGACCGGTCGTCTTGCCCCGTTGGCCGGGGCTGTGGGCATCTTCATACGCACGTGGTAGCTGTTTGGCAAGGCCGTAAATTAGGAAAAGATAATGGAACCTCGCGACGAAACTGGCCAGGCTGACATCACCGAGGTCGGACGCACCACCGCTCCCTGGGGCCGAGAATTGGTCGTGCAGACCCTCGCCTATGACAGCGGCATGCGGCTTGCGCGGCTGCGCATCCGCGAAGGCCATCGCTTTACCACGCTCGATCTTGATGCCGCCGCCGTGGACTGGCTGACGAACTCATTGCAGTGGGCGATCGGTCAGGCGACCGCGGACTGAGGCCTGGCCGCGGTGACAAACCAGTCGAGCGTGCCAGCGAGCGACACCACGCGGCCAATGACGACCAGGGTGGGCGCGGCAAGGCCGGCCGCCTGGACGCGCGCGGCAAGATCGGCCAGGTTGCCAACCACACGCCGCTGCGCGCCGGTGGTGCCGCGCTCGATCGCAGCGGCCGGCGTGTCGGCAGGCAGGCCGCCGGCATGCAGTCCGGCCACGATCTCCGGCAGGCGGCGCAGGCCCATATAGATGACCAGTGTGGTCGTGGGGTTCGCCAGCGCGGCCCAGTCGCGCTCCGCCTCGTCCTCGTCCTGCCCGTGTCCGGTGACGAAACAGACGCTGTCGGCGAGGCCGCGATGGGTGAGGGGGATGCCGGCATAGGCGCTGCAACCACTGGCGGCGGTGACGCCGGGTACTACCTCGAAACCGATGCCGTGGCGGGCCAGGTGTTCGGCTTCTTCGCTGCCGCGGCCGAAGATGAACGGATCGCCGCCTTTCAGGCGCACGACGATGCGGCCGGCGCGCGCGAGGCGCAGCAGCAGGTCGTTGATGTCGTCCTGGCGCATGTGGTGGTGGCCGGCCTGCTTGCCGGCGAAGATGCGGGTTGTACCGGGCCGGACGAGATCCAGGATGGCGTCGCTGACCAACCGGTCAAACACCACGACCTCGGCGCATCGCAGCAGGCGCATGGCCTTGACCGTCAACAGATCCGGATCGCCGGGGCCCGCACCCACAAGGAACATACGTGTTTCCGTCATGATCGGACCTCGTTTGTTGGTGTGGACGCTCCCAAGCCCCGCATATTAGGAGATCATCATATAGTCAAGAATGAAAATGGTGCCATTGGCGCGGGGTGTGCCGGCCGGTCGTCGTGATGTCGCGATAATACCGATCGCAGGAAGCCTCGACTCGTGCGTTGGGCTTGTTGCGGCTCGGGAAGGTATGATTCTGCAATGGTATGGTACGAGGAGACGACCATGCCAGTGCTGCCGATACACTCCGACCTGTCGCCCGAGGACCTGCGTCGTTTCGTCAAGCTGGAGCCGGATGCACGCGTCGCTCGCCGACTACTGGCATTGGCGAACGCGCTGGATGGCATGGACCGGGCGACGGCGGCGAAATTCGCTGGGAGGGACCGGCAGACGCTGCGCGACTGGGTGATCCGCTACAATGCCGGCGGCGTTGAAGCACTGGCGGACAACTGGGGCGACGGGCGGCCGCGCCGCCTGGATGACGGCCAGCAGGCGGCGCTGAAGGCGATCGTCCTGCGGAGTCCGAACCGGGAGAAGGATGGCATTTCGGCTTGGCGTGGGCGCGATCTGTGCAGGATCGTGGAGGACCCCTTTGGGGTGCGCTATGCGCAAAGCGCTCTGACGCGGCGGCTGCATGCGCTCGACCTGTCCTGGCATACGCCGCGGCCACGGCACCCGAAAGCTGACCCTGCAGCGCAGGAGGCTTTCAAAACGAAGCTCTGGCGCATGCAGGAACGGACCGCGGCCGCAGATGCCGAGGACCGCCTCGAGATATGGCTTCAGGTCGAGGCCAGGGTCGGGCAGAAAGGTCGGGTTACTCGCCGCTGATATCAGCGAGGTGAGCAGGCGCGCATGCGCAAGGACCAGGGCTACCGCTCAGCCTGCATCTTCGGCGGGGTCTGCCGCGAGCGCGATACCGGGGTCGCGTTGGTTCTGCTGCAGGCCTCCACCGATGGCATGAACAGGTTGTTCGCGGAACTCTCCAGCCAGGTTCCGCCGCGCACGCACGCCCTGGTGCTGATCGACAACGCCGGGTGGCATATCAGCGACGAGGTGATCATGCCCGCCAACCTGACATTGGTGGCCTGCCGCCCTACAGCCCCGATCTGAATGCCATCGAGCGGGTCTGGGAGCACCTCAGTGACCGCTATCTCTCCGGCTGCGTCTTCCCAACCGCCGAGGCGGTGGTAGAGGCCTGCTGCTGGGTCTGGAACGCCCTGCTTGCCGAAACGGGCCGCATCCGTTCCCTTACCGATTTCCGGCGGGCGCGACCGGTCAAAGGTTAGTGCGATTGGTATTAATTCATCTTTGTCCTCTATACGCCTGCCGTGGTTCTCTGAAGAGCATTGGCAATCCATGAACATCCTTCATCGTCTCCAGCTCCGCACCAAGCTGACAATGCTGCTCATTTTGTCTGCGCTGGCTCTTGTGGTGTCAGTCAGCGCTGCCGCGCACCTGATGCACCAGCGGATGATCGGCGATCGGGTGGACAAGCTGCGCGCCGTCGTACAAACCACGGTTGGTATTGCCCAATCGCTGCAAAATCGGGTGGCTGCGCAACAACTGACCCGAGAACAGGCTTTGGCGATGTTCCGGGAAGACATTCATGCCATGCGGTTCGATGGCAGTGATGGTTATGTCAGCGCTCAGGTCGAGGCTTCGAATGGTGGGTTCACTATATTGGCGCACGGGAGCGACGCACGACGTGAGAACAAGCCATCCAACGCCAAGGACATCAATGGCCGATCGATCAGTGACCTGATCAGTGAAGCGCTGAATGGCCACGACAGCAGTGTGATCAGCTATCTCTTCCCGAAACCCGGGCAAACCGTACCGTTGCTTAAATTGGCCTATGTGGCCAGATTCGATCCCTGGAAGGCGGCGTTCTACGCCGGCGCTTATACGGACGACCTAGAGGCCGCGTTCCGTGCATCCATGCTTCAGATGGCGTTGATCGGCGGCGTGATCCTGGCCGTGACGCTGCTCGTCGCCTACTTTATCAACAGGGATATCGCAGTCTCGCTGGGCGGCCTGAAGGCGGCAATGGAACGGTTGGCAACCGGTGACATCACAACCGCAATCCCCGGCACGGAACGGCGCGACGAAGTCGGCAGCATGGCCGGCGCGGTGCTGGTGTTCAAGGATGGCATGGCCGAGGCCGAGCACCTGCGCGCCGCGCAGGAGGAAACCAGGCGTCAGGCCTTGGCGGAGCAGAAAGGGGCGCTGAACCGGATGGCGGACGGCTTCGAGAGCCAGGTCGGTCATTTGGTCGGGATGCTTTCCTCCGGTTCCACCGAGTTGGAAGCCACCGCGCAGTCGATGACGCAAACGGCCGACCGGAGCCACCACCAGGCATCAGCTGTCGCCGCGGCGGCGGAGGAGGCAAGCGCCGGCCTGCAGAGCGTGTCCTCGGCCGCCGAGGAACTGACCGCCTCCATCAGCGAGATCGCCCGTCAGGTCGCGCAGTCCTCGAAGATCACCGGTCAGGCGGTGGCGGACGCCAAGCGCACCGATGCCATCGTGCATGTGCTGGCCGACACCGCCGAGAAAATCGGCACCGTCGTTGGCCTGATCACCAACATTGCGAGCCAGACCAATCTTCTGGCACTCAACGCCACGATCGAGGCGGCGCGTGCGGGCGATGCCGGAAAGGGCTTTGCCGTGGTGGCGTCGGAGGTCAAGCGTCTCGCCAGCCAGACCGGCAAGGCGACGCATGAGATCGACACGCAGGTGACGCAAATCCAGGTCGCGACCAGGGAAGCCGTCGAAGCCATCCGGGGCATCTCCGCGACCATCGAGGAAGTAAGCGCGATCGCAACCGCCATTGCCTCGGCGGTCGAGCAGCAGGGCGCGGCCACAACGGAAATCGCCCGCAACGTGCAACAGACGGCGCAGGCGGCGCAGGAGGTGACGGTGAGCATGAGCGGGGTGAGCGAGGCGGCAAGCGAAACCGGTTCGGCAGCCGGTCAGGTCCTGACCGCGGCACATGGGCTGTCCAAACGGGCCGAACAATTGTCCGGCGAGGTTCGAACCTTCGTGGCTGGCGTCAGAGCGGCATAAAACCAATCGTCACGGCCGGCGGGATGCCGGCCATCCACGACTTCAGCGCCGCAGCAAAGACGTGGATGCCCGGGGCAAGCCGGGGCATGACGCGAAAGCTCAATCCCTTCTGGGTTTGGTATTTCACCAGCTTGACGGACACGGCCGCGAGATCGCACGCAAGTCTCCGGATTCGGTTTCGTCATCGGTGCTCTGTAGCCATCCGGCCGGGATGTGACGCAGCAGCTTGCGAGCCGATTTCCCTTCTTGCGGTAAGATATATCAAGTGCTATCGAACTGCATGCGCCGCTGGTGGTCGGCGTGAGTTCGCTGGAACCGAACTGCGTGCGGATGAAAGGAGTATTGGCGAGCGATGTTCCGGGGCAGGAAAGCCTCCGGCCGCCGGCTGACCTCGCGGCGGGACTTGGTCGCGGGTCCAGCAATGGATCCTGCGCAGCGGAACGAGCCGGCGGAGACGATTGCAGTCCCAAGACGACCGCGCAAAGATGCAAGAGGAGCCAATACTCGTGAGCGACGATTGCGTGAGGACGACATCGCGGCGCAGCCTGCTGCAGGCCGGTGTGGCGGTGCTCGCCACGGGCGCTGTGTCCGGAGCCAAGGCGCAGGAGAAGATCGAGAAGTCGATGGTGATGTACCAGGAGAAGCCGAACGGCGACCAGCAGTGCGACAAGTGCCTGCACTGGCAGCCGCCTGGTTCCTGCGCGATTGTTGCCGGTCCGATCATTTCGACCGGCTGGTGCGGTGCCTTCGCACCGAAGCTATAGAGACCCCGCACAGGCGGCGTAGCCGTCGGTTGCGTTCGGCGCCCGTGCAGCTTGGCAGTTTACGATCAAGGTAGGCGCTATGCACTGGCCTCGATTGTGAACCGCCAGGTTCAGAACCACTCGGCGGGATAACAGTCTGGCGGGCAGGCGCTGCATGTGCGTTCGTGAATTTTGTGTGGGAAATCGCCGAATGACCCTGTCCGGCAAGATCGCCGTCGTTACTGGCGCCAGCCGCGGCATCGGCGCCGCCGTCGCAATCGAACTTGCGCGCCGGGGTGCTCACGTCGTCATCATCGCCCGTACCCAGGGCGGGCTGGAAGAAACCGACGATGCCATCCGCGCCGTCGGCGGCACGGCCACGCTGCTGCCGCTCGACCTGAGGGATGGGGCCGCGCTGGACACGCTCGGCCCGAGTCTGCTGGAGCGGTTCGGCCGGCTCGATATCATGGTGTCGAACGCCGGTACCCTCGGCCTGCTTACCCCCGTGCCGCACATCCTGCCGGCGGACTGGGACCAGGTGGTGGCGGTGAACCTCTCCGCCACCTGGCGGCTGATCCGTACGTGCGGCCCGCTGCTGATCGCCGCCGACGCCGGGCGGGCGGTGTTCGTCACCGACGGGATCGTGCAACGACCCATCGCCTACTGGGGAGCCTATGGCGCCACTAAAGCCGGCCTGCAGCACCTGGTGCAGAGTTGGGCTGAGGAAACCCGTACCTTCCGGGTGCGCGTGAACCTTGTCGATCCAGGCCCGGTCGCCACCAGCCTGCGCCGCTCGGCTTTTCCGGGCGAGGATCAAGCTCTCCTGCCCCAGTCCGCCGACATCGCGCCTGGAATCACCGACCTGTGCGCCCCCGGCGAAAACCGTCACGGTGCGTTGGTGCGGGTCGGCCCGGACGCAAATTAAGCATGTATGATCACCTGACTCTCCCGCGGGGCTGTCGCAAACGCATCGTTACTTTTACGTTGTCATGTCTAAGAGTCTGACTCGAATCGCTCCCGCCTCGCTACTGCATTGATTTCCTTTGGAGGAAGGGGTGCTGGCATGGTTCACGCCGTCGCCAGTCGGCGCGACATGAGCTTGACGCTGGCAATATAGAGCC
>Ga0302320_10027249_pt1 | contig 11018 bp, 3 predicted proteins | sample Bog_T0_3_FD_202130 | JGI IMG/M metagenome (GOLD analysis project Ga0302320, IMG submission 202130) | Peat permafrost microbial communities from Stordalen Mire near Abisko, Sweden - Bog_T0_3 | ecosystem: Environmental > Terrestrial > Soil > Wetlands > Peat | place: Sweden: Abisko, Stordalen Mire... | reverse complement strand
GTCTTCCGCGCATCTTTGCCGTCTGGATGTGCCTTCAACCTTAGATAACGCGCGGATAGACGCGCTGCGTGCCTTGGGACTCGGTTATCAACTCGGCGTGCGCGCCGAACCATTGGGCCTCAGCCCACGTTGGGCGATATCCGACGGAGCGCTCGTCTTTCTCGACACAGAAATCCCGATGTTCTGTGTGACGTCGGAGGTGGCCGTCCGCGAATACCTGATCGGTATCGACGGCCAGCCGCCCGTGCGGGTAACGCCTGCCTCCACCGGCGTGGCTCTTGTTTCGCTCGGTGCGCTGTCCGTAGGCGCGCATCGTGTTGCTATATCAGCGGCGGGAGCGGCGAGCGGCGGCAATCTCGTGGCAGAGGACCTCGGTCTGGAGATTCGTCCGGCCTCGCCGTGGCGACAGGCTATTGAGGGCAAGGCGGGTGTCAGCCTCAGCCTCAATCCTCGCGGAGCGCCGATTGAGCAACTCATCGACAAGGCGGCACGCCTTCATATGACAGCTCCCCCTCGGCGCACCGTCGCCCTCACGGCGCGCTTTTTCGGCGTGGACGGAACGTTGTTCCACGAGGAAACAATAGGGCGGCCTCAGACGCCATTATCAGACGACAGGCTTTCGCAACTTGTCGCCCAGAAGCTGACGGCGGAATCCCAGCTTCAGCATTTGGAACGAGCGGCGCGGATCGAGGTCCGCGTTGCACTCGACGAATGCAGTAGTGGGCATGTGACATTTGAGAAGGAGGCCGAGCCACTGCGCTGGATTCGCGTAGACGATAAGAAGATTCGCCTCGCCGATGATACGGCGGATCAGCCGCCGCCGACCATCGAGCGTTTTGACCTCGATTCCGTCGATGCTGGCCTTGCGGCTGACTACGAACAGTCTCTGGCCGGGATCGAACTACGCGGCAAAGGAGGGCTCTTCGTCGCCACGTTCAATGGACGGCAATACGAAGTAATCGCGACGGCCGTCCAGCGTCAGCTTTCTGGTTTCAGCGGTCTTGGGGTCCCAGCAAGGATATCCGCGACGTCGGGCAACCCCCTCGCACTCATCGGCGCACTGTTGCGCTGGCACAGTGCGAGGCGGTTGATCGGACCGATGGCCTTCATCGCGCGCGACAACGCTGTTCATGCGCTCGAGCGCGCCCTTGCGGCCTCCTTGTGCGGGAAGGATTGGGTCGCGGCGACCGAGCGCGTCAGGAGCGGAAAGCAAAAACTGGGCGACCTATATGCATGCGTCTTCTATTCGAGAGGCTTCGCGAGCGGGATTGCGAACTTCTCTTGGCGATATGACGCTGACGAGGCGGCGGCGATCGCTGAATATTCTCGGCTCCTGAATGTTTACAGGATTCCGGTCGACTCTGCGCTGGCCTCGCACGCGCTAAGGTTGGCTTTTCAGCCGCACACTTTCGACCCAACCAAGCCTCAATCAGCCGAGTTGTTTGATGCACTACGCGGCGCGGAGCCGGTGGTGCGGGGCGCATACTTCGCACGATTGGCAACGGACCTTGCGAGGGCAAGCCGTGCCGCCGCGCTAGGAGCGATCGGATGAGCGTTGCCGCTGTCCATCGCGCCGAGGCGTTGAAGAAGGTGGCGCAGTCGCTTGGGCTCCCGGAATCAGTTGCTCATCTTGATGCGTCATCCAACGCTCTTGTCGCGCAAGCGATACGGCGCGCCGTATTTATTTCTGCTCCCTGCTCCCTGCCTACGCTGCGCACGGGCGTCGCTGCGGCGTTGGCACCGCTCGGAAGCGATCCCAACGAATGGGAAGAGCGCGTCACGGCGGTGATTGAAGATTTGCTGGCGACCGGCGATATCCTGGAAATGCAGCGCGAAGGCTCCGAGGGCGCGAGCCTAGTATTGCGTCCCGCTCCGCCTGCTTTCGTCATTCGAAAGGACCAAACTTTCATTCTGCTCGGCGTGGCGGGAGATGAGATCACGCCGGTTCACGACCGGCCGGTCGTCTATCGTCCAAGCGGGTTGCGCACACTAACCCCGGCCGATCCAAACGCCTGCCGGGACGCTCTTTCGGGCATCGGATTGATCGAATTGCCCCAGGGCGTATGGCTGCGTGCGCCAGTGTCGATGACAGCCGATGCTTTCTTAGGAGTTTGGCGCGCGAAGCTGCCTGCCGGGAGATCGCCAGAGAAAATTGACAACCTTGAGATTCTTGACGGGAAGACGCCAACGACATTCTACAAGGGTCGGTGGCGGCCTCTTACAAACAAGGACGCCGGATTGTATCTGGCCCGCAGACCACGAAAATATGGTGCCAACCTGTGGTGCTTGGCAGACGTCGGAGACGGCCTCGTTCAACGCTTCGTCGATGTGCACTCGAAAGACGCTCGCATGAGAGACTGCGACGAAGCATGGCGTATTCAAGCGGCTTTCGATGCTGTCGCATCTACGCCTCAAAAAATGAAAGTGTCCTCGCGCGATGGCGAGGCCGTGCTTGCCTTTAACTCGCCTTTGCCTGCGTGGGTCATCCGGCGGCTAAGTCTTATCGGTGAGTCAATCTCAACGCCCGGAGCCCTGCTAGGCTTCGAACTGCCACAGCAAAACATGGAAGAAGAAGTTCGCTGGCTAGAAACCATGCTTTGGCTCGCGTGCGACACGGGGGGAAATGTATGACGACGGCCACCATTCAACAGACTATCGACGATCTTCGTCAAACACTGATCCGCTACATCGAAGCGACGTATCACATCGGCCATCCTCACTACGTCAAACAGCGACGGGCGCTCCTGAACGAATTGGGGGGCATCTATCAGGCGCCCTATCTTGAATCGACGCCTCGCTACAAGAGTGCGCAGCTCTATACCGAGATCGACGACCTTCCGGCAGCGGCCCTGGAACTGTTGCGGATGCTGTCCGACCCGAGCAAGGGCAAGCCCGTCATCTACGCCAAACCCTATACCCACCAATTGCAGGCGTTGAGGCAGACCCTCAATGAGAGCGGCAACCTGATGATCATGACGGGAACGGGCTCCGGCAAAACGGAGTCGTTCCTCTTGCCGATCCTGGGAAAGCTAGCTCGTGAGGCACGAGATCATTCGGCGGCCTTCCAGAAGTACAATGCCGTGCGTGCGTTAGTGCTCTACCCGATGAATGCGCTCGTCAATGACCAGTTGGGACGGTTGCGGACCCTGTTCGGCGATCCACGAACCATCGGCCTGTTTGAGAAATGGGCGAAGCGGCCCGCGCTCTTCGCGAGATACACCAGCCGGACGCCTTATGCTGGTCTGAGGTCCGCTCGGAAGGACGGTAGTCGCCTTGCCTCCATTGGCGACTTCTTCGGCGATATCGAGGATGCGACACGTCGTTACGCAAAAGACCCATCGAGCGATGAAGATCATCGCGCATTGGACCTTTTCGCTGCGTTGCAGAAACGCGGCAAATGGCCCGCCAAGGAAAGCGTATCCGACTGGCTTGGAAAGGCCCCGACGTCTTGGGCAAAGCGAGCGAACTGGCGTCCGCATGACGCCGAACTGCTAACGCGTCACGAGGTTCACGCATCGCCGCCAGACCTCCTCATCACGAACTATTCGATGCTCGAATACATGATGATGCGTCCCATCGAGCGGCGCATCTTCGATGCGACACGTGAGTGGCTGGACGCATGCCCGGACGAGAAATTCCTCGTCGTGCTCGACGAGGCGCATCTCTATCGCGGTGCGCAGGGCGCGGAGGTAGGCCTATTGATGCGCCGCCTGCGCGAACGGCTCGGCATTCCGGCCGAGAGATTTCAGGTCATCTGCGCGACCGCAAGCTTCAGCGAGGAGGGAAAGAAGAATGCGGGTAAATTTGGCGCTCAGTTGTCGGGTGTTCCCGCTGAAGCCTTCTTTTCAATCACTGGCGACCTTTTGCCCCGGTCGCCCGCATCCTGCGGAACGGCGGCAGACGCGAACTTGTTAGCCACGCTTGACCTGGAGAAGTTCTATTCTGCCGATCCGGCGCAACAGATGGCAGCGGTCGAGCCATTTCTTGCCGCACGCGGCGTAACCGCGACAGGTGATGTTGATGCCGCGCTCTATAAGGCGCTCGGTGATTATTCGCCGTTCAATCATCTCGTGAATCAGACGATGGTGGCGGCGATCTCGCTCTCCGAATTACCGGGCGTAGTGTTCGATAAGTCCGTTCCGGCCCCGGCGGCCGAGCAGGCCACAAGTGCGCTTCTCGCGCTTGGAAGCCGCGCGCGTGAGAAACCCGGAGAGGCAAGCCTTCTCCCATGCCGCATTCACTCGTTCTTCCGTGGCTTGCCCGGACTGTGGATTTGCATGAACCGGGAATGCCCCGATGCTGAGATAGGCAGTCCGGCAGGCAAGCTTTATTCGCAGCCGCTTGACCGATGCACATGCTGCGACGCACCCGTGCTGGAGTATTTTACGTGCCGTCATTGCGGCACGTCTTACGCACGCGCCTACACCAACGACGTTGCGCATCCTCGCTACCTATGGGCGCGCGAAGGCGAACGCATTGAAACTGCGGCCGGACTCCTTGAAGCGTTGCACGCGTTGGACCTTCTCCTTGAAGAACCACCCTCCGAAGATCGCGCAGTAGCCAAGGACTACGACCTCGTGTCGGGCCAACTCAATCCGGATCAGTTGGGCGAGAAGCATCGCATCGTGTTTGTCGCGCCGCCGAGGCCGCCTGCTCCGGCCGGACAAACCGCCTCACACGGCGCTCGCCCGGGCCAGTTCGCGCCTTGTGCTTGCTGTGATCGCATGGCGGGCTACGGACAATCCAGCGTCCAAGATCACCAGACAAAGGGCGATCAGCCGTTTCAGGCGCTGCTCGGATCACAGCTTAGAATCCAGCCGCCAGGACCACAAAAGCAGACCGCCTTTGCACCGTTGCGCGGACGGAAGGTACTGATCTTTTCCGACTCCCGTCAGGTTGCGGCGCGCCTTGCGGGAACGCTACAAAACTACTCACTGCGGGACGCGGTGCGCGCGCTTCTGCCGGTCGGGTACGAGATACTACGGCAGGACTCCGATTTTTCGAAGACGCTTGTCCTCAACCATGCCTATCTCGCTGTTCTGGTCGCCGCCCACAAACTGGGTGTGCGGCTACGGCCGCAACTTGGCGACGCGGAAGCGCTGGCCGAGGTTGAGGGTGAGAGCCCCGGACCCGCGCCAGCGGGCTTGCAACTCTTTCAATTGCACACCGGCTTGTCGCGATGTCCCGCACGATTGATGCAAGCCATCTTCGATGCGCTGAAGCATACCAACATGGGCCTCGATCTTGAAGCGCTCGCCATCGCGACCATCGCGGAAGCTCCTGCGCATGCGAATAAGATCAAGAAGCTTCCGGGCCTTCCCGGATTAGCGGAAACGGATGATGAGAAGCTCGCGGTCTGCCGCGCATGGCTGAGATGCTGGACGCTTGATCCGGGCATTTGGTTCACGGACATGCCGGATGGGTGGTGGACGGACAGGGTGACGTCGCACAAGGGCGCATTCATCGCAATGAACCGGGTGATCACGCAGACCCAAGCGCGGTCGGTGTTCACGAAGCAATGGCTGCCAACCCTCATGACGACGTTCACTGAGCAGACCAGCGGCGGTGGACACCGATTGCTGGCGGCAAAACTCGGGCTACAACTCGACGGCAAGTGGCGGCGCTGTGATAGCTGCAAGTCCGTGCATAGGCCCGTGGCATCCGTGATGACGTGCCTTGACTGCGAAAGCGCCGATGTGAAGGACTTCGATCCTGATACGGATGAAGTCTATCGCGCCCGGCGCGGATTCTATCGCGACCCTATTGCGCAAGCACTGCATTCCGTCGATCCGCAACTCATGACGATCATTGCGGCTGAGCACACCGCGCAATTAGGAGCCGCGCAGCCTGACGAGGCGTTCTCGCATGCCGAGCGTCACGAGATTCGATTCCAAGACCTCGATGTGGCATGGCGCGATACCGAGCGGCCTGGCGAGCCTGCCATCGACGTGCTTTCCAGCACGACGACGATGGAAGTCGGAATCGACATCGGCGAATTATCGGGCGTTGCCCTGCGCAACATGCCGCCGGGACGCGCAAACTACCAGCAGCGGGCCGGTCGGGCTGGGCGTCGCGCCAATGCCGTTGCGACGGTTCTCGCTTTCGGCAGCGCCGACAGTCACGACGATCATTACTTTACCGAACCCGAAGAGATGATTCGGGGAAACGTCATCGACCCACGCCTCACGCTCGAAAATGCGGAGATCGCGCGTCGCCACCTTCGCGCCTATCTCCTTCAACGTTATCACGAAGACCGGATTCCCGGTCCTTCACCCGGCGCTGATCCGAACTTATTTTCGGTTCTCGGCACTGTCGGAGACTTCAAAACCCAGGGTTCCATTCTCAATCGCTTCGATTTCGCAAAGTGGCTTGAAAACAATGCTGCCGACCTTACGATCGCCGCCGATCGCTGGCTGCCAACGGAGTTGTCGCCGCTGGATCGGACCATGCTCATTTCAGAAATGGCTGCCGATGCCGCATCCACGATCGACGAGGCAATTGACTATGTACAAGGCGACGAGGAATTGCCCGAGGCGTCCGTGTCAACGACCGACGGCGAAGCTTCGACCGTGGTTGAGATCGACGCGGACTCCAGTGAAAGCGCCCGTGTTGTCGACCCCGCAACCGACAAACTTCTTGACCGGCTACTATACCGAGGCGTCGTGCCGCGATACGCATTTCCAACGGATGTTGTCGCCTTTCACGTCTTCAATCGGGACCAGTCCACTGCGTTCAGGCCTGTCATTGATTATGCCCCAACCCAGGGTTTGACTTTGGCGCTTTCTCAATATGCGCCGAACAAGCAACTCTGGATCAACGGAAAACAATATACATCGAAGGCGATTTATTCACCCTATCCCGGCGACCGCCGCAGAGCATGGGGAAAGCGCCGACTCTATTTCGAGTGTACTGTCTGCTCCCATGCCAGAACGACGGATTACGCCCAAGAACGCGAAAGTGCGACCGACAATTGCCCGGCGTGCAGTTCGTCAAACGCTTTTGGACCCGCGCGCGTGTGGTTCCGACCGGTCGGCTTTGCTCATCCAGTCGATACGCCGCCTGAAACCGAGCCGGACGCGCCAAATGAAACGGCGAGAGCGACGCGCGCGAAGCTCGTGATGCAAACGCCGAAGCCCGACAAGGGATGGGTTCCGGTCTCGGAGCGCGTACGCGCATTCCGCGCTAGAGAATTTCTACTGGTATCGAACACCGGAATCGACCGGGATGGCTACGACTACTGCTTGAAATGCGGACGCATCGAGTCCTCGGCCGTTCCCGACGAATTGCTGTCTCAACCACATGCGCGACCTGTTCGCAGTGATGAACACGGGCCGTGTCCCGGTGGCGCAGCTAAACGCCATGTCGTGCTGGGGACGGATTTCAAGACCGATATCGCGCTGTTCTCTCTGCCGCTATCCGAACCGTTCCGGCTATTGCCTGGAAGCATTGAAGCGGAGTCTGCGCTTCGTACAGTCTGTGAAGCATTGGCGAAGGCTGCATGCCAAACGCTTGAGATCGAACCGGGTGAGGTGCTTGCCGAGTTCCGTCCTGCGCTCACTGAGGAGGGAGCGGCGGGGCATGAAGTCGAGATTTTCCTCTATGACACGCTGGCTGGTGGTGCGGGCTTCTCGACAGAACTTGTGACCCGCGCGCCGGAACTCTTCGAGCGGGCGCGCGGACTGCTCGCAAAGTGCCCAAATTCAAATTGCGACGCGTCCTGCTATCGCTGTTTGCAAAGCTTCCGAAACCGGATGGAGCATACCCTGTTGGATCGCAAGCTTGGGATTCAACTGCTCGAACACGCCCTGCACGGCGGTTACTCTCCGTATTCGCCCGAACGGATCGAGCGTTCGCTTGATTTGCTGAAACGCGATCTTGAGCGGCAATTCGGCTCAGATTTCTCGTTCGCGAGAAACGCCGATAGAAAAGATGGTGCCGCAGGAACCGTCGTAGTGCCACTGGTCGCCACCCGTACGTCGACAGGTGCTGAGACCTGGATTTCACTCAGTTCGCCGCTGGCCCCTAACGAGCCTGTCACGCAGCACCTCAACGCACTGAGTGGCAAGGGAAAGGCAAAACTGGTGTGCGTTGATGATCTGATTGTGCGACGACATCTGCCGACAGCGGCCCTCAGTCTCCGCGACGTACTGAGATAGTTGGTTAGTAATGAGTGGCGAGGCAATCAGATGCGCTTAACAGATCCTGGCTAGGAAAGCATTCGAGGAGACGGCTAACGTCTGGCTCACCTGACGGCAATGGTCTCGTCCCTCGCTCTTTCCTGGCCGGGTCAAGAGAGAGTGAGAGGGCTGAAGGGGTTTTGGTGACGGGTTTATAGGTCGAGAGAGTGGCTCTCGGCCGCCCGTCATGGAGAAACCCCATGGCTAATAACGTTCAGAAGATCACCCTCAGTCGCTCGCGCGACATCCCCTTCAACAAGCTGGTGCTCAGTCAATCGAATGTCCGGCGCATCAAGGCCGGAATCTCGGTCGAGGAGCTTGCGGAGGACATCGCCCGGCGCACCCTTTTGCAAAGCCTGAATGTCAGGCCGGTCCTCGACGCCGAGGGCGCCGAGACCGGCATGTTCGAGATCCCTGCTGGCGGCAGGCGCTATCAGGCGCTGGCGCTGCTGGTGAAGCAGAAGCGCCTCGCCACGACCGCGCTGATACCCTGCGTGGTGCGCGATCCGGCAACTAGCGTCCTCGCCGAAGACGATTCCCTGGCCGAGAACGTCCAGCGTGTCGCCCTTCATCCGCTCGATCAATTCCGCGCGTTCCAGACCCTGCGTCAGAAGGGGCAGTCGGACGAGGATATCGCCGCCGCGTTCTTCGTCTCTAGCAACGTCGTTAAGCAGCGCCTGAGGCTCGCGGCCGTCTCGGAGAAGCTTCTCGCCATTTATGCCGAGGACGGGATGTCGCTGGAGCAGCTCATGGCCTTCACCGTGACAGCGGATCATGCACGTCAGGAACAGGTCTGGGAGGCGATCCAGAAATCCTGGTCGAAGGAGGCGTACCAGATCCGTCGCATGCTGACGGAGCGGGCGGTCCGGGCCAGCGACCGGCGCGCGGTTTTCGTCGGAATCGAGGCCTATGAAGCGGCCGGAGGCGTGGTCACGCGCGACCTGTTCGCCGAGGATGACGGCGGCGGCTGGCTGGAAACCGTCGGCCTGCTTGACCGCCTGGTGGCCGACAAGCTGAAGGCAGAGGCCGAGACGATTGCCGCCGAGGGCTGGAAATGGGTCGAGGCGGCTGTCGATTTCTCCTACGGTTATACCCGTCACCTGCGTCCATTGGATGGCGCGCCGCTCGATCCCACAGCCGAGGAACAGGCGACGATGGCCGCCCTGAAAGCGGAGCTTGACGGGCTGGAAGCCGAGTACGCCAGTGCCGACGAACTGCCCGATGAGGTCGATCAGCGCATCGGCGAAATCGAGACCGCGCTCCGCAAATTCGAGGAGCGCCCGCTGCGGTTCGAGCCCTCCGACATCGCCCGCGCCGGCGTTTTTGTCAGCATCGACGATGACGGTTGTCTTCAAGTCGATCGCGGCTATGTCCGGCGCGAGGACGAGGCGGCCGCTGCCGCTCCCGAAGATAGCGTCCGAGACCCGGCCGATGCGAATGGCGCCGACCATTCCACCCCGGCCGCGCCTGCCGCGCATCGCGCCTCGCATGTCGCCGTGATCACCGTCGGCGGCGAGGCCTTGCCCGCGGAAGACGAGGACGACGCAATCGCGCCGCTTCCCGAACGGCTCCTGCTGGAGTTGACCGCGCACCGCACCCTCGCGCTGCGCGACGCGCTGGCGAACAACCCGCACGTCGCGATGACGGCGCTTCTCCACAAGCTCTGCCTCGATACCTTCCAGCACGGTGCGAGAGACGGCTGCCTCGAAGTCTCTGTGCGGCATGTCTTCTTCCCCGTTCAGGCGGCGGACCTCAAGGAAAGCGCTTCCGCCAAGTCGGTCGTGGAACGCCACGAAGCCTGGAAAGCCGATCTACCCAGAGACAGCGCTGCGCTCTGGGACTGGCTCTCGGCTCTCGACGAAGGTCGCCGGGCCATGCTGCTGGCGCACTGCGTCTCATTCGGCGTCAACGCCCTGCACGAAAAGGGCGAGCGTCATGGCGGCCCGGGGGTCTCAACCGAAGGCGTCCAGCGACGCATCAGGGAGGCGGATCGGCTCGCGCAGGCCGTTGCCCTCGACATGGTCGAGGCGGGGTGGCGGCCGACGGCCGAGAATTACCTCGGCCGGGTCACCAAGCCGCGCATCCTCGAAGCCGTGCGCGAAGCGCGGGGGGAGGATTCCGTCCGGCTGATCGATCACTTGAAGAAATCTGACATGGCGAAAGAGGCGGAACGGCTGCTCGAGGGCACGGGCTGGTTGCCCGAGCCGCTGCGCGGCGCTGGCCTCGACGACGATCCCGCCGATGCACCCGACGCGCAAGGCGAGGATAGCGAGGCGCTGCCGGACTTCCTCATCGGCGATGACGCCGACGAGGCTGCTGGCGAGGAGGTCACTGGCGAGAACGACAGCGCGTACGCGCCAGACGCCATGGCCGCCGAATAGCGCAGCGGCGGGCGGGACTGGTCCCGCCCGTTCTTCTCGTACCCTTTCCGATCAATTCCACTCGAAGCCCGGCCCCGCGCCGGGCTTTTTCATTTTGAGGAACCCTCCATGAGCAATACCCAACTAACCGACGTTTCCGTTTCCCCTTCCGATCCCTGGCAGCAGCAGGAGCGCGAGTATGAGCGCATCGCGAGCGAACTGCTTATTGCCAACAAGACCGCCCTCTTCGACGCGCTGGCCGCCGCAGGGATCACGACCGTCCTCGTCAACTTCGATGGCTATGGCGACAGCGGCCAGGTCGAGAGGATCGAAGCCAGTGCCGGCGACGAGGATTGCGCTCTGCCACCCGTCGATATCGACGTCGCGTCGGCGCAATGGGGAATCGCCGCAATCCTTCGCCAGCCCAAGCCCGTCTGCGAAGCGATCGAGACGCTCGTCTATGACGTGCTCAACCAAACCC
>Ga0302320_10027247_pt1 | contig 11018 bp, 6 predicted proteins | sample Bog_T0_3_FD_202130 | JGI IMG/M metagenome (GOLD analysis project Ga0302320, IMG submission 202130) | Peat permafrost microbial communities from Stordalen Mire near Abisko, Sweden - Bog_T0_3 | ecosystem: Environmental > Terrestrial > Soil > Wetlands > Peat | place: Sweden: Abisko, Stordalen Mire... | reverse complement strand
ATGTGAAGCCCTCGCCACAACAGGTAGAGTGGCAGGATCTGGAGTTTGGCGTCATCATTCACTTCGGCACCAACACCTTTCTCAACCGCGAGTGGGGCGATGGAACCGCGGATGCCAAGGTCTTCAACCCCGCGGAGGCCGATCCTGAGCAATGGGTGAGCGCCGCCAAGGCTGCAGGCGCCCGCTACGTGGTGCTGGTGGCCAAGCACCACGACGGCTTTTGCCTGTGGCCTACGGGGCAAACGCAATACAGCGTGGCCCAGAGTCCGTGGAAGGGCGGCAAAGGCGACCTGGTGCGCATGACCGCCGATGCCGCGCGCAAGTACGGGCTGGGGTTCGGCGTGTATCTGTCGCCCTGGGATCGGCACGATCCCCGCTACAAAGATCCGGCCGCTTACGACCAGTTCTATCTCTCGCTCCTTGAGGAGTTGTCCACGCGCTACGGCAACCTGACCGAGTTCTGGCTGGACGGCGCGGGCAGCGAGGGCCACACCTACGACTTCAAGAAGATCATTGAGACGCTGCGCACCTATCAGCCGAACACGCTGGTCTTTGCGGATACAGGGCTGTTTGAGTACGGCGATGTGCGCTGGGTGGGCAATGAAGACGGCGACATTCCGTACGAGAACTGGAATGTGATTGACCGCCACGGTTTTCTGCGCTGGCGGCCCGTGGAAGTGGATACACCCCTCCACAAGCAGCACTGGTTCTGGCACCCCAACGACGAAGTCTCTCTGAAGTCAGTGGACGAGCTGGTCGCCACCTACGAGCGTACCGTGGGCCGCGGCGGGCAACTGATGTTGGGCCTTGCGCCGGATAACCGGGGATTGCTTCCCGATGCCGACGTGACGCGGCTGAAGCAGATGGGCGAGGCGATCCGTGCACGCTACGGCAACAACCTGGCGCTCCGCCACCTGCCCACCGACGCCAACACTGCCAGTGCGCTGGATGGCGATGCGGACACCTTCTGGTCCGCGCCTGCGGGGTCTCATCATGCTGTTTTGGAGGCCGCCTTCCAAAAGCCCGTCACTTTTGACCACGCGCTGACCATGGAGTGGCTGAACGACGGCCAGCATGTGGAGCAATACGCAATTGAGGCGTGGGATGGGAGCGGCTGGAAAGTGGTGGCGCGCGGCAGAGCGCTGGGTCACAAGAAGATCGACAGCTTTGCCCCGGTGACGGCAAGCCGGGTGCGGCTGCACATTCTGTCCAGCACGGGCGAGGCGCACATCCGCGAGTTTCAGATCTTCAATACCGGCAAGCCATGACGCTCTTACGGCTTTACAGGCTGTGGAAAAACTCTGACTGAAGGGCAAGAAGTGTCAGGGCACGACTTCAGTCGTGCCGCAAGTGCCTGAATAATAAGGAGGGCTTTAGCCCCTGCGGTACCGAATCGGCCGCTTTGACCTGGATTCAGGAGTTCTCCCGCAGCCCGTTTAGCCCAGCAGTTCGCTCACCAGGGCGGGCGCAGCCAGGAGCGCCGGTTCAATCTGGTCCTGGTCTTTGCCGCCAGCTTCAGCAATCTCCGGCTTGCCGCCGCCTGAGCCGCCCACCAGCTTGGCCACCGCACCCACCAGCTTGCCTGCCTGGATGCGCTTCGTAAGGCCAGGCGTAACGCCGGCGATGAGGGCGACTTTGCCCTCAGGCTGCGCGGAAGCCAGCACGACGATTCCTTCGCCGAGCTTCTGCTTGAGATTGTCGACCAGCGTGCGGAGCTGGCCGCGCTCCAAGGAGTCGGCGCGGAGAGTAACCAGCTTGACCCCCTTGACTTCGACAGCCTTCGAGAGAGCTTCTTCGAGCGAGCCAGAGGCGGTTTTCATTCGCGCCTCTTCCAGCTCGCGGCGCAGGCGCTTGAGTTCGTCTTCCTGCGCGGCAAACTTGGCGCGCAGGCCTTCGGCCAGGTTCTCTGTGGTCGGCACATATTGGCCGGCCAGTTTGGCCACCTCGAAGTCCTGCCGGAAGGTGTCCAGAGCCCCGAAGCCGCTGATCGCCTCCAGCCGCCGCACGCCGGAGGAGACGGAGCCTTCGCTGACGATTTTAATCAGGCCGATTTCGCCGGTGGCGGCGGTGTGGGTGCCGCCACAGAGTTCGGTGGAGAAGCCGTCAGAGAGGCGGACGACGCGGACCTTGTCTCCGTATTTCTCTCCGAAGAGAGCCATGGCGTGGTACTCGTTGACGGCCACGTCGATGGGAATGTCTTCAAGCGTGATGACGTGGGCGTTGGCCAGCACCTCGCGGTTGGTGATGGACTCGATCTCTTCGAGTTCTTCGTCGGCCACCGGTGCAAAGTGGGAGAAGTCGAAGCGCAGGCGATTGGGCTCGACGGAGGAACCGGCCTGCTTGACGTGCGTGCCCAGCACCTGGCGCAGCGCCGCGTGCAGCAGGTGCGTGCCGGTGTGGTTGCGCTTGATGGCGTTGCGGCGTTCGCCATCGACCACGGTGCGGACGGCGTTGCCCACGGCAAGAGGCTGCTTGAGCAGCGCCTTGTGGGCGCGGACTCCCTGGATGGGGAGGACGCAGCCCTGGATCTCTGCGACGGTGGTGTTGCCGTCGGCTGAGGTGAACCAGCCGGTGTCACCGGTCTGTCCGCCGGAGTCGCCGTAGAAGCTGGTATGGTCGAGGACGATCTCCACCAGGTCTCCGGCTGCGGCCGCGGGCACGCCCACGCCGTCTTTCACAATGGCCAGAACCTCTGCGCCGCTGGCGGTGAGCTGCTTGTAGCCAAGGAATTCGGTCTTGGGCAGCTCCCGGTAGGCGGGGTTGGCGGATTTCTGGCTGCCGCCCTTCCAACTGGCGCGGGCGCGGGCTTGCTCCTCGGAGCGAGCGGCCTCAAAGCCGGCTTCGTCGAACTTCAGAGATGCGTCTCTTGCGGCATCCACCATGAAATCCAAAGGCAAACCAAAAGTCTCATAAAGGTGGAAAGCCATCTCGCCAGGGACTATCCCTCCGCCATATCCCGAGCCATCGGCAAATCCTGCACCGCTACCCGATCCCCCGCCAAAGCCTGACCCGTCTCCTGCCCCGGCGCCATCACCGGACCCTCCGCCAAAACCAGATCCGTCACTGAATCCAGCCCCGGATTGAGCGACTCGAATTAGCTCGTCCAGCTTCGTGAGTCCAACCTTGAGCACCCGGTCAAACTGCTTCTCTTCCGCCTCCACCACCTTGGCCACGCGCGGAGCACTGGCGGCCAACTCGGGATAAGCGCCTTCCATCAGGTCGCGAACGGCGAAGACCATCTCGAACAGGAAGGGCTGCTCCTGGCCCAGCAGGCGGCCATGCCGGATGCCGCGGCGGAGGATTTTGCGGAGGACATAGCCGCGGCCTTCGTTCGAGGGCACCACGCCGTCGTTGATGAGGAAGGTGGCAGCGCGGGCGTGGTCGGCGATGATGCGCAGGCTGGCGTTGCCGATGTCGTTGCGGACGCCGGTGAGGTGGGCGGCGCGCTGGATAAGCGGCGTGAAGAGGTCGGTCTCAAAGTTGGAGACCTTGCCCTGAAGGACCGCGGCCAGGCGCTCGAGGCCCATCCCGGTGTCAATCGAAGGCTTGGGCAGCGGGGTCAGCTTGTAAGTGGTGGCCTTGGTCTTGGGATCCGTGACGGCTGCGCGGTCAAACTGCATGAAGACCAGGTTCCAGATTTCCACGTAGCGGGCGTCGTCTTCACCAAAAGGCCTGTCGACTCCAGGGGTCTCGGCCGCTTCGAGGCCCATGTCGTAGAAGATCTCCGAACAGGGTCCGCAGGGTCCGGTCTCGCCCATCTGCCAGAAGTTGTCCTTGAGGCCGTACTCCTTGATGCGGGACTTGGGGACGCCGGCCTCGACCCAGAACTCCTCGGCTTCAGTGTCGCGCGGGACGCCATTGGCGGGATCGCCCTCGAAGATGGTGACGTAGAGCTTGTCTTTAGGGAGCCCGTACCACTGGGGGCTGGTGACCAGCTCCCACGCAAAGGCGATAGCGTCCTGCTTGAAGTAGTCGCCAAAGCTGAAGTTGCCCAGCATCTCGAAGAAGGTGTGGTGGCGGCGGGTAAAGCCAACGTTTTCAAGGTCGTTGTGCTTGCCGCCGGCGCGAACGCACTTTTGCGATGTGGTGGCGCGGGCATACTCGCGCTTCTCTGCGCCCAGGAAGAGGTCCTTGAACTGGTTCATCCCGGCGTTGGTAAACAGCAGCGTCGGATCGTTGGCAGGCACCAGCGACGAAGAGTGCACGCGGCGGTGCTGCTTCGACTCAAAAAAGCGTAGAAAGAGTTCGCGGATTTCGTTCCCGGAGCGGGTTTTCATGGCGTTCTTAGTGTATCGAATGGATGGGGTGGTGAGGCGGCGTCCGAAAGTCACGGGATCGCTCATGCTCGCATCCCATAGCCGATAAAGAGAGGGCGAGCATCGAGAAGAAGCATATTTGGGTGAGGTTGCCGGTCGATCTGAAGCGAGAGATTGACGCTCTTGCCGGTCCCCGCAAGCGAAGTGCCTTCTTTGCCGATGTGTTGGCACGTGAGTTAGAGCGGCGGCGGTCCGGCCCTGCCGAGGCCCCAACTGCAGGTCCTTGGACTCCGCTGCGTTCCGCCCAGAATGACAGCAATTGAGGGAGTGCAAGCTTCCATTGCTGCCCTGGAAAACTGGCTATTCCTCATGCGTCTCTTCGTCCAGGTTGTCCAGCGCAGCGAGCATGTCGTCCGGCACATCCCACTGGCGGAGGATCTTGTAGATCACGCCGGTGGAGAAGCCCGCGGTGACCAGGCGGCGCATGACGCGGGCGGTCTCCTTGGGGTTCTCCGGCTTGCGGATGCGTTTCCGTTCCAGGTGCTCGCGGGCCAGAGCTTCTTCGTTGGTGTGGCCGTAGCGGGCTTCCAGGGTTTCGGCGATGAGGTCGGAGCCGACGCCCTTCTGCTGGAGGTCCTGGCGGACGCGGCGGACGCCGAGTTTTTCGTTCTCCTGCCGCAGCCGCGCGTAGGTCTCGGCAAAGGCGGCATCGTCCAGGTATCCATACTCGCGCAGCCGCAGGACGACGGCGTCGACAACGGCATCGCCGGCCGCGCCGGGCTCGACGCGGGCCCTCATCAGGCGGCGCAGGTCAGACTCCGAGCGCATCTGCCGGCCAAGGGATTTCACGGCGTAGTCGAAGAGGCCGGCTGCGTTCAGGGGCTCGGGTTTCTTTTTGGCGCGGCCAAAGGGCATGGGACTTACTCCAGCGGAACCAGCAGGCGGAAGCGGCGGGTCCGCCTCCAACGATAATGCATGAAGTCGCTGTCGAGGGTAAGAATGTCGCCCGTCCCCAGTTGGTCGGCCATGGCGATGAGGCAAGCGTCTGCGAAATCGCAGGGCGTGTCGGCATACTTCGCCATCAACCTGGCAATCTCCGGCGCACAATCGCCGAGCCGGAAAGGAACCACGAGGACTCCCTGCTGCACGTTTGCCAGGATTGCTTCGACAGCCGCGCGAGCGTGGCCAAGAAGGTGAAGCGCTTCCGTGATGCACGCTTCATTTGTGAAAAGTGGACCATCAATGGAGTTGTAGGCGGCTTTGCAGCGCGTGTGCCCTTGTTCGCGGTCGTTGAACAGGGCAACAAGGAAACTCGCGTCGGCAAGGACTGGCGCTTGAGACGCGTGGAACTTTACCAATCCCATCTACCGTTGCCCTGCTTATCCGTGCGCCACTTCTTCCCAAAGCCTTCCATGTGCTTCTTGTTGGTCGCCAAATCGCCGGGGCCAAAACTGACGCAGCCTATCCCGACCAATCGCGGGCGTGGCTGAGCCTTGAGCTGCTCGTCGGCCTTGAGGATGGACTCACGAACCGCCTCCGACGCAGTGCAGCCGCTGGCGCGCACCAATCGCTTCAGCGCTGCCTCCGACTCCTTATCCAATCGCACCTGAACCGTAGCACCCATACCCCCATTGTAGTACAAACGCGGACTCTGTACTACACGCTCTCCTCTGTTCCCTGTTCCCTACTCCCTACTTTCCCGTCCACTGATCCACCCAGTCGTTCACCGTCTTCCACCAGAGCCGCGAGTTCTGCGGCTTCAACACCCAGTGGCCTTCGTCGGGAAAGTAGAGCATCTTGCTTGGCACCTTGAGCAACTGCAGCGTGTCAAAGAGCTGGAAGCCTTCGCTGACGTCGAGGCGGTAATCGAGCTGGCCGTGGACGACGAGGGTGGGGGTCTTGAAGTTCTTGGCGGACATCATGGGCGACCACTTGCGGAATGGGTTCTCCGAATCGGGCTTGCCGTAGTAATCCCAGGGGTGGCCCCCCTGGGTGTTTGGAAATTTGAATTCCCAGATGTTGAACCAGTCTTCTTCGGTGGAGCCGAAGGCGGACTCGGGGTTGAACATCCCGTCGTGGCTCACAATGCACTTGAAGCGTGTGGTGTGGCCGAGCACCCAGTTGGCCATGTAGCCGCCATAACTGGCGCCCAGCGCGCACTCGCGGTTCTTGTCGATGAAGGGGTAGTGCTGCTCGGCGTAGTCCAGGCCCTGCATCAGGTCGGTGAAGGGCTTGCCGCCCCAATCGCCGTTCACGCCATCCACCACGGCCTGCCCATAACCCGTCGAGCCGCGCGGATTGATCATCACCACCACGTAGCCGTTGGCGGCAAAGAGCTCGGCGTTCCAGCGATAGGACCAGGCATCGCCCCAAGCCCCCTGCGGCCCGCCGTGGATGAGGAACTTGACGGGGTATTTCTTGGCGGGGTCGAAGGCTGGGGGGCGGATGACGAAGCCCTGGAGCTTGGTCTTGTCGGCGGCGATGAACCAGAAGGGTTCCAGTGGGGCGAGGTCGAGTTGTGCGAGGAGGGCGTCGTTGAGGTGGGTGACTTGAAGGAGATCTGAATGTCCATGGTGTTCTGGCGGCTTGCTTGAATCACGAACATCAGTTGTCTGGAAAATCAGGTTCAGGTAACCGAGCTTGCCCACTTCGCCCGGACTAGAGGCAGTCTGCCTTGTTGCTACAAGGCTCAGGCCGTCGCCAAGCATATGAAGGTCACTGAACTCTCCGCTCTTTGTGAGTATCTGCGGGATCGTTGCGACCTCGTATTTGCCAGCGTCGTTCAGGCCGAACCGATAGATTTGCGCTTCGCCTTGGTCGCCGGAGACAAAGTAGATAGCCTCAGAATTGGTCGCCCATGCAAACTCATCCACCCAGTTATCAAACTTCGGCAGTAGATCCTTGATCGTCTTCGCAGCACGGTCATAGAGCATCAACCGGAACTTGTCTGCCTCATAGCCCGCGCGCGCCTCCGACCGCCACGCTAGCCACTTCCCATCCGGCGAGTACGCGGGCGAGAAGTTGCCGCCTGCTGAGTTGCTGACCGCGACCGGCTTGGCTTGCGGGTTGGTCAGGTCGAGGGTGAAGATCTTCGCGCTGACGCTGGTGGCGGGCTCTTCGTCCGGGTTCTCGGTAAAGGCCAGCTCCTTGGAGTCGGGAGAAATCGCGAACCCGCCACCACCGCCCAGCGAGAAGGGCGGAACGTCGTGGGGATCGTTGGGCGTGAGGTCGCGGATTCCACCGCTCTCAACCGAAGCCAGAAACAGATGCGACCTCTTGTCGCCGGTGAAGTGGTTCCAGTGGCGATAGAGAAGGTGGGTAAAGATCTGCGCCTTGACCTTGCTCGCCGTCAGCGCTGCATCGCGGCTGGCGTTGCAGCCGTCGCCGGTGCTCGCATCCGTGAGCGTAATGGCCGGGCAGTCCGGATAAACAGAAGAAGTGAAAACCACGGAGTGGCCGTCTGGCGACCACAGCGCGTTGTCCGCCTCGGTCGAGATCGCCGTCAGCTTCTTCGGGTTGGCGGTTGCGCCGGTGGCGGGGTCAAAGTCGGCGAGCCAGATTTGGGTGGGGCCGAAGCGGTCACTGAGGAAGAGGATGCGCTTGTTGTCGGGGGCGAACTGGATGCCGCTGTCGCCTGGCTGCGCGACGGTGAGCTTCTGCGGCTCGCCGCCGGCGATGGCCTGCATCCACAGCTCCGCTGTTTTGGAGTTCTTGTCGAGATCCACGGTGGTGACGGAGTAGGCCAGCCACTTGCCGTCAGGCGAGACGGCGGTTTCGCCCAGGCGCTTCATCTTCATCATGTCTTCGAAGGTCATGGGGCGCTTAGTGCCACCCCCACGACTAAGACCTGTCGCCGGGGACCCCGGCTGAGTGGGAGCCGATTGGGCTGTGAGGGTGGTGGCGGCAAGCAGGGCGGTGAAGAGAGCGAGGGCTTTTCTGGTCATGGGAGTTCCTTGGGTGCGCGAAGGAGAAGTTTACACCGGTGGGGAAGGGGAATTGGATTGTTCCGTGTTGAGGAATGAAAACGCGGGTCCTTCGACTCGCTGCGCTCGCTCAGGAGGACGGCGTGCTTGAACTCAGGCAGCCTGGAGTTCGAGGATGATGGCGGCGCCGTGGGGTTCGAGGTTGATCGCGGAGGCGCGGCCGTTGTTGTCGCGGAGGATGGTGGCGCAGAGGCTGAGTCCAAGGCCGGCAGTCTCTCCGGCAACCTGGACGGGGACGAAGGGGTCAAAGGCGCGCTCGGGGTTGGGGAAGCAGGAGCCGGAGTGGGCCACGAGAATCTGCACGTGGTTGCCCTCGGCGGTTGCCTCCAGGCGGATGGTTCTTTCTTCCGCGCCGGACAGGGTTGGATCGGGAGAGTAGTTTTCAACGGCATCGATGGCGAACTGGAGGCAGTGGAGCAGGGCCTGGCGGAGCTGATGGGGGTGGCAGCGGACGCGGGGCAGCGCGGGGGCCACGTTGAGGCGGAGATCGATGGAGCGGTGGAGAAAGTCGGAGCGATGCAGCTCGTCGAGGTCGGTGAGCAGTTCGGCAACCGAGACCGCGGCCAGCAGGTCGCCGTGGGAGCGGGAGATGCGGTTGAGGCTCTCCAGCGTAGATCTCATGCGGCGGGCCTCGGAAAGGATGGTCTCGACACCGCGGCGCTCCTGGGAGTCAAGCTCGGGGTTCTGTTCGAGCAGGGAGGCGTATCCAAGGATGACGGTGAGGGGGTTGTTCAACTGTTGGGTGACGTTGCCGGCCAACTGGCCCAGACCGGCAAACTTCTCCGAATCGATGAGCTTTTCAAGCATGATGGTCTGGCTGCGCACGGATTGCAGGCGTGCGGTAAGCATCTCGACGGGGAGCAGGTCGTCGGCGTGGAGAGGGAGATCGGGGAATCGCAGGCCAGAGAGCAGCAGAGCGCCCTCAGTGCCCGCGCGGCTGGCCATGGGCACAGCCAGGGCGTGGGTGAAGCGCAGCCTCTTCAGGTCGTCGCCGGGAGCAAGCCAGGGATTGAGGTCGAGGCTTACGGTTTCGCAAGCGTCTGCGGCGGCAGGAGCGGAGCCGGGCGCGAGGAACTCCGCAACGGGCAGGCGGGCAGCCAGGGAGTCAAGGGCCTTGACGATGGCGGGGTCAAGCCCGGCCGCTCCGGCCAGGCGGAAACGTCCGGCGCTTTGCAGCAGAAGGGCGGCCTGGGCAAAGCGGCTGTGCTCGATGACGGCCTGGCAGATCTCGGCGCCCTGGTGGTCAAAGTCCTCGACCCGGCGGCGGGAGAGGATGAGGTTGGTGTAGGCCTCCATCTCCTGGCGGGCGCGTCGATCGCGTGCCTGGGCGGCGCCGTTGAGCGCCAACTGGTCTTCCAGCGCCAACAGGATCATTCCCATGGCGGCGACGACTTTGCCCATCACCAGGAAGCGGATGAGGATCGTGTCTGGGGCGGAATCGGGAACGAACCAGGGAGTAGCCTCCAGGATGGTGAGGGACCAGGCAGCAAAACCGAGCACCGAGAGCACCATGCCAGGCGAAAAGCGCCGGAAGACAAAGATCAACATCAGCGCGGTCATGAAGTGGCATGCGCACTCGACATAGGTAAGGGACCAGCCAGCGCCGAGCCTGAGGCAAATCCAGAGGCCGAGAGAGCCGAGGACAGCGCTGGCAGGGAGCCCGACCCACAAAGGCAACGCTCTGGAAGGACCGCTGGCGCTACCCCACAAGAGGGCCACAACGATGGTCAGCAGACCCAGGGCGGGAAAGACAAGGAAGGTGGGACCGTTGGGCGAGACGCCGCGAAAGATGCCTTCAAAGAGGATGGAGTAGACGACAAGCGGGATGGCGAAGGGGATGACGCAGAGAATGCGGAAGCTGCCCACGCGCAACCGAAGCGGGGAGAGCGAGGCCAGGAAGAGGGCGGAACTCACCTGGATGGATGTCTGGCTGGCGGCTGCAGCCCACGGCCGAGTGGCGTCGAAGGCCGGCCAGGGTCCGAGGCTGTAGTGGAGCAGCATACGCACCATGGCGAAGAGAAAACCGAGAACCCAGAGCAGGGTGCGGGTGTCCTGGAATCGGCGATAGAGATAGCCGAAGGCCGGCAAGAGGAGGGCCGTAAGGACAAGCGCGGGAATCTGGTAAGAATCGGGCATGGAGCCACAAATCTCCGGAGGAATATTCGCAGATCCTTTCGTCACTCTTGCGCTGAGGATGAAATCCTGTTGACGAAGAACGGCATCCGCCCGGTATGCTCCGGACTGACCGGCTTGCTGGGCAACTGGAGAGATTGCGCGGAACCGCCAGATCGCCCGAGGTTAAATTCTGGAGCCACCCGTCGCGGATGTCCATGCGTCTAATGTTGTAGGCCGGGCGGGGTTACAGGCGGTTTGGGCCGCGGCCGGGCGGGGCGAACAGGGAGAGACAAGATTGCGAAACCGATGGGGAATGGCGCTGGCGCTGGCAGGTTGCTGCCTGGCGGCCATGGCGCAGAGCAAAGACAGCTTTACGCCCATGGCGCTGGACGCCGGCTTTGGGCCCATGGACATCTCCGAGCCCACCATGCCGCCGGAGCAGATTATCAAGCAGTTTGCGGCCAAGGAGAGCGAGTTTCAGCAGGCGCTGAACCACTACACCTATCGCCGCATTGCCCGCGTGCAGACCATCGACGACGACAACAAGGTGGACGGCGAGTGGTACGAGGTGGATGACGTCATCTTCGACTCCACCGGCAAGCGGATGGAGAAGGCGGTTTATGCGCCGGAGAGCAGCCTGCAGCGGGTGCAGATGTCGCCCTCG
>Ga0302320_10027246_pt1 | contig 11018 bp, 6 predicted proteins | sample Bog_T0_3_FD_202130 | JGI IMG/M metagenome (GOLD analysis project Ga0302320, IMG submission 202130) | Peat permafrost microbial communities from Stordalen Mire near Abisko, Sweden - Bog_T0_3 | ecosystem: Environmental > Terrestrial > Soil > Wetlands > Peat | place: Sweden: Abisko, Stordalen Mire... | reverse complement strand
GTGCCGATGAGTGCGAGGAAGACCGTGATGCCCTGGATCCACATATACCATGTGCCAGCCGTTGCGCTGCCGAACAGCCATGAACCGGTAAGCACCATCATATCGCCGATGGGCGCCGCAGAGGCGCCGGCGTTGCCGAGGGTGTAACCATTGTTCAGGAAGTAATTCGCGGCGAAGTACTCGAGCAGGTAGCAGAATGCGCCCTGGATGACGAGTGACAGGATTACCGCTTTCGGAACGTCCTTGGTCGGATTCTTCGCCTCGGCGCCCATAGCGGTCACGGACTCGAAACCGACGAGGATCAGGATGGCGACGCACGCCTGGATGACCAGGAAGTTGGGCGCGTGCGGGGCTACGACCGACAGGGCAGTCGGATGGAAGTTGAAGGTCAACGGACCGTCATTGGCACTGTGTGGATCTCCTCCGCCGCTGTAGGCATCGGCGGGCAGGTAGCTGATCGTGAACGGCACCATGATCGGCTTGCCATCCTTGCCCAGAACGATCTTGCCGGCAGAATCCGTCTGAAGAACCGGATACGGATCGCCCGTATTGAGGCCCAGCGAAGCGAATGTTTTGTCCTTGTTGTCATCATCAGTGACCTGACGATCCTGAGTCATGTAGACCGGCTGTTTCTTGTCGTCGACCTGGGGAGTGCCATCCGCCCATTTGGCCTGGATGGGCTTATTATTGGCGTCCAACTGATTGGTCTGCGCAACCTGATAGGTGATCGGAGTACCATTGGAGAGATGCCATGCGACATCGCCCTGCTTGTGCTGAATGCGGTAGGCCAGCGCGATGCAGGTGAAGATGAGAAGCGCGGTGATCTGGATGATATTGATGGCGACGCTCACCCCGGTGCTGCCGTTCACGCCCTTGGAGGCGATCCAGCCGACGCCGAGTGCGAATACGATGCAGACCATGCCCATCAGAACGGGGCTGTTGACCGCGGAGCTGAAAGTATTCGGCCAAAACTGATTGGCCATGTAGCCCACGAAAATGGCGGTAACACCGACCATACATCCCGGGTAAACCCAGTAGTAAAGGTGGCTCGCCCAGCCGACGATGAATTTCGCGATGCGGGCAAATTTGAACATCTTGGTCTTCGAGAGGAACGCCTGTTCCGCATAAAGATAAGATGAACCCGCGCCGGGGTAGAGTTTGGAGAGCTCGGCATAGCTGATGGCCGTGGCGAAGCAGAGCATGAGCGCGGCGACAATGCCGAACCACATGGCACAGCCGGCCATTGGAGCTCCGTATAGTGATTGTTCCTCGAAGGTTAACCAGAGAAACGCTCCGGGCGCAATCAGCGCCATCGCGTTCACGGTCAACCCCGTTAGACCTAGGGTACCTGTCGATTGTTGTTGTGGATTATTGGACATACAGCATGTTTTTTGTGTTTGGGTTTGGAGCCGGAAGTGGCTCGCGCAGCCTTAGCACCCGCTGTGCCATGGGGATGAAAAACGACTCCCGCGAGGGTCTAATACACGGTATTATAAGGATAATACGCGGTACTATATATATTCGGGACAAATGCGGCGGAACCCGCTTTCGACCCGCGGAGTGCACAGAAAGAGACAGCGGTGCGCAAATATCGTCCAATCGCTGACCCGGGCGCAGGCCCGATTGGCCCTGGACGACCCTCACGGAGGGATGACCCTATGCCGCCTTGCGCTTCGGTTTCGATTCGCGCGGCGGGAATTCCCAACCGATTTTCCCCTTTGCATCGAGGGTCAGGAAGGCGGAAAACGGGCGGGCCTTGCCCTTTTTCGATACGAAGCCGGCGATGAGTCCGGTCTTGCCCTCCGTCAGCAGCTTGCGCATCTGCTCCGTCGAGATGCCTTTTTGAAGGATGACCTTTCCGATCCGCAGCTCGCAAGTCTTGCCGGGCTGGCTGTGGATATTGTTCTCGCAGGCATATGCCTTTTCCAGCTCATACACCTGTCCTGCTTTGCACACCGGGCAGGGGGCGATGGGGGTGAGCGTGGTGAGGTCCACGGTTTCGTCGCCGGGATTGCCCGCTGAGTTCTCGAATTCGAATTCGGGTTTGTTCTCTACGCCGAGCTTTACGATGGCGGAAAAGGCGCGCCCCATTTTGCTGCGGAAGTTATCGAGCGGGCCCACGCGCCCTTCGGTAAGGAGGGTCTTTACCTCCTCGGGTTCGAATTCCCGCCCGGCCATGCTTTTCCATACACGGAGGCCGCAACCGGCGCAGGTGTAGGTACGGTAATCCTCCTTGTACGGGCCGCCGCCGCACTGGGGGCAGACGATGTCGAGCGTGGTGAATTCGCCCTCGATCGGCTTTTCGCCGAATCCCTTGACCTTCTCGACGATCTCGCGGGTGAGACCGCGGATCTGATGCATAAAGGTGTCGCGGGAGAGCTGGCCGCGCTCCATTTGCTTGAGCTTGAATTCCCATTCACCGGTCATCTCGGGTTTGCAGAGGGTCTCGGCGCGGACATTGCGAAGTAGTGTAATGAGGGAGATGCCCTTGGAGGTGGCGATCAGGTCGCGCTGCTTGCGCTCGACATAACCCTCGAAAATGAGGCCGTCGATGATGGCGGCGCGGGTGGCCGGGGTGCCGAGGCCTTTCTCGCGCATGGCTTCGCGGAGCTCCTCGTCGTCGACCATCTTGCCTGCGCCTTCCATGGCGGAGAGGAGGGTGGCCTCGTTGAAGCGGGCGGGGGGCTTGGTTTCGCTCTCCTTGATCTCGATGGCCTTGACGTGCGCGGTCTCGCCGGAGGCAATGGCGACCAGGGATTCGCTCTCGCCTTCCATCTGGCGGCCATAGACCTCCAGCCAGCCCGGCTTGACGATAATCTTGCCCTCGGTCTTGAATTTCTCGGTCTCGACCGTGGTGATGCGGGTGGTGAGCTCGAACTCGGCCTGCGGGAAGAAAACGGCGATGAAGCGCCGGGCGACCATGTCGTAGATCTTCGCCTGCATGTCATCCAGGTCCTTCGGCACGACGCCGGTGGGGACGATGGCGAAATGGTCGGAGACCTTGGCGTCGTTGAAGATGCGCTTGTTCGGGTGGACCCAGCCGTTTTCGAGCGCCTTGGTGGCGTGTTTCGAGAGGGAGGGATCGGCGAAGCCGGCAAGGATGTTGCGGCTGGTGCCGATGTAATCCTCGGGCAGGTATCGGGAATCGGTACGGGGGTAGGTGAGGACCTTCTGGCGCTCGTAAAGGGCCTGGGCGATCTGGAGAGTGCGCCCGGCGGGGAGGCCAAAGCGGGAGTTGGCCTCGCGCTGGAGGGTGGTGAGGTCGTAAAGGAGGGGAGGGATCTGGGTCTGGGGCTTTTTCTCCTCGGTGACAGTGCCGCTTTTGCCGCGGCATTTCTCCGCAATGGCCTCGGCTTTGGGCTGCTCCCAGATGCGCTCCGGACGGGTATCCTCCTCCGCGCCCTTTTTGAAGGCCTCGTCGAACCACCGGCCCCGGTACGCACCGGCGGCCACGGAGAAATCGCCGAAGACCTCCCAGTAGGTGCGGGACTTGAAGGCGCGGATTTTTTCCTCGCGCTCGACCAGGATGGCAAGGGTGGGGGTCTGTACCCGCCCGGCAGTCGTCTTTTGGAAGCCGCCGACATGGCGGGAATTGAACGCAGTCAGGGCGCGGGTGCTGTTGATCCCGACCAGCCAGTCACTCTCCGAGCGGGAAACGGCGGCGTCCGCCAGCGGGCGGAGTTCCTCGTCCGAGCGGAGGTGCTCGAAGGCGCTCCGGATGGACTGGGTGGTCATGGACTGGAGCCAGAGGCGGCTGATGGGCTTGGGAGCCCCGGCCAGCTTGACGAGGTTCCGGAAGATGAGTTCCCCCTCGCGGCCGGCGTCGCACGCGTTGATGAGGCCGTCGATGTCGGGGCGTTTGATCAGTTTCTTGAGGAGCTTGAAGCGGGCCTCGGTCTTCTCAATGGGCTTGAGGTCGAAGGCCTCCGGCAGGACGGGAAGATTCTCGAGGTTCCACTTGCCGCGCTTGGGTTCAACGCCCTCGGGCGCTGCGAGTTCCACGAGGTGGCCAATGGCGGACGAGATGAGAAAGCGGTCGTTCTCAAAGAAATCGCCCTCCTTTTTGAAGCCGCCGAGGGCACGGGCGATGTCTCCAGCGACGCTGGGCTTTTCTGCGATGATGAGGGTTTTGCCCATATATAGGAGGAGGGAGTCGGGGAACCTCGGGCAAAGAAGCCGAGGTGCAAATCTTTACAAGCTTAAAGTGGGGGAGGGAGGAATTTGGAAGTGCAAAGCCAAAACACCCGGACCCCTTTCGGAGCCCGGGTGTTGTTGATTGGGTGGCTGATTACGGCGCGGGGCTTAGTAATCCATCCCGCCCATTCCGCCTCCGGGCGGCATGGCGGCGGGCTTGTCCTTCTCGGGCAGCTCGGCGACGACCGCTTCGGTCGTGAGGAGCAGGCCGGAGATGGAAGCGGCATTCTGGAGCGCGCTGCGGGTGACCTTGGTGGGATCGACGACGCCGGCTTTCACCAGGTCGACGTATTCACCGGTGGCCACGTTGTAACCTTCGGCGCCCTTGCGCTTCTTGACTTCCTGGACGATAAGCGCGCCTTCCTGGCCCGCGTTATCGGCGAGCTGGCGGAGCGGGGCCTCAATCGCGCGGCGCACGATCTCCTGGCCGATCTTCTCATCACCTTCGAGGTTGAGCGTATCCAGCACTTTCTGGGCGCGGATGAGGGCGGTACCGCCGCCGGGGACGATTCCCTCTTCCACGGCCGCACGGGTCGCATGGAGGGCGTCTTCGACGCGGGCCTTCTTCTCCTTCATCTCGGTCTCGGTCGCAGCGCCGACGTTGATGACGGCAACGCCGCCGGCGAGCTTGGCGAGGCGCTCCTGGAGCTTCTCGCGGTCGTAATCGCTGGTGGTTTCCTCAATCTGCCGGCGAATCTGCGAGACGCGCCCGGCGATGTCGGCCTGCTTGCCGCCGCCTTCGACGATGGTGGTGTTCTCCTTGTCGATGGTGACGCGCTTTGCGCGGCCAAGATCCTCAAGAGTGATATTCTCGAGCTTGATGCCGAGATCCTCTGTGAGACAGCGGCCGCCGGTGAGGACGGCAATGTCTTCCATCATGGCCTTGCGGCGGTCGCCGAAGCCGGGCGCCTTGACGGCGGCGACTTGCAACGTGCCACGCAGCTTGTTGACCACCAGGGTCGCGAGCGCTTCGCCTTCCACGTCCTCAGCAATGATGAGGAGCGGCTTGCTGGACTTCGCGACCTTCTCGAGCACGGGGAGCAGATCCTTGAGGTTGCTGATCTTCTTCTCGAAGATGAGCAGGTAAGCGTTCTCGAGAACGGCTTCCATCGACTCGGCGCTGGTCACGAAGTAGGGCGAGAGATAGCCCTTGTCGAACTGCATGCCCTCAACCACTTCGAGGGTGGTCTCGATGCTCTTGGCTTCCTCGACGGTAATGGTGCCGTCCTTGCCGACCTTGTCCATCGCGTCGGCGATGATCTCGCCGATCGTGGTGTCCCAGTTGGCGGAGACGGTGGCGACCTGGGCGATCTCGGTGCGGTCCTTGACCTTCTTGGAGATGCGGCCCAACTCGGCGACAATGGCCTCAACGGCCTTGTTGATGCCGCGCTGGAGCGAGGTCGGGTTCGCGCCGGCCGTCACGTTCTTGAGGCCTTCGCGGTAGATGGCCTCGGCGAGCACGGTTGCCGTGGTGGTGCCGTCGCCGGCGATGTCGCTGGTCTTGCTGGCCACTTCGCGGACGAGTTGGGCGCCCATGTTTTCATAGGGATCCTCGAGCTCGATTTCCTTGGCCACGGTCACACCATCCTTGGTGATCGTCGGGCTGCCGAATTTCTTGTCGAGGATGACGTTGCGGCCACTTGGCCCGAGGGTCGCCTTGACCGCTTTCGCGAGTTTCTCGACGCCGCGGAGCAGGGACTGCCGCGCGTGCTCGTCGAATTGGAGTTGTTTAGCTGCCATATTGTAAGTGAATTTCCTTGTTAGGTGTTTGGTTGTTGGTTTTTGACTTATCCGAGGATGCCGAGGATATCATCCTCGCGCATGATGAGATAGTTCTCGCCCTCGAACTTGATCTCGGTGCCGCCGTACTTGGAGATAAGGACGCGGTCGCCCTTCTTGACGGTGAACTCGATCTTCTTGCCCTGTTCATCGAATTTTCCGGTCCCCAGGGCGACGATTTCGCCTTCCTGCGGTTTCTCCTTGGCGGAATCGGGAATGATGATGCCGCCTTTTTTGACTTCTTTCTCTTCAAGCGGCTTTACGAGCACGCGATCCGAGAGAGGTTTGACATTGATTGCCATATTTTTGTGTTTTTCCTCGTTGTTTGTTGGGTTTTTGTTGGTTGGGTTGTTGTTTTACGTGACGCCGACGGCGCTCTTTTCAGAGCGCCGCTTGCGCCGGATCGTAAATTGGGATTCGGTTATTTCTTCTTGTCTTCGTCGACGACCTCGAACTCGGCATCCACGACATCTCCCTTGCCTTGTCCCTGCTGGCCGCCCCCTTGGGAGGCACCGGCATTGCCGGGACCGCCTGGGCCGGGCTGCGGGCCTGGGCCCGCGCCTGCCGCCTGGGCGTTCGCCGCGGCCTGCTTGTAGAGCTCCTCGGTCACGGCCTGGAACTTGTTCTGCAGATCGTCGTAGGCCCGCTTGATGGCGTCCACGTCGTCCCCCTTGAGGGCTTCGCGTACCGCCGCGATTGCCGCCTCGATGGGCTGCTTCTGGTCCGCGGGCACCTTGTCGCCGAGGTCCTTGAGCTGCTTCTCGCTCTGGTAGGCCAGGTTGTCGGCGTTATTGCGGATTTCGATGGATTCCTTCGCCTTCTTGTCGTCCTCGGCATGAAGCTCGGCCTCCTTCTGCATCCGCTCCACCTCATCCTTGCTCAAGCCGCTCGAGCCGGTGATGGAAATTTTCTGCTCCTTGGCGGTGCCAAGATCCTTAGCGGAGACATGCAGGATGCCGTTGGCATCGATGTCGAAGGTAACCTCGATCTGCGGAACGCCTCGCGGCGCCGGCGGGATGCCGTCCAGGTGGAAGGTGCCGAGCTGCTTGTTATCCCGGGAGAGCGGACGCTCCCCTTGCAGGATCTTGATTTCCACGCCGGGCTGGTTGTCGCTGTAGGTCGAGAAAATCTGCGATTTGCGCGTCGGGATGGTGGTATTGCGCGGGATCATCGCAGTGGCCACGCCGCCGGCGGTCTCGATTGCGAGCGTCAACGGGGTGACGTCCAGAAGCAGCACGTCCTTCACATCGCCGCGCAGCACGCCGCCCTGAATGGAAGCGCCGACTGCGACGACTTCGTCCGGGTTGACACCCTTGTGCGGCTCCTTGCTGACCAGCTTGCGGGCGGTCTCGATCACGCGGGGCATGCGGGTCATGCCGCCCACGAGCACCAGTTCATCCACCTGGCTGGTGGTCAGCTTCGCGTCGTTCAAGCAGGCTTTCACCGGTCCGATGGTCCGCTCGAAGAGGTCGTCGGTCAGTTGCTCAAGCTTGGCGCGCGTCAGGTTCTTCTGGATGTGCTTCGGACCGGTCTGGTCCGCGGTCACGAACGGAAGATTAAGGTCATACTCCTGCGAGGAGGAGAGGGCGATCTTCGCCTTCTCCGACTCTTCCTTGATGCGCTGCACCGCGTCGGGCTGCTTGCTCAGGTCGATCCCGGTATCCTGGCGGAACTCGGCGATGATCCAGTCCATGATGCGGTTATCCCAATCGTCGCCACCCAGGTGGGTGTCGCCGTTGGTCGCCTTCACCTCGAATACGCCTTCGCCGATTTCCAGCACGGAGATATCGAATGTGCCGCCGCCAAGATCGTACACCGCGATCTTCTCGTCCTTCTTCTTGTCCAGCCCGTAGGCCAGGGAAGCTGCCGTCGGCTCGTTAATAATGCGCAGCACTTCGAGGCCGGCGATCTTCCCGGCGTCCTTGGTGGCGTTGCGCTGGGAATCGTTGAAATAAGCCGGAACGGTGATGACCGCCTGGGTGATCGTCTCGCCGAGTTTCGCCTCTGCGTCGGTCTTAAGCTTGCCGAGGATCATTGCGGAGATCTCCTGCGGCGAGAAGGTCTTGGTCTCGTTGCCTGCCTTCACCTGGATGTGGGCGTCGCCGTTGGCTGCCTTGACGATCTTGTACGGGACGCGCTTGGCTTCCTCGCCGACTTCCTCGAATTTGCGGCCCATGAAGCGCTTGACCGAGAAAATAGTATTTTGGGCGTTGGTTACCGCCTGCCGCTTGGCGGCCTGCCCCACGAGCCGTTCACCGCTCTTGGTGAAAGCGACGATCGAAGGCGTCGTGCGAGCGCCCTCGGAGTTTTCGAGAACCACCGGCTCCCCGCCCTCCATGACGGCCATGCAGGAGTTGGTGGTGCCGAGGTCGATGCCTAGTATTTTTGCCATAAAATGTGTGTACCTTTTTGAGGACTGAAAATTGTGAAACTGCTGGACTGCCTCTGAGCAAGGATCAATCCCTTGACAGATATACTTTATAAGTCACTGGCAATAATGATATTAGAACTATGAACGTATTTCAATGTAGTGACAATATGTCTCATTGTCTGTCACGTGTCTCACTGGTCTGCTACCGATTTGTCGCACCTGACCCTCCGCTTTGCACTCGTCCACCTCCCGGTGGCCTTCAAAGGCAGCCTTAAAACCCAACCTCTAAAATCGTTATTTCTGGATTGTCAGCCGCGATGAGCGAGACGATCCCACCACGCCGGGATTCGAAAGGGCAGGCCATCGGGACGAGTCATTGATCAATCTCTTCCATCTCCGCTTGAATTTACCCCACCCACCCCTCATGCTGTCCGGCCCGCGAGTAAACGGATGGGTGCCGGAGTGGTCGATCGGGCACGCCTGGAAAGCGTGTGTGCCCCTAAAGGGCACCGAGGGTTCGAATCCCTCCCCATCCGCTGGCGCGAGCCCCGGTACCGGGGTGGCCCGCCATCGGCCCTCACAGTTGACCCCCACTCCCGTTTGCCGTACAGGAATGCGCGCATCCGATCCGCGCAAAAGCCTCGAAATCCTAATAATCAACCACTTACAGAAGCACCGCACGACCGCCTTCTTCTCCGCTCCCAAGTCCTTTTGACTTAACCGGCCTCCCGTCGCTCTCATGCCTTCCACCGAAGAACAAATTCAGAAAACCGTCCTTTCCCTCGAGGCCGGTGAACTCGCCAAGTGGCTCTGGAGGGCCGTGTTCACCTTTGTCGCCATCGGCCTTTCGACCTACTACATCATTGGCCAGTTTCGTGGCCTGCCCATCTCGGAGGCCATGGACCAGGCTCAGATCGGGCGGGAAATCGTGCGCGGCCATGGCTGGCAGACGAAGGTAATCCGGCCCCTCGCCATCGGGGAGCTCCAGCGCCACGGGAAGAATGTGCAAACGGCGATCTGGCAGGACACCTACAATGGACCTGTCCTGCCGTTGCTCGATGCCGCTGCCATTTACATTCCCGTCACCCAGCACTGGGACATTGCCCGCGGGGAATACGTTTACGCCGGGGACAAGGCGATAGCGATCATGGGCATCCTTTTCTTCCTGGCGTCGGTGGTCGTCCTCTATTTCATTGCGCTGGACCTCTTCGACCAGCGGCTTGCCATCATGGCGGCGGGGCTGGTGCTCATTTGCGATATGATGTGGCGCTATTCGCTTTCCGGGCTGCCGCAGATGTTCCTGCTCCTGTTGCTGAATCTAAACGTGTACGCGCTGCTGCGGGCAATGCGTGCGCGCTATCTGGATGAGCCCCAGCTCGGATGGCTGGCCGCGGTCGGCATCGGATTTGGCGTCATGGCGCTGACCCATGCGCTGACCATTTTCATTTTCGTCCCAGTCCTCGTGTTCTCGGTCTTTTTCTTCAGGCCCCGGGTGGGCGGCGCCGCGTTGATGCTCGGCCTGTTTCTGCTGGTGTACGTCCCGTGGCTGGTACGGAACGCAACGGTGTGCGGGGACTTCCGCGGCATCGCGGGTTTCAGTTCATTGGATGGAATCGTCCACCCGGAGTCGGGCCACATGCGGCGGATGGTGCTGGACCTGGCCGATGTCACCGGCGCCTATTACGCGGCGAATTTCCGGGCGAATTTTGCCGGCCAGATCAACCGTCTCCTCGAGTACATGGGCTGCAGTTTTGTCGCGCCCCTTGCCCTGGTGAGCGTCCTTCACGGCTTCAAGCGCCCCGTCACCTCCACTTTCCGGTGGCTCATGTTTGGGATGTGGTTCTCGGCCATGTTCGGGATGGCAGTCTTCGGGATGAAAGAGGAGCACGGCCTGGCGGCCAATCAATTCCACCTCCTGTTCGTCCCGCTTTTCATCTGCTACGGCATGGCCTACGTGCTGGTGCAGTGGGATCGGCGGATCGGCCTCGGGTTCATCCTTCCCCAGTGGGGCCAGCGTAGCGGGGTGCATAACACCCTGCGCCTGGCGCTGATCGTCACCATTTTCGTGATCTCCGCGGTGCCCGTATTGTCCCGGATGTTCCTCGACAAAAACCATGCCCGCGTCGAGTGGCCGCCTTATGTACCGCCGTATATTGGGATATTGCGGCAATGGTTTACCCCGGATGAAATCATCGCGTCGGACATGCCGTGGGCCATCGCATGGTACGCCGATCGCCGGAGTCTCTGGGTGCCGTATGATCAGGCCGACCTGACCAACCTGGCCGACTACAACATCCTCGGAGCGCCCGTCGCCGCCCTCTACCTGACCCCCATCAGCGGAACGCAAAACACCTTGGGTGACCTCGTCAACGGAGAATACAAAAACTGGACCTCCTACATCGTGCGGACCGTCGATCTGACGAAAGCCCCTTTCCCGTACAAGGCCGTCCTTGGAATGCCCGACTGCGTCCTCTATCTGGATAAAGATCCGAAGAACCTGGTCGCGAAGTAGCGTTGTACAGACTCGCGATTGGAAAAGCTGCCGGCTCGGTTGGATCGGCTTGGGTCACACTGTTCGCACGAACGTGCTGCTGCCAAAAGCCCAGGCTGTACTGCTGCCAAGGGCCAAAGGCCCGAACCAAGCCAGCCCAGGGCAACGCCCTGGGTAAACAAG
>Ga0302320_10027242_pt1 | contig 11019 bp, 7 predicted proteins | sample Bog_T0_3_FD_202130 | JGI IMG/M metagenome (GOLD analysis project Ga0302320, IMG submission 202130) | Peat permafrost microbial communities from Stordalen Mire near Abisko, Sweden - Bog_T0_3 | ecosystem: Environmental > Terrestrial > Soil > Wetlands > Peat | place: Sweden: Abisko, Stordalen Mire... | reverse complement strand
CGTTGGGAAAGCGAGTGGACTGCATGCCCGGACGGTAGCACTCCGTACGGCCCAGCGAATCGGAGAAGGGAACATAAGGATCCCAGCGCACGCCGAGATTGACCGTCAGGTTGCGCAGCACACGATAGTTGTCGTTGGCAAACAAGCTGCCCAGATTCGCCGTGCGGTTCTGATATTCGCCGCCACCCTGGTTGAACTTTTGCAGACCTCCCAGGAACAAGTCCGCCAGGGGGAAACCCGTATAACGGCTGCCGAAGTAGAACTTGCCCGAGTTCATGTAGTTGTTCTGCTCGTTCAGATTCTGTTGCAGAAAATCTCCGCCGAAGGCAATTTCATGCTTGCCCCTGGCCCAGTGAAGAGTATCGGCGATCTGATAGGAGCCGCGGCGAATGTTGCGGAAATGGCCGGTCTGAATCGTGAAGACGCCGCCCACGCTGATGAAGATCTCCGGCAGGGCTGGGGTGGTGATGTTGACTCCGAGCCCACCGGCGCCGGCGCCGAAGGGCGCTCCTGTGGCCGTCTTGCCTGCATTCATACTGTGCGCAACGAGCAGCGTATTGAGCAGGTTGGAAGTGATGTCAAACGTGTCCACGGCTGCAATGGTCTGATAGGTAAAATCCTCTCCGGGATTTGCCTGAAAGAGATTGGTCTTGCTGACATAGGGATCCTGGGTGTAGTGAGTGAAGAAGTCGCGTCCATACAGCCTGTTCCTGTCCGTGTTGTAGTCCACTCGTCCAAAGGCCTGATGTTCATCATCCACAATACCCGGCTGGGTAAAAGAGATGGTCCCGGTGGTTGAAGAGGGGAGATAGTTGAGCAGCGTCTTTGTGGCCGGATCCAACCGGCCGATGGGAATCTGGTTGTTTGTAAACGGATTGCCGGTCAGCGGATCGGTAATCGTTGGATCGGCGGAAAAATCGCCCGCTCGCTCCGAACTCGACATGGTGTGGGCGATCAGGCCGTTGGCAACGTTATGTTCGATCGTGCCCTGATAGTTGCCAAAGAAGAAGAGTTTACTCTTGACGATCGGACCGCCCAGGCTGCCCCCAAACTGGTTGCGCTTGAGTTGGTCAGGCGAACTCTGAGCGCCAAACGCATACCGGGCGGCGTTGAAATCGCCGTTGCGCACATACTCGAAGGCGTCCCCATGCAATTGATTGGCGCCGGAGTTGGTGACGATGCTGACCACCGCGCCCACGCCGCGTCCATATTCAGCGCTGTAGTTGCTGGTCTGCACGGCAAATTCTTCCAGCACATCCGGATTAGGGAAGGGACTGTTGATGTTCGAGTACGGGTCGTTGTTGCTGGCGCCGTCAAGCAAGTAGGTGACGCCCTGGCCTTGCGCGCCATTGGAACTGACGTACATGGCGCCGGGATAGGTCACCGGCTGGTCCAGATCGCCGTACGTTCCTGCGCCGCTGCCTCCGGAAGCCGCCTGACCGGTGCCCCCGTTCGTTAGGTCCGAGGTGCCTGCCGAGAGGAGAACAAGTTCCGCGGCATTGCGGCCGTCCAGAGGCAGGTCTTCAATAGTGCGCTGTTCTATGGTCTCGCGCAGCGTTCCTGACTGGGTGTCCACCAGTTCGCCACGTCCCTCCACCGTGACCGTCTCCTTGACGTCCCCTATGGCCAGCCTGACATGGACGGAGCTTGAGATTTCAGCCCTGACCTCTATGCCGTTTTGCTCGTAGCGGTTGAATCCGGGCGCCTCAACAACGACCGTGTAGAGACCTACGGGCAGCAGAGGAACCACGTAGCCGCCATCGGCGGCGCTGCTTACCGCGCGCGAAAATCCGGTTGCGGGCGCGCGTACTGTCACCTTTGCGCTGGTTACGGCAGCGCCGCTTGGATCGAGTACCGTTCCAGCAATGCTCCCCGTCGGGCCAGCGGCAAAGAGCGGAAGAGAAATCGAGAGAATCAGAACAAGAGCCAGAACCAACCAACCAGAACAGCACATCTTCTTGCGGTCACGCATATGGGGTTCTCCTTACTTCCGGTCGCGAATTAAACTATGGACCGTAATCTAGCCGGTAAATTCCATGGATGTCAATAGTGTTTCGTTGTTTTGTGAAATATTTCACCAAACACAGATGTAATTTCTTGAACGGAATTTTCGAGTATGGGATAATAACAACGAAATGGCCAAGTCAAAAAGCACACTTCGCGACGTAGCGCAACTGGCAAATGTGAGTTCTGCAACCGTTTCCAGGGTTGCCAATGGAAACCCCCAGGTGGACGCGGAGATTGGGGCCCGGGTTCACGCAGCCGCCCGAAAGCTCGGCATCGATTTCACCAGTTCCAGGAAGAATCGCTCGATTGCGTTCGTATTGGGGAACCGGGATGTTCTGAACGAGTTCCAATCCAGAATCTTGCTGGGCGCGGAAGGTTATTGTTTGCAGCACGGATGGGACTTGCACTTCGTTTCATTCCGGTGCGATCTCAATGAGCCGCCCGGAAACTTGCGCCTGCCGCAAGCGTTGACGAGACCGGATCGTCCCGGTGGAGTAATTCTCAGCGGCACTCATACTGTCAGCACCTTGTCGGCGCTTCGCGACATCCGAATTCCGTTCTCGGCGGTGGTGAACAACATCGTTGGAGACTGGCGACCAGAGGAATACGACTGCGTTGCAACGGACGATGTACGAGGGTCTGCGGAGATCACTCAATACCTTATCTCTCTCGGGCACCGGAAAATTTGGTACGTCGGCGATCAGCGGCTTCCCTGGTATGCGCGATGCGCGGAAGGATATCGCCGCGCCATGCGCGAAGCGGGTCTGGAAGCTAGATTTAGCGAGATTCGCTCCGAGGACAGGGAACTTGGCTATCTCGCGGTCAAGTGGTTGCTCGGGAACGGTGACCGCCCAACTGCCATCTTCGCCGGAAATGACCAGGCCGCCGCCGGAGCTTACCGAGCGGTGCAGGAAGCGGGAATCCGCATCCCGCACGATTTGAGCATCGTCGGATTCAATGACACAATGGGTGATCTCCTCTATCCAGCCCTCACCACGGCGCGAGAATTTCCCAGTGAACTGGGGCGGCATCTTGCGGAATTCATTTTGCGGCGCATTCGGGAACCCGATGTCCCGCCTCAACAGCTCCTTATGCCGACCGAAATTATCCGCCGGGATTCGGTTCGTGGCATCGACATGCCAATGGGTCAAGAATGGGATCAGCCTGGTTCGGCTGCCATCTCACGGCAAAATCCTTGACCCGCCGCATCACAGCCTGAGGATCGTCGGCCTTTTCGGCGCTTAACTGCGGCTGGGTTATGTCGACTAGTCCACAAGGAGGGCGCTCATGAAGCCGAGTTGCATGCTACTGAGGACGGCCTTTGCGCTGCTCCTTGCGACCGCGGTCCAAATTCTCTTTGCCCAGGCCCTGCCACAGCGAGAAATCGCCATCACTATTGACGATCTGCCCGCTGCCGCCAGTTCCATGACTGGCTCGGAAATTAATGCCATGACCGCAAAGCTGCTGGGTACGTTACGTGACCGAGAAGTACCCGCCGTTGGCTTTGTGAATGAGAGGAAGCTTTACAAGTTTGGCGAAGTCGATGAGCGGATCAAGGCTCTCAGCATGTGGCTGGATTACGGCTTCGAACTCGGCAACCATACCTTCAGCCATGCGTCCTTGAATCGGGTTGGGTTAGAGGAATGGAAAGAGGACGTCCTCCGCGGCGAGACCGTCACTTCGCTCCTTCTCGCCCAGCACAAGATGAAGATACGTTACCTGCGCCATCCCTACCTCGAAACCGGCCGTGACCTGCAAACTCGACGCGAGGCCGAGGCTTTCCTGGGGAGCCGCGGCTACCGCATTGCTCCGGTTACCATGGATGCGTGGGACTGGATGTACGGCGGTCTCTATGAAAACGCTCGGACTCGCGGCGACACGCAGATGCAGCAGAGGCTGGTTGGCTCCTATCTTGCCTACACGACAGAAGTGTTCGACTACTACGAGAGGCTTTCCCGGAACCTGATGGGCTACGAGCCGAGGCAGATTCTGCTTCTGCACATGAACTGGCTGGAGGCCGACCACATCGGAGAACTGCTCGACCTGCTGCACAAGCGTGGCTATCGCTTTATCTCCCTGCAGGATGCCCTCGGCGATCGGGCCTACAGCATGCCCGATGAATTCGTCGGGGACGATGGAGCCGGTTGGCTCGAGCGCTGGGCTATCACCCGTGGCCAACCGCCCCAAGATGCCCCTGCTTTTCCCCAGTGGGTGCGCGATCTGTACGACGCGCTTCCGCACCGTCCAACCCAACCTTAGCCGACCATACGTCCGCACCGAATCACTCACCTCTGAGCGCGAACTCGGATACCGGGCAGCGAAATCTGCGCTGCAGAAGCAGAAGCGACGCGACTGCACGGCTGTCTATGCCGAGAATCATCCAGGGGACATAATGGCCTACGCGGTGCGGGGGGAGTCTGCAGTGCGCGTCTCGGACGAGGCCTAGCCATCCCTGATCCACATTCACGAGATAGGGAAATTAATTATTGCTTATCGGTAAAGTTTATTATTTTACAGAAATCTTTCTTGACAATTGGCGTCAGGGCAGGGAAAATCACACCTCAAGGGGTGCTGCAGCCGGTTTTCGCGGCAGCACCGAGGAGGAATGATGAAAACGAAACTTGCGCTTTCCTTGTCCGCGATCCTTCTGTTTGCGGCCACGATCGTCTCAGCCCAGACCAACATCGCGCCGAATGGGCAAGGCTATTACTGGTACGGAATGAAGACGGCGACTGCTGCGACGAACCAGACCGCTACCACAATCATCAATGACGGAAATGTTTCAAATACACTGAACTGCGATGCAACAGGCGACTCCGCCAACCGGTATGAAGGCGCGGGAGTGATTTTTTCCACGGCGCAGAGCAATCTCACATCAGTGGATTTCATCAACGGTCCACTCGACGCTTATGGCAACGGGTATTTCGAGGCCAACACGACTCTCCAAACCTATAACGGGAGTACCTGGTCGAATGTCTCCGGATGGACGTTGAATCCGACTTACCCCTACACCTCCGCCGCTGCGGGGCAGACCTACACCTTTACCGGTCCTGCCTTGAACAACGTTCTTGGCGTACGCGTTGTGGGAGAGGTGCGTGTAGTCGGCGACTCTTATTCGTGGACGGTGAATGAGGTAATGATTTATCAGACGTCCGGGGCCGGAAACTTCACACTGACGGCAAGCCCTTCCTCACAGGGAGTAACGGCGGGATCGACCGCAGACTACACCATTACCGTAGCGCCGCAGAACGGTTTTACCGGGACCGTCAGCCTGAGTGTCAGCGGAGCACCTTCCGGATGGACTCCCGCTTTTAGCTCGGCCTCGATAAGCAGAGGCTCTGGCTCCTCCACGTTGCAAGCGGCCACGAGTTCTTCGGCTACCACGGGGACATACACCTTGACCATCACAGGAACCAGCGGAAGCCTGAGACAAACAGCCTCGGTTACACTCACGGTAAATTCGTCCGGCGGGAGCGTGCCTTCTAGCTGGATGGGATATACGTGGAGTGTTGACCCCAACGGTACTTGCATCGGCGGCTGTGAGATCAATAGCGAAGCCAGCAATTTGTCGGTGGACGCGAATGGATATCTGCACACAATGATCAGCAAAAGTGGAGGCACCTGGACCGGCGCCGAAATGTTTACAGCGGCCAATTTGGGATTCGGCACTTATCAATGGGTGATCGAGGGCAACAATTTCTACAACATGGATCAGCCTATTGTGCTCGGGTTGTTCACCTATGGGAAGCAAAACGGAATCGGTATTGACGGAACCAATGAAATTGATATCGAGTTCTCCAAGTGGGGAACTTCTACAGGTACGGAGAACGTTGACTTTACTGTCTATCCTGCCCCTGCGGGTTACAATGCCGGGAATCCCTCATCGGACCAGACGTTCTACCTTACTCCTCCCGCGTCCAGCAGCGCCACGACTACCGTCCGCTTTGTTTGGAGTTCGACCAGCATCACCTGGTATGCCATGAGCGGTACCGTCGGGGTGAACGCAGCGCCGACGAATGTTCTCCAAAGCTACACCTACAACGGAACTACCTCGACCATTCCTCAAGTCGCTTGCCCGGTAGGAATCAATTTGTGGTCGTGGAATGCGCTGCCCTCCAACCCCTGGAATGTCATCATCGAAAGCTTTACTTATCTGCAGTAAATCGTCAGCTTACCATCCTCCCCGGCGGGTCGCTGGGGAGGAAAGGACCGGTCAATGAGCGTACCTTGTAATTGGCTGATGGCTTGCCTGGATTTTCACTTCAACGGAAGAAGTTGATTGCCATCAAAGGACACAATCCTAACCGGAATGCTGACGAGGCTGCGCTGCGAACGCAGAATGCTGATCTCTCCCATGATTCCCTGCTTGTGCCAATCGCCCGTTAGGCGACCTGCTAGTTGGCCAGAGATTCGAGATCCTCGCCCAGTTGCTTCAGCACCGCCAAACTTGACAGTTCGGTGCCCGACGCGATCTTGAAGCGTTCCGCCGCGGCGAAGAACCGCGCCTCGCCGGCCATCACTGCCCGGTTGCGCAGCTGCTCGAAGCCGCGCACGGCGGCCTGCATCTTCTCGACGGTCTGCTTCCGCCGTTCCGCGTTGGGGATGGTCCGCGCGTCAATGCGTTGCCCGGCCCTGCGCAAAATCTCCGCGTAGATCGGCTTGCCCAGCGTGCCGCGAAAGCTCTCGATCTCGGCCGTCAGCCGTTGATCGACCGGTCCACGCGTGTCGCCGGCCAAGCCGTTCGCCTGAGCCAAGGTCATACCCGGCGGCAACGCCCACTCGGGAAGAGTGGGAATCGCCATCGGCTCGCCGCGGGAGTTCAGCCGCACGCGCGTCTCCCCGAAGCGGTAGAGGTAGCGGCCTAGCCCAAAACAGCTACAGGCCCGCTTGAAGGCTTGGGCGTCTGCCGCCGTAACGGCGTTTTCGCGGGCGGCCCACTCCTCGCCGGTGTCGGTCTGGCTGCCCAGCCGCGTGATCGTCACGACGGTAGCCACTAGCGCCTTGCTGGTCACGATCGCTTTGCCCCGCTCCATGCGGCAGAGCGACGGCACGGTCGAGATGGTGTACTCGCGTGTCCATCCCGACGGCGTGAAGAGTTCGTTAACCTAAGTTCATCACGGAACGAGCAGTTTCTGTTATTTTGGCCGGTTTGGGCGAGGCAAGTTCTTTTGGCTCAAGGGCGCCTTTGAAAAATGCGATGTAGTGCAGACCTACCCTCTTGAAAGCCAGTTGGGTCCATGGCACGATTTTCGCGTCATGCATCTTCGCCCGCACCGCCGCGGCAAGGACGGCAAGGCTCACGCGTACTGCTCGCTGGTGGAAATCGTGCGCGCTCCGGATGGTCCGCGCCAGAAAACCGTCTGCTATCTGGGCGAGTTGAACAGTTCGGCGCAGTCTGCTAGGTGAAAACGGTTGAGGTCTTCAACGAGCAGGGCGATGCGCAGCATCTGAAGCTATTTCCTTCCAGCGTTGCGGTACCTGGGGACGAACCAGAAGTGGCGCGCGTGTTGGTGAACAAAGTGCGCCTGGAGCGAACGCGCGTGTTCGGTTCCTGCTTCCTTGGATTGCATCTGCGGAGGCAGCTTGAGCTGGATCGTTTCTTCGAACAGCACGTCGATTGCGAATCGGCCGATGTGCCCTGGTCGCGCGTTGCAGCGCTGCTGGCCATCAACCGTCTGTGCGCACCGGGCAGCGAACTGGCCATCGAAGAGCGCTGGTATCCGGCGACCGCGCTGGACGATCTGCTGGAGATCGAAGAAGGCAAGATCAACACGACGCGCCTGTACCGCTGCCTGGACCGCATCTTGCCGCACAAGACGAAGCTGGAGCGGCACTTGAAGGATCGCTACGGAGCGTTGTTCGGCGCCGAGTTCGACGTGCTGCTCTACGACCTGACCAGCACCTATGTGGAAGGCGCGGCGGAAAAGAATCCGATGGTGCAACGCGGCTACTCGCGCGATCGTCGGCCCGACTGCGAGCAGTTGGTGATCGCGCTGATCGTCAACAACGAGGGCTTTCCGTTCAGTTAAGAGACCTTCAACGGCAACCGCAGCGACGTCTCCACCAAGGAGGCGATGCTGCGCATGGTGGAGCGCAAGTACGGCAAGGCGCGCAGAATCTCGGTATTCGATCGCGCCATCTTGAGCCAAGAAAACCTGGCGGCGATTCGAAGGCGCGGCGGTCAGTATCTGACCGGCATGCCGCGCAGCCAGATGAAACGGTTCGAAGCGGATTTACTGGCCGAGGACTGGACCCGCGTGCGGCCCGAGGTGGAAGTGAAGAAGGTCTCGATTCCGCAGGGCGAAGAGACTTACATCCTGTGCCGCACCGAGGGTCGCAAGGAGAAAGAGAAAGCCATCCGCAATCGCTTCTCCAACCGCATGGAAGCTCCGCTCGATGCCTTGAGGCAGGCTATCGTCACGGGCTGGCTGAAAGACCGCAACAAAATGGAGCGGCGGCTGGGCAAAATCCAGGCTCGGCACCCGCAGGTGAGTAATCTGTACGTCGTCGAACCGCGCTACTACCGACGGTGTCGGCTTGTTCTGGCAGATGAAGGAGCATCGCAAGAACTGACGTGCGGCGCGGGAGGGCGCTTATTTGCTACGCACGAATCTCACCGCGGAAACGGCCGAGGAGTTATGGTCCAAGTATATGCAACTGACCGAGGCCAAAGCGTCGTTCCAGGCACTGAAGAGCGAGCTTTCCCTCCGGCCCTTGTACCACCAATTGGAGCCGCGCGTGAAAGCTCACGTCCTGGTGGCGTTTCTCGGATAGGCTTTGTGGGTCACTCTGAAAACTCTGCTGAAGAACCGGCCTGACGTTGTGCCAAAACCATCGGCCAGCGGTGTTCATAACGCCGGGCCGATGACGCCTATGAAAGCCTTGGTGCGGCTCTCGACTCTGCAAAGCGCCGACATCGTTCTGCCCACCCCGATGGGCAGGAAATCCGGCTGCGGCGGATCACCGAGCCGACCACAGAGCAGAAGTCGTTGCTCCGACAACTGGGAATTAGCCTGCCGGAGCACCTGCGATTTCGACACAAATGTAGTGCGGACCCGGCCGTAGTCTGAACTGATTCTGAAACACTTAGACCATTTCTGGCAGCGTTCGTGGCGAACTTGGGCTAATAATGGCTAGAGAGGTCCTCGACAGCGAGTAGGTCGACTGTCTTCTTCATAATGCAAAGCTTCGCATTGCTTTGGACGCTCGACAAGGTTCGGCGAGGGTGGCTGCGTCTCGATGTTCCTCTCTGGGCTGGGTCACCGAGTAGCGAGGGCGTCCACAGCCACCGGTCCGGGGCCTCTATTGACAATGGTGATCGAGTGGCGTCCAGGAGTCAGCCCCTTCACCTCACAAACTACTTGCTGGGCTTGGCGCGGGCCGATTGTTGACAGGTCCGCAGTCGCACGGACATGGCCGTCAATCTGAATCTCGATGCTTCCGGCTCCCGCTTCTTTCGGCGCGATGACCGAGACATCGCGGCCGATAAAAGTACAGCTCCAGGCGTCTCCAGGCGTCTCGCTGATGGTGAGATCGTTATTGTAGTCGCCGCTTCCCAGATTGCAGCGGCGAAGCCACCCGTGTGCCACCACGTCGAGATCGTCATCGTTGATCCATGCTTTGTCATGCGACACACACAGGACCCGGTAGGCGGATGCGAGCAATTCGTTGGCGATTCCCGGCAGCGGTTGTACCCGTGCGCCGGGAGTGACCGTCAGGCCCTGATCGTCTTGAACAAATGTCAGCGGAACGTTTGAACCGAGTAGTTCGACTTTGGATACCATGCCAAGAGTGACGCCGCTGCGGCAAAGAGCTCTAAGCGTGAGCGGGCCGCTGTTCCAATCCATGAGCGTGGCATAGACTTTGCCGTTGTTGCGTGTATAGCGGATCCCGTTCTCGCCAAAGACTTCAAATGGACGGGAACCATAGACAGCTTCGCCGCCTATCTTCAACCATGCTCCGACGTCTTTGGCGGTGCGAATCACTTCGGGGTCAAGGTCGCCACGACCGTGCTGTGTGAGATTGAGCAACAAGGTTCCGTTGCGGCATACATTCTCCATCAAAGACCGGATGATGGCGGGAGCATCCATATATTTCTGCCCGGTGTTGTAGTGCCAATCCGAGATGCTCGTTTCAGTCTGGAATGGATAAGCCATGATTTCCGGCTCGATGACTGCTTCAGTGCTCTTGACAAGAGAACGGTCAACGGAGGGGAGGATTTCAGCGTGGCTCTGGAAGCTGTTGTAACGTCCACCGACACCCTTCAGATTGACGACCGCTTCCATCTTGCCATGGTTCCATTCTAGGGACTTGTTGTAATAGTTTGCGATCAGTTGCGGAGCAAGAAACCCCAGTCCCATGTGCACACCCAGATCCACTTGCGAATCGCCTGCATGCTCATCGAAATAGATAACATCGGGCTGGTACTTGGTAATGGCGTCGTCGACCCGCCACATAAACTGGTTGGCGAACGGCGAATGCAATGGATCCTCGGCAGAGTGGGTCGGGCCGTAAAGATCCACCGGGTCCATGCCCTTCCACCATCCTCCTTTTCCATCCAGAACTGTTTGAAGCGCGTCGTATGGCACGCCTTTCATCAGGCCAGTCTGGTCGCTAGTGTAGCGCACGGGCATAAACTGTCCCCAAGTGCGGGCGGGAGTGTTATGAAACCCAATGCCGAAACGCATGCCATGCCGTCGTGCCACTTTCTCCCAAGTGCGGACGATGTCCACCTTGGGCCCGACATGCACCGAATTCCACGGTTGATATTTCGAATCGAAGCAGTCAAAGTTGTCGTGATGGCAGCCCATTGCCATGAAGTAATGGGCGCCCATCTCGACATACAGGCTCATTAACTGTTCAGGGTTCCATCGGTCTATCACCCAGTTGTGGCAGATATCCTTGTAGCCATATTCGGACGGATGGCCGAAGTGCTTGAGATGGGACTCGTATTGCGGCGTACCCTCCATATACATTCCGCGTGCGTACCAATCGCCCTGCTCAGGCATGGAT
>Ga0302320_10027241_pt1 | contig 11019 bp, 8 predicted proteins | sample Bog_T0_3_FD_202130 | JGI IMG/M metagenome (GOLD analysis project Ga0302320, IMG submission 202130) | Peat permafrost microbial communities from Stordalen Mire near Abisko, Sweden - Bog_T0_3 | ecosystem: Environmental > Terrestrial > Soil > Wetlands > Peat | place: Sweden: Abisko, Stordalen Mire... | reverse complement strand
TGTTTTCAAGGGAACGACCAGATTTGTTTATGTGGTTGGAATCGGTCACTAAACATAGATTATGATTGACTAGCTTTTTGTTGAAGTATTGTTTGGAGAATCTGGAAACAAGTGAAAAAAAAGATGATGAGCGTGTTCTGAACATTTTAAATTTAAGAAAAAGACAAAAATTTAAAAAATCCAAATAAAACCCATAGTAAAGCCAAAATAAAAAAAAAAATGGAAAAAGTAGCAAAAAACCATTTTAAAAACAAAGCAGATGACATTCTAAATGAGATCTACGAAATGCCATATATCATAGAGTTTTGCGAGGGTATCCTTCCCCAAGAGAAATTCATGTTCTATAAAGTTCAGGATCTTCTCTACCTGCAGGAGTTCTCCAAAGGTCTTTATACAATTGGTAACCAGAGTGCTGAGCACAAAGAGACATTCCATAAATGGGCAGTTGGAATCAAAAAAGAACTAGAGCTTCTGGAGGTACGCTTCGAGACCATTTTAAAGGACGCAGAAATGTCACCTGCCAACTTGCTATATACCTCATATTTAAACAACTGCCTCTCAGAAAACAAATTTTATAAGAGCCTGACCGCCTTCTTCGCATGTTTTTGGGTTTACCACAAAGTAGGCGACTATCTTTACAAAAAGGCATCTAAACCTAACCCATATCAGGAATGGATCAATTTCTATCATAGTGAGGATTTTGCTCAAGATGTCAAAATGTACAAATCAATTTTAAACAAGACCTTTCAAAATCTTGAAGAGACACAAATTCAAGAATGTGTCCAATGTTTCCGTCTAACATGCAAAATGGAATATAAATTTTGGGAATCTGCATATAACTTTGAATTTTGGCCATTGAGCGAAATAAAGAGTCAACCTCCGCACATTATAGCTTTGACTATTGCTGGGTCTGATAGTTCAGGGGGTGCGGGAATCCAAGCAGATTTGAACACATTTCATGCTCATAAAGTCGTCGGATGCTCAGCAATCACGGCATTAACGGCCCAAAACTCAATGGTTGTCAGTGATATACTCGCGGTTTCAAGGGAAATGACTGAAAAGCAAATAAAAAGTGTGTTGGAAGATTGCCAGGTTAATGGAATTAAGATCGGAATGATATATAATAAGGACATTGCTGAAGGAATTGCTAATAGTTTAAAAGACTTAAAGGGAGTTAAGATAGTGGTTGACCCTGTAATGGTGTCCTCAACGGGATATTCACTTATTAGCATAGAGGCTAGTCAAATCATTTGTCAAGAAGTATTACCTTTAGCAGAGGTTGTGACCCCTAATATACCAGAAACCTTATTTTTACTTGGCAATATGCCTGAAAATGATATAACAAGCATTGGGACTGTGAATGAAATGGTTAGGGCTGGCAAAAAAATATGTGAGTTTTACAAAATTAAAGCAGTTTTGGTGAAAGGAGGCCATGTGAGAATCGACAACAAGGCAGTGGATGTATTGGTGCGAAGCTCCCAAGAAGAAGTAGAAATCTTCGAAAAAGATTATCTAGAGTCGAAAAATACACATGGAACTGGATGCTCTTTGTCTTCTGCTATCACTGCAAACCTCGCTAAGGGATATTCATTGTCTTCTGCGGTCAAGGTGGCCAAAAATTATGTGTATAATGCTGTTAAAAAAGGATATAAGTTAGGAAAGGGAGAATTCGGCACTCTCAATCATTTCACATAAATTTGCCTATTTTTTTTTAAAGAAAATCAAAGAAATTCTAAAAAACAGTACAAAAAAAAAAAAAATTTGAATATGAAAAACTATGCAAATATGAAAGGACATAAATAGGAAAATTAATATAAAATTAAATAAAAATGAGCAAAATACTATCTTATTTGATAAAGTAGTAAATTAAAATATATATTATGATAGCATTGGAAAATTTAGCACATTATAAATATTCTTGCAATTCTTTCTGATGTAAGAGTCAAACAATCAAAATAAAAATAAAATAAAAATGAGCACCCTTGATCATTTGTAAACTTCCTTCAAAATCCAATACTTAGTTTTAAACCGTTCGACTTCTCTTCTATTTTGGAACAAAATTATATTATTTTCTTTAAATTTTTAATTACCATCCCCCTCTAATTATATTTTCTGTTGTTTTGTGATCCTGATTATTTTGTTTTCGAGCATTTTATTATTATTGATCATGGTGTATGGAAATATTTTTATTAACGCGAAGCAGTTATTGGCATGTGTATTCAAATGTCTAATCAATTTTTGATATGGAACCGTGAACAATATTGCAATCACGAATAGCGTTATAATAAACCAAACAAGCCTCTCACTTCTCACATTTTGAAAATAGTTCTCTGAATTTATCATCATCAAATTAATATCATAGAGTCCTAAAGCGTAAATATAAGGCAAAGCGTAATTAATATCTAAGAACTCTTGAGTCTGTATAATACTTACCAGATCTGCCCCTGAGAAATTATCTCTCCGAATGAAATCTTGCCATTGTTGGAAAATCTGATTGACTTCAAAGGCCAAGCTGGTCGAACCTTTCGTCAACACATTTTTCAGTAGATCTTGGCAAAAACCAATTCCTTCTAACATATTTGAGATCTCCTGCACGTCTGCCACTTGGCTATTGATGTTCATCTGAATGTAATTACATAATTCACATATGTCATTGGTGAAAAAGTCATATTTCAATTGAGTGAGAATATGGTCAGTGTTACTTAATTTAAATAGGCTCGTCAGATCAGTGATTTGACTTTGCATGATATTCACTTCATCCAACAAAGCATCAAATTGTGCCATTTTTTCAATTTTTCGTTCTGGACTCTGATCATAAAGCCCCAACAACATAAAATTTGCAGCGTATTGAATATGTAAAGTCAACACGTATGACTCTACAGATTCCAAATCACCGGTGATTTCTGTCACATTTGAAGAGAAATAATTAACCGCGAGATAATTTGATAGGTATAGTCCAATGATGGCAGAGGCTATGGCTGTGGAACTAAAAAGGAAGAATAGAAGGAACAATTGGAACTTACGTCCTTTCAATTGGTTAATTGTGACCGTCTTTTTAGCCCGATGGCGTTTTTTTTGTTTAACGAAATTCTCCGTGTGAAGGAAATTGATTTTATCGGTGGAAATTATGTCGCCCATTTTGGATCTTGTATTAGAGACTTTATCAAATGAGGTGACATTCAATGAAAACAAAACATTTTTCTGATCAAAATACCGGTCCATCACAAAATGTAATTTATTTGACCGCTCCTCAATTTCCTTCTCTTGGAAATAAAAGAATAGGGAACAAAACTTATTGGCTTTGAATTTGGATTTGATGGAAATGTAGCAAGAATGTCCGATGCCATAGAGTACACTGAATAGAGTGATCAAGAAGAAAGCCAAATTCAGATTAGATAGATAACTGACTGACCCGCCAATTTGTTGTTTATTGGTATCCAGAACTTCAAGCATGCTTTCGAGAAATCCTGGGATGTTTTCCTGTAGGAAAAAAATGTAATTATAACTGTCGGTCGCATTTGTGACGTCTTCGAGAATTTCAGAATAATATAAATGTTCGGCAGCTGATAAAAAGAACAAAATGCATTGGGGGACATTGAGTTCAAGATAAATTATATCATCTGCAATCAATTTGATGGGCACCTGATGCTGTATAAACGGGTCAGTGCTATTGTCTACCATCATTGTGTATAAAGTGACGTTTTCGATAGTGATGTTCACGAATGTCATATAGACAAAATCCACAGAGGAATCAGCCTGTGCGATGCCTGTTTTATACGCTCTTAATAGCAATATATTATTAAATTCAATTGAGGAATGGATATCGTTTATCAGTTGCGTTTCCTTATCAATTGACAATTGAATCATTCCCCCGTAAAGGAATTTAATAACGGCGCTATCCCGTACCAAAACGCATAAAGGAGCCACTTGATTATGGAAGATCCCACTATTTTGTATGGTGACTTCTAAATTATAGGTTTCATCTTGAATCAGAACGAAGAAGACAATGGTCACAGTTAAAAACAAGATAAACAAAAGAACATTCAAAATCTTGAGGTATTGAATTTTCTTCACTCCAACTTTGATCAAAACATCCAAAGTGCTCCTATTTCCATCAGCTCCTGAAGCATGCGAAGATACTCGAGAGGCCTGGCTAGCCCCCTTAGTGTGAGTGTTTTCTTCAGCTAAAATGTCCTCCTCATCACTTTCCTTCCTAAGAAACTCGTTGGACATTTGACTGATTTTCTCTTCAAAATCCTGACCATCTCTTTCGAAAGACAAAGAACCTCCTTCTTCTTGTTCTATAGTGCTTAGAGAAGTCTTTACTTGATATTCTTGTTGTGGCTTTAGTAATTGATTTGAAGATTCTGATTTCACAAACTGTTCTGATTCTGAATCTTTTTCATTAAAAGGATGGAGCGTTTCACTCTTCGGCCCTAGTCCCTGCTCTGATTTTTGAGGCAAGAGTGACTCACTTGGCTGCTTATTGGATTCACTCAGGTTAACTAGTTTCTTTTCCAAATCTGATCTATTGGTCACACTTAAATAACTATCGCCAATCTTTTCCTCTTCCCTATCAATAGTTAACAGGTGTGAATTATGTTTCCCCACTTTCGGGGAAACCCCTGTGTTAATTTGTGCACTGCTAATACTTTCTTTTATTTCTGAGCCTGTGATCTTATACTCTTGTTGATGAGCTGGTTTATCATGAATATCGGCCGGTGATTTTTGAAATTCTTCATTTTTGATTACAGTTTGAAAGTTTTTTGTCTTACGTGAGAGGTATTGCGTCTGGAGCTGGATATCTTTGATTTCCAAAATGTCGAAAATCTCTATGAGACGGGTGTTGACGAGATTGCTGCGGAAGTTCTGGATGATGAGTGTGAAATGGATGCGATAGAATTTGAAATCAGTAGGGATCAGGGCTGCCATTTTATGGGCGACCTCGTTTCGGAGCTCCTGGAATTTTTTCTGTGGGTCTTCCAAAGCCTCAAACTCAGTGAAGGATGAGTAAATTTTATCTTTTATTGAAATGGCAGAGATGGTTCTATCATTCATTTCAATGGGAGCCAAAAGAAATCCCTTCATTTTGAAGTCAGTGTTTCTTTTCAATAATAAGTCTTCAAATTTAAAAGGCAACAATTTCTCCATGATGTCAGGTATCAACAGGATCATTGACACCTTTTGTTGTGTTTCAGGCCGGAAATCATGGAGATTTAGGAAGGTGGTCACTTCTTTTGAGCAATTGATGAAGTTCCCATGAATGTCAATTAGGATTGTTTTGCTCATGGTATTTTTCATGGTCTTGATAAATGCTCCTATCAAGAAATCAGTCATGAAAAAAGTGTCCAATCTCATAATCAGATGTAAATGCAGCAGGAGGTTTTCCTTAGTGAGTCCATATAATTGAGTTATTTTTGAAACCAATAACGTGGCCTTACCCGTGTTGACGAAATTATTCAATATGGTGTTATGAGCCGAACTGAACACCAAAGGCATGAACTCATTGATGTTTTTATTCTTCATTTCGCTCGAATCACAACCGAAAATTTTTGGTAAATTTTTGGAAAATTTCTTGATGCAACCCAGATTTTTTCCCAAACTAATAAAAATGACCCCTCCATCATTGTCAAAGAGATCAATACATAGGTCTTTCTTTTTCCTTTTTTGAATGGCCTGATTGATGCGTTTGATGTTTAATTGCTTGTAGAAATTGCGGAAACTCATGTCCTCGGAAAGGTATTTTATAATGAGCGTGGTCAATTGGATGAGACGAAGGTTGTTCACATTCAAATCGAATAGTTTCTTTGCTTTTTCCTTGGATTTTTCGATTGAAATGTTCACTTCAGAGCCTATTTCTACGAAGGAATCGAACAATTTAGCGGTGGAATCAAATTCATTTAATAAAATCGCACCGATTTTCAGCTCATTTAAAATTACATGCTTCAAATCAGATTCCAAAGTTCTGATTTGATGGTCGAAGAAAATCACTGAGGAGAAGCTTTGAGCATATCCATCATTATTCAGCAACTTTTTCTCCAGTGATTTCTTGCTTTTTTTCACAAGGATTTCAACCAAAATCCGATTTTTCAAACTTGGGATTTTGTTTTTATTGATAATGAGCAGTTTCAATGCCTTGCTGGGAATTTTCAATATATTTGTGACGAAAGAACAATACATCAAAAAGACATCTTCAAAGTCAGCCTCTTTAACCGTGTCGAGATACTCTATAAAATAGCTTTCAATAACTTTTTTGAAGCTTTTTTTAGTCTTGAAATAGGTTGTTTGGTTATTGATAATGATAGTTTTACAAATACACTCTTTCAAATAACATCGGTTTTGATGGATGGTAAAGAAACTGAGAAAAAGGATCTTTGCCTCCAAATTTGTGGTGAAATTATGAAAATTAGCATAGGTTTCTCTGATATATAGGTCAAAATCAAGTTTGGTTTTGATGCCGTTTTTGGCTATTCTTTTCAATTTATGGATGATTAAAAATCCACGCACTTGCAAGGCAGTTTTCAAGAGAAACGAACAACCAAAGAACAAAACATATGAAATATCGACCATTTGCATATTAAAGTATTTACGATATAATCCGAAATAAAGAATATCACAGAACATGAAGCAACTTATACATGAGAGATAAATCTGTGAGATTTTTTCTATGTAATAATTCACTTTTCTCAGATAATCCAACAACAATAACAGAAACAACAAAAGCAGCCAATAATCTATATAAAATTGCACCCCTGCCGACACCGCGACAAAAATCTTGAAATTTACCATGATACGGTCTATCAGATCGATTCTTGAATCTAATGAATCCTCGCATTTGAAATTTATGTTGATTCGGGCATATTCGATGAAATTGGCAATGCAAATGGTAAAGCAGATGTTGATAAAAACGCAAATCTGACAATAAGCGGCACATGCATCGTTCGTCAAATTGTTGCTTGAAACATGTATTGAAAAAACCATTATGCTCCAATTGTAAACTTGGAAGCAATAAACGTGGAATTTGGTCAAAATCACCCTCAGCAAATGTTTTCTAGGTAAATGACTTAAGAAACCCAACAGGATCATGCTTAAAAAGTACACGATGTTAAAGCCAAAAATACATAACATCACAATAATTCGGGTGGGGGCATCTGAGATTAAAAATAGGATGTTGAATTTCGAAAGCACAAAATGAATTGAGGGCATTAGACCGTTTGGCATTGGGAAATCTGAGCTCCGGATTTGAAGGGCGAAAAGACAAATGAAATGGAAAAGCATCAAAAGGGCACCCAAAACCATTGATCGGCGGTTTTTTTGCATTATTGGTAGAAAAAGAGCCTTGAGATCAAATTTAAAGCTCATGGCCTTTTCAGTGAAATTCGGAGCTTGATTTTTGTCTTCTTCTTTGGCCAATGACATGGTTTAAGTTTAAAAGAATTTAGCAAATAATGGTTTTTATAATAAGAATATTAGAAACTCGAGTTTTTGAATTAATTTTTATATTCTGAAAAATTTTTCCTGATTTTCGGCATTTTGAAAATAGAAAATCGATTTTTTTTCAAAAAATATTTTGAGGTAATATTTTAAAAAACCCATTTTATAAAGAGTATTCATCATTTTAAAAATTTTTATTTTTTTTCCAAATTTCGAAATTTAAATCTGCAAAAATGAATGAAAGAAATTCTTTTGTTCACACTGCATTGATCCAATACATCCAAGATGCTTTCTTACATGATAATTTCCAAATATCAAACTCACCCACCTCAGCTGACTTCCCCCCAACCATGCAATTTAGTGATCTCAACAATGAAATTCTCGTTCTGGAACAACTTGAAGCTTCGATGCATTACAAGTTTTTCCTCTGGATATTCACTTTAGACCTCTCTCCATCAAACAAATCCGTTATTGCCCATAAAATATATCCAATTTTACTTCATGATGATAATAATAAAATGATGGATTTGAATTCTTCTGATCATGGCTCAGCTTTCGGCATTTTTCTGTCTCCAAATAATTGTCAAAAATCGATCGTTCTAGGAAATGATTCTTTTCTATTTGGTTTAAATTTCTTCAAATTTTAACTTTTGTGAACTTTTTCTTTAGTTTCTAGGATCGAGGCCATCCAAAAACAAAACGACGAGCTGCATTTCCATCAAATTTCGAATTTCTCAGAAATCAAAATCCAAAAACTCAAATGGCTATCAACTTCCTTAGACCATTTGGCAATTTTAACAAATACCAACATTTTTTCCATTTTTGATGTCAATGAGGATTTGGATTCTGCGGAATTTTCTTTGGATTTGAATTCTTTTGAGAAAGAAGCAACTTTTGTGGATTTCACTCATGGCCACACCAAAGATTTTTTCGATATGAGCTATTTTGCTATGTTTTTTCTTAGCGAAAGAGGAGAGATCTTTTATTTACCACCAATTGTTTTAAATAATATGATTATAGCTAAGGAAGATTTGGATTTCTTAATGCGAAGGGTGGCTTGTGATGAGAGTTTAGGTGATGAAATTTTCAGAAAAGTTACGGATTTTTGCAGTTTTATCAAAGAGGGGTCCATTTTAAAAGATGGAAAATATTGCTTTACGATAAAAGACTCAGAAAAGGGGAGAAAATTCAATCGTCCAATGCTGAAGAAGGTAGAAAAACTATATGATTTTAAAAAAAAAATTCACAAAAAAGTTTGAAATCTTTGAAAACTGCAAAAATTCCAAAATAAATAAAAGTATTTTCCAACTTTTGCATAAACTCGAAGGGTTCATCTATCACAATTTCCTGAGGATTGATAGAAAAGGCACTATTACCATTTTGACAACCAACCAAAATATCTGGCCTTATGATGATTTGGTTTATAATTTAATGATTTTTTTTTCAAATTTTCACTCAATTTTTTCGAAAAGAACAAAAAATTGCTAGAATTGGCTGTCATAGATAAAATTCGACTAAGAAATGAAAATTATTTCAATGAGTCAGTTTCAATATTCCCGGATTCGGAGCATTCAAGATGTCTTATTATTTTCGGCAGGGCTTTATTTGAGTTAGATTTGAGATGGTAAGTTTCATCTTAAAATTTGAAAAAAACTAAATTAAAAGGGTCAAGATATCTGAAGAAAATGGTCATAAAGACGTTGAATTTGAATACAAAAAGACACAAAAAACTTTGAATGTCTTGGAAATCCTGCTTCAAGAATCAGAACAAGCCATTTTATATTATGGCTATCTAGTTTTTGAAAGATAAGAAAAATTTTGATTAAAAAATAATTTTTCTAGGTTTTTGGAGATTTTTTCTTGATTTTGCTTAAAAAAGGTTTCATCATCTAACTTTTAATAATTTTGAACTTTTTACATAGGACCTGTGGCCGAGGTAATGTTTTACCCCACTAATAGTTTTGTAGTTCTTGAAGACATTGAAAATTTTAATCAAAACTTAAAATCCATCCCACTGGAGATGGTAAAATATTTTTTTTTAAATTTTGATAGGATATTAAATAATCCAGGTGAAAAAAAATTCAAACAATATCATTGAAAGATTTTTCCCTAAAATTGAAAATCCTATTATGAACAAAGAAAATTTAAAGGAAACAATTATGGTTTGTTTTAAATTTTCATTTTTGATTAAAATCATTATTTTTGATAGAATTTGCAGAGTTATACTGATGATATAGACAATTTTATCTCTGGGGAATTTGTTTTCTATATGGAAAAGTAATTTTTTTTAATAATCTGGCTCAGTGTGATCTTTTGTATTAAAATTCACAATAGAATTATAAAAATGAAAGAATTCAGTCAAGAAATTACAAGATTCAATGAAAAATGTAAAGAGAGTTTCCTTGACTTGAAGCATTTCATTGAAAAAAATGATATAAAACAGCTAAATGAAAGAATTTTTGAAAAAAATGTAATAATTTATTATTGTTACTCGCTTAAAATTAATTTTATTTTGTTTTACTCAAGAATGAACTAAAAGAAAAAATAATAAAAATATCTAAAATGCAGAATACAAGGACCAGAGAATATTTACCAGATTTGGTAAAAATCATGGAGAAATTTAGTCAACTAAAATCGAACTATGAAAATGTTGATTTATGAGTAATATTTAATTGAATTTTTTCTTTTTAAGGTAAATGACAACTTGAAAAAAACAACATTACATAGAGATAAGTGTATCCTTAACAGTTTGGGAGTATCTCCTGAGCATAAGCAGAAAGTTGAGGATATAATTAAAAAAACAAATGAAATCAAACTTTTAATGAAATCAATTGAAAATAAAATCACCTAAAAAATGAATTTTGCAATATTGGCTTTGTTTTTTTATCACGATTTTTAATTGTTTTTTTGTTCATTTTTTAATTTGATTTGAATTATATGATGAAATATTTGATATAAAATTAATGAAAAAATGAATTTATATTTTTTGCAAATATTTCAAAATTTTAATTTTTTTTAGTTATGTTTTTTTTATTTTCGATTTATTTACCTAATTAATTTTTTTAGTTTTTGGTTTATTTTTTGTTATTAACGAATTTTATATATAAACTCTAACCTAAGAAAAAAAATTTCTTCTCAAATGGCGAATTGCATAAATAAGAAAAAAAACATAAAAATTATAAAGTCCTCATTTGTCAAACTGGTAGTATTCTTCTGAATCTGTTATACTTTGTGATTTTTCCACCTTTTCAGCACTATTCATAATTGGTGACATGGTAATTGGTGACGTGGCCTCTTCTTCTTCTAAAATCTTCCTACTTCCCATGGATTTTTGGCTTCTCTTCATATACAATGAGGAGGAGAGCTTCAAAAGTGATCCAAAAATGGGTTTGTGTGGTTTTTTGATGAGCATCCTTTCAGAAGGGTCTCCGATGAAAACGCCATTGTTAGTGAGCCAATCGTTCAATCTGTCTTCTAAATCGCTGAAGGAGGAAGAGTGGTGACTAGATGAAGTCAAAGGTGAAATATCTATAGAGTGGTCATAAGCCTAAGATTGATTTTTATGAAAGAGGAAAAAAAAAATTA
>Ga0302320_10027240_pt1 | contig 11019 bp, 8 predicted proteins | sample Bog_T0_3_FD_202130 | JGI IMG/M metagenome (GOLD analysis project Ga0302320, IMG submission 202130) | Peat permafrost microbial communities from Stordalen Mire near Abisko, Sweden - Bog_T0_3 | ecosystem: Environmental > Terrestrial > Soil > Wetlands > Peat | place: Sweden: Abisko, Stordalen Mire... | reverse complement strand
TTTGGGTTCGACGACCACCTGGCACTCGGTGTTCAGCGCGTCCTGGCCGAAGAGGCACACCTGAACGCGGTCGCCGACCCGGCCGGCGGTTCTTACTACATTGAGGCGCTGACCGCCTCGCTCGCACGCGAGGGATGGAAGCTCTTTCAGCGGATCGAAGCCGGTGGCGGCTATAGCGCCGCTTTGAGTGCGGGCTGGCTGGCCGAGGAGATCGCCAAGACTCGTGCGTCGCGCGAGAAGGCTGTCGCGTCGCGACGCCGTGCAATGGTGGGCGTCAACAACTACCCCGATCTCCACGGCGAAGCCATGGAGCCCGCACCTGCTCCGGAGGCTGCCACCGCACCGTTCCCGCTGTTCCGGCTGGCCGAGCCGTTCGAGAAGATTCGCGAACGCACCGCGCGCCACGTCCGCGCAACCGGACACGCGCCCAAGGTGCTGTTGCTCAAGCGCGGCGACGTGAAGATGCGCACCGCCCGCGCCAACTTCGCATTGAACTTCTTCGGCTGCGCGGGGTTCGAGATCGCCGAATCGGAAGACTACGCCGGTGTCGATGCGGACCTGATCGTCCTGTGCAGCTCCGACCCGGAGTATCTTGCCTTCGCGGAGCAGGTCTGCTCCCAGATGAAGGTCCCGGTAGTCGTGGCCGGCAATCCCAAGGAACATATTGACGCTCTGAAGGCGGCCGGCGTCCAGGGCTTCGTCCACATCGCCAGCGATGCCGTGGAAACATTGACCGAGTGGCAGAATCGGCTGGGGGTGAACTGATGAAACCCGACTTCACCAAGATCGACTTCGACGCACAGCCCGCATCTCCAGCCACGGTCCCGGCCCAGAACGACGATCAGCCCGTCTGGACCACGCCGGAACTGATCCCCATCAAGCCCTGGTACACGGCCGACGACCTGCACGCCATGGAGCATCTGGAGTACGCCGCTGGCGTCGCACCCTACCTGCGCGGGCCTTACTCCACCATGTACGCCATGCAGCCGTGGACCATCCGCCAGTATGCCGGCTTCTCGACCGCGGAGGAATCGAACGCCTTCTATCGTCGCAACCTCGCCGCCGGCCAGAAGGGTCTCTCGGTCGCCTTCGATCTGGCAACCCATCGCGGCTACGACTCCGACAATCCGCGCGTGGTCGGCGATGTGGGTAAGGCGGGCGTGGCCATCGACTCGGTCGAGGACATGAAGATCCTGTTCAGCGAGATTCCGCTGGATCAGATGTCCGTGTCGATGACGATGAACGGCGCCGTGTTGCCCATCATGGCCTTCTACATCGTGGCTGCGGAGGAGCAGGGCGTCGCTACCCAGAAGCTCAGCGGGACTATTCAGAACGACATCCTCAAAGAGTTCATGGTGCGCAACACCTACATCTATCCGCCGGCGCCGTCGATGAAGATCATCGGCGACATCTTCCGCTACTGCTCCGCCAACATGCCGAAGTTCAACTGCATCTCGATCAGCGGCTACCACATGCAGGAGGCAGGCGCGACCGCGGACATCGAGCTCGGCTACACCCTGGCAGACGGACTCGAGTACATTCGCACCGGCATCGCCGCCGGCCTGGACATCGACGACTTCGCCCCGCGCCTCAGCTTCTTCTGGGCCATCGGGATGAACCACTTCATGGAGATCGCCAAGCTGCGCGCCGCGCGCGTGCTGTGGGCGAAGATCATCAAGGGCTTCAACCCGAAGAACCCCAAATCGATGGCACTGCGCACCCACTCCCAGACATCGGGCTGGAGCCTGACTGCGCAGGATGTCTTCAACAATGTCCCGCGTACCTGCGTTGAGGCAATGGCCGCGGTGCTGGGTCACACCCAGTCGCTGCACACCAACGCGCTCGACGAAGCCATTGCGCTGCCCAGCGAGTTCTCCGCGCGCATCGCCCGCAATACCCAGATTTACCTCCAGGAAGAGACCGGGATCACTCGCGTGGTCGATCCATGGGCGGGCAGCTACTACGTGGAGAGCCTGACTCACGACCTGATGCACAAGGCCTGGCACCACATCCAGGAGGTCGAAACCCTGGGCGGCATGACCAAGGCAATCGAGACCGGCATCCCCAAGATGCGCATCGAGGAAGCGGCCGCGCGGCGCCAGGCGCTGATCGACTCCGGCCGCGAGACCATCGTCGGCGTGAACAAGTACAAGCTGGCGCACGAAGAGGACCTCGCCGTCCGCGAGGTGGACAACCAGGCCGTGCGCGAGACCCAGTTGCGCCGGCTGGCGGAGATTCGGAGCACCCGCGATTCAGCCGCCGTTACTCTGGCACTCGACGCGCTGACCGCGAGCGCCCAGAGCGGGCAGGGCAATCTGCTGGAACTGGCCGTGAACGCGGCGCGCCTCCGCGCAACCCTCGGCGAGATCTCCGATGCGCTGGAGAAGGTGTTCAGCCGCTATCAGGCGGTCAGCCGTACAATCTCCGGTGTGTACTCCTCTGAGAGCCAGGGCGATCCCGAGTTCCAGAAGGCATCCGCGATGGCCCATGAGTTCGCCGAGCTCGAAGGCCGCCGTCCGCGCATCCTGGTGGCCAAGATGGGCCAGGACGGACACGACCGCGGCGCCAAGGTGATCGCCACCGCATTCGCCGATCTGGGCTTCGACGTGGACGTGGGGCCGCTCTTCCAGACGCCCGCCGAGGCCGCCGCCATGGCCGTCGAGAACGATGTCCATGTGCTTGGCGTCTCCACCCTCGCCGGCGGTCACAAGACGCTGGTGCCGGAGGTGATCGCGGAGCTGAAGCGCCGCGGACGCGAAGACATCCTGGTCGTCGCCGGCGGAGTCATCCCGCCTCAGGATTATGATTACCTGAAGCAGGCAGGCGTGGCCGCGGTCTTTGGCCCCGGCTCCGTCATTCCAGTCTGTGCGCAGGTGATCTTGAACGCTCTGACGAGAAGCATTCGTGCCTAGCTCCTCCGCCGCGGTTCGCGCGGGCGGGGGGCGGCTGCCGCTCAACCAGTATGTAGACGGCGTTCTGGCCGGCAACCGCATGGTGCTCGCCCGGGCCATCACGCTGGTCGAAAGCCGTCTCGCGTCGGACGCGGAGCGGGCCGCAAATCTGCTCGACGCGATCCTGCCGCACACCGGAAAATCGCGGCGCGTCGGCATCACCGGCGTGCCCGGCGTCGGCAAGAGCACCTTTATCGACACTCTGGGAATGCATGTCACCCGCGACCGCGGCGAACGCCTCGCCGTGCTCAGCGTCGATCCATCCAGCCCCATCTCCGGCGGCAGCATCCTGGGCGACAAGACCCGTATGGAGCGGCTGGCGGCCGATCCGAATGCGTTCATCCGGCCTTCCCCGGCCGGCGGCCATCTGGGCGGCGTGGCGCGCAGGACGCGCGAGACCATCCTGCTCTGCGAGGCGGCCGGCTTCGCCAACATCTTCATTGAGACCGTCGGCGTGGGCCAATCCGAAACCGCCGTGCGCTCCATGTCCGACTTCTTCCTGCTGCTGATGCTGGCCGGCGCCGGCGACGAGCTGCAGGGCATCAAGCGCGGCATCGTCGAGATGATCGACGGCATGGCCATCAACAAGGCCGACGGCGACAACCGCGCCAAGGCCGACCGCGCGCGCGTCGAGTACGCCTCCGCCCTGCACCTCTTCCCTGCCTCGGGCGACGGATGGACCCCGCGCGTCCTGTGCTGCTCCGCGCTCGAAAACACCGGCATCGCGGAGATCTGGCAGATGGTGCTGGAGCATGAAGCGCTGCTCAAGGCCTCCGGCAAGCTGCAGCAGCGGCGCACCGAGGGCGCGCTGCAGTGGATGGACGACCTGATCTCCATGGGCCTGGCGGAGATGTTCCGCGCCCAGCCCGCGGTCGCCGAACGCCTGCCCGCGCTGCGCCGGGAGGTCCGCGACGGAGTGGTCACGCCGCTGGCCGCCAGCCGAGAGTTACTGCACCTCTTCCGCCCGCCCGGCTCACTTCTAATCGAAGAGAAGTAGCCCTATGCGCCGGTGGCCAGCGATGCGCCGGGAGGCACAGGCGCCGGCAGGTCGTCGCGCCGGTTGAAGCTCGCGCACACGTAGTCGCGGTTCATCTTGGCGATCACCTCCAGCGGAATCTCCTTCGGGCACGCGCCCGTGCATTCGCCAATGTTGGTGCAGCTTCCGAAGATCTCGGCGTTCATCTGCGCCACCATGGCCAGCGCGCGGCGTTGGTGCTCCACGTCGCCTTGCGGCAGGCTTCCCAGGTGGGTGATCTTGGCCCCGGTAAACAGCGCGGCCGAAGCATTGGGGCAGGCCGCCACGCAGGCCCCGCAGCCGATGCAGGCAGCGGCGTCCATGCTGCAGTCCGCGGCCTCCTTGCCGATCAGGATGCCGTTGGCCTCCGGCGCCTGGCCGGTGGAGACAGAGACATAGCCGCCGGCCTGGATGATGCGGTCGAAGGCGCGGCGGTCGACGACCAGGTCTTTGACGATGGGGAAGGCCTTGGCGCGCCAGGGCTCGAGGGTCAGCTCGTCGCCCTGCTTGAAGTGGCGCATGGTCAACTGGCAGGCGGTGGTAGCGCGCTCCGGGCCGTGCGCGACGCCGTTGATGACGAAGCCGCAGGAGCCGCAGATGCCTTCACGGCAGTCATGCTCGAAGGCCACCGGCGCTTCGCCCTTCAGGATCAGCGACTCGTTGAGCACATCCAGGCACTCCAGAATCGACATCTCGGGATCGACGTCGTCCACCGGGTAGCGGACGAATGCGCCCTGCTCGTTGCTGTTCTTCTGGCGCCAGATCTTCAGCGTTAATTTCATTACTTGTAGCTCCTCTGGCTGGGGTGGACGTAGTGGAACTCCAGGGGTTCCTTGGTGAGTTCGGGCGGCGCATCCGGGCCTTTGTAGCCCCATGCCGCGACGTAGGAGTAGTGCTCGTCGTCGCGCTGGGCTTCGCCGTCCGGCGTCTGATACTCCTCGCGGAAGTGGCCGCCGCAGGACTCATTGCGGTCGCGCGCGTCGATGCAGATCAGCTCCGCCAGCTCGAAGTAGTCAGCCACGCGGCCGGCTTTCTCCAGGCTCTCGTTCAGGTCGTCGCCGGTACCGGCCACGGTGACGTTCTTCCAATACTCCTCGCGGAGAGCGCGGATCTTGCCAATCGCCGTCTCCAGCCCCTGCGCCGTGCGCGCCATCCCGCAATAGTCCCACAGGATCTTGCCCAGTTCGCGATGGAACGAATCAACCGTGCGCTTGCCCTTGATGGAGAGCAGCTTGTCGATCTTCTGCTTCACCACGGCGACCGAGCTTTGCACCTCGGCGTTCGACTCCTCCACCTTCGGGAACTTGTTGGTCGCCAGATAATTCCCCACCGTGTAGGGAATGACGAAGTAGCCGTCGGAGAGTCCCTGCATCAGCGCGCTGGCGCCCAGCCGATTGGCGCCATGGTCGGAGAAGTTCGCTTCGCCCAGCACGAACAGCCCGGGGATGGTGCTCTGCAACTCGTAATCCACCCACAACCCGCCCATGGTGTAGTGGATGGCCGGGTAGATACGCATTGGGACTTTGTACGGGTCTTCGTCGGTGATGCGCTGGTACATGTCGAACAGGTTGCCGTAGCGCTCGCGGACGGTCTTCTCGCCCAGCCGGTTGATGGCCTCGGAGAAGTCGAGATAGACGCCCAGGCCAGTCTTGCCCACGCCGTAACCTTCATCGCACAACGCCTTGGCATTGCGCGAGGCAACATCGCGCGGCACCAGATTGCCGAAGCTGGGGTAGCGCCGCTCAAGATAATAATCGCGTTCCTCTTCGGGGATCTGGTTGGGCGGCCGTGGATCGCCCTTCTTCTTCGGCACCCAGATGCGCCCGTCGTTGCGCAGCGACTCGCTCATCAGCGTCAGCTTCGATTGGTAGTCGCCCGACACCGGAATGCAGGTGGGATGGATTTGGGTGAAACATGGATTGGCAAACAGCGCTCCGCGCTTGTACGCGCGCCAGATCGCGGTGGCGTTGGAGCCCTTGGCGTTGGTCGATAGATAGTACGCGTTGCCGTAGCCACCAGTGGCGAGAATCACCGCGTCGGCGATGTGGACGCTGAGCTTTCCGTTGACCAGATCGCGCGCGACGATGCCCCTGGCCCGCCCATCGATCACGATCAGGTCGAGCATCTCATGGCGGGGAATCATGGTGACGCTGCCCGCCTGCACCTGGCGCTCCAGCGCCTGATACGCACCCAGCAGCAGCTGCTGGCCGGTCTGGCCGCGCGCGTAAAAGGTGCGCGACACCTGCGCGCCGCCGAACGAACGATTGCTCAGCGAGCCGCCATACTCGCGCGCGAATGGGACCCCCTGGGCCACGCACTGGTCGATGATCTTGCCGCTGACCTCGGCCAGGCGATAGACGTTGGCCTCACGCGCGCGGAAGTCGCCGCCCTTGACCGTGTCGTAGAACAGGCGGTAGACGCTCTCGCCGTCGTTGGGATAGTTCTTGGCCGCGTTGATGCCGCCCTGCGCGGCGATGGAGTGCGCGCGGCGCGGCGAATCCTGGAAGCAGAAGCATTTGACGTTATAGCCAAGCTCGCCCAGCGATGCTGCCGCCGAGCCTCCGGCCAGGCCGGAACCGACCACGATCAGCGAATGCTTGCGCTTGTTGGCGGGATTGACGAGCTTCATGTCGAAGCAGGCTTTGGCCCACGCCTGCTCAATCGGGCCGGAAGGAATTTTTGCGTCGAGTGTCATTTATTTTACGAACCCCAGCAAGATGCTAATCGGGATAGAGATGTAGCCCAGAACGATGAGAGTGGCGATCGCGCCTGCGGCGGTCTTCAGCAGTGGAGTGTGACGCTTATGCGCCAGCCCAACCGACTGGAACATGCTCCAGATGCCGTGGCTCAGATGCAGGCCCAGCAGACTGACCGCGAAGATATACCACACCGACACCCACCACACCTGAAAGCCCGCCACTACGTTGCGGTAGACATCGCCCTCAATAAACTGCGACCCAGGATGAATGTAGCCGGCGGTGAACTGCAGCAGGTGGAAGATGATGAAGGCCAGAACGATGGGGCCGCTCCAGTACATCGTGCGCGACGCGTAGGAGGAGTTGATCGCCTCCTTGCGCGAGTACCCAACCGGCCGCGCCTGCTGGCTGCGCAGCGCGAGCTGCACGGTCGCGGTGATGTGCAGCACGATCGCCAGCAGCATGGTGCCGCGGAAGATCCAGAGCAACTCACCCAGGCTGTGCAGAAGATGCCCGTAGGCGTTGATCCTTGCCGGGCCTTCAAAGATCTGGAGATTGCCAAGCATGTGGCCGATCACGAATAGAAACATCAGGCAGCCCGTGACTGCCATCACAACTTTTTTGCCATTCGTGGACTGCCAAAAAGTTACCGGTCGCTCCTGACGCGGCATAACCCCAGCTGTACCCATCAATTTTTCCCAGCCTTGTCGCTTTGAATCGTGTCGCGGTGAACCGCCAAAATTCGAACTCCTTAACTGTTATACGCCTGCATCTTGTATACCTCAGCACAGTACAGCGAGCGGTGTTCGCAATCACATGAAAACTCTGGGGTTTTTGTTATCGGCCACAATCGGGGTGTTCGCTAATCGACCGGCAGCATCGAAGACCGGCCAGCGGACTCGGCAACCGCAGCCAGTATTCATTCGCCAAAGCCTGTACCTCAGGGTATTCTCGCTTTGTTATCATGACTTACCACGAGGATGGGCGGACCATGCGGCCGCTAAGCTCTCCGGGACTTCCTTCCATGCGCCTTCCGATTCCTCGTCTCACGCCACATATGGCCTCCCTATTCGCAGCGAGCGCCGTGGTGTGCGGACTTGCGGGATGCGGCAGCCACGATGCAACAACATCAACTCCCCCGCCGGGCAGTTATGCGGGCACCAGCTTTACAGGCACGGCATTGGCCGGCAAGCAGCCCCTGATCGCCGCTTCGGTACAGTTGTACGCCGCAGGCACCGGTGGCAACGGCTCCAGCGGCACCGCGCTTCTGACCGGCGCGATTACCACCGATGCTAACGGATCGTTCACCGTTCCCGCCGGATATTCATGTCCATCGGCTGCGTCGCAGATCTACGTTGTCGTGCGTGGCGGCAGGCCGGGATCGGCGTCTGCTCCGGTCAATAACGCGATTGCGCTGCTCACCGTCCTGGGGGCCTGCAATCAGATTGCCAGCCAGATCGTGGTCAACGAGGCAACCTCGGCGGCGGCCACCTACGCGCTTGCGCCGTTCCTGTCTGCCGGAGCGAATATCGGCGCCAGCACCACCAACAGCGTTGGCCTGCAAAACGCGGTTGCGACCGCCTCCGCGTTGGTGAGCGTCAGCAGCGGCAGCAGCCCCGGGTCAGACTTCCCCGCGAATGGCAGCTCGCCCGCGCCGAAGATTGACTCCCTCGCCAACCTGGTGAACGCGTGCGTGGTCTCCGCTCCTAATGGAAGCGCCTGCGGCATGCTCTTTGCCGACACAACTCCCACTGGCAGCGCCGCTGCGCCAACCAACACCTTGGACGCCTTGCTCGATCTGGCGCGCAACCCGGCCCACAACGTCGCCAGTCTGTATAGGCTATCTGCCGCGAGTTCGGCATTCGTTCCCGTCCTCCCCGCGGCGCCATCCGATTGGACGCTCTTCGTCAATTACGCCGGCGGAGGGATGGACGGCCCTACCGGACTCGGGATCGACAACCAGGGAAATGTGTGGGTCGCCAGTTACTTCAATGTGGCTTCGCTATTCTCCCCTCTGGGCAAGCCGCTGCTTCCGCAGGGAATTACCGGCTTCGGGCTGAGCGCCTCGTACGGGCTCGCCGTAGATGAAAATAACGATGCATGGATTCCCAACGAACCGAACCCCGGATTTCCCGGCAACAGCGTCAGCGTATTCAATTCCAGCGGGCAATCCGTAGCCGGGAGCGGGGGCTTTAACCAGGGAGGACTCAACTATCCCATCGCCGTCGCCATCGACACCGACAACAGCGCCTGGGTCGTGGATTATGGGGACTCCAGCCTCACTCACCTCTCCAATTCGGGCCAGCCGCTATCCGGGGCCACGGGCTATACCTCGCCGTTCTTTGCCTTCCCGGTTGCCGCCGCAATCGACAGTGCCCACAATGTCTGGGTCTCGAACCAAAGCGCAATGACGGTGACCAAGGTGGCGCCGGATGGCTCGCAGTTCACCAACTACTCCTGCTGCAACGGCCCATCCGGCCTGGCCATCGATCAACGCGGAAATGTGTGGGTGGCTAACTACTCCGGCAACAGCATCAGCGAGATCTCAAGCTCCGGCACAATCCTCTCCAACGGCGGCTCTACCGGCGGTGGCATCGACCATCCTCAAGGAATTGCGATCGATGGTGCCGGAAGCGTCTGGATCGCGAACTACCGGGGTCCGTCCATCACCGAGCTGGCGGGCGCCGGCGCGGCTGCTCCCGGCACAGTATTGACTCCGTCCGGCGGATTGGGAACTGATGCTGCCTTGCTCGAAGCATATGCCATCGCCGTGGATGCAAGCGGCAACCTATGGATCAGTAATTTTGGCAGCAATACCCTGACCCAGTTCATCGGTCTGGCTTCGCCCGTGCGCACACCCCTGATCGGCCCGCCAGCCGCGCCCTGAGCAGACACTCTCCGCACATGGTCGAGAGTCGCGGTACTGTTGTCCCACAAGCTAACGCCCCCCCGCATAACCCCAATGCCAACCACCAGCCCCTCGATCAGGCAATCGTCACGTTCGCGATTCCGAATGCAACCGAGCCCCACAGCCACCACTGATGCCAACGTTACCTGCATCAAAGGCAACCAAGGAGAAAAATAATGAATACGTTTACTGCGAAAGATGGAACCTCGATCTACTACAAGGACTGGGGAACGGGACCGGTCGTCACCTTCTCGCACGGTTGGCCGCTGAACGCCGATGCCTGGGACGCACAGATGTTGTTTCTCGGACAGCGCGGGTATCGCGTCATCGCCCATGATCGTCGCGGCCACGGGCGATCCGGCCAGACCTGGCAAGGCAACAATATGGATCAGTACGCCGACGATCTCGCTGAGCTGATGAATCATCTCGGCCTCCAAGAGGCAACCATGGTCGGCCATTCCACCGGCGGAGGCGAGGTTGTCCGCTACATCGCGCGGCACGGGCAGAAGCGCGTGGCCAAGGTCGTGCTGATCTCCTCCGTTCCCCCGCTGATGCTCAAGACGGACAAGAATCCTGGCGGTCAGCCGCTGTCGGTCTTCGACGACCTCCGTGCTGGCGTTGTCAAGGACCGTTCTCAGTTCTATAAAGACCTGACCCTGCCATTCTATGGCTACAACAAGCCGGGAGCAAAGGCCTCCGAGGGTGTCCGCGAGTCGTTCTGGTTGCAAGGGATGCAATCCTCGATCATCGGTTCGTACGACTGCATCAAGGCTTTCTCTGAAACGGACCAGACGGAGGATCTCAAAAAGATCGAGGTTCCGACGCTGGTCATTCAAGGGGACGCCGACCAGATCGTACCGATCGACGATTCTGGAAGACTCAGCGTGAAGCTCGTGAAGAACGGAACACTAAAGGTGATTCCCGGCGCCCCCCACGGGTTATGCACCACGCACGCCGATGTCATCAATCAGGAACTGCTCGCATTCCTTCAAAAGTAGCCGACTGCAGCGTGGCCCGGGGTCACGTTCTCGATCGCAGCGAACACTCCCATCAACCTCGGAATCGGGAAGGAGTCGGTGACCTCGAAGCCGTCGAAGAACCGAATCCCGTTCGTGCTGGTTGCGGTTGGTATTGTGACCGGTGCTGTCGCCGGGCACACCGACGAAGAGGTCTCCCCGATCTACGGCGTTGCATCGGGATCGCGCGTTGCCGGCGGAAGACGGATGAACATACTGTTGGCTTGGTAAGAACGCGGTGCGGAAATCTCCGTACCGTTGCGTACCGCCGGGGATTTGGATTTTCTTTGGGTACATGCCATAAACCAATGATTCTATTTGGTTTATGGCGGGGACGACGGGGCTCGAACCCGCGACCTCTGCCGTGACAGGGCAGCGCTCTAACCAACTGAGCTACGTCCCCACGATTGCTTTCTACGACTTCCGCTAAACC
>Ga0302320_10027237_pt1 | contig 11021 bp, 6 predicted proteins | sample Bog_T0_3_FD_202130 | JGI IMG/M metagenome (GOLD analysis project Ga0302320, IMG submission 202130) | Peat permafrost microbial communities from Stordalen Mire near Abisko, Sweden - Bog_T0_3 | ecosystem: Environmental > Terrestrial > Soil > Wetlands > Peat | place: Sweden: Abisko, Stordalen Mire... | reverse complement strand
CGCCGCCCGGCGCTGTTGGCCCGCTTGGTTCGCACTATGCGACAACCCCCGAGCGCTGGAAGGCAATGAAGGCTGCGGGCATCGTGGGGATCATTTCGATTGCCAACCCCCATCACATGGACGTGCCTTGGGAACGAGTGGCGGCGAACCGCCTGCAGGCTACGATGCAACTGGCCGATTCCGGCCTTTCCGAGACCGCCGGGGCGCAGATTGTGGTGACCTGGAATCCGGCGCGTGCGGATGAACTGTTCGCCGGCACGGGGCACAATTTCGATGAAATTGTAAATCTGGCGGAGGCAGGGAAGCCGCTGCCGCATTTTGTTATTGACTCCCGTTTGCAAGCTAAGGCCGTGGTGAAACGCGGTTCCGTGGTGTCTCAGAACGTTGCGGCCGTGTTCCCCGGCTCGGTCAAACGGGATGAATACGTGGTGATGTCCGCGCATCTGGACCACCTTGGGGTGAGCACACCGGTTGACGGCGATTCGATCTTCAACGGAGCGATGGACAACGCGTCCGGTGTCGCGTCGATGCTGGAGATCGCCCACCGACTGCGGGAAACGGGCGCGAAGCCCCGGCGATCGATCCTGTTCGTGGCGGTTACCGGTGAAGAAAAGGGATTGCTGGGTTCAAAGTACTTTGCTGCGAATCCCCCCGTTCCAGGGAAGTCGATGGTGGCGGATATCAATGTCGATATGTTTCTCCCTTTGTATCCGTTCCGGATTCTGACGGCTTACGGAATGGAGGAATCGACTCTGGGTAAGGACGCTGCAGCCATAGCTGCGCAGATGGGCATCAGGATTCAGCCCGATCCCGAGCCGCTGCGCAACGTTTTCACGCGCAGCGACCAGTACAGTTTCATACTGCGGGGCATTCCCAGCCTGATGGTGGATTTCGGCAACGAGAAAGGTTCGGCAGAGGAAAAGTTGGAAAAAGACTGGCTGGCGACTCGCTATCACGGGCGCTCCGACGATGTTTCTCAGCCGATTGACCGTGCCGCCGCGGCGAAATTCAACGATCTGCTTCTGCGCCTGCTGCTGCGCGTGGCAAACGACCCGAAGAAGCCGGAATGGGAGAAGGATTCCTTCTTCAGGCGGTTTGCACAATGACCGATCTCACGATTCTCCTGCTGGCTGCCATGCTGGGTGGCGCGGCTAACGCTTTGGCGGGTGGCGGCACTTTCCTGGTTTTTCCCGCCTTGTTGCTGGCAGGCGTGACGCCGATTAAGGCGAATGCAACGGCATCGCTGGCCCTTCTGCCGGGAGCGCTGGCATCGGCGTGGGTCTACCGGGAGGCGGTTCGTGGAATCTCGGCCCGGTTTCTGGCTGCAATGTCGGCTGCAAGTATCGCTGGTTCACTCGCCGGTAGCCTCTTGCTCATGCACACTACGAACAACACGTTTTCTCGTTTGGTTCCCTGGCTCTTGCTGATGGCTGCGGCTGTCTTTACCGCAGCACCGCAGTTGCGGAAGGCAGCGGCCAATTTGGCGGGGCACCAGTCCCTGGCGCTCCTGGTGGCGGGCCAGTTCTTCGTGGCGGGTTACGGAGGCTATTTTGGGGCGGGGATGGGTGTTCTGATGATGGCTCTCTATCTCGCCGCTTCCGAAATGAACGTCCACACGGCAGCCGGAATGCGAACCGTGTGTGCGGCAGCAATTAACTTGCTCGCCGTAGGCATTTTCACATGGAACGGCGCGGTCGATTTCCACGTGGGAATCCCTATGGTCGCCGCCGGAATTGCAGGCGGATACTTTGGGGCCAAAGCTGTCAAGAAGCTTAACGCCGAAGGTGTCCGCCGGGGAATCCTGATTTACGCCTGGGGATTGACCGCCTGGTTCTTCGTCCGGATGGCATTTTAAATACGCCATAACGGATTTGCGCAGCTTACTGCTACCGGGTTTAATATATCGCCGCTATGGCTCGACCAATCTAGCCTTTTCCACGCGCTATGGTTGGACCACTTTCCTCTAACTAATAAATATAATTAGACTTAGGCGCAAAATGCCTTGACTCACGTGTGGTTCTGAAATATATTTACAAACGGGTCAGTTGGTTCTTTAACGGGACAGTTTTGCGCGTGGCTGAGTCTTTCGCCATGACCGAAGCGCTGGCAGCAGAAAATTTTAGTGGGGTACTCAAAGATGAAATTGAAAGCATTAGCAGCGTTTGCAGTGTTTGCGTCGTTGGCAATGTTGCCAACGGCAAAAGCCCAGACTCTCACGGGGCAAATCAGCGGTACAGTTGTTGATGCAAACGGAGGTTCCATTCCGGGCGCCTCGGCCGTTATCACCAACGACGTATCTAAAGCGGCTCGTTCATTCACAACAGAAAACGATGGTTCGTTCAAGTTTCCTGACCTCAACACCGGCAGCTACAGTCTGCACGTCACGAAACAGGGTTTCAAGTCGTTCGATTCCAAGGGCATCATTCTGGCGTCGGGCGAAACGCTCGATCTGCACGAACTGAAGTTGCAGGTCGGCGACGTGGCAACCTCGATTTCGGTGGAAGCTAACGCGGCGCGCGTGCAGACCGATAGCTCCGACCGTTTCACAACGGTAGAGCAGACGGCGGTGGAAGACGTTCCCAATCCGACCCGGTACTTTCTTTCGGCGACAAGAACCATGCCGGGCGCGGCTGAGGTCGGTTCGGTTGGCGCAGGCAGCGTCGATGGAACGGCTCAGTTGGGCAGCGGCGGATCGAACACGGTTCTCATGCTCGACGGCATTGTCCAGCAGGATAGCGGCGCGCCGAGCACGGGTGTGACCAGCAGCGGACGTTTCCCGGTTAACAACGACTCAGTGAACGAAGTCCAGGTTCAGGTCAACGTGATGAACGCGGAATTCGGTTCGCGCGCCGGCGGTCAGGTAACTGTTACCACCAAGAACGGTACCAACCAGTTCCATGGCGGCCTTTACACCTACCTCCGAAACGAAGATTTTAACGCGAACTCCTGGTCGAACAACCGGTCCGGTGTCGCAATCGCCAAATCCCGCTACCAGAACCCCGGCGGCACTTTCAGCGGCCCGGTGATTCTTCCCTTCCTGAAGTTCAACAGAAGCCGCACCAAGATGTACTTCTTCTATGCGGAAGACTGGATCCACAATAAGAATCAGGCGACGCAGTCGTACACGATGCCGACCGACCTCGAAAAGGCCGGCAACTTCTCCAATACGATTCAGACCAACGGCACCCTGATTCCGATATACATTCCGGGAACGGTCAATGCGGCGAACGGCGTCGGCACGCAGTACTCGGGTAACATCATTCCGGCCAGCCAGCTGAATCCGGAAGGCCAGGCGTTTATGAATCTTTTCCCGAGCGGCTGCGCCTGGAACAGCGGAACGGCCAAAGGCACGATGGGCACACCCAACCTTGCAGGCTATTCCATGCCCTGCATCATCGATCCGACCACGACCGCGACCGGCGGACACGGCTATAACACTCAGATTTACCCGGTTACCAGCGTTCCGCAGGTCAATCGCACGCTTCGCGTCGACTACAACCTCACGTCCAAGACAACCATGTATGTGCGCCTGATCCAGAACCTGTACAACACCATTGGCGTTGGTGCGGGCCAGACGCTCGGTGGCACGGCATGGGGCCAGTTCGTAAATACGAACCCGCAGAACGGTCGCGGCGACGTGGTCTCAGTGATCCATACGTTCAGCCCGACGTTCCTCACTGACTTCACGATCGGCGGCAACTTCCTGCACCAGCAGAATCAGCCGAACGATCCCACGGCTTTCGCCGCGGCGAGCCAACTCAGCACGTTCAAATATCCATCTTCGGTCGGTGCCCCGCTCGCTGGCACGCTCGTCAACCCGACTCAGGTGTTCGGCGGCAACTATCTGCAACTCATCCCGAACGTCAATTTAGGCACAAACGCGGCCCAGACCAGCGGTGTTGGGTATACGTCTGGCACTCCGGCATTCGGCTTTGACAGCCGGTGGCCGTTCGACGGTACCGAACTGACGGATAATTACAGCAACAACTGGACCAACATCCGCGGCAAGCACACGCTTAAGTGGGGCTTCAATATGGAGCACGGCGCCCGTAATGTCAGCGTTTACGAAAACTACGACATCAACGGCACCTATTACTTCGGTAACGATACCAGCAACCCGGGCAACGCAAACTATCCCCTGGCCAACATGCTCCTCGGCCAGATTCAGTCCTATGGTCAGGACAACGTGAAGCAGGTCAACCATGCCCGCTACTATCAGTACGAATGGTATCTGCAGGACACCTTTAAGGTTTCGCGCCGCGTTACGCTCGACTACGGGGTGCGCTTCCAGGTAATCCCTCAGATTTATTCGGCGGGTGCGACACTCGGTCTCTTTAACGCCTCGCTGTACAGCGCCAGCAAGACCGGAACGTTGCTGATGCCGCATTGCTCGGTCGCGCTGCCTGCGAGCGGTACCTGCCCGAATGTGGATCTCCAGTCGATTAACCCCAAAACCGGCGCAATCTATCCGTACGTGGATTACAACCACTTCGATCCGCTCTCCTGGACCGGCACCCCGTTTTCCGGGATCCAGACCTTCCAGGGCGGCAAGGTCTTCAACACCCAGCATCCGCAGATCGGACCCCGGTTCGGTTTCGCATGGGACGTCTTTGGGGACGGCAAAATGTCGGTCCGCGGCGGCGGAGGCATCTTCTATAACCGCGCTTATTCCGTAGACACGATCGCGGCCAGCGGTGGAACCACCGGCCCCATCAAGGTGTTTCCGAACTTCCAGTCGCCCACCTACTTCAATCAGACCTTTGCATCCCTGGCGGGCGCGCAGTCCTTCGTCGGACCGCAGACTTTCCTCGGTGGCAATCTGAATATGCCGGATCCGACCACCACAAGCTGGAGCTTAGGCGTTCAGCGCGATCTGGGCAAGGGTCTTGTTCTCGAAGTTGCTTACGTTGGCAACAACACGCACCACGCCAACGGCACGAACTTTAACCAGAACGGCGTCTATCCCGATACGGTTTGGTCTCCGAACGGCGGAACCTGCAACTCGATCGGAAACTGCACGGGTGCTTTGAATCCGTTGTACGTGAATCCGGTCCAGACCAGCGCGGTTCTTCCGATCAACCTGCTCCGTACGTTCCCGGGCTGGTACAACGGTATCGCCGACATCACCACCTTCACCGCGAACGGAAGCTCGACTTACAATGCTCTGCAGGAACAGCTCAACAAGCGGTTCGGCAAGTCCATCAAGTTCTCGAGCAACTGGACCTGGCAGAAGACGACGACCATCAATCCCAACCAGTACGAAGGGCAGGAACTGGTCAAGACGGTAGCGGGCCGCAAACAGGTAGTCAACATCCAGTTGAACTATTCGGTTCCGACGCTCACGAAGTTCATCGGCAAGAACGTGTTTACCCAAGCCATATTCGACGGCTGGAAGGTCGACGGAGTGTTGTCCTACTTCTCGGGTAACCCCGATGGCGTCAGCTGCAGTGTTGCCAGCGGCACGCCTCCCGGAGCCTTCAGCGGTCAGGACGGCGTGGGTAGTGGCGTGGCATATAAATGCAACATGACCGGCCCGGTGTTCCTGCCGGCTGGCACCGGCCCATCCGCTGCCAACGACAACAACATCACGAATTCCACCTTTGATCGCAGCCTCTGGTATCCGATCAACGCCTCCAGCTTCAGCCTGCCGGCTCTCTCCACGAATGGCTACGGCAATACGCCGCAGGTTCTTTATTGGGGACCGGGCTATGAAAACGAAGACGTCAGCATCTACAAGGCCTTCACCTTAGGGAAGGAAACGCGGCAGCTGATTATTCGTGCGGATATCACGAACATCCGGAATCACTTCAATCCGGGCGATCCGAGTTCGAGCCTCAGCTTGAGCTACACGACCGGTGTGAATACGAATACGACCTTCGGCCAGATCACCGGCGCGACGGGTTCGCCCCGTTCGGCAGCTCTCTCTATGCGCCTGAAGTTCTAAGGCCAACCGAGAAGAATAAGGCAGTAACCAAAAAGGGCGGGAAGCTGATGATCAGCTTCCCGCCCTTTTGGCATTTTGCGTTTGTTTTGTTGATCGGCTCACCAGACGCGCGTGAGTCCATTGGCATCGAATAACGGGTTGCGCGAGGCAATTGTCAGTTTCGCTCCGAGAGCCTGAGCGGCGAGGAGGCGATCGAACGGGTCCCGATGATGCCAGGGAAGGGCGACCGTGCCGGTGACCTGCCGGAAGCCGATCTCCAACGTCTCAAAACCGTTGAGTGACATCTGTTCCGGTATAAAACGCTCTATGGAGGCAGGCAGATGGAGTTTGTTCAGACCGAGCTTGATGGCGATCTCCCAAAAGCTCGCCATGCTCACGAAACAGTCGTTGTCCGTGATCGTCCGGCGAGCCTGGGAGGAGAGTTCCGCTGCGTCCTCGCACCACCAAAGGAAGGCATGGGTGTCGAGCAGAACCGCCAACTACACATACTCCGAGAAATCGCTGACAGGCGCATCGAAATCCGCGGACATCCGGACGCCCTTGCCGGTGCCGGGAGTCCGCACTGCTGGCTTGATAGCCGTGCATAGCCGTGATGCGGACTACGGGACGGTTTTCTCTGGTAATCACTATGGCGTCACCGAGCATTACGGTCTGAACAACCTCTGAAAACCGGGCCTTCGCGGTAGCAAGATTCATGTCGATCTTCATATGGTCATATTTTATGACCAGTATGCCGGCGTCAAGCTACCGCAGTCCGGACGGGTGCGACCGCGCCGGATGCCGCCTGTGCATTGTGGGCGGTTCGGGCTTTCATCGTGAGTCCAAGAGCCTCCCGCAGATCGTTGTCGAGACGTTGGGCCGATTCCGGATGCTCTTTCAAGAAGTTGCGGGCATTATCCCGGCCCTGGCCGATCCGCTCGCCTTTATAGCTGAACCAGGACCCCGATTTTTCCACCATGTTGTTCGTTACGCCGAGATCGATCAGATCTCCCTCGCGGGACACGCCTTCGCCGTACAAAATGTCAAACTCGGCCTCCCGGAACGGCGAAGCGACCTTGTTCTTGACGATCTTGACTCGCGTCCGATTTCCGACGATCACCTCGCCATCTTTGATGGCCCCGATGCGCCGAACATCGGCGCGAACGGAGCAATAGAACTTTAGTGCTCGTCCACCGGTGGTGGTCTCCGGACTGCCAAACATTACGCCGATCTTTTCCCGTATCTGGTTGATGAAAATGAGGCAAGTGTTGGTCCGGGAAACGGACCCCGTCAGTTTCCTGAGCGCCTGAGACATCAATCGGGCGTGCAGGCCGACATGGCTATCGCCCATTTCACCTTCGAGTTCCGCCTTGGGAACCAACGCGGCCACGGAGTCTATGACGATCACGTCAATGGCGCCGCAGGCCACCAGACCAGCCGTGATCTCAAGCGCCTGCTCACCGTTGTCGGGCTGTGATACCAGGAGATTATCGATATCGACACCGAGCTTGCGCGCGTAGGTGGGGTCAAGCGCATGCTCGGCGTCGATAAATGCGGCCGCGCCGCCCTGTTTCTGGGCCTGAGCGATGGCCAGAAGGGCCATGGTTGTCTTGCCGGAGGATTCGGGACCGAATACCTCGATGACGCGGCCCCGCGGGAATCCGCCCACACCAAGAGCGGCGTCCAATGACAGGCACCCCGAGGGAATGACAGCCACCGGAACGGCGTTATCGGCGCCGAGACGGAGCACAGTACCCTTACCGAATTGCTTATCCATGGCCACAAGGGCCTGATCTATCGCTTTACGCCGTTCCGTATCTGTCATGAGAATGCCTCGCTGCGGTATTGGTGCCCCGAGCGGGCAATTATTCTCATACTTATTTCAAAACTGCCGGAAAGCGGCATTCGTGTTAACCTTTTCTTAATTATGAAGCGAACCTCGATCATTCTGGCGTTGGCGGCAGCCTGTACTGCGCAGACCGGAACACGGAATGGGATTGACAGAGACATGCTCGATCCCTCGTGCAAAGCCTGCGAAGACTTCTACCGTTACGCGACAGGTGGCTGGACGGATAAGAATCCCATCCCGGCCGATCGCGCGTCCTGGGGTACGTTCACTGAGCTGGCGGAGGCAAACCTTGAACGCGAGAAGACGATTCTCGACGCCTCCTCCGCGCCCGGCGTCACCGGCGATCAAAAGCGGCTGGGCGATATCTACTCGGCCTGCATGAACACTCAGGCAATTGATGCGGCGGGTGTCAAGCCCCTGCAGCCGCTGTTTGCGCGAATAGATGCGATCGCCAACCGCAAAGATCTCGTGGCCGAACTTGTGGATCTCGAACTGGATGGCCGCCTCGGGCCCTTCGGTATCAATGGAACGGCCGACCCTGATAACGCAGGTACGATCATTACCGGCATCGGCGTCGGCGGGATCTCGCTGCCTGACCGCGATTACTATTTTCGCGACGACGCCGCGACAAAGAAGATCCGCGAAGCGTTTCTGATGCATGTCGCGAAGCTGTCGGAATACGCCGGACAGTCCCCGTCCGCGGCATCGGCAACCGCGCAGGCGGTCCTGGATTTCGAAGGCATTCTGGCGAAAGCTATGCTCACCCTGGTACAGCGGCGCGATCCTTACCAGGTCACTCACAAAATGACCTTTGCTCAATTGAAGGAACTTGTCCCCGACTACGATTGGACCGCGGCGTTCACTCTCTTGCAGGTGCCGCAGGGTGTGGCCATCGACGTGATGCAACCCGAGTTCCTCAAAGTGGTGGACAAGCAACTCACGACTGCGCCGCTTGAGACCTGGAAGACCTGGCTCAAATGGCGTGCGTTGAGTAGCCGCGCTCCGTTCCTGTCCGCCGTCTTTCGCGACGAAGCGTTCCATTTCAGCAGCACCGTTCTCTCCGGAATTACCCAACAGCAGCCCCGCTGGAAGACCTGCGCCGCCGCTGCCGATACGACGCTCAGCGACGCCCTCGGCCGCCTCTATATCGACAAATATTTTCCGGCGGAATCGCAACGGCGTATGGCGCAACTGGTCGTCAACATGCGCGCCGCGCTCGCCGACCAGTTAAAAACCGCCGACTGGCTCGATCCCGAGACCCGCAAGAATGCTTTGCTCAAACTGGATGCCTTCGAGCCGCATATCGGCGGCACAACCAAATGGCGCGACTACGGCGCCGTACAGACTTCGCGCGAAGACTACTATGCCTCCAGAGAGTCCGCCGCGCGCGCCAACCGTCTTTACGCGCTGGCACGCATCGGTAAGCCTGTGGACCACACGGAGTTCAATATGACGCCTCCCACCGTAAACGCGTCGTACAGTCCCCAGCGCAATTCCATCACGTTTCCCGCCGGCATCCTGCAGCCGCCGTTCTTCGATGCCAACGCGGACGATGCCGAAAACTACGGGGCCATCGGCGCAGTGATTGGTCACGAAATGGGTCACGGTTTCGACGACGAGGGTTCGAAGTACGACGCCGCAGGTAATCTCAAGGACTGGTGGACGGCTCAGGACAAGGCGAATTTTGAAAAGCGCGCCGGGTGTGTTACGAATCAGTTCGAGACCACGGACGTCGGCGGGGGAGCACACCACACCGGAAAGCTGGTTACCGGTGAGGCGATGGGGGACCTGGGTGGTTTGACTCTGGCCTACAAGGCGTATCACAAGACCTTGGCGGGAAAGGCCGCCCCGGTGATCGACGGTTTCACCGGCGACCAGAGGTTCTTTCTGGCGTTTGCCCGGGTTTGGGCGCGGAATCAGCGAGACGAGCAGACGCGCCGGCAATTGGCCACGGACCCGCATCCGTTGGCTAAGTTTCGCGTAAATTCCACCCTGCAGAACATGCCGGAATTCCACGCAGCATTCGGCTGCAAGCAGGGCGATGCCATGGTCCGGCCGGCGGACCAGCAATGCCATTTGTGGTAAGAATCAGTCTCCGAAACGCGCGGCGGAACGTGCCCGGGCCCGTTCCGCCTCCACTTCACGATTCTTCGGCGGAGCGTTCGTTTCGAGGCCGCCGATCAGTCGCGCCGAAATGGCGGCGATGTCGTCAATCGCGGCGTAAAACGGCCCTTCATTGGCCTTCGACGGCTTCGTGAAGCCGCTGATTTTTCTCACGAACTGCAGCGAAGCCGCACGGATTTCCTCTTCCGTCGTTGGTGGATCGAAGTTAAAGAGTGGCTTGATGTTCCTGCACATTGCCCACCTGCCTAGTCTTCGTCGGCGCGCAGCTTAGCCAACACGCCGAGGTCCTCAAGTGTACTGGTATCGCCCTTCACTTCGCCCCCCGCCGCAAGTTCACGGAGTAACCGGCGCATGATCTTACCGCTGCGTGTTTTTGGCAGTGAGTCGGTGAAGCGAATATCGTCCGGCTTAGCAAGCGAACCAATCTCTTTGCCCACCCACGCGCGAAGTTCTTCCTTCAGCCCATCGCTCGATTCGTTGCCCAGCTGCAGCGTCACGAACGCCGTAATTCCCTGGCCTTTGATCTCATCGGGGCGCCCGACTACCGCGGCCTCAGCCACTTTGGGGTGCGCCACCAGCGCGGATTCCACTTCCATTGTGCTCAAACGGTGGCCCGAAACGTTGATCACATCGTCGACCCGGCCCATAACCCAGATGTAGCCGTCCTCGTCTTGCCGCGCACCATCGCCGGTGAAATACGAACCGGGAATCTGCGACCAGTACTGTTCTTTGAAGCGCTCGGGATCGTTATAAATTCCGCGGGTCATCGACGGCCACGGCTTGCGGATCACGAGGTATCCGCCGGAGCCTGCCGGAACCGGTTCACCCTCGCGCGTCACGACCTCCAGTTTGATGCCCGGCAGCGGGCGCGTGCAGGATCCCGGCTTCGTCGGTGTTGCGCCTGGCAGCGGACTGATCATAATCGCGCCGGTTTCGGTTTGCCACCACGTATCCACAATGGGGCACTTGTCGTGGCCGATCAGACTGCGATACCACATCCAGGCTTCGGGATTAATCGGCTCTCCCACGCTGCCGAGCAGGCGCAGAGTCTTCATGGAGTGGCGCGCAGGCCATTGCTCGCCCAGGCGCATGAACGCACGGATCGCAGTTGGCGCCGTGTAAAAT
>Ga0302320_10027236_pt1 | contig 11021 bp, 9 predicted proteins | sample Bog_T0_3_FD_202130 | JGI IMG/M metagenome (GOLD analysis project Ga0302320, IMG submission 202130) | Peat permafrost microbial communities from Stordalen Mire near Abisko, Sweden - Bog_T0_3 | ecosystem: Environmental > Terrestrial > Soil > Wetlands > Peat | place: Sweden: Abisko, Stordalen Mire... | reverse complement strand
AAGTCCGGTCACGAAACGGAACACAGTCAGCATCGTCAGGTCGGTAGAAAAGGAGGATCCGAGGCTCGCGAGCCCGAACACCAGTACCGAGAATATGAGAACCAGCTTGCGCCCGAACCGGTCGGCGAGCGGACCGGTGAACAGCGCGCCTGCGGCCAGGCCGAAAAGAGCGGCGCTCAAGACCGGCGCAAGCGCCGGTCGCGGGATACCCCATTCAGTGACAAGCGACGGTGCGATAAAGCCGATAGCGGCCGTATCGAAACCGTCCAGCAGCACGATGAAAAAGCACAGGCCGAAGACGATCCACTGAAAGGGTGAAAAGCGACTTTCATTCAGGAACAGCTGAATGTCGACGTTGCGACTGCCTGCCATCGTAATCTCCCGTTGGTTGTGCGATATAGCTTCGTAATTTCTGCCGCGAATGATCTTGATCCCGGTTTCTCAATAAGGCAGCCCGACATAGTTTTCGGCCAGCACCGTCTGCGCGGCGGTCGATTTGAAAAGATATTCAAGTCCGGCGGCCTGGATTTTCCGATCGAACCCGCTCGCTTCCGGGACAAGATGCAGCAGATTGGTCATCTGCCAGGAGAAGCGTTCGGCCTTCCAGATTCGCGCCAGCGCGCGCTGTGAATAGGCGTCGAGGCCGGCGTCCGAGTTTGTCTCATACCGGTCGATCAGCGCGCGAGAGAGGTAGCCGACGTCGCTGGCTGCGAGATTGAGCCCTTTGGCGCCCGTCGGCGGCACGATATGGGCGGCATCGCCGGCCAGAAACAGTCGACCGAAGCGCATCGGCTCGGTGACGTAGCTGCGCAACGGCGCGATGCTCTTTTCGATGGAAGCGCCAGTCTGCAACGCCCTCACCGCTTCTGGATCGAGGCGGCCCGTGAGTTCTTCCCAGAATTTATCGTCGGTCCAATCTTCGGCGAGTTCGTCGAGGCGGCATTGCAGGTAATAGCGGCTCCGTGTCGAGGAACGCATCGAACAGAGCGCGAAGCCGCGGTCGTGATTGACGTAGATCAGTTCGTCGGAGACCGGCGGCTTTTCCACCAGAATTCCAAGCCATCCGAACGGATAGATCCGCTCATAGGTTTGGAGCTCCTTTTTTGGAACGGTCTGACGGCTCACCCCGTGAAAACCGTCGCAGCCGACGACGTAATCACAGTCGATTTCGAACTTCTTGCCGTCCTCGTGCCACCGCACGGTCGGCTTTTCGGTCTTGATATCGTGAATGCTGACATCGAGCGCTTCGTAAACCGTCGGCGCGCCACAGGCTTCGCGCACATCCATCAGATCGCGTGTGACTTCGGTCTGGCCGTAGATCAGAACGGACTTGCCGGTCAGCGCCTTGAAATCGATGCGATGGCGGACGCCGCCGAACGCAATTTCGGTCCCGTCATGGACCAGGCCTTCGTGGCGCATGCGCACGCCGGCGCCGGCCTGCTCGATCAAGGCGACGGTGCCCTGTTCGAGAACGCCCGCCCGAATACGGCCGAGCACGTAACCCTTGGGCTTCTGCTCAAGGATAATCGTGTCAATTCCGGCCCTGTGCAGTAGTTGACCCAGCAGCAGGCCGGACGGGCCCGACCCTATGATGACGACTTGCGTTCGCATGTGACGCGCTTCTCCTGGTTACTGCCTCGCAGAACGGCAACTCGGGTGCTTCGCCCCGATTGCATAACCCGCCGTCGAAACCATCAATTCAGGCAATAATGGCCTCCGCCGTTGGCGTCCTCTCCTGATCACGCAGCATGTAGCGCTGTAGTTTCCCGGTCGCGGTCTTGGGCAGGCTATCGACGAATTCAATCCACCGCGGGTATTTCCAGGGACCAATCGTGCGTTTGACATGCAGCTTGAGCTCTTCGTACAACTCCCTGTCTGCGTCCTGATCGCATCCTTGATTCAATACAATGAACGCCTTGGGCTTGATCAGGCCGTCATCGTCTTCGGCGGGAACGACCGCGGCCTCGGCCACTTTCGGATGGCTCGCCAATGCTTCCTCGACTTCGAATGGCGATACCCAGATGCCGCTGACCTTGAACATGTCGTCAGCGCGACCGCAGAAGGTGTAGACGCCGTCCGGACGGCGCAGATATTTGTCGCCGGTCCGGGTCCACTCGCCCATGAAAGTTCGGCGCGACTTTTCGCGCTGGTTCCAGTAGCCCGCAGCGGATGATTCGCCGCTTACCAGCAGTTCCCCGATTTCATCGTCGCCGACATCGCACCCGTTCTCGTCGATCAGCCTGAGCTTGTAACCGTCGACCGGCACCCCGGATGTCCCGTACTCCACGGCGTCCGGAAGATTGGTCAGAAACAGATGCCCCATCTCGCTCGAGCCGACGCCGTTCACGATGTCCAGGTCGAATCGCTGCTTCCAGGCCTTTCCGATATGCGCCGGCAGCGCCTCGCCGGCCGAAAAGCACAGCCGCAGCCGTTGCGACGCGTTTTTCGGGGTGCATTCGGGATCGGCAAGAATTGCGGCGTAAAGTGTCGGCACCCCAAAAAATAGTGTTGGCTGATATCCCCTCAGCACCTCGAATACGGTTTGCGACGTCGGACGCTCCGGGTAGAAGACGGAGGTCGCTCCGACCCACATCGGACAAAACATCGCGTTGCTGATGCCATAAGCAAAGAACAGCTTCGCGGCCGAGAACACCACGTCGTCTTCGCGATATCCGATCCGACGCTGGCCGGCATTTTGCGCCATCACCTTTATGCTCGAATGTACGTGCATGACGCCCTTCGGCATTCCGGTGGTGCCGGACGAATAGAGCCAAAAGGCGACATCGTCGGCGCAGGTCCTGGCCGGTGCCGCGGCTTCGCTTTCGGCAGCCAAAAGCCTGTCCAGCCGTAGCTTCGAGGTCGGGCTGCCGCCGACGACGACAATTGCCTTGAGACTCGGCAAGCCGATCGCGGCTTCCTCAATGAGGGGGAGCAACGCGGTGGAAACAAAGACCGCCCTGGCCCGCGAGTCTTCAAGAAGGTAGTGATATTGGTCGATTGTCAGCCGGGTGTTGAGCAAGACCGGAACAATTCCTGCCCGAACGGCCCCCCAGAACAAGACTGGGAATTCGACTGTATCGAGCAAGACAATCGCGATGCGGTCTTCCTGTTCGATGCCAAGACGTGCCAAGGCTGGGCCTACGCGAGCCGCCGTCTCTTGTAGTTCCGCATAGGTCAAATTGCGGGAAGGATCGATGAAAGCGGTCTTGTCGCCCCGGCCTTCGGCGACGTTCCGATCTACAAAATCTGCTGCGGCATTGTAATCACGAAGCGACGTCATCAGCCTCGCCCATGCACTTGTGAGCTTCGACTACTACCGACCTATCAGGGATGAATCCTTGACTTCGGTTAGGCGTGTCGCCGATCGCGTGGGGCGCGCCGGACGATCTTTAGAAACCGCATCGCGGCAAAGAGGCCTGCAAAGCTGACTCCGGGCGTTCAATCAACGACCGCTTTGCGCCGATTGTGTTGAAGAAGTCGGCGAACTATTCGCTCGGGATTAAAGAAGGGACAGGCGCGCGTGGGTTCTCTGGTGCTTAAGCGGGCTTTAAGGCAGGCGGCAGGATCAGCTTTGCCAGCTTTCGGAGGTTCTGGGCGGTGGCCGCCAGGAGGAACTCGTCCCGAGCCCCAAAGGGACCTCTCAGCCTGAGGCGGTCGAGGCGCAGGATGCGCTTCAGGTGAGCGAACAGCATCTCGATCTTCTTTTCGCTCACGCCGCGACCTGACATAGGCATCAGTCTTCGCGATGTCGCGCGCAACGTCTCGAGCCTGTTCGTGGATTGAACGCGGGACCTTGCGGGCAGGCATTTTCGGGCAACACCGCGGCTTCAGTTCGCAAGCGTCACAGTCATATTTGCTGGCGCGGTAGAGCAGTGTTGCCCCGTCATTCACCAGAGTCCCGGTAGAACTCAGCACCTTGCCGGCTGGGCAGACGTAGAGATCGTGTTCCTGATTGTAGGCGAAGTCTTCGCGGGAGAACGTCCCATCGTCGCGGGCCGACTTGTCAAACACTGGGATGTGCGGCTCGATCGCGCGCTCGACCAGCCACCCCAGCATCTCGGCTGAGCCGTAAGCACTGTCGGCGGCCAGACGCTCGGGACAGAGCCCGAGACGATCTTCAGTGCGCTCAATCATTGTGCGTGCCGCACCGACCTCGGCCTGCCTGATAGCTCGCGTCGCTTCGACATCGACGATGATCGCGGCCTTCAGATCGATCAGGTAGTTGTCGGCGTAAGCAAAGAAGGCATGCCCTTTGTGAGCGCCGGTCCATTGCGCGGCCGGATCCGACCTGGAGATGAACTTCGGTACCGTCTCGCTCGCTGCACCCCAGGCAGCCTCATCCAGGGTATCGAGATATTCCCGGACGGATCGGCGCGTCCTGGCGACGCCCTCCCAGTCGACCTCAGCAGAGCCAGAGGCAGAGCGCTGCTTGTTAGCATCGGCAGCAATCAGGCTGGCATCGACCGCAAAGGCAGCCCCGTCGACCAGCCCCTCGGCCATGCAGCGCCGGACCACGGTCTCGAACAGCTTTCGCAGCAGGTCGCAGTCACGGAAGCGGCCATGCCTGTTCTTGGAGAACGTCGAGTGGTCCGGCACCTCGCCATCGAGCCCCAGCCGACAGAACCAGCGGTAGGCGAGGTTCAGGTGCACCTCCTCGCACAACCGCCGTTCGGAACGGATGCCGTAGCAGTGGCCAACCAACAGCATTCGGACCAGCAGTTCCGGATCAATCGAAGGCCGGCCAGTCGAGCTATAAAACGGCGCCAAGTGGCTGCGAATGTCTGACAAATCGGCGAACCGGTCGATCGCCCTCAGCAAGTGAGCGGACGGAACATGTCGCTCAAGTGAGAACTCGTAGAACAGCGGCGCTTGATCAACCTGCTGCGGACCCATCATTCGATCTCCCGCCCCGACGGCACGGAATGAATCAGCGATCACGGTCGGCTTCAACACCGAGTTTTTCAACACAATCCGCCATAAGCCGCCGCCCGCACGCTCAGGTTCGACACACCGGCCTCGGCCTCACGGCGCGGCCGCTCGATAGTCGCGTGCATTTGCACTGCGAAAAATTGACTCGGCAACACGACATCATGCCATGCCGGCTCGGCGGGCCGTTCACGCTGTATCGGCGGAGCAACCCGACACTGCCCCAACCCGCGGCTTGGCATTCGTTTTGCTGAGGTGAGGGCAGATCCTTCTCCGCAACCTATCGTGTCGGAGTTCCGTCAGGGTTTGCGCGAAACCCGACACGAACAACCAAGCCGATCAGCAGATTACGCCATGACCGATCTAGCGGAACTGAAAGCGAGAAAAGTGCCGCTCAATCTAGCGATTGTGCATGTCGATCCTGATGCCTTCATCGCGAATTACATGGGTTGGCTGGAAATCACCGCCTTCGTGTCGGCGCAGCAAGCCGGCGAAACCGTAGTCCTCGCCGACGGGGCAACCCCAAAGCTGTCGCCGCAGCAGTTGCGAAGAGCCGGCGTCCATGATGTCGGCAACGACGCGATGTTTGCCTTCTGCATGACGGCGGCGATGAAGGCGGACAAGGCGGCCGTTGACAAGGTGGAAGCCGCTTTGGCGGACAGCATGGGGAAGGAATTCCCCGGATCCTCCGGCTTGTGGCATTTTCGCGCCCAGATCGACGCGCCGGTCACGCTGGAAGACTTCGTGGGTCAGGCGGCTAAGAAAATGTTGCTGGGAGACATTCCTCCGCCTCCCCTGCGCGCAAAGGAAAATTGGAACGCGGGTCTGCGCTTCTTCGAGAAGGCGCGCAGATCGAATTTCGTCCACGAGATCATGTACCCTTTGGCAAACTGGACCCGGACCCGCTGGACCGAAACTCTGGACAAGGGTGTCGCCTTCCTCCAGCACATCGAAGACAATGTTCCGGTCTTGCGCGAGGTTCTGGGCGACCCCCGCAACGACCAACCCTTCATCGCCAACGCGCTGCTGAATCTCGCCCCTGCGGTCGAAATGGAGTTGACCGAAGAGTACCAGGGATTCTTGCGGTCGCTGGCGCGGCGGAATTAGCGTCGCGCCCGATCGGCTTGCGCGCGCTGGCATCGTATCTACGCGAACCGAATGCCACCGAATACGCAGTGACGTTGCGCCCGATCATGACGAGGCGACCATGACCCAATCATTGAAGGCTGTCGTCTTGTCTGATCGCACAATCATCGCCATCAGCGGGCCGGACCGCGTCAGGTTTTTGCAAGGTCTAATGACCAATGATATTCGCCGGCTTGCCCCGGACAAGACGCTTTACGTGGGATTTCTGACGGGTCAGGGCAAGCTGCTCTGTGACGCCTTCTTGATGCAGGACGGAGACCGAATCCTTATCGACATCGCCGCCACTTTTGTGAAGGACTTCATCAAACGCCTGAACGCTTTCAAGTTGCGCACGGCGGTGGAGATCGGCGAGACGGCGCCCGCGCTTGCGGTGGCGGCGCTGTGGGGCACGGGAGCGACTGAACGGCTGGGGCTCGATTCTGCCGAGGGCGTGACGGGCAGCAGCGGGGTTGCCGATGCCCAATACGTCTTCGTCGACCCACGGATCGCGGCCTTGGGGGCACGACTGATTTATTCGGCGGACTTTCCCATCGAGGCAGAGCTGGCCCGGATCGGCTTTGTCATCGTCACGCCGGCCGATTATGTCGTACACAGGCTGGCGCTCGGTATTGCCGATACAGCCGAGATCGCAGGTGAGGTCTGCTATCCACTCGAAGCCAATTTCGAGATGCTTCATGGGGTCGATTTCAAGAAGGGGTGTTATATCGGCCAGGAACTGACCGCGCGCATGAAGCTCAAGGTGGGATTGCGCAAGCGGATCTTGCCGGTCAGCGGCTCGGCACCTTTGCCGGGAGCGGGAACGACCGTGATGGCCGATGGAATCGCGCTTGGGCCGCTGCTCGCAGCCTCCGGCCGACGAGGCCTTGCCTTGATCCGTCTCGATCGTCTGGCCTGCGCAAAAGAAGATGGCATCCGCGCCCGGGACGTGCAGCTCACAATCCATTGGCCGAGCTGGATGCCACGTTGAGCATGCGACCTCGTCGCTCCGGATCGCAGAAGATCAAATAACGGGTCATCCGCGGCTTATGTCACCTTGCCTCATTGGACTTTCCCATGCTGATCGTTTGCCGCACCTCGAAACCCTCGAATTGAGGAGGACCGAGATACAGCGGCTTGCTGCCGCCCGCGCGGCCATGCGCCGCATGGAACGCCTCCGACTTGCTCCAGGCCTCGAAAGTGGCGTGGCTCTCCCAGACGGTGTGAGACGCGTAAAGCGTATGATCCTCGGCTTCGGGACCTTTGAGCAGGTGAAACTCCACGAAGCCGGGCACCTTTTCGAGATGACTGTCACGCGAAAGCCAGACCTGTTCGAAATCAGCCTCCGCCCCCTTGGCGACCCGGAAACGGTTCATGGCGATGAACATGGAAGATTCTTTCTTCTTGAGGAAGCGCGGACATAGCTCCGCGTCGTTGGCAAAATTGCGGTCCCGTGAATCCGTGGGCGAACGTTGCGGCCACGACGGTGAGTCGTTGGCCTGGTTGACCTGTGGGCAGTGACAAGCCCGGTCGGCTCAGCGGTTGCCGGATGCCGGGCCGATCCGCACCTGCACATCGCGGGGCCGCGCCAGATAGGGCGACGACGTCACCACGATGCCGGCGCCGGCTTCCGCATAGGCTCCGACATTTCCGGCATGAATACCACCGGCGGCAATGATGGTCGGGGGCGCCGAACGAATCGAGGCCATCAAGGCCATTCTCGCCACCAGTGCAGCGATTTCGGCCGGCGTGAACTTCTCGGCCTGGATCACATCGAAGCCAGCGGACGCCGCAATGATCGCCGCCTCGATGGTGTTGACTTCAATCACCAGCTTCTTTTCCGGCGCGGCGCGCCGCAGCCGCTCGGCCGATTCCAGCAGCAATTCGTCGCCAAGGAAACTGCGGTGTTCCGGAAACAGCAGCACCGTTTCCGACAATCCGAGCCGATGCATCACCGCGCCGCCGGCTCTCACTGCCGCGACCGCGAAGCGTTTGGTGCCGGGAATATTCTTGCGCGTGCAGGCGATCGTGATCGCAGGCGCGACGGCCGTCGCCGCATCGACGATCGCGCGGGCGTCGGTCGCAACTCCGGACCAGACTTCGATCAGGGTTTGCGCCACCTTCCAGCCGCGCAGCAACGCCGAGGCCGGGCCGTGCGCCGTCAGGATCGGCGACCCCGGCTCCAGCACAGTACCGGATGACGCATGCAGATCCACTCTGCCGCCGGCAAGTTCGATGATGGCAGCCGCGTCCTCGGCCAGAGCAAGCACCATCCTGTCGCGTGCGGTGAACGCCATGGTACCGGGTAAGGCGCCGATGCCCAGTCCGTCCGTCGTCAGGTCGCCATAGGGTACGTCGTCGGCGAGAAGCTGTTCGAGTTCGGCGCGGGATGCGACAGGCCGCGGGAAGCCGACCGGCTCCCGATATTGATCCGGCGCGACCGTCCTGGCGAGCATGGAGCTGTGACGCATGGCAAAACCTTTCAACGGCAGTCCGCGTGTCATGTCGGATCGAAGACATCGATGTCGGATTTGCGACAACGACATCTACGCTTGATCGAGTTGTCATCGAAAACAACCCCGCTATCCCAGCAGACAAGCAATCCGCGGACCACTCTGCCGCGGCATGCGGCTTGCTGGGATAGCGGCATAGGGCGGATCCCAGGGGCCAACAGAGCCGTATCAGGAGTTCACGATGAGATTCGCCAAATCCGTTCGACTGGCTGCCGCTATCGCAGCCTGGGTTCTCACTTCCACCAACCTGCCGGCCGCCGAGACCAACGTGGCCGTAGCCGCCAATTTCACCGAGGCCGCCAAGGAGATCGCCGTCGGGTTCAAGGCGAAGACCGGTCATGAAGCCGTGCTGAGCTTCGGCGCGAGCGGGCAGTTCTATACCCAGATCACGCAAGGCGCTCCGTTCCAGGTACTGCTGTCCGCCGACGACGCCCGTCCGAAGAAACTGGTCGATGACGGACTTGCCATCGCCGACAGCCGCTTCACCTATGCGATCGGCAAACTCGTGTTGTGGAGCAAGACCCCGGGCCTCGTGAAGGGCCAGGAAACCCTCACGGCATCGACATTCGCAAAACTGTCGATCTGCAACCCTGCCGCGGCGCCGTACGGCGCGGCCGCGGTGGAGGCGATGAAGGCCCTGAAGATCTACGAGACACTGCAGCCGAAACTGGTCGAGGGCGCCACCATCACCCAGGCCTACCAGTTCGTCGAGACCGGCAACGCCGAGCTCGGATTCGTCGCGTTGTCGCAACTGACAGGACCCGAAACCGGCTCTCGCTGGCTGGTACCCCAGGAACTGTATTCGCCGATTCGCCAGGATGCGGTGTTGCTGAAAAGCGGGGCCGCAAACGAGGCTGCGACCGGATTCATCGCCTTCCTCAAGGGGCCGGAAGCGCGTGTCATCATCGAAAAATACGGCTACGTCCTCGCCGGACAAAGCTGATCGACATGGGCGGCCTGCCTGCTGACCTCTGGCAAGCGGTCTGGCTCACCATCGAGCTTGCGACCATCACGACCGTCATTCTGCTCTTGATCGGCACGCCGATCGCCTGGTGGCTGGCGCGGTCGAAGGCCTGGTGGACCGAAGCCATCGCGGCGGTGATCGCGCTGCCGCTGGTGTTGCCGCCGACGGTTCTCGGTTTCTATCTGCTGGTAACGCTCGGCCCCAACGGGCCGGGCGGATTGCTCGCCGGCCTTTGGGGAGGACGTACGCTCGCCTTCACCTTCGAAGGCCTGGTTGTCGGATCGGTGCTCTACTCGATGCCTTTTGTGGTGCAGCCGATCCGCAATGCGTTCGCCGCAATCGGCGACCGGCCGCTTGAGGTCGCCGCCACCTTGCGCGCCTCCCCGCGGCGCGCGTTCTGGACGGTCGCGGTGCCGTTGGCGCGGCCCGGCTTTCTGGCCGGCGCCGTGCTGGGTTTCGCCCACACCGTCGGGGAATTCGGCCTGGTGCTGATGATCGGCGGCAATATCCCCGGCCGCACCAAGGTGCTGTCAGTGGCGATCTTCGATTATGTCGAGGCGTCGCGTTGGCGCGAGGCCAGCATTCTGGCGGGCGGCATGGTAATCTTCGCTTTCGCCGTAATCCTGACCATGACGCTGATCGAGAAGCGCAGCGCGGGGGTTCGGCCATGACCGCGAAAACGCCTGCGAATGGATTGGGCCGAATTCAGGCCGCGTTTCACGGCAACCTTGGGGGATTTTTGCTGGACGCAAGCTTCTCCGTGCCGGCAACGGGCGTGACCGCCATCTTTGGTCCTTCCGGCTGCGGCAAGACCACCGTGACGCGCTGTCTGGCCGGCCTGCAGTACCTGCCCGGCAGCTTCTTTTCGATCGACGGTGAAATCTGGCAGGACCGATTGACCTTTCGCGAGGCGCATCAGCGGCCGGTCGGTTACGTGTTCCAGGAGGCGAGCCTGTTCTCGCATCTCTCGGTCAGGCGCAACCTGCTATACGGCGCGCCGCGTCACCCAAAAGCCGATGACATCGGTTTCGATGAGGTGATCGAGCTGCTTGGCCTTGCGAAACTGTTGGGCCGGTCGCCGCAAAATCTCTCCGGCGGCGAGCGCCAGCGCGTCGCGATCGGCCGCGCCCTGCTGTCGCAGCCTAAACTGCTGCTGATGGACGAGCCGCTGTCGGCGCTGGACCGCCTGACCAAGAGCGAAATCATGCCGTTTCTCGAGCGGCTGCACGCCCGCCTCTCGCTCCCCGTGATCTATATCAGCCACGATATGACGGAAATCGAACGGCTGGCCGACCACCTGGTCCTGATGCAGCACGGCAAGGTGATCGGCGCAGGGCCACTCTCTGTGATGCAAAGCGACCCGGCGTTGCCGCTCGCCGCCACACGCGAGGCCGCGATCAGCCTGGACGCCACGGTCGAGGCCTATGATGCCGGCTATGGGCTGCTGACGCTGCAAGTCGATGGCGCCCGGCTGTTGGTACCCGCACCCTCCGTTG
>Ga0302320_10027232_pt1 | contig 11022 bp, 8 predicted proteins | sample Bog_T0_3_FD_202130 | JGI IMG/M metagenome (GOLD analysis project Ga0302320, IMG submission 202130) | Peat permafrost microbial communities from Stordalen Mire near Abisko, Sweden - Bog_T0_3 | ecosystem: Environmental > Terrestrial > Soil > Wetlands > Peat | place: Sweden: Abisko, Stordalen Mire... | reverse complement strand
ACCGCCCTACCCTGGAGAGTTCTCAAACCGCGGCGGGCACGGTTCTCGGGACTCCCTCCTATATGTCGCCGGAACAGGCGCGAGAGGCGCCGCTCGCTCCGCGCAGCGATTTGTTCGCGCTGGGCGCGGTGCTCTACGAATGCCTGGCCGGGCGGCCGGCCTTTGCGGGGGCGAATGCGGTGGAGATTCTGGCGGCGGTACTGCACGTGGAGCCGCCGCCGCCCTCGCGGTTTAATCCCCGCCTGCCGCCGGTGCTCGACACGATCACCCTGAAGCCCTGGCCAAGGACGAGGGATTGCGGTATCAAACCGCGCAGGAGCTGCTGGCCGACCTACAGGCGGCCCGTGCCGCCATGAAGCCCCTGGACACGCAGGAGACCGAACTGCTGCCCGCCGCGCCCCCCTCGCACCCGAGCGTAGCGGAACTGCCTGGAAGAGTGTGCAAACCCTGGCCGGTCCCTTGGGGCGGTTGGCGCCAGAGACGCTCTTACAGTGGGGTTTCTTGCGGCCATGGTTTCGCTCTCCTCTACTCTTAGCATAACCGCCGGCTCTGTACCTGGGCTAACAGTCGAGAGAAATAGGCAATAAATCGGAAGGATCGGGATAGCGCTTCCGGGGTCCCCGATTCTAACCTGGAAAAGAGGGAAAGAAATGCAGAAACGCAAACTTGGAAACAGCGGCCTGGAAGTCTCCGCGCTCGGGCTCGGCTGCATGGGAATGAGCTTTTCTTATGGCCCGCCCAAAGACAAGCAGGAGATGACGGCTCTGCTTCGCGCGGCCGTGGAACGTGGCATCACATTCTTCGACACCGCCGAGGTCTACGGCCCGTTCTTGAACGAAGAACTCGTCGGCGAAGCTCTCGCACCCTTCCGCGACCGCCTGGTGATCGCCACCAAATTCGGCTTCGACATCAATCCCAATTTCGATCCCCGCGGGATGAAGGGCTCGCCGGGCCTGAACAGCCGGCCGGAGCACATCAAGCAAGCCGTAGAGGGTTCGCTAAAAAGGCTCAAGGTGGAGGTCATCGACCTGCTCTATCAGCATCGGGTCGACCCCAACGTGCCGATCGAAGACGTAGCCGGAGCGGTGAAGGACCTGATTCAGGAAGGCAAGGTCAAGCACTTCGGCCTTTCCGAAGCGGGAGTGCAAACCATCCGCCGCGCACACGCAGTCCAGCCGGTCACCGCGCTGCAAAGCGAATATTCGCTGTGGACGCGAACTCCGGAGAAGGAAGTCATCCCAACCCTGGAGGAACTGGGCATCGGCCTGGTCCCCTACAGCCCCCTGGGCAAGGGCTTCCTCACGGGCAAGATCGACGAAAATGCGAAGTTCGACAGCACCGACTTCCGTAGCACTCTGCCTCGCTTCACGCCGGAGGCTCTCAAGGCGAATCAAGCGCTGATCGATCTGCTCGCCGGCATCGGGGCGCGGAAGAAGGCCACACCGGCTCAGATCGCACTGGCCTGGCTGTTGGCCCAGAAGCCCTGGATGGTGCCGATCCCCGGCACCACGAAGCTGCATCGCCTGGACGAAAACATCGGAGCAGGCTCGGTCGAGCTCACGCCCGACGATCTCCGTGACATCGACAGCGCCGCCTCGCGGATCACCGTGCAAGGGGCCCGCTATCCCGAAAAGCTGGAGCAGATGACCGGCCGCTGAGCGGCCGCGCCGAGGACTAAGAAATGGACATCCAGAGAATTGGCTCGCAACCTTCCGTGAAGGGGCCGTTAGACTGGTTCACCGGCACAGTACGGATCGATCCGCTTTTTCAGGCGCCCGGTCCGGCGCTGGTACAAGGCGCCAGCGTGACTTTCGAGCCGGGTGCGCGGACCGCATGGCATACACATCCTCTCGGTCAGACCCTGATCGTCACGGCCGGCTGCGGCTGGGCCCAGCGCGAAGGCGGACCGATCGAGGAGATCCGCCCGGGCGACGTGGTTTGGTTCGCGCCTGGTGAGAAGCACTGGCACGGCGCTACGCCCACCACTGCCATGATGCACATCGCCATTCAGGAAAAACTCGACGGTAAAGTCGTCGACTGGATGGAACAGGTGAGCGATGAACAATACAAAGCCTGATTCCAGGGCCGATCAAAAACCAACAGGAGCATTCATTCATGTATAAAGCGAAGGCTTATTCCGCAGGTAGCGCGACGTCGCCGCTTGCTTCCACGACGGTTGCGCGTCGCGATCCAGACGAACACGACGTGCAGATCGAGATCCTATTCTGCGGGATCTGTCACTCGGACCTGCACCAGGTCCGCAACGAATGGAGCGGCGTCATGCCGACCGTATACCCCTGCGTTCCGGGACATGAGATTGTCGGCCGCGTCAGCAAGGTTGGATCGGCGGTCACCGGTTTCAAGGCCGGCGACCTCGCCGCCGTAGGCTGCATGGTCGATTCCGATCGCACTTGCCCGGAGTGCCTTGCAGGCCTCGAGCAGTTCTGCCCGAACCCGACTTTCACCTACAACTTCCCCGACAAGCAGCTCGGTGGCGTCACCTACGGCGGCTATTCCGATAGCATCGTCGTCGCGGAGCACTTTGTCCTGCGTGTTCCTACCGACCTCGATCTTGCCGGAACCGCGCCTCTCCTCTGCGCGGGAATCACAACATACTCACCCATGCGCCATTGGGGCGTCGCCAAAGGCAAGAAGGTTGGCGTGGTGGGTCTCGGCGGACTGGGCCATATGGGCGTGAAGTTCGCTCATGCGCTGGGAGCGCACGTGGTCGTCTTCACCACCTCACCCCACAAGAAGGAAGACGCGCTCCGGCTCGGGGCCGATGAAGTTGTCGTCTCCCGCAATGCCGATGAGATGCGGAAGCACGCCGGCAGCTTCCACTTCATCCTCGATGCCGTCGCGGCCGCTCACGACATCAACGCCTACATTCAACTGTTGCGGCGCGATGGCAACATCACTCTGGTGGGCGCGCCCGAGAAGCCTCTTGCCGTTCCTGCCTTCGGCCTCATTATGGGACGCCGCAGCCTTTCCGGGTCGCCGATCGGCGGCATCCCCGAAACCCAGGAGATGCTCGACTTTTGCGGGGCGCATCAGATAACCGCCGATGTCGAAGTCATCCCCATCCAGAAGGTCAACGAGGCCTACGAGAGGCTGCTCAAGTCCGATGTGAAGTACCGCTTCTCCATCGATATGGCTTCTCTCAAATCCGAGTAGTTCATCTCCCCACGGTCGGGACTCCGATCAGAGCCGCGCCCGTCAGTAAGCTGTGCAAAGGGATCTCTGCCGCTTGCCGGGTGCGTAACCGCTTTGGGGAAACCGCTGCCGGCAAACGCTCCCTTACGGTCGCGGCTCTGTAAGTGGTTGCAAACACACGGCAAACCCAATCGGAGCCGCGCCCGTCAGTCAGCGGTGCATAGGGACCTCTGCCGCTTGCCGGCCGGGCTGACGGGCGGCCAGCTCCGTGGTCATAATAGATTGATCCCTATGCAACTCTCGTGGGCGCTTTTCCTTTGCGCGCCGGTCGTGCTGGCGCAACCGGCCATCGACTTTTCTTTTGCCGGCTATGCTGGCGGTGGTGTACCCCTTCCCCGAGTGCCCGCTGCTATTTCCGTGCGGCCCTCGGGTGGCGACGATACCGCCCTGCTGCAGGCGGCGCTCGACTATGGGGCCACGCTGCCGGTCCGCGGCGACGGCTTTCGCGGCGCCCTCGTGTTGCAGTCCGGCCGCTATCGCGTGGCCGGGCACCTGGAAATGCGGAGCGGTGGCGTGGTGCTGCGCGGCAACCGAAACACCACTATCGTCGCCACCGGGACCTCGCGACGCACTCTCATCGAGGTGGGCAGCCTCACCGATCCGCGGGCCGGGCCGCCCATCGACATCACCGATGAGATTGTTCCCGCGGGCGGCCGCACGCTCACCTTGGAAAACATCGCCGGACTCCGCCCCGGCGAACGCATCGTCATCACCCGCCCAAGCACCGCCCCCTGGATTTCCGCTCTGCACATGACCGGCCTGCCGGGCACTTACGCCAATCAGCGTCTCGACTGGGCTCCCGGTTCGCGCAACCTGATTTGGGACCGCTCCATCGTCGCCATCGACGCAGCCCGCAAGCAACTCACCGTAGACGCTCCCATCACTACCGCCATCGAGCGCCGCTATGGTGGCGGCACAGTGGCGCCCATCGCTTCGAACCCGCCGGCGGCGCATATTGGAATCGAAGGCCTCACGTTGGAAAGCGAGTTCGACGCGGCCCGCCCGCGCGACGAAGACCATTCCTGGGTCGCCGTGTCGCTCGATCGCGTCGAGGATGCCTTCGTGCGCGATGTGGCGGCGCGCCATTTCGCCGGCTCAGCCATCCGCGTGGGCCCGCGCGCCCGCCGCGTCACCATGGAAGCATGCCGCAGTGAGTCGCCCGTTTCGGAGCCCGCCGGCTATCGCCGCCAGAGCTTCCTGGTGGAGGGCCAGCAAATACTCGTACGCCAGTGCGCCGCCGAGCAGGGCATGAACGATTTTGCCAGTGGATTACTGGCGGGTGGTCCCAACGTTTTTCTCGACTCCACAGCTACGGCCGCGCTAGGCCCGAGTGGTTCGTTCGAAAGCTGGGCTTCGGGTGTCCTCTACGAACGGGTACACATCCAGGGCGCGGGCCTACGCCTCGCCAACGACAGCTCGCGCGCCGAAGGCGCAGGCTGGACGGCGGCCAACTCCGTGGTGTGGAATAGCGATGCGACCGAGATCGTAGTGCGCGGACCTGAAGGCGCGGAAAATCTGGCAGGCAGGTCCACCGAGCCGCTCTATGAGGCGCAATTGGCGAAGCGCACTGGCGCGAAGCTTGCGCCGCCGTCCGCCTTGCTGACAGATTCGGCGCGCGAATACCACCCGCCGAAGATCGCCGCGCCCGCGCCGCCGCCGTCTCATGCCGTCGAAATCGTGAACGGACGATTCGTGGTGGAGGGCAAAACGCTCTGGGGCGGGGTGGTGAATGAAGGTTGGTGGCGCGGCCAGGCCGTCCCCGCCGAGGCCCTGGATGTCGGCGGCGTATCGATCACCCGCTTCGTCCCCGGCAGAACTGGCCCTGGACTCACCGAAGACCTCGACGCCCTCGCCGCCCGCATGGCCGCCCAGGCCACACCGTTCTACCAATCGATTCCCGGCCTGTGGTATGACCGCCGCCGCGACGAACACTCCACCAATTCGCGTCCCGACGCCAACGTCTGGGCGCCCTTCTATGAGATGCCTTGGGCGCGCAGCGGGAAGGGAACCGCCGCCGACGGCCTCAGCCAGTTCGACCTGGCACGGTTCAACCCCTGGTATTTCGAGCGCACGCGCGAGTTCGCGGAGTTGTGCGACCGCTTCGGCCTGGTCTTCTATCACAACCTCTACAACACGCACAACCTGCTCGAAATCCCTCCGCATTGGGTGGATTACCCGTGGCGCCCCGCCAACAATATCAATGACACAGGGCTGCCCGAACCGCCTCCGATTGAGCCGGGCAATCACATTCACGTGGCCAACCAGGTCTACGATGTCGCCAACCCCGCCCGCCGCGCGCTCCATCGCGCCTTCATTCTGCATGAGCTGGAGGAACTCGGCGCAGCCCGCAATCTCATCTTCAGCCTGGGCGCGCAATTCGCCGGCCCGCTCTCCTTCCAGGAGTTTTTCCAGGATACGGTGGCCGAATGGGAGCGCCGCGCCGGCCGAACGGTGCGCATCCAACTCGCTACCAGCAAGGACATCACCGACGCCATTCTCGCCGCCCCGGCTCGCGCTCGGCAGGTGGCGGTGATCGATATGCGCTACTGGCAGTACCGCCCCGACGGCTCTTTATGGGCGCCGCCCGGCGGAAAGAATCTGGCCTTCCGCGAAGCGATTGTCGCCGATTTCGGAAGATCGGGCGATACTCCGCCCGATACCACCCCCCAGCAGGTCTACCGCCAGGTCCGCGAGTATCGCGACCGCTACCCCGGCAAAGCCATCGTCGCCTGGAACGGCGGCGCCGGCCCGATCCCCATCCTCATGGCCGGCGGAGCGGAAGCCCTGATGCTCAACCCGTCCGCCGGCCAGGGACAGGGCCGCACCGTGGACCGCACGGCGCTGGACACTTTCGTGCGCGAACATCTGGCGCCCGTCCTCATGAAAATGGCGCCCCGCGATGACGTAGCGGCCGACGCGCAGCATACCTGGTGCCTGGCCGATGAGGCCGAGGAGTCTGTTTTGCTCTACTCGCTCGCCGGCGATTCCATCCAATTGCTGCGACCGCTCCGCGGGACTCGTTACCAGGGTCTATGGTTCGACCCTCGCAGCGGCGCCACCCATCCCGCCGGCCCGCTGAACGCCGAGATTCGCAAGCCGTCCGGTGAGCCGTGGCTCTTGCTGCTGACTAGTGGACTCTGACGTGAGATTCAGTTCCTTTCATTGAACTCCACTCCCTTACGGTCGTGGCTCTGTTCCGAGCCGCGCGCGTCAGCAAACGGAGTTCTGACAGCACCGAATCTCAAGGTCACGGAACTACTGAACTCAGACTCCGTCACAGAGCGGCAAGCTAAAGCATGCGCCACCAAACCGCCAGCGTCTTTCAGTTGCGGGATGCTTACCTCAGTGACTGCGCGAAGCGCAGAGCCCATTGGCGCTGGGTAATCGCGTCCGCTATCTGGTCCTGGCGGAATTCCACCTGCAGGTGCGGTATTCCGCGGCGCTGGGCATGAAAGGGAATGCTGTAGTCCACCGCGGGGTCCAGATCGTAGGGTTGGTTGTCCCCGACCATTACATCGCCGGGGCGCCGCAGGGCAGCCAGCACCAGGTCGGTAAGGCTGCGATCCCGATGGCTGGAGAGAGCGATTTGCCAGGGCCTCGCCTGGCCGGCCAGGGAGGCAGTCATGGAATGAATGGAAATCGCGATTGATGCCACGCCTCTCGCTTCGCGTTCCAGCAAGACCGATTCCACCGCGTCGTGATACGGATGAAACCAGCGTTCGATGCGGGCTGCTCTGGCTGCCTCGCCGAGATGCCTGTTGCCCGGGATCGCCGTCCCATCGCTGACTTCCGGTATGAGGTCCGCGGCGTGGAGATGGCGGTTGCAGTCGATCACCAGGCGTGAGCCACTGCAGAGTATCGCCGGAGCGTCGAAGATTTCCGAGAGAACCTCCGTGACGCCCGCCGCGCCGATGTCCCAGGCGATGTGCCGCGCGAGTTCTGTCGTAGGTAAGCCAAGGTCCTGTAGTTCCGCCGGGATATGATTGCTGGCGTGATCGCAGAAAAGGACGTAGCGGCCGGACCCCTGTGGGCGAAGGATTCGGGGCGCCGTCATGCCAGCGCCGCCGCGGTAACGGCCACGCTGACCTCCATCCCCAGAAAGTCTCCCAGCGAGCCCACGTAGGTTCCCCATAAAGGCAGCACCTGATCGGGGACCCACGCGACGGCGACGCGAATGAGATTGCGGTTGCCGATGATACTGTTGGTGGGGTCGAAGTCGATCCAGCCGGCGCCCGGCAGATAGGCCTGCATCCATGCATGCGTGGCTCCGCCGCCGGCAAAGTCCGAACCGTTCGGCACGAAGATATAACCGCTCACAAACCGCGCGGCGATACCCAGCGACCTGGCAGCTTCCATCATCAGGACCGCGAAATCCCGGCAACTGCCGCGCCGGTTCCGCAGCGTCTCCTCGGGAGTCTGCACGCCCTTCTCCGCGCGGCGGACGTAGGAGAACTCTTTGCGAATGCCGCAGGTCATGCCACGGAGTATTTTCATGGTGACAGAAGTATCCGAGGGATCGAGAAACTGTAATGCCCATTCGGCCACGCTCTCCCCGGAGTAGTGCCGGGCCAGCGCGCACACCAGATTGGGGAAGTCCTCGTCGGAATAATGGAATGGATACGTCCGCGCCTTCTCTTCCAGCGGATACTCCGGCAGGGAGTTCTCGAAATGCTCCAGCGTCACCGTGCTTTCGAAGCGGAGTTCGGACGTGGTCCCCTCGAAGGTGGCAACGGCGACCGAGTTATCGAACGGATCGTGCAGCCAGCGCAAGTGGGCGGGTTGCGGGGTGATCGCCAGGCTGGTCCCGATCAATCGCAGATCGTGACTGGCGCGCGGACGGAACATCATGCGGTGTTCGCCGAGGCCGACGGGCTCCCGGTACCGGTAGACGGTGGAGTGGTGCACGGTGAGAATAGACATCAGTCTGCCGTTCCGGGAATCTCATCGGTCCACACCTTGAAGCTCTCCAGCGTATTGGGTCCGAAGGTCGTGGCGATGGCGACATCGGACGCATCGCGGCCTCGCGCCATGAGGACGCGACCGATGCGCGGCACATTGTTGCGCGCATCGAACGTGTGCCAGCGGCCGTCGATCCAGGCATCGAACCAGGCCGCGAAATCGCCCGCGGGGAAAGGCGGTGGTGTGCCGATATCGCTCAGGTATCCGGTGCAGTAACGTGCCGGAATATTCATCGCGCGGCAGAAAGCGATGGCGAGATGCGCGTAGTCCCGGCAAACGCCCGTCCCCTCGCGGAAGGCCTCCGCGGCGCTCCGCGTGGCGCGGGCATTCTGGTAGTCGAAGGCAATATGTTTGTGAACGTAGTCGCAGATCGCCCGCACGCGCGCGTGCCCTGGAGCCGTATATTGGAAGAGCTGCCAGGCTGTCTCAGAGAGCAAATCCGTCTCGCAATAACGGCTGCCCAGCAGGAACACCAGGGTCTCTTCCGGCAAATCCTGCACGGAATCCTGCGCGGCGGCGCACGAATTCTCCTCCGGCAGTCCGCTGTCTCTGATGCTGCCGTTGGCTGCCAGACGCAGGCGGCCCGCAGGCGCCAGGAGGCGGTGACAGCGGTTTCCGAAGCCGTCGCGATAACCGGAGATAGGCAGCGGGGGTTCGGCGGTCAGGAGATCGGGGACTACGATGTCGCCGGCACGCGAATCATGGATGTTCACCACGAGAATGATAGGCGTGGGCTGAGGAAAGCTGTAAATCAGTTCATAACCCGTCCGGAGTTGCATAGAACACATACATGGAGCATACCAAGGGCCATTCCACAGCCGCCTTGGCCACGCCCGCAAACCCAGCCACGGAAAATGGGCTGGCGCTCCGGCTACAATGATCCTCGGAGATGACCATGTCGAAATCGCGGAGGCAGTTCTTGAGCGCCGCTCCGGCTGGACTTATGGCCGCGGCCGCCGCGTGCCAGCGGACGGAACAGAAAGCCGCCGAACCGCCGGCCGGTGCGCCGCCCGCCTTCGGTACCGCGCCCGAGGCCGGACCGCCGGTTTCCACTGCCACCTTCGCGGAAGCGGAGAAACTGGTGCAGGTAGAGATGACGCCCGCGGAGCGCGAAATGGCCGCCGGGAGTTGGCGCAGGACCCTGGCATCGCTTTACGAACGGCGCACGGGACCCAAGAAACTGGTGATCGAACCTTCGGTGGCGCCAGCCACTCGTTGGGACCCGGCCTTGCCCGGCCTGAAGACCGGCCCCGATCGAGACCGTTTTGTGCGCACCAAGGCGGATCCCGGCCCGCTGCCCACCAGTGACGCCGACATCGCCTTCGCTCCGCTCAGCCGGCTTTCGCGCTGGATCGAGAGCCGCAAGCTGACCTCCGAACGGCTCACCAGCCTCTACCTCGACCGGTTGCAGCGTTTCGATCCGAAGCTGCGCTGCGTCATTACTTTGACGCGCGACCTGGCAATGGCTCAAGCCAGAACAGCCGATGCGGAGATCGCCGCCGGAAAATATCGCGGCGCGTTGCACGGCGTCCCTTGGGGGGTGAAAGACCTGCTGGATACCGCCGGCATTCCCACTACCTGGGGAGCCGAACCCTACCGCAACCGCGTGCCCGCGCAGGATGGCGCGGTGGTGAAGCGTCTGCACGAAGCCGGCGCCGTGCTGGTCGCCAAGTTGAGCCTGGGCGCGATGGCGCTCAACGATATCTGGTTCGGCGGACAGACCATGAATCCATGGCTGCTGGAGGAAGGCGCGTCCGGATCGAGCGCCGGGCCGGGCGCCGCCACGGCCGCGGGCCTGGTGGGCTTTTCGGTGGGCAGCGAGACCGGAGGCAGCATCGTCAGCCCCAGCATGCGCTGCGGCATTACCGGGCTGCGGCCCACCTACGGCCGCGTGCCCCGTACGGGCGCCATGACGCTCTGCTGGTCGCTCGACAAGCTGGGACCCATGACGCGTGGCGTGGAGGACACCATGCTGGTGCTGCAGGCCATCTCAGGTCCGGATCCCGGCGACCTCGCCAGCGTACCCAGCCGGCTGGACTTCGATTCCGACGCTCCCGTGCACGGTTTGCGCGTGGGCTATTTTCCCGCGTGGATGAAGGAAAGCCCCGCTACCGACGTGGACCGCGCCGCGCTGGAGGCGGTGAAGAAAGTGGGCATGGTCCCCACCGAAGTGACGCTTCCCGACTGGCCCTATGACTCGCTGCAGTTGATCCTGTTTGCCGAGGCCGCGGCGGCGTTCGAGGAACTTACGCTCAACGGCGGACTGCGTCAACTCAAGGCGCAGGTGCCCGACGCGTGGCCCAACCTCTTTCGCCAGGCCCGTTTTCTGTCGGCGGTGGATTTCGTCCAGGCGGACCGCATGCGGCGCAAGGTGGCGCAGGAGATGGCCCGCATCTTCTCGCAGGTGGACCTGCTGCTGGTTCCCTCGCTGCGCGACGAAATGCTCACTATCAGCAACTTCACCGGACACCCGTCGCTGACCCTGCGTGCCGGCTTCGTGGAGGTGTCGGAAGCGCGCAGCGATTGGGCGCCGGACCCGGCACATCCGTTGCCGAAGTTCTCGCCGCCGCGCCGCGTGCCGCATGGCATCACCCTGCTGGGGCGTCTTTTCGAGGAGGGCACGGTAGTGCGCGCCGGCCTGGAGTTGGAGCGCGCGTTCGAAGTCGCAGGCGAGCGCCCACCGGGTTTCTAGCTAGTTTCTGTCGCGAAACTCCGTTTCGGCGGCAAGACCGCTCCCTCACGGTCGCGGCTCCGATCCGAAGTCTTGTAGTGTCAACGAAACCATCAGAGCCCCGACCGTAAGGGAGGGTTCCTTCGCCGGCGCACGGGAGTTTTGCGACAGAAACTAGC
>Ga0302320_10027231_pt1 | contig 11023 bp, 5 predicted proteins | sample Bog_T0_3_FD_202130 | JGI IMG/M metagenome (GOLD analysis project Ga0302320, IMG submission 202130) | Peat permafrost microbial communities from Stordalen Mire near Abisko, Sweden - Bog_T0_3 | ecosystem: Environmental > Terrestrial > Soil > Wetlands > Peat | place: Sweden: Abisko, Stordalen Mire... | reverse complement strand
ATTATCGCGGGCTGAAAGCACTAAGACTGCAATTGTCGGCGTCTCGCTCTTTCCCCGCGAAGGAGGATGAACGCGGGCCGGCCAGAAATGTGTCGGAGGCTGCTGCCAAAACGCTCATTCTTGGATTGGACCTGTAGACGATGAAAATCAAACATGAGTGCCCATCAAGGAAACACCCAAATCGAGAAATGATCGAAGAGCTTTGCTGTTTATCTGTGCTCGGCGATCTTTCACGCGAGGACCAAATCCTTTTGGAAGGGCACTTAGGTGAATGTGAGGAGTGTCGGAATCTATTCAGAGAATTCGAGAGGATTGTGCTTTTCGATTTGCCCGCCGTCGCAGTGCTTCGAACGGAGAACCTCACTCCCGAGAGCATGGAATTCACAGATGAAAATCAAATTCGGGCAAGAGTGCTTGAAAAGGCTAAAGCCGGCCGCGAACGAAGCGACGATCAAGACAGAATTGCACATGATATAGTTTGCTCCCGTGGAATTTCGGGTTGGAAAGACGCCAAACGGATGGCGAGAATTGTATTTCCGGCAGCCGGCTGGGCTTTAGCGGCGGTTCTTGTTTTCCAGGTACTTGAAGAGAATCATCCCTCATCAAAACCCGACAGCCAGCTGGGGGCGCCGAACGGAGCACAGGTGTTGCGCGCCTCGACCGACATACAAGCTATGGAGGATCGAGTTCTTATTGCAGAAAAGGAAAGGGACGCCGCAGCTCGCAGGCTAAATGAAGCTGATCGACGCAATCGCGATAACACTCTTGCCTTAGCTAGACTAAATTCACAGAATTACGCGCTGAATGCCACATACTCTGCGCTCAAGACCGAGTTGTTGCAGCGAGAGGACATACTTAAACAGAGGGCAGCAGAACTGGAACTGACTCGCAGCAACCTGAACGAACAACTGATTGCGAAGGACTCGTTGCAGGCACAGTTGTCGGAGGCCTCTGAACGGCTTCAAAAGAACCGCGTCGAGGTTGCCCGCCTGGAGAGAATTGCGGCAACAAACCCTCCGAGACCCCCAGTGTCCGAACCGGCGCTTGAGGGTAACGAAGCCAAGGATATTCTTGGCGCGCGCGAACTACATATTGTGGACGTATACGATGTCGATAATGCAGGCAAATCGTCTCGAGCCTACGGAAGAGTCTACTATGTGAATCGTAGTCTCCTCGTTTTTTATGCCTTCGATCTTTCCAGACTGGAGAGGAATCACATGGCGGTTGCTTTCCAGGCCTGGGGGTTCCGCCAACCGCAATCGACCGCTGCGGAGAGCCTCGGATTATTCTCAATGGACAACGCAACGCTGAATCGATGGACACTTCGTGTCTCAGATCCGCAGCTCCTGGCGCGGATCGACACGCTTTTTGTGACAGTCGAACCTCCCGGAGGCAGCCGATTCCCCAAAGGTCGACGACTTCTCATGGCTTCTCTAGCGGGACCAGCGAACCATCCATAACGAGCGTATTGGATCTTACGAAGAGGTGCAGGTTCAATCCTAACCGCAGTGCCTGCAAGAAGCCGCAGAGGATGGCATCTTTGCAGAAACCGCGCCCCGGCAGGGAAACTCGAGGTGGGATACCATTACTGCGATCCAGCCTGCGGTTCCAGCTATCTTGAGGTTAGTCAGCTAATCAATCGTTTTTCCGGCGGCCATATTAATAACTCCTATTGAGCTTCTCTGTCACAATTGGGTTCAATCGACGAACAGGTTAGCCAAGTCCCCTATACAAGTTAATAAGAATTGTTGCTCTGTAAATGAGAATATTTGATGCTCTCAACTCAAGTCCTCTGTGGATATTCTTTTGGAGGCACAGATGAGAGTGGGAATTCTTCGAAGCGTGTTTTGTCTAGTCGTGATTGCTGGTGTTGTTTCGGCACAGGCCTTCGGCCAGACCACGTCGGCAACGGTCACTGGCGCAGTTTCGGATCCGAGCGGGGCCGCTATCTCCGGCGCCTCGGTTGATCTCGAGAATCTTGAAACGCATTTGAAGTCATCGGTCGTGACCAATTCAGCCGGGTTTTACAGGATCTCTGGGCTTCTACCGGGATTCTACAGAGCGACGGTGACAAAACAGGGATTCAAGTCGGTCGTCCGGGATGCAATCGAGCTTCATGGCCAAGACGAGATCGCAATTAACTACAGCTTACAGGTCGGCTCGATCACAGAGAGCGTTACGGTGACGAGTGCCGAGCCGCTGCTGCAATCGGAATCGTCCACAGTCAGTACGGTTATTGAGACTCAACAGATAGAAAACACTCCGCTGAATGGGCGCAATGTGATGAACCTGAGTGCTCTGACCCCCGGAGTTGTGCCTCAGGGGGCGACCAGCGGAAACCCATTAAACAACCAAGCCTCGATTGGCAACTACACCAACCCTGCAGGGTGGGGTAACTACCAGGTTGGCGGCGCGGTCACGGGCCAGAACATTACTTATGTCGACGGCGGTCCGCTTAATCTGATGGCGCAGAATTGGATGGGTTTCATTCCGGCCCAGGATTCCATTCAGGAATTCCGTGTGGAGACCAACAATATCAGCTCCGAGTTTGGAGGATACTACGGCGGCGTGCTCAATTTTTCTACGAAGTCTGGATCAAACGAGCTGCACGGCTCGGCCTACGAGTATTTTCGGAATACCGTGTTCGACGCAAATAGTTACTTTAACAATCAAACCAACGTTAAGCGTCCTCCTGTCGAACAGAATCAATACGGTGTTTCGCTCGGCGGTCCGCTCAGGAAGAACAAGGCGTTTCTCTTCGGCAATTGGGAAGGATTTCGAGATGCTATAGGATTGCCTTATGAGACGGTGGTGCCGTCCGTGGCAGAAACTACAGGGGACTTTACCGCGGACTATACCGCGGCGAATCCGCTCGTCAATAACTTTACGGGCCAGCCAGTATCGTGTAATGGCGTGGTGAACACCGTGTGTCCAGATCCCACCGCCTTGTATATGGCCAATGGGTACAAATACTGGGCTCAGCCGAATATCCCCGGCGCTCCTCATGGCGCCATCAATTTCTCAACCAACGCGGCTTCGGGCGGAAGCAGTAACCAATATGTTATCCGCGGCGACTATAGCCTGGGAGCGAAGCAACAGCTTTTCGGACGCTATACCACATGGAGGACGGACACACTCGGTACGAACTACTATCACAACAATGTGCCACAGCCCGAAGTGCTCAGCACCACCCAGCAGGCAATCGTGGGAGACACGATTACTCTTAATTCCACGACGGTGGCGGACCTGAGGGCATCCTACTTGAGATTCAACTTCATATCCCAGCCACCGAATCTCGGAAAAGTAGACCTCTCGGCATTCGGGCCAGCCTACGGCGCGCTTGCGGGCCAGGTAACGTACAACGCACTTCCTGTGCCATACCTGATTGGATACGGAAGCGAGTTTCCACTCCTGATCATCAACGTGATCCAGTTCTACGACTTTGATAAGTACGCCCTTTCGGGAAACATTACCAAAACCTTTGGCCGGCATGCGATCAAAGCGGGGGCCGAACTGATGCGCAATGAAGGCTATTTCTCAGGTGGGGGCCTTGGACCGGACGGTTTGTTTGCTTTCCTGACCGGAGTTCCGACAAATGACGTCTTCGCAAACTTCATGCTCGGGTTTAACATTCCAATCGCGGGACTAACCGGCATCGAAACTTCGCGGAAGGTGTCTGCAGTTAACTTTACCCAAGGGTACTATGTATCCGACACCTATCAGATGAATCCCAAGTTGACGCTGACCGGAGGTGTAAGGTGGGACCTGCCCGGCGGCGTACTTGAGAAGCACGATATAAACACCGTGTTCCTGCCAGATATCGCAAGCCCGTTGGGCACGATTCAGAACCCGGAGACAGGTGGTTCCCAGACATTGAAAGGCGATCTCGCCCTGGTGAATTCGCCCGCTTATCCAAGCAGGTATGATGACATCCTTCACAAGAGCCTGTTTGCTCCGGACTTCGGCTTCTCGGCAAGAGTCCTGAAGAATACTGTAGTACGTGGCGGCTTCGGGATGTCGTTTATCTCCTACACGGATTTTAACGGGGTTCCATCCCCTGTTAGCTCGCCCATTACGGCAGCCACCACTCCGGATACGGGCAACCTCAGCAATCCGTTCCCACAACTCGATGGCGGGAAGCTACCCCAGCCGCTTGGCCGAAATCCTGCCTTCGATGCCCAGATCCAAGGGCTCACGATTAGCGGAGTTGTAGCCGGGGCCAGGTATCCCTATGTCGAGCAGTGGAACCTGAACGTCCAGCACCAGCTCTCCTCGAACTCTGTTTTTCAGCTCGGCTATCAAGGTTCGAAGGGTACGCATATTCGAAACTCGCGAAACCTGAATCAGTTGCCGGATAGTTTGGCATCTCAAGGCGCCACGCAATATCAGAACCTGCTTACGGGGGGCGCCACGCCAGCGCAGGCCGATGCTCAAACGTTTCTGAATGTAAAGGTCGCGAATCCGCTTGCAGGCAAGTTGACATCGGTCAGCGCTTATGACGGTCCCACTATTTCCCAGGGACAACTGCTGATGCCCTATCCCCAATTCTCCACCAGCGCATCGAACACGTCGAACAACGAAGGGAACTCGATTTATCATTCCTTGCAAGCCACGTATCAGTTACGATTCCACTCCGCTGGCGCGTTCTTCGCTGCTTATACATGGTCGAAACTCATCGGCACAGTAGACTCAACCACAGGATTCCTGGAAGGCAACACGGTTGGGGCAGCCCAGGATAACTACAACCCTGCGGCGGATCGGTCGCTGGAGAGCTTCGACGTGCCGCAGCGCCTGGTCTTGAATTACTCTCTGGCTCTGCCGGTTGGCAAAGGACAACATTGGCTATCGAACGCGGGGGACGCGCTGGATCGAGTGATTGGCGGGTGGCGCGTGAGCAGCGTTACCAGCTTCCAGGTGGGGTATCCGCTTGCCCTGACGGCAACAGCAAATGACCTTTCGAACAACTTTGGCGCGGGCACCATCCGGCCTGACCGAGTATCGGGTTGCAACGCAAAGAAGACAGGAGGTGCAATCCCCAGGCTGAATGCGTGGTTCAACACTTCCTGTTTCGTTCAGCCTCCGACTCCCTTCAGCTTTGGCAACGAAGGCCGTGTCGATTCTCAATTGCGCGGTGAAGGTGTCGACAACTGGGATCTTTCGTTTTCAAAAGACACGCACCTCACGGAGCGCGTGCATGCGGTTTTTGAAGGGGAGTTTCTCAACGCATTCAACCGTGTACAATTCGGGCCTCCTGGGCTTCAGGTCGGTTCGTCGCTGTTCGGCGTAGTCAGCAGTACGTTGAATAACCCGAGAGAGGTTCAATTTGCCCTGCGCCTTCTTTTCTGAGGGAGAGGCATAACTCTTAGAAGAACTGCGCGCCGGTTGGCAGGTTAGCTAACCGGCACGCGGTGTTAGGGGGGACATTGGTCGCAACTTTGAATGAGTCAAGATCTTTGGAAGGGACTCAATGGGATCCGAACTAAAGAGGAGGGATATACTCCGGGGGCTAGCGGTCGCCTCCGCTAGCGCTATTTCCTCGACTGCGCCAATCTTGGCGATTCCGAAGCCTTCAGTCGATACCAGTGTGCCTTCGAAGAAAAGCCGGATTGTTGCGGGCGTTCACGAGGCAACCACCGATACCACGTCCGGCAAGGTAAGTGGATACATCGATCGCGGCGTTTTTGTATTCAAAGGAATCCCATACGGCGCCGACACGTCGGGCGATCGACGATTCAAGCGTCCAGGCCCACCAAAGCCCTGGTCAGGCACACGAAGCTGTCGCGCTTTCGGACCGCAAGCTCCGCAGGCCCCAAGAGCCATATGGGATAACGATGAAGAAGGGTTTCTGTTTCAGTGGGATTTCGGCCGCAACAGCGAAGACTGTCTGCGGCTGAACATTTGGACACCGGGTATCGACGGAAAGAAACGCCCCGTTATGTTCTGGATTCACGGAGGCGGATATGCGGTAGGATCTGGAAACGAACTGCGCATGTTCGATGGCGTGAATATGGCGACACGCGGTGACGTATTGCTGATCACCATTAATCATCGGCTAAATGTTCTCGGCTATCTCAACCTCGCAGCATATGGCAGCGAGTATGCAGATTCCGGCAATGCCGGAATGCTCGACATCGTGCAGGCGCTTCAATGGGTCCGCGATAACATCGGTAACTTCGGCGGCGATCCAAGCAACATCACTATCTTTGGCCAGTCCGGTGGTGGCGGCAAAGTTTGCACGTTGATGGCGATGCCGTCGGCACAGGGTCTCTTCCACAAGGCAATCGTGGAAAGCGGCCCCACGCTGACAATAGGAAATGAGGAGAGCTCCAGAGCGTTAGCCGTTGCGTTGTTGGAAAAGTTCGGCCTCGCATCGTCTCAGGTAGCCAAATTGCAAGAAATTCCGTACAGAGAGCTCGAGAGCGCATCAAGCAAAGTAATCCCGCCTATGAATATTGGACCGTTCATTGATTTTCGAGCTCTCGGAAGAAGACTTGGGTTGGCTCCAATCATGGACGGCAGGGTTGTCACCCAGGAACCATTTGAGCCCACGGCGCCTGCCAGTGCTTCGGCAATTCCATTGCTGATAGGTTCGACTCTCAATGAATTCACAAACGGTATCAACCATCCCGATGCATTTGAAATGACAGAAGCTCAATTGCGGTCTCGCGCTGAATCATCGCTGCACGATCATGCTGCGCAAGTGATTTCGAGTTATCGCGCGATTTATCCCGACGCCAATCCATTTCAGTTATGGTCTATCATTGCGACGAGCGGTGTGCGAGGATCGACGCTGCTTTTGGCTGAGCGAAAAGCTCAGCAGTCTGCCCCCGTGTACTGCTATCAATTTGCTTGGCAGACGCCGATACTGGATGGGCGGCCGATGGCGTTCCACTGTTCGGAGATGCCGTTTGTTTTTGACAATCCCGATCTTTGTGCTCATATGACCGGCGGTGGCGAACCCGCACATGTCTTGGCGAGCCGGGTCACCACCGCGTGGATGAATTTCGCAAGAAACGGAAATCCCAATCACCCTGGGATTCCATTGTGGAAGCGCTTCAATGCAAACGAAAAGACAACAATGATCTTCGATGACCGCTGTGAGGCAACGGACAATCTCGATACGGCTCAACAGCAGATTGTGAATAAGGCAATTGGGAGCACTTAACCCGTGAATGAGTCTAAGAAAGCAAAGAAGGCGCAGGCGACGATCGCGCCCATACGTTTGCTTGAGCGGGGAAGTCACGATTATAAGGTACGTCGATAATACTTCAAGTCGACGGTATTAATCCCAAGAAGGATTTCTCTGAACGTCTTTAAGCACAAATAGCGACGATCTCAGGTAAATGCGAAACAGGGGAGCCGTGTTAAACGAGTTCTGATGGCTTCACCTGGAAGACTCCGTATTCGGTTGCATCGGATCGTTGAAGAATCTCGCGCGTTGGGTTTGCAACCCAGTTATAGAGAAGACCGAGGAAGAGAAGCGCGGAAAAGGCAGTCGCAAGGACGAATCCCGCGCGCAAACCTCCGAAGATGTCGCTCACAGCCCCCATGGCCAGTGGGCCGATAGCTGCGCCGCCACAAGTGAAGAACAACAAGATGCCCGCGATCGCTCCATGCTCCGATTTTGGGAAGCAACTAATTCCCTTGGAGTTCAACGTGGGATAAATGACAGACATAAAAACACCGGAAAGCGCCAGGAGGAAAGCTGTTGCGTCTGCACCTCCAAACATCGCTCCCAAAAAGCACGTCAAAATTGCACCGCTAAAGAGCGCAAGGACGCTTGTCCAGTTATACCGTTCCAAAACCCAGGCGCCCAGAAAGCGGCCGCCGGCGCGAAGGATAAAAAAGAAAGAGACCACATAGGCGGCCATGAAAGCAGATGACGGCTTGTGACCGATAAGATAGGTTGGAAGCCAAACGTAGACTGCGCATTCAACCGAGACATAAAGAAAACATGCCATGGAGAAACCGAGCGCATAAGGGTTCTTGAGGAGACGAATGGTTCGCGGAAGATCCATCGGTTCCGCGGAAATCTTCATTGTGCGAGGATATTGCACCAGGGACGCGGTGATAATCAGGAAAACGCACATCGTGCCAGCGATCATGTACAGCCACTTCCAGGAGATACCGTCCACCAAGAGACGTGCCACGACGGCAGGACCGATAATCGCGCCGACGCCAAAAAAACCCTCGACCAGATTCATCGTGGACGTGTGCTCCATTGTCGAATGAGATATATCCCCGATCAATGCGAGGGCTCCCGTTTTGAAGATGCCGATCGCCGCGCCGGAGACAACCAACAAGAGAATGAATATTGAATATGAGTTCGCGACCGAGAATATGTATGAGTTCAGGGCAAACAGACTCAGTCCAAAAATGATCGTCTTTTTTCGGCCGATGAGATCGGCGAGAAATCCGAGCGTGATTGCTGCGACTGCGATGGCGGACATATTTGCATAATGAAACGCGCCTGCGGCCGTCATGCTTAGATGGAAAGCCTTAATCACTTCTGGAATGATCACGCCGACCGAGTCGGTTGTCATTGCGAACATCATGAACATCGTAAACGTGAGCGTCTTAATGATGAAGTTGTTAGCGCTTGGCCTGCCGAGCGTCATTATCGTATCCCCACTGATCGCAGATTCCTAACCAATCTGAATAGTTGTGTGCCGACTTGTCTCACCAATCGAATGCTCAATAATCGCGCTGGGCCGCGCGAAGTCTACTTTCAATGTGATCCAGTGGTTGTCTCGTTCCCACGCAATGGTGAGGAGATTCCGGGCCGGGGATTCGGCGATGTGTTTCCCGTTAAAGGCAGGATGCGAGTTTCGAATGCGAATGAGTTCGAGGAGACGTTTCACCAGAGAGCGCTCCAAGGCAGCCGACAGCTCCTCGGGAGAGTAATAGTGCCGATTGATATCGCGCCCAACTCCACGTCGCGAGAGCAATTCCATGTCGTTTGTTCCCCCAAGCAAGCCCACATAGTAGACCTGAGGGATTCCAGGAACAAAGAATTGGATCGCGCGCGCAATAAGGTAGAAGGTCTCGTTGTTCCCGAGCGCATTAAGATACGTGCAATTCAATTGATATAAATCCAAATTGTTGGCCGCAGCACCGGTTGCCTTTTGACTTTGCCCATCACTCAAGCGATGCACAGAATCCACTAGATCGTTGATGTCCGAGGGCTCCAGCAATCCCGGATTTCCTGCGGAATCGGCGCCCACGTCGATTACGCCAATTCCATCGTGAGTGTCGAGGACCGTGAATGAATTGTTGGGGCGAATTGCGATCCAACGGACAAGAGGATTTGCGTCCGCCTTGAAGAGCGCATGGAGGATCAGGGGCGGGAGTGCAAAGTCGTAGACCCAATCAACTTGGAGAGCGATATCCACCTGCTGTTTGTAATAGCTGTGCACTTCAACGAGGACTTCCATTCCTAACGTGTGAGCTCGTCCGGCCAAATCTTTAATGAATTCGAATGTCTCCGGGATCATGAAACAGGTGGTTCCGGGCCTTTTGATGGCGTAGCCGACCGCGTCCAGTCGAATCGTGCGAACGTTCGCACGTTGGAAACGGGTGAGAATTGCATCTAGATATCTCTTTCCTTCCGGATGGGACACATCGATATCTAGCTGTTGAGAAGTAAACGTAGTCCACAGCAAACGCTTTTGGCCGTTGGCTAAGCTTGCGTGAGTGAAGGGCAGGCCTGGACGGGGCCGATAGATTTGGAGCAGATCGGCTTCCGTTGCTCCATTTGGGAACACGCTTTTAAAGGTCAAGAACATTCCCGAATACTGTGACTCGTCTCCATGGCTGGAAAAATCTTGGAATTGTGGGGAGAGACTGGAGGCATGGTTGACAATCAAATCGGCGACAAGCTCGATCTTTGAACCCAAAGTCTTAAGGTCCTCCCACGTCCCGAGCCGAGGATCGACTTGTGTATGATCGATCGGATCGAATCCTGCATCCGAGCCGTCAATTGGGAAAAAGAACGGCAGAAGGTGAACTCCGCCAAAGACTCCAGCAAGAGGTCCATCGAGGAGTTGCCCCATTTCTCGCAGCCCGCCTCCCGTCAAGCGATCGACGTAAGCAATGAGTTGGACTTGATTCTTCATTATTGGAAATCTCCATCGGAGGCCTGGGGATGGTGTGCGAAACAAAAAGAGCCGCGTCGATGCAGCACCGTTGTCGCATGCCAGTCGCAGCGGCGGCGAATAATTCAAGTGCAATATCAGGGGAATTGTAGTGGAATTTTTGAGCACAGTAACCATTTATCATTAGAAGTTGTAAAGGGAGGCGGCGCTTAACGATCGAGTTTGTTTTGAGCAATGCGCATTGACCTAAACATCCTCTTGCGCCAATATGATGGGGTTCAATCCGATAATGTTGAATTACGATAAGATGAACCGAACGTCGGTGAACCGTAGACTGCTGTCTTGGATTGCGCAAATAAACTGGTTCAAAATCTGCAACGGTTCTAATTCTACGAGGGTGACTCCGCCAGGAGCTTAGCGAGGTATTGTATCCCGCTCGATGCCAGATACTCCGGGGTTACATCCCGGCTCGCCCACAGCTTGCCAGGGGCGCTCTTTTCCTCGGGATCGTAACCGAAGCCCTCGATCATCAAGTATCCCTTGAATTCAATTTCTTTCAGGACCGATACGATTTCCATGAAGGGAACATGCCCAATTCCAAGGGGCCCCCGTTCATTCTCGCTCGCGTGGATATGCTTGAGGTAAGGCCCTAAAGACCGAATTGCATCGGGAATACTTAGCTCTTCGATGTTGGCGTGAAACGTATCCACAGTGACACCGATCCGGGGATTTCCTATGGATTCGCACAATTGCTTCGCCTCCGCCGCACTGCGCAGAAAAAATGTCTCAGACCGATTCACTGGCTCAATCGAGAGCGTAACGTCATTTGCTTCGAGCGCATCTCCAAGGGCCCGGAAGGCGTCTATTGCCCAAGACCATTCCTCAGTTGTGGGACGGTGTCTTGGTAGATATCCTATGGGCGCGCAAAG
>Ga0302320_10027230_pt1 | contig 11023 bp, 11 predicted proteins | sample Bog_T0_3_FD_202130 | JGI IMG/M metagenome (GOLD analysis project Ga0302320, IMG submission 202130) | Peat permafrost microbial communities from Stordalen Mire near Abisko, Sweden - Bog_T0_3 | ecosystem: Environmental > Terrestrial > Soil > Wetlands > Peat | place: Sweden: Abisko, Stordalen Mire... | reverse complement strand
GCCCCAGGCGTACTTCAGCCTGGGGGTGGTGAGTCGAAGGATCTGCGGTTGCACTTCGGAAAATATGCAATGAACTTTAGACTCAGGACACTAGTGTCCTGAGTCCGAAGTGCTTAACATTTTCCTCGCCGTCATTCTGAGCGAACGGGGGCCCGAACGCTCTTCAGTTCGGGAGTGGTGACCGAAGAATCTGCTTTTGTGCTCCCACCGTTCTGCAGCGAACTTCAGACTCGGGATACTAGTCTCGCTGCTACTTCGCGGCAGGCGCCGCTCCAGGCGGAGGCGGAGGCGGCCCATGCTCATCCGGCGGAATCACAAACGGCTCCGGCGCCAGCTTGCCCCTGTGGCACGTCCCGCAAGTCACCGGCCCGTTTTCCACGTCGATCTTCGAGATGTAGTCCTTGTTGATCTGCTCGACCATCGTGTACATCAGCCGGGCCGTGGCCTTTTCCGGCCTCGTGTCGTCGGCAAATTTCAGCCGCGGCCGGCCGTTGGGGCCAATGTCGTTCGGGTCGGCGGTGTGGCACGTGCTGCAATGCGCCCCCAGCGAGCCCGCCCACTTCTCCATGAGGTCGTGAACCTGCTGCCCGGTAAAGTCCTTGGGCAACACCTTCAAATTGGTCGGCGCGGGAAAGCTGTGCGGCGGCGGCGGGCCGCCCGCGGCAGGCGGCTCAGCTTGCGGAGCCTGGGCAGCCGCGGTCAGGGCAAACAGGGCCGCGGTCAACAAAGCAACCGCGCCGGCAAACAGCGTACTTGGAGCTTTCTTCAATTCGGACTCTCCTGGGGATCGGGGATGCACTGCAACGTTTGACTGCATTTTACTCAATCAGGACGCACCGTTCGCCAGAACTTTTCGGCCCTGAGACGCACGGGTGCCCCGGAATGGCAAACCGCAGCGGCCAATCCACCGCCTCGCGGATCCCGATCCGCGCCGTGATCAGCGCCTCTTTCACCAGGGTTCCGTCGTCCCGCACCTGCAAAACCGATCCCTCGTCCACCAGGTCCAGTCCGTTGTGCGCCGCCCGCGTCAGCCCCAGCGCCTGGCACAGCCGGCTCGGCCCTCGGGTCAACTGCCGGGCCGTCGCGCCACTCCCCAGCCCCCGGTTCCGCGCCATTGCCTTCATCCCCGTCACAGGCTCCAGCGCCCGCACCAGCACGCACCCTGCCCGGCCCTCCACTTCGCAACTGATGTTCATGCAGAAATACCGGCCGTAAATTGCGTACACATACGCATGTCCCGCTGGGCCAAAGAGAACCGTGTTCCGGGGCGTAGGGCCCCGATGCGCGTGGGCGGCCGGGTCGGGCGGATCGTTGTGTGGGCCCAGGTAGGCCTCGACTTCCACAATTCTCCCGGATACCAGTCCAATGGGTGAAAAGTGCGCCAGCACCTTGCCCAGCAGGCGCGGCGCCACCTGCTCCGGCGGTGCCTCAAAGAACGCGCGCAGCAGCAGCTGGCCCAGATCCCGCTCGTGCGGCCCCGGGCTCACGTTATTTCTGCGCCTTCTTCCATTCCTTCAGCAGCGCCAGCACCTCTTCGGCGTGCCCCTCGGGCTTCACCTTGGGAAACACATGCAGCAGCGTCTGGTCCGGGCCAATCACAAACGTGGTCCGCTCAATCCCCCAAACCTTCTTCCCATACATGTTCTTTTCCTTCAAAACCCCAAACTGATTGCAGACTTTCTCGTCTACATCAGCAAGGAGTGTGTAGGGCAGGTTATATTTGGCGCGGAATTTGGCCTGTGCCTGCGGCGCGTCGCGGCTGATGCCCAGCACCACCGCGCCGGCCGCCAGCAGCTTTTCAAACGCATCGCGGAACCCGCAGGCCTCAATTGTGCAGCCAGGAGTGTCCGCTCTGGGATAAAAGAAGAGTACGACCGGTTTGCCGGCGTAGTCTTTCAGGCTGGCGGTCTTGTCCTCGTCGGTCTTCAGCGTGAAGTTGGCGACTTTCTTGTTCAGTTCCATGGGGAGATTCCTCGTATCGTAGCGGTAGGGCCATCAGGTTCGATTATTCCCGAGGGGTGCGGTCGTTGTCATTGCGTGATTCACAAGTTCTATCGAGAACACGAAAGGCCGTCGCCCTGTCCGGGCTCGCGGTCGCGCTTTCGGCGTGGGCGCAATATCCGGGCCAGGTCGCCAAAACCAGCAAAGACGCCCCCGAACTGCGCGCCATCGCCGTACTGGAGTGGACCGGCGAGCCCGGCAAGCCCAAGGCCAGCCGCCTGGTTCCCGTCGCCGTGCTCGATAATGGCGAACTGCAAGACGGCGGCGTTTATCTCGCCCGGCCTCAGCCCATGGCCCTGGGCGGCGAAGTCGAGTACGAACTGCAACAGAACGGCAAGGCGATCGGTCTCTACGACATCAAGGATGCCGGCCAGGAACAGGGCTCCTGGGTCGGCTACGGCGCCTGGAAATCCATGCCCGCGGCAAAGCCCGCGCCCTCCATGGCCGAGCTGGCGCGCACCAAAATCAACGACAACGACGACGAAAACGATCACCCCGTCCTGCACCGCAAAAAGCATCCCGGCGACGCCGGCAGCACCACTGGAAGCAGTTCCAGCAGCTCCACGGGCGCCAATTCCAGCGGTTCCTCCGCCCCCGCCGACCCGGACCGCCCCACCCTGCACAAAAAAGACACCGGCAGCGATTCCAGCTCTACAACCACCAGCACCCCCGCCGATCCCGACCGCCCGACCTTGCACAAAAGCGCCTCTGCCGACGACTCGACCGGCGCCTCTGCCCAGCCCAGCGATCCCGACCGTCCCACCCTGAAAAAGACAAAGAAGAAGCCCGCCGAAGAAGTCGGCTACTCCGAGGGCCTGCCCGGCGTCACCGATCCGGACCGCCCCTCGCTCAAGCGCGGCAAATCCAACAACGACAGCCTCAAAGTGGCTCCCACCCTCATGGGCCTGCCGCCGGATTTAGAGCAGGCCGTGGCCGTCTCCGACGCCAAAACGCACACTGAGCACCAGTGGACCTTCAGTTGGTCCAGCCCGGACGACCAGGCCAGAATGCAATCGGCCCTCGAAGACCTCGCTCGCGGCGCTCTGGGATTCAACCCGCCTCCGCCCGCGCCCAAAAAAGCCGCGGCCCGCAAAAGCGCCAAACCCGCCACCCCTCCGCCTGCGCCCACTCCGCCGCCGCTGGTTGACGAGCAGTTCCGCGTCTTCGAGCTGGCCTACGGCTCCGGCGCAACTCTCGTGCTCTCGGCTCACACCGCCGGCCCCTTTGCCCAGCAGAAGTTTGTCACCCTCATCGCCCAGCCCGATCTCTACGGCAACATCGTCGTGCTCTTGAAGAGCGTCACCAGCGGCGCCCACCTCGACGACTCTCCGCGCATGAGGCTCGTCGATGCGGTCGACGCGCTGGCCGACAATCGCGGCGAACTGCTCTTTGAACTGCGCGGCAGCACCCAGCGCCAGTTCGCTCTCTACCGCGTCCTGCGCGGCCGCGCGGAAAAGCTCTTCGTCTCCGGCGGCGGCGAATTCGGAATCGAAACCACCAACTAGAAACACGCGCAACCGCCTCCCGCCCGCTCCGTCCGAACGCTCCCTGGGCCGCGCTGCAACAGCTCGCGATCACTCCTCCAGCGCAAACTCCGCAATAAGTGGGCAATATGGCTCACTTATCCCGCGAATCTTACCCTTTTCCCCCGCCAACCTTGCCTTCCCGCGCCAGTTGTAGTAAGCACTCCTATAGAATCAAGGGTAAGGGTGGGCGCGTCGCCACCCCTTAAGGATCTTCCCCGATCATGGCAACCGTAGCATCCGTAGCAGCAGCCCCGTCTCCCTTGACCGCAACAGTAGATCCAACCCCGGTCCTTCCCGTAGCTCCCGTGGCAACCATCCCCGCGCGCCAAGTGGTGCACATGGGCCGGGCGGCAACCGCCGGCGAGGGCGTCAACTGGCTCACCCTCACCGTCATCGTTGCCTTCCATCTTGGCGCCATCGCGGCGCTCTTCTTCTTCACCTGGCAGCGTCTGGCCGTCATGGTCGCCTTGTATGTCGTCTCCATCAACATCGGCATCGGCATGTGCTATCACCGCCTGCTCACCCATCGCGGCTACCAGGTCCCCAAGTGGCTCGAGTACGTCATGGCCGTCTGCGCCACGCTCTCGCTCGAGGGCGGGCCCATCTTCTGGGTTGCCACCCATCGCGTCCATCACCAGCACAGCGACCAGGAAGGCGACCCCCACACTCCCCGCGAAGGCGCATGGTGGGCCCACCTGGGCTGGCTCCTCTGGGGTAATACGCTCCACATGCAAACAGAAACCCTCTCCCGCTACGTGCCCGACCTCGAACGCGACCGCTTCCTGGTCTGGCTGAGCAAGTGGCACTGGATTCCCCTCACCGCCAGCGGCCCCATTCTCTTCGGCCTCGGCTGGCTCGCCGGCGGATGGAAATCTGCCGTCGGCATGCTGCTATGGGGCGCCCTCATGCGCGTCACCCTCGGCCTTCACGCCACCTGGTTCGTCAACTCCGCAACCCACCTCTGGGGCTCCCGCCGCTTTGAAACCCGCGACGACTCCCGCAATAACTGGTGGGTCGCCCTGGTCAGCGGCGGCGAGGGCTGGCACAACAACCACCACGCCCACCCCGTCAGCGCCCGCCACGGCCTCGCCTGGTACGAGATCGATCCCAACTATTGGGGCATCTGGCTGTTGTCCAAAGTGGGTCTCGCCACCAACATCAAGCTGGCTAAATTCGAACGCTCCAACCCCAAACCTGCCGGCCTGTGATCTTCGCAGCGGTTCAATGACAAAAAGGCGCAGCCCTCAGGCCGCGCCTTTTTTCGTGATGCCATCAAGGCCTCAAAAAACTACGAGTCTCCCCGCAGCTTCGCCCGCACCCACAACGTCCCAAACACCGGCAGCGCCACCACCAGCACCACCACAAACGCCGGAAACCCCACATAGCGGTAACTCGCCACGTAGCTGATCGGCCGTTGTCCGCTCAGGTTCCACGCCATCAGCGCGAAAATCGCCACCGTCGTGGTCGCGAAAAACGTGAAGAACGCCGCCGCGAACGAGAGCAGCAAGCTGGTGAAAAACCCGAATCCCTTCAGCGGAAATCCCAGGACCGTCCCGCCCTCAGGGCGTGTTGCCGGTACAGAATCTGTCATCCTTGTGGCCTCCATCGCCGATTGTGCTCGTCCTGCCCATTCTATCGCGATTGCGCACAGCGCACTCCGCTCTGCCATCGCCCTCCACGCTGAAGACAGCAGTAGACACAGCCTCCCCGCTCATGCCGTAGAATACAAAAGCAGTGTCGAGCAGCGCACAAGTCGATCTCTGGCCGGCGGAGAAAGTTGCCGCGCAGGTCACCCCAATCCTCGCCCCAAACGGCATTCGCTACGGCGCCTGGGGCGAGACCCGCGTCTCCGAGCCCGATCTTGAGCGCCTCGTCGGCGCTGTCCCCGCCACGCTCTCCGCCGCGCTCCTCCAGCGCGCCTATTACTTCGTGCCCCTCGCCATCTCTGAAACCGAAGAGACCCTGATCGCGCCCGCTTACACCGTCGATCTCGGCGACCGCGCCATCTGCCATCGCAACGTCCAATTCGGCCCCATGGAGGCGGTCTTTCTCTCTACCCGCCTCGTCGAGGACCGCTTCGGCCTCGCCTTCGAGTTCTTCATCAACGTTGCCCACAACTTCGTCGAGGCCGCCGGCGTCCCGGAGAGCTTCTCCTCCCTCGCCTGGTCCCAGGCCGAAGCCCAGGTCCGTGGTGAAACCAGCCAGGACGCCTGGGAGACGCGGCGCCGCGCCCAGGACAGCCGCGCCACTTCAAAAGGCATTGACGAGCGCTCCCGCTCCACCTACTTCGAGTCCGCCTTCTCCGATTCCCTCGCCGTCTACATGCTTTCGCTGGCCGTCGACTTCGACTACCACGACCTGCGCGAACGCGAGTACCCGCTGCTGGCCGCTCAAGCTCTCGCCGAGCGGCTCCGCCACGTTGCCACCCTCTTCCCCGCCAACCCCGGCTACGACTTCCAGATCCTCTATCGCCGCAAAGGCTAGGCGCAACGGACAGCTTCAGGAAAGGACGTTTACCTACCGTCCCTCCGGAGCAATTCCGAGTACCCTTGTTCCCGATAAAAGGGCCTTTGGATCGGGACGGCTGGCGCTTCCTACTGTTCGGCGACTGCCCGTCAATGTGAACGGAGTCGACTTGGGTGTGACGCTCGCTCCAGCGGCTTCTTGGATGGCGCGAGCGCGATGAAGACGGCGCCGATGATCACAAGAACAGCTACCCCGATCAGTTCTCCACGTGCGACCATGTTTCGACATGCCTGGGTGCCCATGAGCGCAGCATGAGCGAGACTCGACCATGCCGTGAAGGCAATTACGCTTCGACTCGCCGGCGGATTGCGGATGGCTAGAAGCAGAAACACGCCCAGTGTGACATAAAGGCTGAACATCATTGAAAGCGCAGGCGCTTGCCGGATAAACAATACCATCGGATAGCCTAAAGCGATAAAGAGCAGTCCCACCACCGCCAGCACCATCTTCAACGCTAATTCACGATTCATGGATCTTCTCCGAACGGCAGCCGGACAAGCCGGATCAGCGGCCTGTGCATGCATTCGCCTGCATGCGACCACCCTGCGAGCATGATACGCAGGCCAACTCCCGACCCCAAAAAGGATTCCGGCCGCTATCGCCGTTTCTTACAACGTGGCAGAAACATTCCGCGCCGGGCAAAAGCGGCAGAGTGGAAAACTGAATCTCGTCAAAACACCGCCGCAGCAAAAGGAGAATGCACCCGGCCAGCGCCCCTCAGACCATGGAAATCCGTTGACAAAACACTGGCCAATTCGCGTTAATAAGACACGGCTTTTCGCGATTAAGTCTGGCTTCCCAACCCGGCCTCGCCTTCATACCTGTGTCCCGGTCTCAGCATGAATTCATCGTCCCCGCTCTCTTGCCCATTGGTAATCCTTCGAACCCGCAAGGGATGAAAAGAGATCTTTATGCAAAAGCAGAGAAGCATCTCCCTGTTCACGTGCCTGCCGCTTTCTTCGGTTGTGGCCGCGTCGTTATTGTTGATTTCCACCCGCATGGTCGCGTTCGCGCAGCAGCCCGCTCAGGCAACCGAGTCCTCCGCCGCCCAACCCCCGGTCGTTCCCCAGCAGGTGCGCTATGCGGGCACGCTGCCCAGCCGCGCCGGAGACACCGTGGAAGCCCTCTTCCGCATCTACACCTCCGCCAAGGGCGGAGAGCCCCTCTGGACTGAGCGCAGCGCGTCCCGGTCGGCCCCGACGGCGCATTCACCGTCGTCCTGGGCCTCATGAGCCCCAAGGGCCTGCCCCAATCGATCTTTGCCGGCGGCCAGGCCCGCTGGCTCGGCATCAGCATCGAGCAGGCCCCGGAACAGGACCGCGCCCTGCTGGCCAGCGTTCCTTACTCCATGAAGTCCGCCGACGCCGAGGCGCTCGCAGGCCATGCTCCCTCCGATTTCGTCACCCAGACCCAGTTTGCGGCCCTGACCGCCCAAACCGCCGCCGCCCAGGCCCAGGCCGCCGAGGCCGCCGCCGCCGCTGTCCTGCCCTACACCGCGCCCACCGGCTCCGGCGCCGCCAACACTGTCCCCCTCTGGACCGCCGCCAGCACCCTCGGCAACTCCAAAATTACCCAGGGAACCGCCGGAATCGGCATCAACGAAGCCACCCCGGCCACCATGCTCGATGTGGGCGGAGCCGCCACCGTCCGCGGAACCCTCGCCCTCCCCGCCACCGCCGCCGCCACGGCCGCGGTTGGCGCTAATTCCCAGCCGCTGGAACTCACGGCCAGCACCTTCTCCAAAACTCCTGCCAAAGCGGTCCCCCAGAACTTCGTGCTGCGGGCCACCTCCAGCGGCAATAACACCACCACTCCCTCCGCCAGCCTCAGCCTCCTCTTTGGCTCCGGAGCCACCGCCCCGGCCGCGACCGGCCTCTCCATCGCCCCCAGCGGAAAAATCACCTTTGCCTCCGGCCAGACCTTCCCGGGAGCCGGCGCCATCACGGGCATCACCACCACCAGCCCCCTCACCGGCAGCGGAACCTCCGGCCCCGTCGCGCTGGGGCTGAACACCTCCGCTCTCGTCACCGCCATCGCGACGCCGCTCTACACTGCGATCAAGCCCAAGCTGATCACCGGCATCACCACCGCCAGCCCGCTCTCCGGCAGCGGCGCCTCCGGCTCCATCCCGCTCAGCTTGAACATGACAGCCCTGGAGACAACCCTCGACGCGCGCTATCCGCTGCTGGGCGTCGGCGACATCTTCAGCAGCTACCTTGAGGCATATCAGACCTCAGGACCGGGCAATGCCGCGCTCCTCGGCTGGGGCAGCAAGGGTTCCGTCGGCGCCTTTGGCGACTCCGATACCGGCTTCGGCCTGCAAGGCGAGAGCACCTCCGGACACGGCGTGTATGCCGAGGTCACCGCCCCGGTTGCCAGCTCATCGGCCGTTCTTGGAGCAACCGGTACAACCTTCAGTGCTACCTACGCCGCTGAAGCCAGCATCGCCAATGCCGGTGTCTGGGCAGACTCCAGCTCCGCCGGCACCGGCGTTCCGGTGGCCCTGTTCGCCACGGGCGACGACGCCTTTGCGGGCGCCTTCGTCAACAACGGCAAGGATTTCCCAGCAATCCTTGTCGACAACAACGCGGGAACAGCCGGCCAGTTCGAGTCAGCCACGGGCTATGGCGTCAGTGCCGGCACCTCGAGCGGAACAGGCGTCTACGGCGCAACCAGCGGCGGCGGACAAGGCGTGGAGGGCGTCAACACATCCGCAACAGAGAACGAAGCCGGTGTTCTGGGCATAGCCAACACCGCGAGCAGCACCTATGGGGACTTCAACATGTACGCCGGAGTCTGGGGTGACACCGGTACCAGCAGCACCACGGTCAGCCCTGCCTGGGCCGTGGGCGTGCTGGGAACCGCCGACGACGGCCACGCCGGCGTCTTCCTCAACAACAGCGCCGCCTGGTCCACGCTCTACGTAAGCAACAGCCATTCGGGCGGCGTTACCGGCCTCTTCAAAACCCTCATGGCGTCCACCGCCGATGGCGGAACCTGCGGCATCGGCAGCGGCGGAAGTCTCAGTTGCACCGGGCAGATCAAGGGCCTGGTCAGCGCCGGACCCGCCGGCCGCACCGTTGAAACCTATGCCGTCCAATCGCCCGAGAGCTGGATGGAAGACTTCGGTTCCGCCACCCTCCGCAACGGAGTCGCCATCGTCTCCATCGATCCCGCCTTTGCCGAGACCGTCAGCGCCGACGCCGGCTACCATGTCTTTCTCACCCCCAACGGCGACTCCAAGGGCCTCTACGTCACCGCCAAGACCGCCACCAGTTTCCAGGTGCGTGAGTCCGGCGGCGGAACCGCTTCGCTCAGCTTCGACTACCGCATCGTCGCCAAGCGCCGCGGCTATGAGGCGCAGCGCCTCGTCGACGTATCGGAAACCTTCAACGCCGAGCAAAGAGCAGCCCTGCTCACCAGGAGCTCGGGCCACGTCAACAAGCCAAAGCCCATGCCTCAGTCTGCCTTGCACCGCGCCCTCAGCAATCCCGGCCGCCGCATCCCGCACCCCGCGATTCCCAGGGCAGCCCAGCCCACGACGAAGAAGACGGCCGCAACCCGTCCATAGCCCATCCCTGCACAACGCAGGCATAGACACTAAAGAGCCGCGGACCCATGGTCCGCGGCTCTTCTCTTCTTGCCTTCAACGGCTCGGCCTGCAAGCGCAAAACTCATCCCGGCCTCAGCCGGCGGCCTGTCTTGTGCCCAGGCGTCCGGCCAGCCTCTTCTCCCTTGGCCAGCCTGCCCTATACCCCAATCTGGGCAAACATCTCCGCCACCTGCGTCCGCCAGCGCTGCAACTCCGTCCGGTCGCCCAGCTTGAACTGTTGCGACGCCTCGGCCAGCGTCGTCCGTTTGCCATACAGCTCGTCCGTCACCCGGTCGGCCAGGTCGGGCAAAAACAGGCTCTTGCCCCCCAGCGCCGTCACCGTCTCGCGAATCGTGCTGTCGTGGTACAGCTCGAACTTCTTCTCTTCGCCAAAGTAGCCGTTCTGCACCACGTGCGTCAGGCCGCCCGTCACGTGGTCCATGTAGTCCTTCAGCAGCTCCAGGCTGTCCCGCTGCCGATTGATCACCCACAGCGTGATCAGCGGCCTCGCCAATTCGCGCAGCGAGTCCAGCAGGATCCCCACGTGCTTGGCCACCGACACGTTGTTCTGCGCCGGCGTGTTCACAACCACTGTCTTGAACGGCGTCGCGTCGCAGATGTTCACCAGCCGGATCCAGCCCTCAACGTCGTCCAGATCCAGAACGTCGCCTTCCGTCAGCCGCGCATAGCAGCGCCACACGTCCGGATTATTGGTGTCCGCGTCAATGAGCTTCAGGTACTTGTGATTGATTGAAAAGTAGTCCAGTAAGGCCATCGTGGTGAGGGATTTCCCCACCCCGCCCTTGCTGCCGCTCACGATAATAATCGGCTGGTTCATGCCAGAATCCTAGCAAATCAACCCACGGAAGGGAATCGATTTGCGCAATAATCGCTTATATTTACACCTCGGCAATCCCGCTATTTGCCGCTATCTCTCCGCCGCCGCGTAGGCAATGCGCCCTTCGCTGATCGTCCACCGCACCCGTCCTTGCATCGCGAATCCGTCGAACGGCGTGTTTCTTGACTTCGACCGGCTCTCGGCGGCGCGGTAGTTCCACTCCGCTTTGGGGTCGAAGACCACCACATCCGCAAAGCTGCCCGCCACCAGCGTCCCGCGCCCCTTCAGCCCCAGCAGCGCCGCCGGCTGCGCGCTCAGCAGGCTCAGTACCCGTCCCAGCGGCATCTTCCATTCTTTGTGCAGCCAGCGCAAACAAAGCCCCAGCGCCGTCTCCAGCCCCGTGATCCCGTTCGGCGCGTTCTCAAACTCCACTTCCTTCTCATGCACCGCATGAGGCGCGTGATCGGTCGCGATAGCGTCCACCACTCCGTCCAGAATCGCCTCGATCATCGCGTCCCGGTCGGCCGCCGAGCGCAGCGG
>Ga0302320_10027226_pt1 | contig 11024 bp, 7 predicted proteins | sample Bog_T0_3_FD_202130 | JGI IMG/M metagenome (GOLD analysis project Ga0302320, IMG submission 202130) | Peat permafrost microbial communities from Stordalen Mire near Abisko, Sweden - Bog_T0_3 | ecosystem: Environmental > Terrestrial > Soil > Wetlands > Peat | place: Sweden: Abisko, Stordalen Mire... | reverse complement strand
GCGCAAACTGAGGCAGGCGGCCCTGCGTCACCGGGGCAAGATCATGCTGGCCGCCGCCACCACCCATCTTGTCGGCTCGGTTGGCGATGGGCGGAGCCACCGGCGGCGCGACCAGGGTGCTGATCTTCGCGACGGGCGCGGAGAGTTGCACGTGATTTCGGATGAGGATAGCGAAGAGCAGGATGAGCAGCGCGTAGAAGGTCACCGAGCCTGCGATGGAGGTGGGGCTCATCTTGGTGGCCATGCGGTCGGGCACGGCGATGGGCTTGGACTCCAGCACCAGGGGCGGCAGCTTCTCCGGGAAGAAGGTGTCGCGGACGGTGGCGATGAGCGACTGGAAGACACCGCCTTCGTCCTTGACCTCACCGAAGCTGAAGGACGGTGCGGGCGCGGCGGTCACCGGAGATGCGGGAGCGCGCTCGGGAAAAGGCTTAGCCGCGGGCGGTTTGGTCGGAGGCGGGGGGAGGGTTTCGATATCAGCCATAGGAAGAAAACAGAGAATACAGAATAGTTACGAAAAAAACAGTCCGTAAAGATTACGGCAAAGCGCCAAGCCGAGGCTTTCCCGCACCAGCGGGGGAAGGTTTCGGCTCTGGAATCATTCTACAAACACTTTCCCGGCTCTGCTGGAAGGTTAGACGGCAAAGTTGCCTCGGAGGTCACCGGAAACCTCTCAATGTTGCGTGCGGCGGGCGAGCCTTACAATAGAGGTTTGGCTGCGAACAGCCGCACGACCCCGCTGGACGCGGGCAGAGGTTGGAGCTTAAGGATGTCGGAGCACGACAAGAGCAAGAGTTTGAAGAGCACGCTGAACCTGCCGCAGACCGGGTTCGCGATGAAGGCGAACCTGCCGCAGAGTGAGCCGGCGCGGCTCGCCCGATGGGAGGCCGAGGGGCTGTATGAGCAGATCCGCGCGGCCCGGGACGGTGCTCCCAAGTACATCCTGCACGATGGGCCGCCGTATGCGAACGGGGCGATCCACCTGGGCCACGCGCTGAACAAGTGCATCAAGGACTTTGTGGTGAAGACCAAGACCATGGCGGGCTTCGATGCGCCGTATGTGCCGGGGTGGGACTGCCACGGTCTGCCTATCGAAATTAAGGTGGATGAGAAGCTGGGCGGCAAGAAGCTGGAGATGGATCCCGTCGCGGTGCGCCGCGCCTGTCGTGAGTACGCGGCGAAGTTCCTCGACCTGCAACGGTCGCAGTTCCAGCGGCTGGGAATTCTTGGGCGCTGGAAGAGGCCCTACGCGACCATGGACTTCCCCTATGAGGCCAGCATTCTGGAGACCTTTTATGGATTTTATGAAAAGGGATTCGTCTACAAAGGGCTGAAGCCGGTCTACTGGTGCTCGCACGACCACACCGCGCTGGCCGAGGCGGAGGTGGAGTACGAGATGCACACCTCGCCGAGTGTGTATGTGCGATACAGGCTGACGAGCGCGCCGGAGAAGATTCATCCGAAGCTGAAGGGTAAGACGGTCTACACGATCATCTGGACCACCACACCGTGGACGCTGCCGGCGAGCATGGCCGTGGCCTTCGGGCCGGAGATTGAGTATGTGGCGCTGGATGACGGGGAGGATGTGTATATCGTCGCGGAGGCGCTGGCGGAGCCGGTGCGCGAGGCGTGTACGCTGATGGGCGGCCTGAAGAAGGCGAAGGTGATTGCGACGTTTCCGGGGGCGAAGCTGGAGCGCGCGACGTTCGCGCATCCGTTCCTGGAGCGGGAGATTCTGGGCGTGATCGCGGAGTACGTCACGACCGAGCAAGGCACCGGCGCGGTGCATACGGCGCCCTCGCACGGACCGGACGACTTTGCAACCGGACTGCGCTATGGGCTGCCTCTGGTGTGCAACGTGGACGCACAGGGCAAGCTGCGGAACTACGACGGGCAGCCGTTTGATGGGCTGTTTGTCGCCAAGGCGAATCCGATCATCAAGCAGCTCGTGCAGGAGCGCGGGGCGCTGATGGGGGAGTTCGACCTGCAACACAGCTATCCGCACTGCTGGCGGTGCCACAAGCCGCTGATCTTCCGCGCGACCGAGCAGTGGTTCATCGGGATGGAGACCCCGATGGAGACGCCGAAGGGTGACGGCACGTTCCGGCAGCGGGCGCTGGAGGAGATTGCGCGCGTGGTGTGGGATCCGGCGTGGGGCGAGGAGCGCATCAGCAACATGATTGCCACGCGGCCGGACTGGTGCATCAGCCGCCAACGCATCTGGGGCGTGCCGATTGCGGTCTTCCTGTGTGAGCGTTGCCATGAGCCGCTGAACGATGCAGCGATCAACGCGAGCGTGGTGGAGTTGTTTGCCGAGGAGGGTGCGGACGCGTGGTACTCGAAGACAGTTGGAGATTTGCTGCCAGCGGGGACAAAGTGCGCCAAGTGCGGAGGCGTGGAGTTCAGCAAGGAGATGGACATCCTGGACGTCTGGTTTGAGAGCGGCGCGAGCTGGCACGCGGTTCTGGACGCCGAGCCTGAGCTGCGCTGGCCCGCCGACCTGTACACGGAGGGCAGCGACCAGCACCGCGGGTGGTTCCACTCTTCCCTGTTGAGCTCGGTTGGGATGCGGGACGCCGCGCCGTACAAGATGGTCGCGACCAGCGGATGGACGCTGGACGAGCAGGGCCGCGCCTTCTCGAAGTCGCTGGGCAACGGCGTGGACCCGGTGGATGTAGCCAACCGGCTGGGCGCGGAGATTGTGCGGCTGTGGGTGGCGAGCGTGGACTTTCGCGAGGACGTGGCCGCCAGCGAGAACCTGATGCAGCGCGTGAGCGACAACTACCGCAAGCTGCGCAACACGCTGCGGTTTCTGCTGAGCAACCTGTCGGACTTCGATCCGGCGCGCGATGCGGTGGAGTGGGACGCGCTGCAGCCGCTGGACCAGTACATCCTGGCGCGGATCGCGGAGCTGGATGCGGCGGTGCGCAAGGCCTATGACGAGTTCGAGTTCCACCGTGCGTACCAGGCGCTGAACGAGTTTACGAACTCCGACCTGAGCGCCCTGTACCTGGATGTGGTGAAGGACCGGCTGTACACCTTCGCTCCAAAGAGTGCGGCGCGGCGCAGCGCGCAGACGGCGATGTGGCGGATCGTCGAGGCGATGACGCGGCTGATTGCGCCGATTCTGAGCTTCACGGCGGAAGAGGTGTGGGAGCATCTGCCCGCGGTGGAGGGCCGCGCGGCGAGCGTACACGTCGCGCTGTTTCCGGCAGTGCTGGAGATTGTGCCGGGGACGGTGGCTGGCATCGAGGCCGAGTGGGAGCAGTTGCTGGCGGTGCGCGCCCCGGTGATGGTGGAGCTGGAGGCGATGCGGGCAGCCAAGTCGATTGGAAAGTCGCTGGATGCAAGTGTGGCGGTGATGGTGACGGAGGGTTCAGCGCAGGCAGATGTCTTGCAGAAGTATGAGACGTCGCTGGCGGAGTTCTTCAATGTGTCACAGGCAACGGTGCAGGTGGTCGCGGCGAGCCAGCAAACGGCCGCTGTGTTGATTGAGGCGCAGGTGGCGAGCGGCGCCAAGTGCGGGCGCTGCTGGCGCGTGGTGCCGGATGTGGGCAACGACCCGCGCTGGCCCGACGTGTGCACGCGTTGTGCCGGGGCACTGGAAGAGATCGGCTTTGCGCCGATGCAGGGGGAGGCGGTTTAGATGGTGGCTCGTTCGGGAAGAAGAGACTGGCGCTGGCTGATGCTTGCGATTGCGGCGCTGGTGATTGTGCTGGACTACGTGAGCAAACGGTGGATCGTTGCGAACGTGCTGCCGGGGCACGCGATTGTGGTGTGGCCTCATGTGTTCCGCATTACGCATGTGCTCAATACCGGAGCGGCGTTCAGCATGTTTGAGGGCACGACCTCGCCGCTGCTGGTGCGCAATGTGCTGATCGGGTTCTCGATGCTGGCCGTGGTGGTCATCCTGTTGCTGCTGTGGCGGATGGGTCGGACGATCTCGGTCACCGCGGTGGCTTTGGCGTTGATTCTGGGCGGCGCAGTGGGAAATATGGTGGACCGTATGCGACTCGGCTACGTGGTGGACTTTCTGGAGGTGCACATCGTGCACTACCACTGGCCGGACTTCAATGTGGCGGACTCCTGCATTGTGGTGGGGGCGTGCTTGTTGTTGTTGGAGATGTTGAGGCCGCAGAGGGATTCTCGCTGAAAGAGCAAAGGCGCTCACGCAAAGTTCGCAACGGAAGACGCAAAGGGCGCGACGGCGCTGTTGGGGTTATGGGAAGTACATGAACGACCAGATCACAATTCGCGGGGCGCGGACGCACAACCTGAAGGGCATCGATGTGGACATCCCCCACAATGCGCTGACGGTGGTGAGCGGCGTCTCGGGGTCGGGCAAGAGCTCGCTGGCGTTCGACACGGTGTACGCCGAGGGGCAGCGGCGTTATGTGGAGAGCCTTTCGGCGTATGCGCGGCAGTTTCTGGAGCGGATTGAGAAGCCGGACGTGGACTTCATGGACGGGCTGGCGCCGGCGATCGCCATCAAACAGAAGAACCAGACGCGCAACCCGCGCTCGACCGTGGCGACCGCGACGGAGATCTATGACTACCTGCGTCTGCTGTATGCACGCTGCGGCACGGTCACCTGCCTGCACTGCGGCGGTGTGGTGCGGCATGACACCGTGGATGAGATTGCGACGCGCTTGCTGGCCCTGCCGGAGGGCACGCGAGTCTATGCGCTGTTTCCCATTGTGCGACGCGAGGTGAAACTGGAGCTGATGCAGGGGCCGGAGCCGCAGGAGCTGGTCAGCGAGCCGGCGGGTCAGCGAGTCAGCGGGAAGTCCGCTGCTAAGGCCAAGAAGCCTGCCAAGGAGAAGGCTGTGCCGGTGGTGGATATTACAGAGGGGTTGAAGGAGCGGCTGGGGGAGCTGCGGCGAAGGGGGTACAACCGGCTGTGGCAGTCCGACTCCACCCATGACGGTGAAGCTGACACGGATGGGTCACCCCTCTCGGCGGGGAAGATTGTGGAGTTCTCCACGCCGGAGTCGCTGCTGGAGCTGGACTTCGCACGGCCGATCTATGTGTTGATAGACCGGCTGGCGCTCTCGGCGGAGATTCGGTCGCGGCTGGTAGACGCCATCGAAACCGGCTACCGCGAGGCGGGGGAGATTGTGCTGCGCACGGTGCCGCGCGAGGGCGAGGCGGTAGAGTCGCTGCGGTTTTCCTCAGCGTTTGAGTGCTCCACCTGCCATCGCGCGTACCGCGAGCCGGAGCCGCGGCTGTTCAGCTTCAACAATCCGTATGGAGCGTGCCCGCGCTGCCAGGGCTTCGGCAACACCATCGACTTTGACCCGAATCTCATCATCCCCGACCGCTCGAAGACGCTGGAAGAGGGCGCGATTGATCCCTGGACTAAGCCCAAGTACCGCGCGTGGCACGGGGAGATGAAGCGCGCCGCAAAGGCAGAGAAGATTCCGACCGATGTGCCGTGGTTCGACCTGACCGAGGCGCAGCAGCGGTTTATTGAAGAAGGTCGTGGGAGCTGGGTGGGGATTCGCGGCTTCTTCAATGAGTTGGAGCGTAAGAAGTACAAGCTGCACGTGCGCGTCTTTCTCTCCAGGTACCGCGGCTATGCGACCTGCCCCGACTGCCGCGGACAGCGGCTCCGTGCCGAGGCCCGCGCCGTGCTGATCGAGGGACGAAACATCTGCGAGGTCTGTGCTTTGACCATCGCTGAGACGCAGGAGTTCTTCGATGCGCTGCGTCTTAGCCCGTCGCAGATGGAGATCGCGGGGAAGGTACTGGAAGAGGTTCGGCAGCGCGTCCACTTTCTACAGCAGGTAGGGCTCGAATACCTGACGCTGGACCGGCTGAGCTCGACGTTGAGCGGCGGCGAGTCGCAGCGGATTCAACTGGCGACAAGCCTGGGGTCGCGGCTCGTGGGCGCGCTGTATGTGCTGGATGAGCCCTCGATTGGGCTGCACTCGCGCGATACGGCAAAGCTCATCCGCATCATGGAAGAGCTGCGCGATCTCGGCAATACCATCCTGGTGGTGGAGCATGATCCTGATGTGATTCGCGCGGCGGACCATCTGCTGGATCTGGGGCCAGGGGCGGGCGAACTGGGGGGGAGGCTGCTGGCGGCAGGAACCGTTGCGGAGGTGAGCGAGAATCCGGCGTCGCTGACAGGAAGATATTTGAGTGGGCGTGCGAAGATTGCCGTTCCGAAGCATCGCCGCGAACCGGGCCGCGAGAAGCTGGTGCTGCAGGGCGCGCGCATTCACAACCTGCGTGGCGTGGACGTGGAGATTCCGCTGGGGCTGTTGTGCTGCGTGACGGGTGTCTCGGGCTCGGGTAAATCCACTCTGGTGCATCAGGTGCTGTACCGCGCGCTGCAGCAGGCGCTGGGGCAGACGGAAGGGGCACCGACGGAGCCGGCGCATCTGTATCGTGAGCTCTCCGGCACGCAGTATCTGAATGATGTAGTGCTGGTGGACCAGTCCCCTATCGGGCGCACGCCGAGGTCGAATCCGGTGACGTACATCAAGGCCTTCGACGCCATCCGCGAGCTGTTTGCGGCGCAGCCGGATGCACGGCGCAAGAATCTGACGGCGGGGTCGTTCAGCTTCAATGTTCCGGGCGGGCGCTGCGATGTGTGCGAGGGCGACGGCACGGTGACGGTGGAGATGCAGTTCCTCGCCGATGTGGAGTTGCCCTGCGAGGAGTGCAACGGAACAAGGTACAAGGCGTCGATCCTCGAAGTTAAGTACAAGGGGAAGAACATCCATGAGGTGCTGGGGATGACGGTACGCGAGGCGCTGAGCTACTTTGCTGGACACAGCCGGATTGTGGACAAGCTCGCGGTGCTGGACGAGGTGGGGCTGGGCTATGTGCGGCTGGGGCAGAGCGCGACGACCCTATCGGGAGGAGAGGCGCAGCGTGTAAAGCTGGCCCAGCATCTGGCCACGGTGCGCAGTGCTTCACCCGCCGGAGCGGTGAGCGAGGCGCGGCGCGTGGCGAGCCGGGTCCTCTACATACTGGATGAGCCGACGACCGGGCTGCACTTTGAGGATGTGGCGCGGCTGCTGGCGGCGTTCGGAAAGCTGATCGAGGGCGGCGGATCGCTGCTGGTGATCGAGCACAACCTGGACATCATCAAGTGCGCGGACTGGGTGATCGACATGGGGCCGGAGGGCGGTTCCGGCGGCGGGCAGGTGGTGGCTACTGGAACACCAGAGCAGATTGCCAAGGTGAAGGCTTCCTATACTGGGCAGTGGCTAGGGCCGGTGTTGCGTGGCGGGCCTTCATCGGGACGCGAAAGGGCCGCAAGAGCGAAGGCCGAACTGGAGGTCGTCGCGTGACGCGGCGGGCGATCTTCCCTGCTCTGCTCGCGCTGCTGTGCGCGCACGCAACGGCACAACAACTGCCGCCGGGAACGCACAGCGTGGACGAGCCGTCGCGGCAGGACGCTACAGCCCAGCAGGTTCGCGAAGCGGAGAGCGACCTGGAGCAACAGAACTATCCCGCGGCCGAGGTCAAGCTGAAGGCGTTAGCGACGGCACGTCCCCGGGACGCGCATGTGTTGTACGACCTGGGGTTCGCCGCAGAGCGCAACCAGGAGGAGTCGGAGGCAGCCAAGGCCTATGCTGCGGCCATCGCCGCAGACCCGGACCTGGCAGAGGCCCGGGTTGCGCTGGGGCTGCTGGACGCCCGCGCCGGGCGCCGGGACGAGGCTCACGGCGAGCTGCGTGCGGCGGCGAATCTGAGCTCTGCGTCTCCCGAACTTCGCGGCCGTGCGCTGCGTGCTCTGGCGACGCTGGATGAGAGCAGCGATCCGGCCGCGGCGCAGCAAGAGCTGGCGGAGGCGCTGAAGCTGACACCCGAAGCCCCGGTGGACACGCTGACGGCGGCAGCGATGGCGGAACGGGCCGGCGATGCTCCCGGAGCTGAGGCAGCCTACCGGAGGGTACTCGCCGAGATTCCCGAGGAGCCCAACGCCACCGCCGGGCTGGCCCACGTGCTGCAACAACAGAACAAGCTGGTGGAGGCCGAGCAGGTGTTGACATCGGGGTTGAAGATCCGGCCGAACGATCCGCGCCTGCTGGCGCAGCTTGCCAATGTGGATGCGGCGGCGGGCAAGCCGGAACAGGCCGTCCCGCTGCTGGAACAGGCACGAGCGGCGGAGCCGGCACTGGCAGCCGATGCCAGCGTGACACGACTGTTGGCGCGGCTGAAGGGTTTGAGTGGCGACAACGCGGGCGCTGCGCAGTTGTATGAGGCTCTGGCGGCGGACCCAAAGGGTTCCAACGATCCGGCCCTGCTGGATGCGCTGGGCAGCGCCTATGTGCGGCTGGCGCGCTACGCCGATGCGGAGACCGTGCTCGCCAAGGCAGTCTCCCAGCGCGCAGAGTTCCACGACGACGACGCCTGGGGCGAGGCGGCCGGACACCTGGCGTTTGTGGCATCCAAAAACGGAAAACCGCAAGAGACCTTGCAGGCGCTGACGGCGCGTGCTACAGTCTTGCCAAATACGCCGGTGACTCTGTTTCTGGAGGCAACGGCGCATGACACGCTGCATCAGACGAAGGATGCTGAGAAGGCCTATCGCGCGTTTCTGGCGATGGCGGACGGCAAGTATCCCGACCAGGAGTTTGAAGCACGCCATCGTCTGGTTGCTTTGAAGAACATGAAGTAGGCACGGCTGCACTCACGAGGTGCGCTATGGTTGCTCTGGAGTGGATGTACGGGAAGGCCGTTCGCAACGCAGGGAGGGTGATGGTTGTAGCCCTGCTGCTGGGGATGGGGGGAGGGTCTGTGCGAGCCTCCGGTGTGGACGACATGGCCCTGGACGCGGGGGCCCTTCTGCAGATGGAACAGCGCGCCGCAAGCGCAAACCCTCGTGACCAGTGTTTTCTGTATGCGGAGGTCGTGCAGGGCTTTACCGACCTGGCCGGACGGCAGATGGCCGCAGGCGAGGACGAGCAGGCGAGTGTGACGATGCGCCATGTGGACGAGATCGCGGTAAAGCTGCATGATTCCACCGCGAAGGACGCCAAGCGGCTGAAGATGGCCGAGGTGATGATGGACCGCACGACACGGCATCTCGCCGATATGGTGCGCGTCGTCTCGGCGGAGCAGCGCGCCAACATGCAGCACACGCTGCAGCATTTGAATGCCGTTCACAGCGAGCTGCTGGCCACGGTGTTTGCCCGGTGAGTTGGCGGGCTTGCCTGGTGTGCGGGCTCTTGCTGACGGCCCCCTGCTGTGGCTCCGCTCGGGCGCAGGACACTGACGGAGCGATGAGCCAGGCGGAGATCGAATCGCTGCGCGATGCTTCCTATCTTCCAGTAGACAAGATCAAGGCTTTTGAAAAGATGCTCGACGACCGCGAACACCGCATCGATGAGCTGTTAAAGAAGGGCCGCGGGCCGGGGTTCGCGCTGGAGATGCACGATGCGATGGAGCAGCTCGCCGCCATCGCCGACGAGCTGAACGACAATCTCGACGACTACAACAGCAAGCACAGGGATGTGCGCAAGGCGTTGCCAAAACTGATGCAGGCAACCGACCGCTGGTCTACCAGCTTGCGTGCCGCGGGCGAGGACGACCGCTACAACGTGGTACGCAAGATCGCGCTGGATACGTTGAAGGACACGCGCTCCATCGCAGAAGAGATGGAGACCTCGTTGCAGGCCTACTTCAAGGAACATCCTGATGCGGAGAAGCTGGAGAAGCAGCGTGCCAGCGATCCTCACATACCACAGTAGATGGCTGTGCAGGATGGTAGGCTGGCACTACCGTGCCGCGCTCCACTCTTCCACCTGTTTCGCCCGCAGTTCTCTCGATATTCGAGCAGGAGTACCACGCTCTGCGGCCGCGCGCGGCGATGCCCGCGCTGGAGATCAAGTTCCGCCGCTTTACCAGCCTGAACACGACCATCCGTCTGCGAGACGGGCGGCTTGTGGTGCGGCTCTCCGACCTGCTGGAGCATGCGCCGGAGACGATCCATCGCGCGATCGCGCATATTCTGCTGGCCAAGCTCTATCGCAAACCCATCCAGCCGGTCTTCGCCGACCGCTACCGGCGCTACACGCAGTCGGAGGCTGTGTCTAAGCAGGCGGAGCGTATCCGGCAGACGCGCGGGCGCAAGGTCATCAGCTCGGCGCAGGGTGTGGTCTACGATCTGGATGAGGTCTTTGAGGCGGTCAACCGCCGCTTCTTCCACGGCCTGCTGGGGAGGCCGACGCTGACCTGGAGCGCGCACGTCGCGCGGCGCATGCTGGGCCACTACGACGCCGCGCACAACACCATCGTGGTGAGCCGCGTCTTCGACCGGCCCGGGACGCCGCGCTACGCCATCGAGTACCTGCTGTACCACGAGATGCTGCACCTGAAGCATCCGGTACGGGTGCGCGCCGGGCGACGGTGTGTGCACTCACGGGAGTTCCAGGCGGAGGAGCGGTTGTTTCCGGAGCTGGCGCAGGCGAAGGCGTATTTGAAGCGGCTGTAACTATGCTGTTGCGGGTTCACGCTTCGGGGCTGGTGGCAGAGGCTTGAACTTCACAGCCTGATTGTTGCGGGTGAGGAACATCAGTACTGCACCCACAACGACGCTGCCCAGCGCTGCGACCTGGGCGTTGGACATGCCCCAGTAGATGCGTGGATTGATGCGGACGAACTCCACGAGAAAACGGCCGATGCCGCTGAGCACGAGATACTCGCCGGTGAGGAAGCCGAGGGGAAGCGGCTTTGAGCCGCGCTTCCACAGCCACCAGCCCAGCGCAAGTGCGAAGAGCAACTCATAGACCGGGGTGGGCTGCACCAGAGCGTCCGGCGGATGCGGAGGCACCAGCGCGTTGCGCGCCATGTGAACGCCCCAGGGCAGCGTGGTGTTGATGCCGTAGTCGCCGTCGCCGGAGGTGAGGCAGCCGATTCGGCCCACGCCATAGCTGATGGCTGCGGCGGGAGCGGCAAGGTCCATCATGCGCAGCGCGCCGCTGCCGCCGCTGAGGGTGTTGGGGCGGGCGTAGTGCCCTTGCAGCATCAGCATGGCGATGCCGGCCAGCAGTCCCCCAAAC
>Ga0302320_10027222_pt1 | contig 11025 bp, 10 predicted proteins | sample Bog_T0_3_FD_202130 | JGI IMG/M metagenome (GOLD analysis project Ga0302320, IMG submission 202130) | Peat permafrost microbial communities from Stordalen Mire near Abisko, Sweden - Bog_T0_3 | ecosystem: Environmental > Terrestrial > Soil > Wetlands > Peat | place: Sweden: Abisko, Stordalen Mire... | reverse complement strand
GAAGGTAACCACGTAAGCCTTCGGCATTGGACGGCGGATGCCGATTGCGCAAAGATATTCCGGCTAGAAGGCGGTGCGCGATGAATAAATATGTAGCGGCGTTCGTGCTGTTCGTTTCCGCGTCCATCTTGTGCTCCCAGTCGGGAGGCCGCGAGCAACCGGGGCCGCAGCCCGGCGGATTTACTCTGCTGCCGAATGGCTGGGGTATTCAGCCGGCAGGCCGGCAGATTCCGCTCGACACGATGCCGATGTCGACGGCGCTCTCGCCGGACGGCAAGTATTTACTGGTGTTGAATGGCGGGTATCGTCCACCGTCGATCAGTGTGCTGACGGTTTCGCCGATGAAGGAAATCGCGCGTGTCCCGGTTGCGGATGCGTGGCTCGGGCTGACGTTCGCTCCCGGAGGCAAACTGGTCTACGTGAGCGGTGGGGCGCGCGGAACGGTGGTCGAATTTTCGTTCTCGGACGGCGGCGAACTGAAGCTGTTGCGTGAAATGCAGGCGACGGCCGAACATACGGCGCTGGATTTTATCGGCGATGTGACGGTGTCGCCGGATGGTCATTTGATTTATGCGGCCGACTTGTTTCGCGATTCCATTGTCGTGATCAATCCGCAATCGGGGCGCGCGATCGAGCGCTGGAAGACGGGACGGCGTCCTTATCGCATCCTGTTTGCGCCCGATGGAAAGACATTTTTCGTTTCCGGATGGGGCGACGCTTCGATTCATCAGCACAACGCCACTACGGGAGAGCAGATCGCCCGCATCGGGCTGGGGCCGCATGCCACCGACATGGTCTTGAGCGCGCGCAAGCCGGATCAGGGCGAAGGCGACGACGATGACGATAAAGCGGGCGCGCCTCCTGCGCCGGAGTGGAGCTATCGGCTCTTTGTAGCTGCCGCCAATACGAATAGCGTTTATGAAGTCGGCGTTACCGGGAATGGTTCGCTTAGATTGCTGGAGACGATCAACGTCGCGCTCACGCCACGGCAGCCCGCCGGGATGACTCCGAGCGCGGTGGCACTTTCGGCGGATCAGAAGAAGCTTTTTGTCACGTGTTCCGATGCCAATACCGTGGCAGTGGCCGATGTGTCCACGTCACGGAGCCATGTGGAAGGATTCGTGCCAACGGGCTGGTATCCAACGGCTGCACGTTCTCTGCCGGATGGCGGGCTGGTCGTGCTGAACGGGCGGGGTTTGGGAAGCGGGGCCAATCCGGCCTTTAGGGGGTCGGCCAAGCGAGTGAGAGCGGACGATCCTCGCTCCGGATATGTCGCCGATTCGCAGCGCGGGACGCTGTCCGTGATCGAACAATTTTCGAACGACGAGCTTGACGAATATAGCGCGACGGTGCGGCGCGGCATGCGCTACAGCGACAACGACCTCGATACGCCGAGCGTGCCGGAGGATTCCGTGATCTATTCGCGCGAGGGAAGACCTTCGCCCATCGAGCACGTGATCTACATCATCAAAGAAAATCGCACCTACGATCAAGTGCTCGGGAAGCTGGGAAAGGGCAACGGCGATCCAGCGCTCACGTTGTTTGATGAGTCCGCGGCCCCTAATCACTACAAGCTGGCGCGGGAATTCGTTCTGTTCGACAATTTCTACGTCAACGCCGACGTAAGCGCGGACGGGCACAATTGGTCCGTGGCGGCGATTGCTTCGGATTTCGCGCAGAAGCTGTGGCCGAGCAATTACGGGCACCGGTTGAAGTACTACGGTTTCGAAGGCAACGAGCCCGCGAATATCCCTCCGGCGGGATATTTGTGGACGAATGCGCTGGCCGCGGGGCTGACCGTGCGCAATTACGGCGAGTGGGTTTTTGACGGCAAGACCGGAGATCCAGCCATCGAGAAGGTGACGAACAAAAACTACAAAGGCTTCGATATGGACTATCCAGACGTGGAACGCGCAAAGGTGTTTCTCGAAGACCTGCATCAGTTCGAGACCAGCAATGCGATGCCGCGCTTGATGATCATGCGTTTGCCGAACGATCACACGTCGGGGACGACTCCGGGAAAGATCGCTCCGCTTTCCGCATTCGCAGACAACGATGCGGCACTGGGCACGATTGTCGAAGCCGTTTCGCGCAGCAAGTTCTGGTCGAAGACGGCCATTTTCGTTCTGGAAGACGACGCGCAAGACGGGCCGGATCATGTGGATTCGCATCGTTCCGTCATGTTCGCGATCTCGCCCTACACGCGGCGCGGCATAGTCGATAGTTCGATGTACAACACGGCTTCGGTTCTGCGGACAATGGAGCTGATTCTCGGGCTGCGGCCCATGACGCATTTCGACGCGGGCGCGCGTCCCATGGATGCGGCCTTTGCTGCGACTGCCAATAATGCTCCCTACGTGGCGGAGAAGCCGCGCATATCGCTGACCGAACGGAATCCGGCGAAATCGGCGACGGCGGCGCGTTCCATGAAGCTCGACTTTAGCCAGGAAGATCTGGCGGACGATGACGAATTGAATGCGATCTTGTGGATCGCCATCAAAGGGACCGATCCGCCTGCGCCGAGCCGCAGTTATTTCGCGCGTTGAGAGTCGGACCGCTAAATAAAGGCCGTGGTCTTGACGCCGGAGATATCGAAACGTTTGCGGCAGCGCATGTTCTTGCACATGGCCTTGTCGTCGAGCAGCACCATGTAGCTGAGAAATTTGGCGAACTTCGCGCGATCGCGTTCGTCGGCACCGCGCGGGACCTGCGCCACTTTCTTGCGGACCAGCCAGTTCAGCTCGTACGTATCGGCCGTCCGGCAGTAAGGGCAATTCAGCGTTGCTGGCTTGGTTGCCTTGGACTCTTGAAAAAACGCTCGTTCGTCTAACGCCACGCAGTTGTTATAGCACAGGCGCGTACACTGGTGATCATGGTTCGCTGTTACATTACGGATCGCAAGCTGCTGGGCGCCGGGATGACGCTTGCAAACGCGGTGGCGTGCGCGATCGGCAATGGTGCGAACTGGATTCAAATTCGCGAAAAGGATCTGTCTTCCCGGGAATTGTACGAGCTTGCGGCGCAGGCGGTGGCCACGGCCAAACCTTCAGGAGTGAAGATCCTGGTGAACGCGCGGTTCGATGTCGCGATCGCGGCGGGCGCGGCGGGCGTGCATCTTCCCGGTGGGTCGCCATCGCCCAACCGTTGGCGATCGATCACACCGCCGGGATTCCTCATCGGCGCGTCTTGTCATACGCTGGCGGAGCTGCTCGCTGCCGAACGAAGAGGCGCGGACTATGCCTACTTCGGGCCCGTGTTTGCGCCACGTTCAAAAACATCCGATCTTACGCCAAGAGGATTGGCCGGATTGCGGCAGGCCGCGCGTGCGGTGAAAATTCCCGTGCTGGCCTTGGGCGGCATCACGGAACAGAACGCGGTGGATTGCGTTGCCGCCGGAGCGGCGGGAATTGCCGCGATCTCGTTGTTCCAAGATCGCTTTGCCGCAGGTTCCGGGAGGGCTCCGCGCCAATGCTAGAATCGGCACAATGGCAAGGCAGGAGATGACGCAAGCGTATTCGCGCCAAGAAGCGCTCAGGCTGGCAAGCATTTCCGAACGTCAACTGCGCAGCTGGGAAAAGCAAAAATTAATTGCGCCCACCGACAGCTACGGTTTCGGTGAGTTGCTCGCGCTGCGCATGCTGACGCAGCTTCGCAAGAATGGCGTTGCGGCCGCGCAGATGCGCCGCGCACTGAACGCGGTTGCCCGCAAATTGAACGGCACCGCGCAGCCTCTCGCCGGCCTGCAGGTTTATACCGAAGGCAAACGAATTCGCGTCAAGATCGACGGCCATCACATGGAGGCCGAGTCCGGTCAATTGCTGCTGGATTTCGCGCCTGCCGAGATCCATCGCCTGCTGGAATTTAAAGCTCGCGAAAATCCACGAGCGGAAGCCGAGAAGCGGACCGAAGCCGAGCGCTGGTTCCAACGCGGCCTGGAGCTGGAACAAACGGGTGGCCCCATCGAAGACGTGATGCAGGCGTATCGCAAGGCGATGGAGTTGGATCCGCAATCGGCGGGAGCGCTGGTCAACCTGGGCACCTTGTATTTCAACGCGCGCAATCTCGCGGAAGCCGAAACCTGTTATACGCAGGCGTTAACGGTGGATCCCGACTACGCGCTGGCGCACTTCGATCTGGCGAATCTTTACGACGAGCGCGGCCAACGCACGTCGGCCTTGGAGCATTATCTGATCGCGCTGAAGATTTCTCCCAACTATGCGGATGCGCATTACAACATCGCGCTGTTGTATCAAGGCTCGAATCAACCTCTCAAGGCTTTGCATCATTGGATGACTTATTTGAAGCTGGATCCTGCCAGCCAGTGGGCCACCGTGGCGCGCCGCGAATTGACGAAGCTACGCAAATCCGCAGTGGTGCCGGGCGCTCGGGGGCAGGAAGACGCCGGCTAGCAAGTTAGAATAGATTTCTGACTTCTCACGATCCCGCACGAGAAAATCCGCCGTGGCTGTTCGGTCTGTTATCGCTGCCGTACGGAATTTCCAACGCCATCATCGCCATTCTGACGCCCTTCGTGCTTCGTAAGCATGGTGTGCCAGTGGATCGTATCGCCGAAGTGGTGGCCATCGCGACGCTTCCGTCGGTCTGGTACGTCGCGTACTCGCCGGTCGTCGACTTGGGACTGCGGAGGCGAACGTGGATTCTCCTCAGCGCGGTTTCCGCCGGTTTGTTTTGCGCCGCTGGGACGTTGCTCTCTGCCGGATCGCTGACTGTGTTGACGATCCTGTTGTTTCTGGCGAGCGCCGCGAGTGGATTGCAATCCAGCGCGGGCGGCGCGTTGCTGACGGCTTTGTCTCCCACGGTTCGCGGCCAAGCGGCCGGCTGGCTCAACGCGGGAAATTTGGGAGGCGGCGCGATTGGCGGCGGCGTGGCGCTCTGGCTCGCCGGAGTCTCCAGCTTGCCCGGGCTGTCGTTTGGTGTTTTTCTGTTAGTGGCGGCACCGGTGGTCTCTGCCCTTTGGATCGAAGAAGCTCCGAGGCCGCGCGAGCGAACCGGGGGCATCGCGCTTGTCGCGCCTTTCGCGCCGCTGTTCCGCGATCTGCGGGCGTTGTTCACTTCTCCCCGTACGCTCATCGGGCTGGTGTTCTTTCTTTCTCCCGTGGGCAGCGGAGCGATCGGCAATCTGATTTCGAGCGTCGGGCCGGATTATCATGCGCCCGATTCCGAGGTCCTGTGGATCACAGGTATCGCCGGCGGGCTGCTTTCCGCGGCGGGCGCTTTCGTGGGCGGCTACGTCTGCGATCGCATGAATCGCATGGTGGCGTACGCGCTTTCCGGAGGATTGTGCGCCGTGTTTGCGATCTACCTGGCATTGGCACATCCCACTGCGTTCAGTTTCGGAGCCGGATACGCCGGCTATTCCATCGCCACTGGATTCGCGTACGCAGTCTTCACGGCGCTCGTGTTGGAAGTTTTAGGAAGCAAGCGCAAGGCGGCTGGGACCTCGTACTCCATGCTGGTAGCAAGCAGCAACCTTGCGATCAGCTATATGACGTGGCTCGACGGCGTAGGATATAAACACTGGGGCGCGAAGGGACTGATGAGCGTGGACGCGATCGCGAATGGAGGCGGGGCGGTGGTGTTGTTACTGGTCGCGTGGCTCGCTCGGAACCTTTGGCATAAGACCGCCGAGGAAGAACTGGCGTAACACACGCGAACGTTACGGCCGCAAACATTTCGGCGCAAACGTTACGGTGCGACGATTTCCACGGGCGCGCTGCGGACGCTTTCATTGCCGGTGCGATCCACGGAACTTACGGAATAACGATACGTTTTGCCCGCCTCAATCTCGCGATCGCTGTACGTAGGAGCGTCAATGGGTCCGGCGACTTTTTGAAATTCGCCAGTGCCGAGCGCGCGGAATATGTTGTAGCCGGCAAAATCGTCTTCGATATTGCGCTGCCACACCAGCTCGATTGCTCCCACGCCCGGTATTCCCGCCAGGCCTTCGGGCACAGCGGGCGGATAGAGGTCCTGCGGCGTGAAGGAGAACGGCGCGGACACTTCGCTCTGGTACAGATCGCCGTTGATGGCCTGCACGTAGTAGCGGTACTCCGTGCCGATCTCGACCGCGGAGTCCTCGTATTCGAGTTTGTCGGATTCGCCGATGCGCGCGGGCGAACCTACGCCCGATGCACGAAAAATTCTGTAGCGCGGACCACTGCCGTTCCAGGTCAAGCGAACGCCTTTGGGTGCGTTCGCGGCAGCGACCGCCTGCGGTGGCGAGAGCGGCGGTTGGACGTCCAGCGTCCACACGCTCGACCACTCGGAAGCTTTTCCCTTGGGCCCGGTGGAGCGAACCGCCAACGTCACCGTTTTCCCTACGAAATCGGCCGCGGGAGCGTCGAATGTGATCGGGCCGGAATCTTTGGATGGAATCCGAAAAATACGATCGGGACTCGCGCCGACGCGCAATTCAATGGACCGGATGCCGGTCAGGGACTGCCCGTCGGTGGTGAGCAGCGGAAGCGTGAAGGCGACGGCGATGTTGTCGCCGTATTCCGCGGCACGCAAATTCACGATGCGCGCCGGAATATTCAGTAGAGGGGGATGGACGTCGCCGATGTAGCCGCATCCGGCGGCGAGCGACGCAAGAACCAATGTGACAAGGAACTTCGCGGCTGGCCGCATGGGACACTCCAAGCCTCGCACGCGGCGCCTCACAAAATATAGCGGCTCAAATCCTGATCTTTGACGATGGCGGCGAGTTGCTTGCGAACATAGGCCGCGTCGATCTTGACGTTCTTCTTTTTGAGATCGGGACCGTCGAAGGAAATCTCCTCGAGCAGTTTTTCGAGAATCGTATGCAGGCGGCGCGCGCCGATGTTTTCGGCGGATTCGTTCACGCGCGTGGCAAACGCGGCAATCTCCTGGATGGCGTCTTCGGTGAACGAAAGCTTGATGCCTTCGGTATCGAGCAGCGCCTGATACTGCTTGATCAGCGCGTTTTTCGGCTCCTTCAGAATGCGGATGAAGTCGCCTTCGGTGAGCGATTTCAACTCCACGCGGATCGGGAAGCGCCCCTGCAATTCGGGGATCAGATCGCTGGGCTTGGAAACGTGGAACGCGCCGGCGGCGATGAACAAAATATGATCGGTGCGCACGAAGCCGTAGCGCGTGTTCACCGTGGTGCCTTCGACAATCGGCAGGATGTCGCGCTGCACGCCTTCGCGGCTGACGTCGGGACCGTGGCCGCCTTCGCGACCGGCGATCTTGTCGACCTCGTCCAGGAAGATGATGCCGCTGCGTTCCACGCGCTCAATGGCAACGCGCGTCACCTGATCCACGTCGATCAGCTTCTGCTCTTCTTCCTGAACCATGTAATCCATGGCTTCGCTGACACGCATTTTGCGCTTGCGCGTGCGGCCGGAGAACAGACCCGGCAGGATATCTTTCAGGTTGATATCCATCTCTTCCATGCCGCTCTGCGTGGAGACTTCGAACGTCGGCCCGCGTTCTTTCACGTCCACTTCGACGACGCGATCGTCGAGCTTCCCGGCGCGCAAACGCTCGCGCAATTTTTCGCGCGTACGCTCGACGCTCTCGACCACTTCGCCTTCCGCCTGCTGCGGAGGCGCGGGCATGAGGAGATCCAGCACGCGTTCTTCGGCGTTGTGCTCGGCGCGCTCGCCCACTTCGTTGAGCCGCTCTTCGCGGACCATGTCGATGGCGATTTCCACCAGGTCGCGAATCATGGATTCCACGTCGCGGCCGACGTAGCCGACCTCGGTGAACTTGCTGGCTTCGACTTTGAGAAACGGCGAATTCGCGAGCTTCGCCAAGCGCCGCGCCAACTCCGTTTTACCGACGCCGGTGGGCCCAATCATGAGGATGTTCTTGGGCATCACCTCTTCGGCCATCTCGGGATCGAGCTTCTGGCGGCGGATGCGATTGCGCAGCGCGATAGCGACGGCCTTCTTCGCGTCGGCCTGGCCGATGACGTACTTATCCAACTCGCGCACGATTTCGCGCGGCGTGAGTTCGTCGAGCAGAGGCTCGTCGTCCAGGGACTGGGCGGGAAGATAGATGACCATTAGCCGAGTTCCTCGTAGATTACGGATTCATTCGTGTAGATGCAGGTCTTGGCGGCGATGGTCATCGACTTTTCGACGATCTCCCGCGCGCTGAGTTTGGTGTTTTCGATGAGTGCGGTGGCTGCGGATTTGGCAAAGGGACCGCCGGAGCCGATGGCTGCGATTTCGTTATCGGGATCGATGACGTCGCCATTGCCGCTGACGATGAAGGTGTTGGTGAGGTCGGCCACCACCAGCAGCGCTTCCAAGTGCCGCAGCATGCGATCCGTGCGCCAGTCCTTGGCCAGTTCGACGACGGAGCGGGAAAGATTGCCGTTATACTGCTCTAACTTAGTCTCAAAGCGCGTAAACAGCGCGAACGCGTCGGCCGTGGAGCCGGCGAATCCCGCCAGGATCTTGCTGTTGTACAGACGCCGCAGCTTCTTTGCCGACGATTTCAAAACTTCCGAGCCGAGCGTGACTTGTCCATCGCCGGCCATCACCACCTTGCCGTCCTTGCGGACGCACAGGATCGTCGTGGATCGAATACGTTCTTTCATGAGTGAAACTCCAGTGTGACACAGTGGGCGCGGGGTCTCTAGCCGCCGCCCACTTGCCGTGGGAATCGAGCGGCGCCGCAGCCGCATCCAAATCTATGCAGAGCGTGTGCGTGTAGCTTGACAGTGGGCGCGTGAGATAGCGTAAAATCGGACACGCGTATAGATCCGTGCCATCTTTCTAAGTCACGTCAAAAAAGGCCACAAGGAGAAATCAGATGTCTATAAGAATCAATGATGAAGCACCCAATTTTACGGCGGAGACCACGCAGGGTCCCATCAACTTTCATGAGTGGATCGGCGACGGCTGGGCGATTCTTTTTTCCCACCCCAAAGATTTCACTCCGGTGTGCACCACCGAGCTCGGCTATATGGCGAAGCTGCAACCCGAGTTTCAGAAGCGCAATACAAAGATTATCGGCCTGAGCGTCGATCCCGTCAGCAGCCACAGCAAGTGGGCGAGCGACATTGAAGAGACGCAAGGCGCCAAAGTCACCTATCCAATGATTGGCGATCCGGAATTGAAAATCGCGAAGCTGTACGACATGCTCCCAGCTAATTCCGGCGACAGTTCGGAAGGCCGCACCGCCGCCAACAACGCAACCGTCCGCACGGTATTTGTCGTCGGGCCGGATAAGAAGATCAAGCTGATGCTGGTCTACCCGATGAGTACCGGCCGCAACTTCGACGAAGTCCTGCGCGTGCTGGATTCCATGCAATTGACCGCTAAATTCAAAGTTGCGACGCCCGTAAATTGGAAAGAGGGAGAGGACGTCATCATTCTGCCCGCGGTTTCCGACGAGGAAGCCAAGCAGAAGTATCCGGACGGGTGGAAATCGCCCAAGCCGTATCTGCGCATCGTTGCTCAGCCGAAGTAATCGGACAATGCGAATGCACTTTCGGATCGGACCCAACATCGGGAAAATCGGGCGGGGAGCAGTGGCGCTAGCGTGCTTGTGCGCGATGGGCCAGTTGAACGCCCAGTGGATGAAGCGGCCCGATCCGAAAGCGCCGCACGCGGCCAATGGGAAGCCGAATTTGTCCGGTCCCGCGCCGAAGCAGGCCAACGGGAATCCGGACCTTTCGGGCATGTGGCAGGTGGCCGACGCGCACCTGCAGTTCAACGTGGCGGCCGATACTCCAGGCGTCGAACTGACGCCCGCCTACGCCGCGATTTACAAGGAGCATCTCGCTGGAGAAGGCAAGGAGCGCCCCGCTGGAAAATGCCTTCCGCACAGCATACCCGATGCTATGCTGGCGCCGACTCCGTTCAAGTTTATTCATACGCCGAACGAGACGCTTATTCTCTATGAGGAGTTTGTGGATTTCCGGCAAATCTTCACGGACGGCCGCGCGCTGCCGAAAGATCCCGAACCCGCATGGTTCGGCTACTCCGTCGGGCGTTGGGAAGGCGGCGCGTTCATCGTCGACACGCGCGGCTTCAACGACAAGAGCTGGCTGGATGACGACGGCCATCCTCACTCGGACGCGCTACACACGGTCGAACGCTTTCGCCGCCCCGATTACGGCCACCTGACGATGGAAATTACCTTCGACGATCCCAAAGCGTACGTGAAGCCGTGGAACGCGACCGTGCACTTTAATCTCTTGCCGGAAGTGGAACTGATCGAAGGGGTTTGCGACAACAACTTCGACGTCCAGCATCTGGTCGGAAAATAATGCGCCGGCTAGGGCATTTTCGGAGTTTTTGTAGACTACGACAAGGGAACACCGGCCGTAAAACCCCGGGCGTGAGCCCGGGGATACATCGTGAGCCCGGGGATACATCCACGATTTATCGCACCCGCAACTGTATCCCCGCACTTACGTGCGACGTTTTACGATTGCCCGGCCCAGGCGTTCGCGGTCCTCAGCAACGATGAAAATGGCCTAGTAGCGCTCGTTATTTCGCGGGCAGCGTGAATTTCGACGCTTCAATCGGGACGTTCACCTTCACATCCGTCAGCTTGAAGCGATCTCGGCCGTCCAGCCATGAGAACGTATATTCGAACGGGAACTTGATCCCGCCCACGTCGCGATAATCGGCGAAGTCCGACTGCGTCGGGACGCGGCCAATCGGCGACGGGCTAAGGCGCACCAGGCGCACCAGCAACCCAGTCTGCTTGTCGAAATACAGCGTCGCGATCATCCCGCGGGGACCGTTGCCCTGCACGACGTCCACTTCGCGATCGCCGATCGTATCGGGAGATCCGGAGCGCCAACCGGTCAGCGCCGTCTTGATCTGTCCCGGGAACGCCAGCTGCGCGTCGAGCCTTTGCCCGTCGAGTTCCGCGCCCAGCACTTCATACTGCCCCAGCAATCCACGCGGCGACTTGATCCAGCCGCTGCGGCCGTCGAAGAGGCGCGCGCTGGTGCCGCGTTCCGGATGATCTTTGAAATCGATGATCACAGCCTTCATATTGGGAGCCTTCGCCAGA
>Ga0302320_10027218_pt1 | contig 11026 bp, 11 predicted proteins | sample Bog_T0_3_FD_202130 | JGI IMG/M metagenome (GOLD analysis project Ga0302320, IMG submission 202130) | Peat permafrost microbial communities from Stordalen Mire near Abisko, Sweden - Bog_T0_3 | ecosystem: Environmental > Terrestrial > Soil > Wetlands > Peat | place: Sweden: Abisko, Stordalen Mire... | reverse complement strand
TGCTGCCCACCGTGATGGGCGCGGCGACGAGCTGGTTGCTGGTGAACATCGCTGCGGCTACCGCGGGGGTGTCGGCGACGGCGAGTGCGATGTCAGGTTTGCCGCTGGCCTTGATGCCGGCGATGGCCGAGGACCAGCAAAAGCCGAGCGGGAGGGAAGGGGTGAGGCTCATCGAAATTAAGAGTATCAAGCTGCTTCAGGAAGAGCAGGCAAAGACAAAAGCTTTTAACGCAGAGGACGCAATGGAAGAACGCAAAGGCCGCAGAGGACAGTCGAGGCAGCGGCGTATACTTTCTCGATAACAGGGAGTTCTACACATGAGCAGCAATGGCAACGGGCACTCGAACGGCAACGGCACGCACGCCAGCGGCAACGACTACCAGGTCCCCCAGCCGCGCCGCGACTGGATCGTCAAGCGCCGCGAAGAGGCTGCGCGCACTGGTGACACCAACATGAGCCAGATGCACTTCGCGCGCAAGGGCCTGATCACCGAGGAGATGGCCTACGTCGCGCACAAGGAGAAGCTCTCTCCTGAGCTGGTGCGCGCGGAGATCGCCAAGGGCACCATGATTCTCCCGGCGAACATCAACCATCCCGAGCTGGAGCCGATGGTGATTGGTGTTGAGTCGCTGTGCAAGATCAATGCGAACATCGGCAACTCGGCGCTGGTGTCGAATGTGGATGAGGAGCTGCGCAAGCTGCATACTGCCGTCCACTTCGGTGCAGACACGGTGATGGACCTCTCCACCGGCGGCGACATTCCCATGATCCGCGAGCAGATCCTGCGCCACTCGCCGGTGCCGATCGGGACCGTTCCGCTGTATGAGGCGCTCAGCCGCGTGAAGAAGGTCGAGGACCTGAACATCGACCTGTACCTGGAGGTCATCGAGGAGCAGGCCGAGCAGGGTGTGGACTACTTCACCATCCACGCGGGCGTGCTGATTCAGTATGTGCCGATGGTCAGCAAGCGTATTACGGGCATTGTGAGTCGCGGCGGCGCCATCCTGGCGCAGTGGATGACGGCCAACCACAAGCAGAACTTCCTGTATGAGAACTTCGACCGCATCACCAAGCTGATGGCGAAGTATGACGTGAGCTACTCGCTGGGCGACGGACTGCGGCCCGGCTGCGTGGCGGACGCCAGCGACGAGGCGCAGTTTGCCGAGCTGAAGACCCTTGGTGAACTGACCCGGCAGGCGTGGAAGGACGACGTGCAGGTGATGATCGAAGGCCCCGGCCATGTGCCGATGGACAAGATCAAGGAGCAGGTGGATATGGAAGTTGCCCTCTGCGACGGCGCGCCGTTCTACGTGTTGGGGCCGCTGGTGACCGACATCGCGCCGGGGTATGACCACATCACCAGTGCTATCGGCGCGGCGATGATCGGCTGGCACGGCGCGGCCATGCTCTGCTACGTCACGCCGAAGGAGCACCTTGGCCTGCCCAACGAGAAGGACGTGAAGGACGGCATCATCGCCTACAAGATTGCAGCGCACGCGGCGGACATCGCGCGGCACCGCCCCGGCGCCCGCGACCGCGACGACGCCATCAGCCACGCGCGCTACACCTTCGACTGGGACAAGCAGTTCGCTCTGTCGCTGGACCCCGCGACCGCGCGTGGCATGCACGATGAGACCCTGCCTGATGACTATTACAAAGAAGCTGCGTTCTGCTCCATGTGCGGGCCGAAGTTCTGCAGCATGAACTGGTCCAGCAAGGTGGACAAGTTCAATGAAGAGGTACACGGGCTGAAGAAGCCGGACCTCACCCAGATCGTCACCGAGCAGATGGCGCTGCGGAGCTAAGGCTAGAACGCTCTCAGCGTAACCGCTAACGTTGACAGACGAACGGCCCACGGGGCCGTGGGCCGTTCGCCGGAGAGCAATCCCGTCATGCCGATGTTCCTCTCTGCGGGCAGGTGTGAGGGTCGTGCGCTCTCCACGAGCGGGCCAGCCGCACGTTCTGAACACTTTGCGGCCTGCACCGGGCGAATGTAAACGCTACGAACGGTGGTACTGCAACCCCTACGTTAGTAACGGGTAAGTGTCCGTTTTGGGTCACTTACCGGCGTCTTCGAGGATCTTGGCGGCACGGTTCAGCGCTTTGGTCAGCGCCACGAGCTGAGCCTGGGTGCGCGCGGCGTCGGCCTCGTCGATGCCCTCATTCACGCCAGGGATTACCACGGCGGCGTAGCCGGTGTACTCACCGGGAGCGTAGATAGTGTGCTTGTACCAGGGACGGTGGGGCAGGCCGGCGTTGTTCAGCAGTGCGGTCTCGGCGTCGCGCAGGGCGAAGTTCACGCCGGCCAGCGCGACGCCGCTCTGGTGGCTCGTCTGCAGCTTGTAGACGCTCTCCCCTGCAGCGGCAAAGCGCTGGGCCGCGGTGGTGGCGTCGCTGAAATCCAGGCTCATCTTCGCGGCGGTGGCACGCTCCTGCGCGGCCTTCAGATAGCTGACTACGTCCTGGCCGTAGAGCCGGTAGTCGTAGGGCAGAACGTCGGTGTCTGCCATATGCAGCACCTCCAGGCCGAAGACGCGGGCCTGCTGCTGCTCATAGACGAAGGTGGGGTCGGCGAACTTGATGAACCAGTTGTAGTTGTCGAAGACGGAGTGGTAGACGCCGTAGGGGCCGTCCGAGCCGATGTCGGTGGCGGGCACGCCGAGGTGCTGGAGGAACGGCGTGAAGTCCGAACCGGAGCCGAGGGTGCCGATGCGAACCTCGGTGATGGGCTCGGCTGCGCGGATGCGACTGCCGGCTTGCTGCGCCTTGAGCCACTGGTCGTAGACGCTGCCGCCCTTCGGGCTGGGGACCTCGCGGGCGACCTCGCGCACGAACTGCTTGAGCGAGGGCACGGCAGCGGCGGTGAACTCCGGGCCGGAGACGCCGACGTCGGTATTGAAGTAGGCGACGGCGTGGGACAGCTCGGCGGCGTGCATCTCGGCCCACTCGGTGGAGCCGATCAGGCCTTCTTCCTCGGCGTCCCAGCTGCCGATGACGATGGTGCGGCGCGGCTTCCAGCCCTGTTTCAGCAACTCGCCAAAGCCATGCACGGCCTCCAGCATGGCGGCGGTGCCGCTATTGGGGTCCACCGCGCCGAAGGCCCAGGCGTCGCGATGGTTGCCGGCGACCACCCAGGCGCGGGTGTCCCAGCCGGGGATGATGCCGATCACGTCCCAGATGGTGCGCAACTTGTACTCCTGCTCCAGGTGCATGTGCACGGTGATGGAGGCAGTGCCGCCGAGGTGATAGGTAAAGGGCAGGCCACCCTGCCAGTCGCGCGGCGACTCGGCCCCCCCCAGCCCTTGCAGGATGGGCTCGGCGTCCTGGTAGGAGAGCGGGTTGGCGGGGATGGATGGCTGGTTCATCTTCGCGGGGTCCGTAATACGATCGCTTTCCGGCAGGTCCGGGGTGGAGGCCACGCCGGGGGTCTCGGGGTCGCCGGGGTAGCGTGTGAGGAACTGCACGGAGCCGCGCTGCACGGCGCTGGCCGGACGCCAGGGGCCGCGCGGATACATGTCGCCATGAACGTAGCCGTCGTCGGCGGGGTCGGAGTAGATCAGCACACCGACGGCGCCGAGCTGCTGCGCGATCATTACCTTGACGCCGCGGAAGTTGGCGCCATAACGCACCAGGACGATCTTGCCCTTCACGCTGATGCCCATTTTCTCCAGCAGCTTGAAGTCCTGGACGGTGCCGTAGTTGGCGTAGACCACCTGCGCGGTGACGTCGCCGGAGGCCGAGGAGCCGTTGAAGGCGGGCAGCACGCGCGGGTCGTCCTGGAAGGGGTCGCCGCCATACTCTTTGGGGTCGACGTGCTCCGGGGTGGGGCCGGACATCAGGCGGCGGCCGGCGGCGTCGAAGGCCGCAATCTCTATCTTGAGGGGCTTGTTCAGGTAGACGCGGAAGGGCACGATCTCCGTGGTCAGGCCGGCGGCCCGAAACTTCGCGGCGACGTACTGCGCGGTGCGTTGGTCCTCCGGCGAGCTGGCCCAGTGGGGCTCGGAGGTAAGCGTCTTCAGGTGCTCGCCGGCGAGCTTGGCGTCGGGCACGGAGAGGAAGAGGTTGTCCCACTTCTGCTGGCGGGAGAAGTCGTTGTAGCCGAAGACGCTGGGCGTGGGGCCGAGATCCACCGAGGATGTGGGGGGTTCGGCGAGAGGCGGCGCTGCGGCTGTGGCGGCGGCCGGCTCAGGAACGGCGGTAGGCGGCGCCGGTAATGTCTCCGTCGGAGGCATCGCCGAGGGGAGGGCGCCGGAGGTGTTTGCGGGCGGGCCGGGAGTCTCTCTGGGTGAGGCTGCAGTTGCCGGCGCAGGCTCTGCGACTGCCGGGGAGGGCGCGCTTGGGGCTGGGACCGTCTTAACTGCTACAGGAGCAGCGGCGGGCGTACGAGGGGCTTGTTTCGGAACCGTGGCCGGTGCAGGCGAAGCGGCGGGCGCCGTCGATGTGGAGTTTGCGGAAGCCTCGGCCGGTGGCGCGGCTGCCGGCTGGTCGGCGGAGTGGGCAGCGGTCCGCGTTGGATAGACCGGTGGCGGAGGGTTGCGGCGCGCCGGGGTAGGGGCGCCGATAGCGGAGCTCGTCGACGGAGGCGTGGCGGGCGGCGGTGTGGTCAGCGCCGGGGCGGGGGATGCGCTCTGCGGAGGTGTGGGGGATGCGGGTGGCGGCGCTGCGCTGGGTCCGGCTGCCGGACGGGTGGCGAAGTCGTCGGGCGTGGGCGGCCCGGAGATCACGGCGCCGTTCTTCGCTCCGACGGCAGTGACGGGCGGAACCTTTTCGACCGGCCGGGAGGACTTCTTCGCCGGTGTACCACGCAGATCCACCGGCACCGGCGTGGTGGAGGCACCGGAGCTGTCGGGCAGGGAGGCCGGGTAGACCGGTATCGACACCGGCGTGGGCTGCGGCTTGGGGGGCGCGGTCGGGTCCTGCGAGGTGCTGTCCTGCGCGCGGGCGGTCGCGAAGATGAAAAGGAGAAGAAGAAAGGCCCAGGCGGTCGATCGGCGCATCGTTTGAACTCCTAGAATCGTTACCTTGGAGTTTACGCGAAGACCGGGCCTGGGCACTGCGGGTTTCTTTACAGCGGCTGGGTGCAGAACTTGCAGCGCTTAGCCTCCAGCGGGACATCGGAGAGGCACTCCGGGCACGGCTTGGTGGTTACCTCTTCGGGTGCTGGAGGGTTGAACTTCTTCATGAGGTACTGCGCGGGCAAAACGATGACGAAGTAGACCACCAGGGCGATCAGCAGAAAGTTGATGACGGCGGTGAAGAAGGTGCCGTACTTGATGACGCCGCCGTTCAACTCGTAGACGAGCGAGTCGAAGTTGGGCTTGCCGACGATGGCTCCGATGAGCGGGCTGATGACGTTGGCAGTGAGCGCAGTGACGATGGCGCCGAAGGCGCCGCCGATGATGACGGCGACGGCGAGATCGAGCACGTTGCCTTTGAGGATAAAGTCGCGAAATCCTTTCAACATGAAACCTCCAGATGATGTTGCTTTCAGCCACAGCTCAGACTTTGGATTGGGTCTGGGCGAGTATATCGCAGCGCCGCGCTGACGTATTCTGGCAGGGTGCGTCCCTCCTCCATGCGCGTGCGTCTGGTCTCCTTCGGTCCGCTGAAGTCCGCATTTGCCGCGGGCGGCGAGAGCCGCGAGTTGCCCGAGGGCGAGTCCGTGGGTGGCTTGCTGGAGCGGCTGCGCGCGGAGGCCGCAGTGCCCGGCGACGCGTTGCGCTGTGCGGCGGTCGCTGTGAACCACGAGTACGCCAGTGCGGAACAGACGCTCCACGACGGTGATGAGGTGGCGATCCTGCCTCCAGTGAGCGGCGGAAGCGAGACGATGATTGCGCTGGTGCGCGCGCCCATCGATGCAGACGCCATCGTGCGGAGCGTGAAGTCCGGCGCGGACGGAGCGGTGTGTGTCTTTGACGGCATGGTGCGCGACAACACCCGCGGCCGCGCCACGCTGCACCTGGACTACGAGGCCTATGAGGAGATGGCGTTGCGCCAGATGCGCCTGTTGCGCGAGGAGGCCATCGAGCACTTCGGCGTGCGCGAGGTGGCCATCGTGCACCGGCTGGGGCGGCTGCAGGTGGGCGAGACCAGCGTGCTGATCGCGGTGGCCTCGGCGCACCGCGGCGCGGCCTTCGACGCCTGCCGCTGGGTAATCGACACGCTCAAGAAGACCGTCCCAATCTGGAAGCGGGAACAGTTCGCTGACGGCGCGGTATGGGCCGACGGCGAGCCCTTTCCCGAAGAGATAGCAGGGACCCGCCGGTGAAGGCTGCACAGATTGTTTTCGCTTGTCTGCTGGCGTTCGCAACAGGATTGCGCGCGCAGCAGCCGCAGCCGCCTGCTCCCATCGAACGACAGACGCCGCCCATCCCCACCATCCGCGTGGAGAGCCGGCTGGTGAGCGTCGCGCTGAATGTGGTGGACGAGAACGGCGCGCCGGTGGGCGGGCTCACCGAGGCGGACTTCGAGGTTGCGGAGGACGGCAGGCCGCAGAAGATCGCTGTCTTTGAGAAAGAGTCGTCCACACCGCTGGAGATCGTGCTGGCCATCGACGCCAGCGAGAGCGTCTTCGCCGACGACCGCCTGGAGCGCGAAGCCGCGAAGAGCTTTGTGAGGTCGCTGCTGCGCCCGCAGGACCGCCTGGACCTGATGGACTTCGCCGACAGCGTGGATGAACTGGTAGGCTTTACCGCCGACACTCATCGCATCGAGGACGGCCTGTCGCGCATCCAGCACGGCGACGCCACCGCGCTGTACGACGCGGTCTACCTGGCCGGACAGCGGCTGGCGCAGACCCCCTCGCCCGTAGGCGCGCGCAAGGTGATGGTGCTGATTACCGACGGCGAGAATACCACCCACCACGGCAGCTACGACGACGCCATCGAGGAGGCCGAGCGCGCCGGAGCCATGGTCTACGCGTTAATCATTGTGCCGGTGGAGGCTGACGCCGGGCGCAACACCGGCGGCGAGCACGCGCTCATCCAGATGTCCCGCGACACCGGCGGCAAGTTCTACTACGTAGCGGACAAGCATGACCTGGGGCCGGCGTTCCAGCACGTCTCGGATGATCTGAGAACGCAGTACACGGTGGGCTACTACGCTCCGCAGCGCGGGGTGGAAAGCTCCGGACTGCGCCATATTCATCTGGAGCTAAAGGACCCCGCGCTGCGCGCGAAGTACACGTTGCGCTACCGCACCGCGTACTACGGCAACCGCTGAGGGCACCCGCCGCATCCAATCACCATTCCCATCGCGTACTTCGCGTTTTTCCTTCGCGGCCATTGCGTTCGTTTTTGTTCTTCGTCTTGTTTTTCGTCCTCGTGTACCTCGTACAATCTCTCTATGGCTCTCAAAAAGAGACACAAAGGCCCGCCCACCGGTGAGACCGGCCAGGAGGCTCTGTACCTGAAGTCGCTGAGCGACCGCCAGGTGCAGGTCGCCGTGAAGCTGCGCGACGGCGAGGTGGTGCACGGCTGGATCGAATACTTTGACGACATGATGCTGCGCCTGACGCGCACCGGCAAGCCCAACCTCTTCATCTATAAGGCACAGATCCGCACCATCACCGAAGGCGGCCCCGCGGGCGCGCGACGCAGCGGCAACCGCGAAGACGCCTCGCCGCTGTAGAGCGGGGACCCTGGAAGGAAGTTGCAGTGGCAGAGTTTTTGAAGACGGCGGAGTCGATTGCGCGCGAGGCGGGAGCACTGCTGCGCGAGTTCTACCACCGCGGCGTGCGCACCGAGTACAAGGGCGACGTGGACCTGGTGACCGAGGCCGACCGCGCCAGCGAGAAGCTCATTGGAGAGAGACTGCGCGCGGCGTTTCCTACGCATGGTATCTACGGCGAAGAGGGCACGCGCTCCGGCCTGGACGCCGAGTTCCGCTGGTACGTGGACCCGCTGGACGGCACCACCAACTTCGCGCACGGCTTTCCCGCGTTCTGCGTGGTGCTGGGATGCGAGCAGCGCCACGCGGGGCTGAAGCCTGATGAAGACGGCGAGATGGTCGCGGGCGTGATCTACGATCCGCTGCGGGACGAGATGTTCACTGCCGCGCGCGGCGAGGGCGCGACCCTGAATGGCGAGCGGATTCACGTCTCGAAGGCCAAGTGGTTGCAGGAGTCGCTTATCGCGACAGGCTTTCCCAGCCACAAGCGGCACCGCTCGCCGAACGTGCACTTCTACCAGGAGTTCACGCTGCGCTCGCACGGCGTGCGCCGCGCGGGCTCGGCAGCGCTGGATATGGCGTACGTCGCCTGTGGCCGGCTGGACGCCTTCTGGGAGTTCCAACTGAACCCTTGGGACACCAGCGCGGGCTACCTGCTGGTGGAGGAGGCCGGCGGCACGGTCACCCACTTTGACGGTGGAAAGTTCACGCTGGACAGCCGCGAGGTGCTCGCCAGCAATGGGCTGATCGCCGCGGAGATGCAGCAACTGTTCGCGGACCTGTTCGCCGGGCGTAACCTGGAGCCGATTCCCACGCCGGCGGAGTTCGCCGCGCGGCGTGCCGTGGAGGGAAAGTGACACCCAGAAAGAAGCTCGTGCAAGTTCTTGGACTGCTAACAGTGGCATTCTTAACCTTTTGGCTACTCCGGGCATGGGGCATAGCCGGCGACTGTACACCACAGGAGGTTGACGGTCAGTGTGGCATGTCATCAGCCATGGGTGAGCTCTTCGGTATCATCAGTGCGTGCGTCATCTTCGCCGTGGGCATGATCGGCTTGGCGATAGGATGGTACAAATCATCGTCGAAGTAGGCCCGTCGGAGTCCGAGTTGCAGATTTTGGCGATGCGCGGTTTGTTGTTAGAATCAAGGTCTACGAGACTGAGTCAGCAATAAATCAAGGAGAGTTTAGAACCATGGCGTATGTGATTGCGGAACCCTGTATCGGCACCAAGGACCGGGCGTGTGTGGACGCCTGCCCGGTGGACTGCATCCACCCCAAGGCCGATGAGCCCGGCGGCGAAGAGGCCAAGCAGCTCTTTATTGATCCCGTGGAGTGCATCGACTGCGGTGCCTGCGTGCCGGTCTGCCCGGTCTCGGCCATCTACGCCGGCGACGACCTGCCGGAGAAGTGGGCCAGCTACCTGGAGACCAACGCCGCGCACTTCGGACGGTAAATCTCCATAGAGTTTCCGACGTTGCAACAGCGCGCGGCCTTCGGGTCGCGCGTTTTGCGTTCGACTGCAAACGCAACGGTCGCGAAGGTCGCGAAGGTGCGCAAAGGGAATCCTCCGCGTACCTCCGCGTCCTTAGCGTCCTCCGCGTTTGCAGTTTGATTGGATGAGACGATAGAGCCATGCCCGAAGGCCGCCAAATCCCGCACCACGGCGAAGCCATCGTGCTGCGCACGTGGCCGTTCCATGAGGCCGACCTGCTGGTCTCGCTGTTCACGCGCGACCAGGGCCGGGTGAAAGGCGTGGCGCGCCACGCGATGAAGTCGCGCAAACGCTTCGGCGGCGCGCTGGAGCCGACCACGCAGGTGCTAGCCCACTACACCGAGCGCCCCGGGCAGGAGCTCGTCCGCCTGGACCAGTTTGAGATTCTGTGGTCGCCCATGACCGCGCCGGTGGACGCGCTGCGCCTCGCCGCGCTGCAACTCGTCGTCGAGGTGCTGGAAGAGGCCATGCCGGAGCTCGCCGCCGACGACAACATCTTCCGCCTCGCCGTCACCGTCCTCACCGCAATCCAAACAACAAAACCCGGGTGCCCCATCCATGACGACAGCCTCACCGTCGGCATGGGTGGGGAACCTCAGCCGCTGACGTTACCCGTTCCAACCGCCGGCGTCTATCTCCCCATCACCTACTTCTGCCTCTGGATGAACCGCCTGATGGGCTGGATGCCGGAGCTGGGCCACTGCGCGGCGTGCGGTCTCGACCTGCGCGGCGAAACCGTCTGGTGGTCGCCGACCGCCGACGGCGTCACCTGCGCCGACGATCGCCGTCCGCAATCGCGGCCCTTGAGCGCGGCGTCGGTCGCCGAGAGTGTCCGCATCGCACGCACGCCGCTGCCGGAGCTGGCCGCAGAAGACTGGCCCGCCGCGCGCAGCGCCGACCTGCGGGCGTTTGCGATCGGCAGACTGGAGCGGCATCTGGAGAGACGGCTAAGAAGCGCTACAGAGTTTCATTAGTTTGAAGTGACAACTCTGGGATGCTTACGGTCGTAGTCAGCCTCGGCATCTGCAAAGGCTTCATTGAACACGTTTCGACCAAAGTGGCGGAGAGCAGCTTTTTCCATGTAATCGTCATAGCCACGTACATAGTCCTGAAGTCGTGGCGTGACAATGCAGCCAGCTACGGCGACTACACTGGCTTCGGGATAACGCTCATGGACGAGCTTTGCTCCATCTGGCCGCCAAACAGTCGGAAGCCCGTAGACCAAGAGCTTATAGCGTCCATGTTGCGTATCCCAAAACGCGTCCAATTTGCCACGTAGGCTGGCACTTGGATCCCACTGCAGTCCGATCACTGCGAGGGCAAAGAGCGACATTATCGTTACAAGGGAAACAGTGATGATTCGTTTTCGAGTCGTCATCGCAATCATCCTTCCCCGCAGAGCCATTTAGAATTGCAAGTAGGATAAATGATGCCTTCAACAAAGCGTGCCCTGACATTTCAGGAACTCCTCTTCACCCTGCAGCGCTTCTGGGCCGAGCATGGCTGCGTGCTGCAGCAGCCCTATGACCTGGAGATCGGCGCGGGCACCATGTCGCCGGACACGTTCCTGCGCGTGCTGGGGCCGAAGCCCATCAACATCGCCTACGCGCAGCCCTCGCGGCGGCCAGCCGACGGCCGCTATGGCGAGAACCCCAATCGGCTCTTCCGCCACACGCAGTTGCAGGTGATTCTGAAACCGCCGCCGGAGCGCGTGCAGGAGCTGTATTTGGAATCGCTCGTCGCCATCGGCATCGACCTCGCGCGGCACGACATCAAGTTCGAAGAGGACAACTGGGAGTGGCCCGTGGGCGGCGCGTGGGGCGTGGGCTGGCAGGTCATGCTCGACGGCCAGGAGATTACGCAGT
>Ga0302320_10027217_pt1 | contig 11027 bp, 8 predicted proteins | sample Bog_T0_3_FD_202130 | JGI IMG/M metagenome (GOLD analysis project Ga0302320, IMG submission 202130) | Peat permafrost microbial communities from Stordalen Mire near Abisko, Sweden - Bog_T0_3 | ecosystem: Environmental > Terrestrial > Soil > Wetlands > Peat | place: Sweden: Abisko, Stordalen Mire... | reverse complement strand
GTCCGTCAACAGAAATGTCTCGAATTCATTGAAATTGCCGTCGTCGAAGACCAGCAGAAACTGGCAACCGTCTTCGCCCAGCCCTTGAATGGAGTGCGGAATCCCGCCGGGGAATAACCAAATGTCGCCTTCGTTCACGTCCTCGACAAATGCGCGGCCTTTCGTGTCGACGGCCGTAATCCGAGCGCTACCCGCCGTCATGAATGCCCACTCGGAACTTACATGCCAGTGCAGCTCCCGAACTCCACCGCGGATGAGCCTCATCTCGACGCCCGCCATCTTTTTGGCCAATGCGAACTCGCGCACGGTGACCTGGCGCGTCCATCCTCCCGATTCAATGCGTTTGTGCGCAAAGCTGAAGGGATATTTAAAGGAGGGCTGTCCGCCCGCATCCGTCTCCGGCGGAAACACTGAGTCCGGTTCGGCCTGTTCCAGCGCTGCATTGTGCGGGCCGGGCTCCCGCTCATTTGACCCTGTGTGATTTCCCCCGCTCTTCTCTGCACTCTGCTGAGACCCTGCCGCAACAGGGAGCGCCGCGACTGCTAACGCCGCTGAACTCTTGCCAAGAAATGCACGCCTGCTGAACCCTTGCTCGCCGGTCTGTACTGTCATCGTTTATCCTCCCGTCTCAGACCGCCCTAATGCTCGTCCGAGCGCAGCCATCGACGCCGAGTTTAAATCATAAACCCTCAATCACTTCCGCCTCGTGAGAGGAAGAATTGAAAAACATCCAACTATCACAGGCGTAGGGGCGCGGACGCTGCGCAGCTCTTCGGCGAAGCCCCAGCCGCCGCTCAGCAACGCTGCTGAAACGAAGGTAGGTTTCGACGCCGGAGCGAACTTGCTATTCACCGTTTGGAGAAGAAAAATCCCACATCCGGTCCGCCGCAGCGGTAGATGTGGGATTCAAAAAGCGATGACTCTCATTCTTCGTGCGTGCCAACTGTCTCGCAGTTGGGTCACGGCGCTTAGTGGTGTGCGCTGCCGCCACCTGCGGGAGATCCGCCACCGTGCGATCCACCGCCGCCACCGCCACCCGATGGAGCCCCACCACCACTGGAAGAATGGCTGGCTGACCCTCCGCCGCTGGAATAACCGCCCGAGGAACCACGACTCGATGCTGAGGAATTTGAGGTGTTCGATGTCCTCGGCGTATAGGAGTTTGCCGGCCGGCTGTTATTGCCATAACTCGGAGCCGAACTGCCCGGCCTGACGCCCGACCGCGCTCCTGCGGAAACAGGCGCGCCCGCATATCCATAAGCCGGGCGGCTCACTGCCCCTGACCCAGGTCCGCCGTACGAAGCCCGCGCAGTGGCATGAACCGGCTGCACGGTATTCCCGGCGATCGTAACGGGTCCGGCTCTCTCCCGCGGAGGCAGCGGACCGATTCCTGTCAGCGGGTGCCTGTTCACGGCAATCACCGGCACCGCGCCCGAACCCCATGGCCGCTTCGGCAATGGGCGCAGAATTGGGCGATACCCGCCTGGAGCAACCCCGATGTTCACGCCACCATAGCCGGCGCCCCATCTGTTCCTGCAGCCGCCCATCATTCCCGGCGCCCAGCCCCAGCCAAAGCTGTCATAAAAGTTCCATGCTCCGCATTGGTACGGCATGAATCCCCATGTCTCGCATGAAACCCATATGTACCCAAAGCGCGGAGTCCACATCCAATGGCCGCATCCATAGGGATCCCATCCGCCATTCGACGCCGCATAGGGGGACCAGATCATTCCCTGGCTCGGAACGCTATACCAGGTGCCGTTCGCATCCAGGTCGTTCCATGCCGGATTGTCCTCATTCACCAGGCTGTTCGCCGCGCCCGTCTTCGCCGCTGCATCGGATGTCAACGCCTGGTCGCGGTCTGAATTCCACGCGTCCCATGAGTTCGGCTCGATCGATTCGGCAAGAGTGTAATGGCTGGCGTCAGCGCCGCTCAAAGCGACGCTCTCTCCGCCATGCAGATCGAGCGTGAGTGAATTGCCCCGCTCCACGCGCGCATTTCCTGAGAAAACTGCAAGCTCTCCCGGAGGGTTATCCAAATCCACCCGCAGCACGGTGAAGCCGCTCCCAGTCACCTCGCAGTCGCCAAACTTCACGTGTACCGACGCGTTCTGCAATTCGAAGTAGCCCAGTCCGCCGACCAACGCGATCTCGGTGCCTGCCGCCCCGCCCTGACCGCCGATTGCCGTCAACAGAAGTACGCTGTTCGGTGAGATCCGCGCGACGCTACCGTCTTCAAACTGGATCTCGGCGCGTCCGTCCTCCGCGGTGGCCACCTGCATTCCTTCAAACAATGGCGTATTCGCCAGCGCCTGATCGGCAATCACCTGGTTGCCCTGGAAGATTTGCACCTGACCATCCACGCTGCTCAGGCGGGCCGCGCTCGTGCCCTGCCCCGTGTCGTCGGCTCGCGCCAGTGAAACAGAACCCAGAGCAAAAACCGCCAGCGCCATCAACGTCACGCACCAACGGAGTCCAACCCATCCACCGTGATTCTCAGTTCGCTTCATGGAATCCCGCCTTCCCGCCGGCTCTTGTTCAAGTCTCTTGCTGCCCGGCAACATGTCGAAATGCGCCCCGCACAGATACCAATATATTTAAGACCCGCATACCCCGAGAAAAGTCTCTACAAAATCCGACATTAGAGGAGTTTATGTTTCCGCCCGCTTTAGAAGGATCTTCGCCCGATTCCGCACCCGATCCAACACTTCGTCATCATCGGCCAGCCGCTCCAGAATACTCCTGATTGTGGAGAATTGCTGCAACCGGCCATCCTTGGCCGCTTCGACCATGTATTCCATCTCCTTGTCCAGCCCCAGGCGGTCATGCTTCAGCAGCACCTCAAGCCGCGAACCTTCAAGAATCGTTTCCGCCACCGCGATGAGGGAATCTCCAAACTCCTCAATCTCTTTGTTTTTTGAGTAGTTGTACTTGCAGCTCCCCTGGCCCGCCGGGCCGCTGTAACTGAGTTTCTTCCATCCTTGAAAAGCCATTTTCAGGTGGCTTTCGCAATCCTCGTTGAAGAAATTTTGCTGCCGCGCCGTCTCAAAGACACGCTGCGCAAATTCCGCGCTCACCTGGATATCGCGATCCACACCGGGCGCCTGCAGGCCTTGCGCTGGGTCGGGCGGAGCGCTGCCCCGCTCAGAAAGGAAGTGGCCGCTTCCATCCGGGTTAAGAGTCAGAACCCAGTGGGAGGGAGCCAGGCCGGGGTTGGAGAAGTCAATTTGGAAGACTCCCTGCGCCGCACCTGCCTGCGCCCACACTGGTAGCACCAGCGCGAATACTGACAAAACTGTCCACAACGATCTCATCGCGCACCCTGAAGCGTCAGTGTCTGCGCGGTGTGGATGTGGCAAATGGCAATCGCGAGTGCATCGGCCACGTCTGCCGGCTGTGGAATTTCCTTCAGTTCCAACAGCCGCGCCACCATGAACTGCACTTGCTCCTTCTTCGCCATTCCATAACCGACCACGCTCGATTTGATCTTGAGCGGAGCATACTCGGCCACCGGCAACCCTCGCGTGGCCGCTGCCAGAAGGGCGACTCCCCTCACCTGCCCTAGCTTCAGCGCTGACTTGGCATTCACCGAGTAGAAAACCTCCTCGATGGCCACGACCTCCGGCTGCCAGCACTCAAGCGCCGTTATCAACTCGCGAAACACCTGTTCGAGCCTCTCCGCCGTGGTTTTCGTCTTCGCCAGACGGATCGCTCCCATCGCCTTGCAGACCAGCCGCGGCGCTCTGCCGGCATCGCAGGTTTCCACGACGCCAAACCCCGTCACTTCGGTGCCGCAGTCAATTCCAAAGACCCGCATCGGGTCCAAGTTTACCGCAGTGACCGCGGATTTCCGCCAACTCCGAGCGAAACCAGCGCCAAGGCAGACTCTCCGATGTAACTGAATCCGATTTCCTTCGTCAGACCCTATATGCAACCTTTGTGTCGCTTGCACGCATCCGCTTAGATTGAAGGGTGCTTCTGTATCGCTGACGCATTTGATTCATTTACCAAAGTTTCATCTGACATCCAAGGAAAATGTCGGTACGTACCGATAATGTGAATGTGGTGATGCGAATTTCCCCCAATTCGATCAGGCGCAATGCGGCGCTGTGGCTGCGCCAAGGCATTTCGCCCCGCCGTCTGGCCCTCACTTTGGCACTCGGGTTCGCCATCGGGTGCATCCCAATGGTCGGCATTCCTACGCTGGTCTGCGCGATCCTGGCACTGACGCTCAAACTCAACCTGCCTGCCATTCAGGCGGCAAACTATGTTGTCATGCCGCTTCAGATTGTGCTGATTGCGCCGTTCATAAGGCTCGGCGGATGGCTCTTTTCATCGGCTCCGCGTCAGGATCTCGTTGCATCCCTACTGCGTTCGCCCCTGACTCTGCCGCCACATCTCCTTTCGCAGATGGCGTCGATCACCGAGCACGCCATGATGGCGTGGTTGCTCATCGCAACCCCAGCGGTGGCGCTGATGACTTTTTCACTCACCCTGGTTCTGCGCAGGATTCCTGCCGTGGCTGTTGCGGAAGCCGGCAACTAGGGCAACACCGGGGTTGGTATACCCATGGGAACGATGCTTTTTGACGCCTAAAACGCCGAAAACCGGCTGTTTTTGGGCCAAAAGTGCCTAAAATTCGGGGGTTCTAATTACTAGTTGGTCAACAGACATTCTTCTTAAACCATTCATTCTTTGTTACTTGCCGGAAAGGACGGGTTCAACAAAACGGTGTTTCTTGGTGTTTTTTAGTCGGCACCCATTTCTCCCGGCTGGATGGGCAATTTGAGTCGAAAACATCCCATGCAATGATTGTGCGCCAGTACGACGTATTAATCTGCAAACGGCTTCGGAATTTTTTTGTGGGGCATGTGTCTGGCCACACCTTTGCGGCTCACGGAGGGAGTGAAGATTCGGGATACAGAAAAAGTGGTACCGCGTAGACCTTTACTTACTTTCCCCCATAGGGGTCTGGGACCGGCTTTGCGCTCTCCAGCCACGCGCTGTAGATCATGTCGCGCAACATGCTGGCTCCTGCAGCCAGGCGTTCCGCTGTAAACTCCCGCGACTCGGCGCTACCCGCAGCCGCGAATCCACCCGCCTTTTCGAGCTGGTACACCTTCTCCACATGCGTAGCGGTTTGGCGCAGGTATGCAACATAGGCATCGAAAACGTCACCGTCAATCGCCTTCAAGGGTGTCATCTTCGCCTGCACTTCCGGAAGGTGTTCATTCGCTGCCACAAATGGGCTCTCGAACTGGTAGTGGATCTGGTGTCCGGTCGTATAGCCGTTGGGATTTGGCCCCGTCCAGCCATTGTATTGAATCGTTGTGTGGAGGGGTTGGGAGCCGTCGCCCACATAGTGGCCCAACCATCCGGCGTAAAACACGATCGCCTGTTCCACGGGCTGCGTGTCCTGGTTCGCAGCCTTCATCGACCGGTACTGGCGCATCGCGGCCTTCAGGCGTTCCCACACCTCGGTCGTTTCCCAGGGCTGCAGGCCGATTGTTTCCGGGCGCTTGCCGGCGGCAAAGACCTTGGCTTCAAAATCCAGCCTCTTGCGCGGAAGTGGGCCCAACGCATCGGCGAGTTCGAGGTCAATGAAGTGTTCCGGAGCCTGCGCCGCGCCCAGTTCCGGCTCGGCGGGCGACCTCCAACGATCCGGCTCGGGCCCCAGGTACTCGATCTCGTTCAACGCCGCCTCCGACCGCAGGAATGCGGGCACATCGGACGGCAATGTGCTGGCGGCCAGCCGGTTGATCATTCGATGCCCATCATTGCCCCAGGCACGCGCAACCGGCGGCAAAACAAGGAAACACACCATCCCGCTTGCAGCCAGGAGGACTCGAAAAAAGCGGAGAGAGCATAATAGACGAAGCATGTGGTCAGTATAAGGCTGCAAGGGTGGATGATTGCCCGAAGATCTGAGCAACCAAACGCACGCCGGCTCTTCAACTTGCACACATCGAGTGTGGCCCGGCAGCCGGCGGTAACTTCAGCGTTTCATCCTGAGAGCAACCAGGCCGATTTACCTAGAGACTATGAAATCAAACGCTTATACTACCTGCAAATCAAACCAGTCGAGCGTAAAACCGTTCACTGGCAAGACAGTTCCATTTCAGTAGTGGGGGAATCCGTGGGGAAAGGGCCCGAGAGCCTGAAGACTGCCGGCTCAAACCAATCCGCACCAGCGCAGCGAAGCGGCTTCACAGCGCTCTGGTCTGCTCTTGCGGTTCTGGTTTTGGCCCTGTCAGCCGGTGCAGCCATCGCCCGCCTGCTTGGGGGTCCCCGCTTTGATGAAATGCTGATTCTCTCTGTCGTCGCTGTCGCCGCAGTCTTTGGCTTCCGTCTGATCTTCAGGGAATTCAAAGCTCCGGCGTTCCAAACCGCTCCTAACAGCGAACCGCTGCACGATCTGTTGGATTCGGCGGGTCCCGCCATTGTCTCCGTAGACCTGAATGGGCGCCTTACTTACGTCAACCCTGCCGCCGAGCGATTGCTGGGCCGCTTCGCTGCCGACCTCATCGGCAATTCGGGCACAACCGACATTCTGGCTCCCGGCGAAGGTGCGCGGTTAGTGGCGGAAATTGAACGGTTATGCGGTGTGCAGAGACCGCCGCAAGCCGCTGCGGCCGGTCGCATGGCCGCTTATCTAAACTGCGCTCAGACTCTACCTCCGAGTCAAGTCCCGAGCTTTGACGCTCAGGTGCGCCGCAGTGATGACGTTCTTATCCCCGTTACCCTGCATGTCTCGACCCTGCGCGACAAAGCAGGCGCGATCAACGGACTGGTGGCCGTAGCCCTTGACCAAACTGCGACCCGCCACCAGGATCAGGCTCTCCGTGAATCTCAAGAGCGCTATCGCGACCTTTTCGAGAACTCCTCGGAAATGATCGCGACTCTCAGTCCTACGGGGCGATTTCTCTACGCCAATCCTGCTTGGAAGCGTTGCTTTGGCTTGGATAACACCGCGCTGCTGGCCCTGGATTCCTTTGAAGAACTTTTTGGCACAAGCTGCCGAAGCGAAGTGTCCGCATACTTCCACCGCGCTCTTGACGGGGAGACAGTGGACCGCGCCACGCTGCGCCATCACACAAGCGACGGGCGGGTTCTGGCCCTGGAGCTCAGCCTGAGCCAAAGACAAAAAGCCGGCAATCCGCTGGCCGTCCGCTGCCTACTGCGGGATGTAACCCAGCAGAACCATCGCGAAATTCGCCTGGCCTTACAACTCTTGGTGGGCCAGATCGTGGGAGAAAGCCCGTCGCCCGAGGTCGCCGCCATGCGGATTCTCGAGGCCCTCTGCGTATCTCAAGGCTGGGATGTGGCCCTCAAATGGGAGGTGAACGACAAGGAGGGGCGGCTTGAATTTTGTACCGGGTGGGGGGTTCCCGGGCGGCGCGCGGAGACATTCATACAGGAGAGCATGGGGATCACGTTCCTGAGCGGGAACGATCTGCCTGGCCGGGCCTGGAAGGAGGGCCGGCCGGTCTGGCTTGCCGACCTGAGTGCACTGCCCACGAGCCCACGCAGCGAGTCTGCCCTCCGTCAAGAAATGGTGTCCGGGTGGGCTGTGCCCGTGCGCGTTGGCAACAAGGTTCTCGCGGTTCTGGAGTTCTATTGCCACTTCTCCCTCCGCGAGGACCGCGAGTCTATCGCAGCCATTGAAACCGCTGCCGCCTCGCTCGGGCAAATGCTGGCACGCTCGCAGGAGCGCGGCCGGGCCGAGGAACTCTATCGGCAGCAGGAGATCCTGCTGAACTCCGTCGCGGACGGCATCTGCGGCATCGACCGAAATGGGCTTGTGAGCTTTGCCAACCCCGCAGCGGCCCGGCTGCTGGGGGCAACAGCCGCCAGTCTCGCGGGTAAGCAGGTCCACGAACTCCTGCACGGATCTGCAACGCCTAACCGCCAATGCACAGACGATTGCCCGCTGCTGCGCGCCACGGCCCACAATATGCCGGCCGCCGGAGAAGACATCGTTTTCCGCAAGGACGGCACTTCGTTTCCTGCGGAGTATTTCCTTACCCCCATCCTCGATCAGGGACGGTTTTCCGGGTCCGTTCTGAGTTTCCGCGACATCAGCCAGCGGTATGCGCTCGACCGCCTCAAGGACGAGTTCATCTCGACTGTCAGCCACGAACTGCGCACCCCGCTCACCTCGATTCGCGGAGCGCTCGGCCTGCTCTCTTCCGGAATTCTCGGCGAAGTCAACGACAAGGCCGCCAACCTATTGCGCATTGCGCTCACCAACTCCGATCGCCTGGTTCGCCTGATCAACGACATTCTCGACCTCGAGCGCATCCAGAGCGGGCGTGAACCTCTCGCTTTCCGCCCGGTGCAATTGGCCGAGATCGTGCAGCAGGCCATGGACGGGATGGCGCCTGTTGCAGAGGCCGCCGGCGTGCAACTCATCCACGACACCACGAAGGCCGAGATCGCCGCCGATCCCGATCGGCTGCTCCAGGTACTCACCAACCTGCTCTCGAATGCCATCAAATTTTCTACTCCTAATTCGACTGTGTCGGTCATCATGCGGCCCGGCGTCAACGGGGTGACTCTCTCCGTCATCGACCACGGCCGGGGAATACCAGCCGACAAGCTCGAGGCGGTCTTTGGACGGTTCCAGCAGGTGGACGCTTCAGATTCGCGGCAGAAAGGCGGCAGCGGTCTCGGGCTTGCCATTTGCCGCACCATCGTCCTGCAGCATTCCGGCCGGATCTGGGCCGAACGGAATCCCCTGCGCGGTTCCACCTTCCGCGTCTTCCTGCCCTACCAGCCTGCTGCTGTCGAGATGCCGGAGATCCTCCTCGAAAGCGAGCCACGGCAGGGTACCGTTGTGCTGGCCGATGCGAACTCGGAATCGCGCCCGCGCATTGCCGCGCAGCTAACCCGTCATGGCTACCATGTGGTGCAGACGTCTACTGTCGAGCAGACGCTTGCCGCCGCACATGAAGGCGTCGAGGCGATCCTGCTGGATACGTCTCTCGACGGCATGAACGGCTGGGAGATTCTGCCGTTGCTTCGGCGTCTCGATCCGGAGTCCCGCACGCCCGTGGTTCTGCTCAGCCTTCAAAGTCTGAAAAATCCCGCAGACCTGCCCGTACATGCCGCTGGATGGGTAGAGAAACCGCTCAATGAACAGGCTCTGCTCGGCGAGTTGGCGCGCGTACTCTGCGGCCCCGGTGAAAAGGCACGCATCCTTATCATCGAAGACGATCACGATCTGGCGGAGGTCATCGGCGGCGTTTTCGCCGGGGAAGGTGTCGTCGTTCAACTGGCGCACACTCTTCAGCAGGCTCTCGATGCGTGTTTATCGTTTCAACCGCACCTTCTGGTACTGGACATCAGCCTGCCGGACGGCGACGGATTCAATGTTGTGGACTGGCTGCGCAAGCACAAGAGTCTCGCACGGTTGCCGCTGGTCGTCTACTCAGGCCGGGAGCTATCGGCGGAAGAGCGCCGCCAACTGACCCTCGGCCCGACACACTTTCTCACCAAGGCCAGCGTGCAGCCTCAACAGCTTGAGGCATTGGTTCTGACCATGCTGCGCAGCTCGCGGCAGATGGAGGAAGCATCCTCTCAACCATCTTCCATTCCCAATCCCTGACTGGCCGCGCGCTGATTCGCTTCTCCACTGAAAAGATCATTCGAGGTTTTTCCTTTATGGCATACAAGGTTCTGATTGTTGACGACGAAGACGACATACGTGAAGTGGCAGCGCTGAGCCTGGAGTCGGTGGCAGGATGGCAAGTGTTCACGGCGAGTTCAGGCGCGCAGGGGTTGGCACGCGCAATCGAGCTCCAGCCCGACGCGGTTGTCCTCGACGTGATGATGCCTGGCATGGACGGCCCGACGACATTTCGCGAACTGCGCAAGAATCCCGCGACGGCTCACATTCCCGTGCTGTTGCTCACGGCCAAGGTGCAGAGCAGCGATCAGCGCCGGTTCGCCGATCTCGGCGTCGAAGCGGTGCTCTTCAAGCCCTTTGATCCCCTCACGCTTTCCAAACAGATTGCCGATGTATTGGGTTGGAAGTAGAATGACAACGCCAGCATGGAACCGATCGAACAATCCGCTTTAGACGAGGCAATCAATCGCTTGTGGGTCCGGTTTCTGCCGGAGATGATGGATCGCATCGTCGTTCTGGAGGCCTCAGCCGCGGCCTTTACGGCAGGCACGCTCACCTTCTCGCAGCAAGAAGAGGCAAGCTCCGCGGCGCATAAACTGGCAGGTGTTCTGGGCACCTTCAACCTGACCAAAGGGACCGTTCTGTCGCGTGAGCTGGAGATCCTCTACTCGCAGGAAAACGGACCGGACGCTGAGCATGGAGCTGAACTGACCGCGCTGGCCGCAGAGCTTCGCAGGATGGTTGAGAGCCGTAAAACCAGTTAAATTCTTGAATATTCGAGCCACCTGCAAATTCCGAGAATGCTATACCCGCCCTTGCGGAGTGACCGCGAACCTTCCGCTTCCCAAATCGCGCGAGGCTTCGCAAGTGCGCAATGGCTCTACTTGCAGGTTGAAAAAAGGGCGAGGAATCTCTGGTGGCAGGTGGAGGAAATGAGCCTGACAGGTTTCTGGGGCCTGGAATGGCGAGTTGGAGGGCATGGGATTTTGCCGTGGGCTCAATCCGCAAGTCGAGCAAAACGTGAAACTGAGGCCTTTTTGAGTCTTTTTCGGAGCGATTTTGCAGATCATTAGGGCCGTTTTGCCTATCGTTAGGACAGGGATCAGGGGTCAGAGATCAGAGATCAGGGATCAGGGATCAGGGACTGAGGGACTCGGGACTAGAAGAGCCGCTCGGTTGAGAGCTTTGCTGTCCCAGGTTTTCCGCCGCGACGGACGAGATCTCCATCCCGGCCCTCCACTCCACGGACGAAGACCTGCGGGGTACGCACTCTGTGGTTCGGGGGACCCCGGGCCCTGGGGCACCCAATCAAAGAATGGATTTTGTCAGGCGGTGGCCGGAGGAGTCAGGGATCGGGGCCGGGCGGTTCCGGGTGACGGATGAGGTGGATTCCTTCCGG
>Ga0302320_10027216_pt1 | contig 11027 bp, 11 predicted proteins | sample Bog_T0_3_FD_202130 | JGI IMG/M metagenome (GOLD analysis project Ga0302320, IMG submission 202130) | Peat permafrost microbial communities from Stordalen Mire near Abisko, Sweden - Bog_T0_3 | ecosystem: Environmental > Terrestrial > Soil > Wetlands > Peat | place: Sweden: Abisko, Stordalen Mire... | reverse complement strand
TAATTAAAAGAATTTATTGAAAAAAAAAATTGTGAGACATGAAAAACTATAAATTATTAAAAAAAACTAATTTTGCTAAGTTGTTTCGTTGTAAAAATGAAGAATTTAATTGAAGTAAGAGATATGGTTTTTTATATCATGGCTTCACGAGATCCTTTATAATTTTTAAGTGGTAGAAGCATAAATTTTTTTTATTTAATAATCAATTTCTCGCTGCTTTCAAACTTCCCTTTATATTTGTTGTAAAGTTCCTCCAGTTTTTCCAAATAAATTTTATGATATTTTTCCACTTCTTCCTTTGTGATTTTCTCCATTTTTGGTAAGCTGATTCTTTTCCCAACCACTGTAAACATATGAAGATCTCTTCTCGGCAACAGTCCATATCGTCCACAAAAAAATACCCCCGGTGTTTTCCATCTATTAAAAAACAATCTGATTTCCTCAAACCACGTAAAACATGTAAACATCCTATTTTCATTGAATGAATAGCTTGGATAAAGGTTATATCCATGTTTCAGTCCATATTTAATAAACCCCTTCCTACTCTTGACCCACACTTGATCTTGATTATGATTTGTAATGGTAGCTTCTTCGAACCCCCCTGGCAAAAAACCAATATTTTCTCCTTTCTCCATTAAAGCTTCAAAATGCGCAGGATCCACTGCCTCGATGACCCCCAACCATCGTGTTATGATACCTCCTAAAGGAATAAAGAAGAGGACCCTCGTTGCTAAAAAATGAAAATCATGGAAATGTTTTGATCGATAATAGTTCAAAAGTAATGAAGTGGCCAAAATGCCATGTGGATGAAAGGCGACCATATTTTTCTTTTCAGCAAAGGGGTTGTCCTCTTCAAAAATTGTTCCGGTTGAGTGGAAATATTCATAAGGTCGAAGAAAAGCAATGAATTGACGGAACAAAGGCCAAGGGGAACAAAGTGTAATCTGGTAAAGGTAAATGAGACAGAGGAATAGACGGATGTAAAAACCTCCGAAATACATTCCAAACAAGAAGAGTAATAGAAAATAGAAAATGCCTTGTAGCAGGAAAAAACCAAGGGTTGGGTAAAAATGGCTATGGAGAAAATTTTTCATATTGTATAAATTTTATTGCGTAAATTAATTAACACATGAAAATAAATAGAAATAGTATTAATTAGATAATATTGCATATGTGGAAAATAAATATAAAATGTTGGGAGGAGGGAGTTAAAAAAATTTAAAAAAATAAAATATTTGTTTCTTTCTTAAAAAGTCAATCTTATTTTATATACAAATAGTTGTCCCCAGCTTTTATTTAAAAAAAAAAGTTGCCCCATATTTAATATATTTAATATATGCTTTTAAAAACCTTGATGATTTCAGTTTTAAGGTTCTCCAAATCCATCTTACTCAGATTCTCTTGGAAATCCTTGGTTTCTAATTTATTTTCCAAATCAATTTCAAAGAACCCTACAGCATTGTACACTAAGAGGAAATAATACATTCTCAGAATAAACCCATAACAAAATTTCGAAGCCCCATGTTTCTTCCCCTTCTCTAAATATTCACTGATCCCCATGCAAACCGTCAGAAATGATTTCTTCAACGCTCTGACCTTATCTTCGACTAAATCCGCAGGATTGGTAAGAAATGCCTTTAATTTTACATCTTTGGTTTGGAAATTCTTCAGTTCTCCGGTGTACATTATCATATTTTCCTCGTATTTTACAAGTTTTTTTGCAAAAGTTTCGACTTTTTTTGAAAGCAATGCGTTGATTTTCACGATGTCCCAATTTTCAATTCGCATGAAATTTTCTTGCTTTTGAAGCTTGACTCGAAAGTAATTTAATCGTGAATACAAATATTTCGATAAAATGAACCCCAACACGTCAAATAGCTCATTTTTATAATTGCTTCGCATACTTTCTAAAGGGGGGAAACTGTCCTCCAAAAAGGAAATGATGGACATTTCATGATTCAGCTTTTTTTCGAAATCCTTGATATTAAAATCAAGTTTCTTCTTTATCTGCTGCATGCTATCTTCAATGAATTTCTCATTTTTGAGGTTCAACGTTTTGCTTGATTTTTGAGACAAAGTTGGCAACGAGCTTTGTTTATCCAATCGTCTCGAAGAGTCTTTCATTTCTTCAAAAACTTGATAAGAACTATTTATCATGATCGAGTTATCATGTTCTTCATGGAGCTGCGGTTTGGTCAGTACATTAGCACTAGCACCATTTTTATTAATTTTATTAATCGGCATCGGGGGCTTATTATCTTTGGAATGGATCACTCCTGATTTAAAAACATTGCTTTGGGGGGTTTGTTTTGAGGGCAATTTGACATCTGTGATCGATCTTGAATGGAACATGGATTTCGAATCAAGATCAATTTTGCTATTGCGCATTTGCCATTCATAGAGCGCGGGAGTTTGCTTTTGGGTGGTTTCATCAGGGATGATGTTTTCTTCATTGAGATCGAAGGAACGACCAAAGTTGGACTGTTGGGGGGTTTTTTTCATGGCAAAACCGAGGATTTTTAACAAATTAGATTATAAGTTTGGATTATAAATATGCAATGGAATTCTGATAAATTAAACAACAAGTCAATTTAAGACGTTATTCAAAAATTTCAAAAAAAACAAAAATCCGATGCAAAAATGAAACATCTTAGTTATAACAAAGGAAGGCACCTCACGTGGGGGTTCCCTCCCCTCTTTGAAATAATCATCCATTGCAACGTCCGGGTTTCTTCTATAAAGCATCACAAAATTCGTTTGCTCATTAGAACTAGCCAATTTGTACTCCTCATTTATGATTCTACTGTATTCCTGCGAAAACTTACGGTTTTTTAGCGTCTTTTTAAAGAGTTTGTTCTTGCGAGTCATTTGAAGTTGGACGTTTTGGAACAAAATGTGGAAATTATGCACGGGCTTCTGGTTTTTCGGATCAAAAGCTGTCTTCAAACTAGATATTAGAGTGGCTTTAACATCATATTTTCTGGTTTTGTTTTGGTTCATTGGAAAGTTTTGAAGAAAAAAAAGGTTGAAAATCAGATTTTCACATAAAATTTTTTTTTTAAATCAGAACAAAAATAATTCAAAAACTCTAGAAAAAAAAATTAATTAAAAAGAAAATTTTTCAGGATGTCTGATTATGAAGATGAAGCCAAGATCCAGCCTGAATCCACGCAAGAGACCATGATAGTCATAAATACTTATTATTTTTTGTTATTATAACTAAAATTTCTAGAAAGCCGTCAAAGATAATATTTTTGGAAGGAGACATTGGGAAATTACAAATGAAGGTCTCATCTCAGAGGAAATTTCTGATAAAAAGGATCCTTCGATGCCAGTTATCACACGGAATCTCGCAACTCGTGTTGTGATGTTGAATTTAGAAGCTAAATTAGGCAAAGCCCAATTGATAAATAAAGATGTAATAGATAAGATTTGATTGATTTTTCTAATATGAATATAGACTGTCAAAGAAAAACAGGCTGGATTTTATTGCGAGATTTGCGAATGTCTAATGAAGGACTCACAATCGTATTTAGATCATATAAATGGGAAAAAACGTAAGATAATTAATAAATTATAGCATTTTTTATATGTTTTAATTAGATAATAAGATGTTGGGGATGAATATGAAAGTGGAGAAGATCGGACTTGATAGAATAAAAGCAAAAATGACGTCTTTGAAAATGAACTCGGAAAAGAAAGTTAGCGATTTTAGCGACTTTGAACAAAAATATGAGGAGGAATTAAAGAAGAGAGAAGAAAAAAAGGCAAAGAAGAAGCTTAAACCTGAAGAAATCAACGCAAAAATAGAAAAAAAACTAATAGAAAACGGATTGATTGAGGACGGTCATGAAAAGGAAATAGAAATGCATGGATTGCCAATAGCTTTCACATCAAAAAAAATTAAAAAATAAAGTTTGAAATTAAAAAATTTTATGGAGGTTTTTACGGGATTGTTTATGGAGGTGATATTTTTTTTTCATAGGCAGCTTATTTTTTTCTGTGATGATTTTTTTTCTCCGTGTGACTTGAATGTCTGCTTCTCTGCTTGTTTTCTCTATCTTTGTTATTTTCATCATCATTTCTACTCTCGCCTTTGCCATTGTCGTTTTTTCCATTATCTTCTTTGCCATTGTCTTCTTTACCATTATCTTCTTTGCCATTGTCTTCTTTACCATTATCTTCTTTGCCATTGTCTTCTTTACCATTATCTTCTTTGCCATTGTCTTCCTTACTCTCAGAATTGCCACCTTCTCCTTTGTTATTAGTTTCGTACTCTGTAGTCTCATAATCATCGTTTGCTCCTTTTCTACCTTCACCTTTGCCACTGTCGTCTTGAGATCTCTTCTCAATCTCACAGTTAGCAAAATCGCCATTACACTTATCTAAAATTTTATTGGAAAAGCTCAGCAAATTCATCAAGTCATCCTTGGACACCCCGACATTCATATCTTTTCTCAAGGCCTTCTCAATAAACTCTTTGGTCTTCTTCAGTGCGGTTCCCATCTCCATATTGTTGCCTTGCCCATTACTTTCCTCATGAATCAACGACTCTGCTTGACTTTCAAGTGAGCTCACATCCACTGCATTCTCACTCTCAACAAAAGAATCTTTCAAATAGTCATCATTCTTTGGAACAATCACTGATAACATGGGGATTTCATCTGGAATTTGCTTAAAGCTATATGGGTCGGTGTTATTGTTGTCGGATGCTTTTACATAATCCATAATGCTGGGAGTGGGGATCTTAACTTCACCAGAGTGATATCCGTTGGGATTGGAATTTTCGTTCTCGAGAGTATCAAAAAGTTGCAGGAAACGCGTACATGAAAAAAAGGGCACCAGGGCTAGGAAGAAAATAAAAACTATGGGCTTCATTTAATAAAATTGAATATTTTGAAGTTTTGGTTTAGAATGAATTTGGAAAATAAATTTTTATTTAAATGATGAGATCTTCAAAGGGGGCCTTGATATTTATTTGGGTAGTTTATTTCAAATTAAATTTTTTCAAGTTTTTCAATAAATTTTTTTTTCTTTCAAAATGCAAATTTGATGTTAATTTTTTGAAAATTAATTTTTTTTTTTTGTCAATAAAAAAAATTCAAATGAATTAATTTGATAAAAATTTATTTTTGCAAGATCATTTTTTTTGTTAAAAAATTGAATATTTCATCTGAAAAAATAACATTTTACTATAATTTTTGAATGTCTTCCAAAAATTCAATAAGTTTTATTATAAATAACAAAATCGTTTTCACCCATAAATATTTGAAAAAATTAGAAAATCAAACATCCATGTTTTCCCTCCTCAATTTTCTTAAAGACCTTATTCTCATACATACAAACACTTTTCACCTTTTTTTCTTGTTTGCAAAACTCGAACCTACAACTTTTGAACCCCTTATTGAAAAAGGGGCAATCATCACCAATTTCAAACACCCCCTCTTTTTCCATCATATTTAATCGCCATGTTCTTCCAGCCCTATTGTTCCAATACAAATATCCATCTTCTTCCTTTTTGATGGTGGCAAAATTCCATTCTTCACTTTCTTCTTCCAAATAATGTTCATTAGAGTTGGCCTTTCTTTCGTAATATCCTTCGTATAAAGAGAGGGATGTTTTTTTGGGCTCATTTGTCCAACATTCTGATGAAAACATTTTATTTTTTTGTCTATCAATATAAATGCGATTGATTTTTGGCTCGTCTGATTCTGTCCGCATGTGTGCATTTGTTTCCTTTATTATTTGTAATTTTTTCTCCTTTTCATCAGATTTCACCTGATAACTAGCATTATTCGGACCAAGAATCCGAGTTAATTTATAGTTCTCGAACTCCAATCTGCAAATTTTAAATCCTTTATTATAAAAGGGGCACTCTTTACCAACATCATAGAGAAGAGGGTCTTTAGTGGGAATCATGCTCCATATCAATCCAGCATGATTCTTCCAATATAGCACTCCATTATTAATTCTCGTTATAGTAACATCATAACATTTTGAAAGAGCATTTATATATAAAACATTTCGAAAGACACCATCATAAGTAAAACTGTCATAAATTTCTTCATATAATATTTGTTTTTCATAAGGTTCCCCCCAAGGGCCTATCAATCTTATGATATCGTCATTACTATAGTTGGCTTGGAATTGGCATTGCTTGAAGCCTTCGGAAAAATAGAGACTTTTTTCATCGACTTTTAGAATCAAAGGATCATCCGTTATAAATAATTTAAAGGAAATGCTATGTTCATTGGTCCAAAGATAAGTTTCTTCGTCATATAGATAAATTGTCACAGGGGATGTAGTTGAAAGGTAAGATTTATATTGACCTTCGAAGGAAAAGAAAGGCATTAGTTGAGAGATATTCAGTCGATTGAAAAATAAGGTTGGGGTTATAAATTAAAATTAAATTTAAATTTTCTGATAATAGAAACGAAATATTTTTGAGAATTTGGGGTCCTGAAAATACTGGAAATTAGAAAAAAATATGTGAAACTTTTGATATTTGATTCGTTTATTTCTAAATGGTTTTGTTTCGAAAAAATTATTTTTTCTCAATTATTCATAAAAAAAAAAATAAACTAATTCCTCAAAATGAAGTTGACAAAAATGACCCCTTTCACCCAAAATAATAAAAATGATTTTTTTCAAATTTGGAATGTTATTTTAAAGACTAAATCAAAAAATCTCCGGAATTCCTGATAAAAATCCCATCTTAACGAAAAAAGTTATCCGTTAATTCGTTTTTTATTAATGAAAAACGATAAACAAATAAAGAGAAAAATTCCAAATTCCTCACTAAATTAAATAAGTCCCCCGACCATCTCCTTAATAAAATCAAAGTCATATTCAATAAACTTCCTATGCAATCAACCCTTTTTTTTCTCGTTTCCCTCTTAATAGTCTCGACCTATTCCCAATTCCTCAAATCTCATTATAACGATCCCCATCAAGTTTTAGCCGAAGTAAAAAAAAAAATTATCATAATAAAAAATAACCCGTGAAATTAAAAAAAAGCTTGACCGAGGCCATTTTGGCAACACTTTATTGAGCACTATTTCGATCCATATGAGCACGGAAACCCCCATCGAGGATGTGAACTCATTATTGGCTGAAATCAAAACTCAATTATCAGACGATCAGGACGCTGATGATTTAAAAAATGCTACGAATGAAGCAATTTGTGAGAAAAATATCCAATCCTATGAGAATAATATCGACTACCACACTCAAGGTCTGGCTTCAAATGAGGATTTGTTGACTGATACTCAAGATTTACTGCAAACTGCACAAGATAACCATGATCAAACCATTGATGATTTATCAAGCAATAATGAACGATATTCTGACGGAGAAACCACCAGAGGACAAGAGAACTCTGATTATTTACAAAAAGTGCAAGATTATGAAGATGCTTTGTCCGCAGTAGCGGAAGCCCAACAATTGGTGCAAAGTTTGCAAAGCGGCGCATTGTTCATCCAATTAAAAAGCAAATTTGTCAAAATCACTGCTAAACTAAAGGAACATAAATCCAAACACATCCTTTATCAACCAATCATCAAATCAATGGCCGAATTGGCTTCAAGAGCAGATCAAGATACCATTAAAAAGATCTTGCAACTTCTGCAAAATTTGGTTGATGCTCTGAATGAAGGCAAAAGCTCAGAAGATGCCACTGAAGTGCAACAAGTAGAAGATTGGGATCAGATGAGCAAGGATCTATTGGATGAAAGACAAACTTTGACTCAGAAGAAACAAAGTTTGGAGGAAAGCATCGAAAGTTATAAAAAAATAATAGCTGATGCGGAGGAAAAAATCACTCAACACACCAATGAATTAGATAGCAATAGAAATTTGTTGGCTCAACAAGAAAGCTGGTGTGAAGAAGTGTCAGAAAATTACGTGAGCAACTCAGTTGAAAGGTAAAATATATTTTAAAGAGGAGGGCTAGGTTAAATTGCAATTTTTAGAGAGGGCGAGCTGGACGTACTGCAAAAGATCATAGACCATTTACAGGAGAAATTCGGAAACATGAAAGATTATTTGAGAGAAAGAGTGAACGTTGATTTTTAAATGAGATAATACGTTCTATAAATAGTAAAAGAAATAAAAACAATAAAAATGTCACCTCCTCCTTGCCAAAACATTTCTTCATATTTTATGCAATTTTAAAGAAAATTTGTTTTTTTCTAGTTTTTTTCTTTACAATTTTTATTACTTTTGCTAATTTTTGATATTTCTCATTTTTTTTTATAAAAAATAGGCCAAAAATATTATCAAATAAAATTTTCAAAATTATTAATTCAAAGAAAAAAAAAATGTTTGTAATTAAAAGAGAATTGTTTTATTTTACTAAAGCCTTGCTTTCTTCTTCCACCCCTTCTCCATCATCATCTTCATCAATTGTCTTTTGATTCTTTAAAGTGGTTAAATCCAAAAATATTATATTGAGTAAAAAAAAATTACTTCATATATTTGTTTTATGATTTCTTCTTTTTTCTCCTTGAAAACTGTTTTAACTTCCAAAGCATAATAAGCACTGACTGGTCTATGAGTTGAGTCCATGTATTCTTTTCGATTATAAAAGTATTGCTTTATTATATATCCTTCGTTTCCCCATATCATGATTCTATCATACCTTAGAATCAATTAAGGAATTCACTTAAAAAAGGAAATTTTTATATAAACTACCAAGCAGGTATAAAAGAACTATCATAGACAGTGGAAAACGGCTCATATTTAGCAGTTGGCATAAAGTTTATTGACGCCTCTTGATATTTCATGAGGTATTCCGAGCAATTTTTGGAAACGATGAACTCATCATGACTCAGAAGATATTTCAAAATATCATTGGCACTGGTCAACTTCTTCATCTTCAAATTATTTTCATATGCTTCAATGAATTGTCTCACATCTTGATCAGGTAAATTTATGGCAAAATTCATATCACCTATCAAAAATTTAAAATCCGAAGTTTCAATCTTCTCCTCCTTCTTTTTGCCCACACCTTCGCTTTGGAAGCTCTTCGAATGAACTTCATTAATATCAAAGATCCGCGAATTGAAATTCTTAGTGCCTCCTCCTTCAAGATGGCAATTTATCACACTAAAACTTGTGTCATCAATTGCAAATTTCACCACAATGGCTCCTCTATTGCTAATAATTCCGAATTTCAAAGTGTCATAAGAGACCTTGGTAATTCTCTTTTTCAAATCTCCTTTGGCAAAAAGCAACACTAAACATCCATAAGCCTCCTTTTCTTTAATGGAAATATATTCTTCATTAGTCAAATGAGCTAATGTGCTCAGAATCAATTTGTTCCAATTGTCAATCACCTTCTCAGGGTTGCCCACCATCACATTCTTTGGACTGTATGGAATTATATCCTGTAGACATATAATCACTATATCTGGGGAAGGGTTGTCCTCAAGGTTAAATAATTCCTTTGTCAAATCGAAAGTCGCAGAAGGCTCGAACCCATTCACGTTCCAATTTACAACAAAAAGTTTCATTTCCTCGAATTTGCAAAAATCTCGTTCTTTCGTCTTCAATTCCTTCTCAAGACTCTCCAAAAACACATTGACAGTCTCTGTATGTTGTCCAAGAATCATATCGATTCCCTCTTGTTTCAAACTATCTTCAAAATTCTGTTTGTAGAACCTTCCGATGGATTTCATCCCATGATCCAACAAACCAAAAAAATCTCTTTTGCCTGTTCTTGTGACGTTTGTATGTGTGGATCCTGTGCCCGTATAATGTTTACTAATGTAATCTCCATTGTCCGCCCATATGTTTTTGAAATGGGTGATGAAAGGGTGGTTTTGTTTATGGTTGTTGTTGTCCATTTGACTTATAATATCTTGACCGAACACTTGATTGAGGTCGACCTCCAAATGCTTCATCATGAAATCAAAGATAATTGCGGACACCTTTGTCATGAAAAAGTTGGTCCGGTCAAGACAATCGAGGCAATTTGTTCGGAAAATGCCTTTTTGGGTCATTAGAACAGAGTTATTTCTGGTGTCCTCAACATAAAATCTTAGAAAAAAAATTTAACCATTGAAGAATTGATAAAATTTTATATAAATACCGAAAATTTTCACTCATCAATTGTAGTTTCTTCAATAAAGGATTGATCCGATCGAATTTTTGACCCTTGCAAGCATGATGGAAATCAAAGAATTCGTACCGAAGATTTGGCAAATTGTTCATTCTCACATGTGTTTCGTAAGTTTCTGTGATCATTTGTTCCGAAGGCTTGTTTTTTGCCATTAGATTAACACATAAGACCCTCGTATAATTTTTTGTCAATTCATAAATATGCTTCAAAAACGCATTATTAGTCATATCATAATTTCGAGTAATTTTAGTCTGGGCTGTAAATCCCCTCTGTTGCCAAAAGACAGGCACGGAGCCTCTGATCTGCAGGTGAGAACAGAAATATTTATTGTAAAAAATGAGCATTTCTGTCTCACAAAAGTTCGCCACGTTCCCATCATCATCTATACCTCGAGCATTGTATCTGGTCCCTGCTCTTTTGCAAGATCGTCGAGTTATCAGATAGAAATCAAGTTTTTTTTCATTTATAATGCAGGAAAATGTCCCAAAAAATCCCTTTTGAAAAAAATAAATGTTAATAATGAGTGAAAATTTAAAATATAAGGATTTAGGTAGAAATATGAAAAAAAAAATCAATAAAATATCATGGAGAACCTGTATCAAGGGGATCATCCATTTTTTTTCAATGTTCTGAGATATCATCTCTTTGAACATAATGGAGTTCCATTGAAACTGAACATCCGTAGAACAACCACTGGCAAGTTTGATTCTAGATAAGGTGAGATCATATTTGTAAGAAAAGTAAAAGCCGAAGGAAAAGACTTTTCTCAAAATCTGTATGTATTTCTCAATATCCTTAGATTTGTTATTGCCTTCATTTTCTTTCTATTTATTTTATTTTTTTTTGGGGGGGGGGGGGGGTCAAATCATTTTAATAATATAATAATGTTCTAAACCTCAAATTGAAT
>Ga0302320_10027215_pt1 | contig 11027 bp, 12 predicted proteins | sample Bog_T0_3_FD_202130 | JGI IMG/M metagenome (GOLD analysis project Ga0302320, IMG submission 202130) | Peat permafrost microbial communities from Stordalen Mire near Abisko, Sweden - Bog_T0_3 | ecosystem: Environmental > Terrestrial > Soil > Wetlands > Peat | place: Sweden: Abisko, Stordalen Mire... | reverse complement strand
CTGAATTCTATTGGTCCAAACCAACCGGATCGTTTCGAGTTCGTCAACCCCGTGGTATAGGCCCCAATAGCGGATTCCGTGAAAGCCGGGGGGAAAAGCTCCCCGTCAAGTCCGACAGGCTGCTAGGACAAATATCTGCGACCTCTCCGTCACGCGCTCGCCAAAGCGTCTCCACAAATCAGCCTCCACGTCCGGCTCGTGCGGCTTCTCATAGTATTCCAGCAGCATTCCCGCCCGATCCTTCAATCCAATCTTCTCGTACCCAACGCGCTGGTATTCCGCCGTCCCGTCCGCGCTCACCGTGAAGGTTCTTTTGAACAAGTCCATATCCAGCGTGGTGAATGTGTTGCCATTGGTGGAAAGCAGGAAGGCCAGCGCGCGCTGCGCTTGCCGCGGATCGCTGCCGCTTTGGGACCAACCGCCCGTCGCAACGTCCACAAACGGCGCGTCCTTCACATCGGGAAAACCGAGACTGTTGAACCACTCAAAATCGGTCTTCGACTCCGGTGTCAAGCTGCCGACTGTCGCGGAGGATTTCGATGGCAAGCACGATGCCAGGACCATCGCCAAAAAATAACCAACTGCCAGCCTCATGATTCCAACCATAAGCAATCTGCCGGTTCTGTCAATAAGCCATTTCTTGCGGGACGAAGCAGAGGCACATCGAAGTTCACTTCATAAGTTGTTCCTTGATGCACCGCAAGGATCAGTGTAATTGAGCACCGGACTCATGAGAATTCTCCGGGCATTATGCCTTGTCGGTTTGACGTTCTTTGCGCTCCTGACGCGCGCCGCCGGGGACAATTTGCAACAGGTTCGCTTTCGTGAGGTGGACACGCTCTTCGTCAATCCCGGCCAGGGGTGGATGAGCCAGCAACGCAACCCCAACGGCGGGACGCGTTTCCCATGCTCGGTGGCCTACATCCGGTTCGACTGGGCGGACGTCGAACCTCAGGAGGGCCAATACAACTGGAAGTTCATTGACGACGTGATCTCGACTTGGAAACCACGCGGCGCCGCTGTCGCGATGCGCGTGATGACCGCCAACGCGCACAGCGGCGGCTATTATTCCTCCCCAAAATGGCTTTTTGACGCCGGTTGCAAGGGATTTGAATACAATGTCGGCGGCGGCGATCCGACCAGCGGCGGCGGGGCCATCCCGCGCATCGAACCGGATTACGCCGACCCGATCTACCTCGCCAAACATGGCGCATTCATCGCCGCGATGGGGAAACGCTATGACGGCACTCCGGGCGTGGAGTTCCTCGACATCGGTTCCTACGGCATCTGGGGCGAGTGGCACTCGACCCACCCCGCGCCCGTCGCTGTGCGCAAACAGATCGTGGATATCTATTTGCAGGCCTTTCCGAAGACTCCGCTGGTTTTCATGTCCGATGATGTGGAGGTGATGGGCTACGCGCTGGCCCACGGGGCGGGCATCCGGCGCGACGGCGTCGGTTCGCCCTGGCACGAGCAGAACTGGATTGGCTCGCCGCGCTATGCGGGTGTTCAAGGCATGGCGGATACATGGAAAAAGGCGCCGGTGGTCTTTGAATGGTATGGCGACTTCGATTACCTGAAGTCACAAGGCTGGTCGTTTGACGCGGCGGTCAACTTCATGCTCAACAACCATGTGAGCATGATTAACGACAATATCGGCCGGGTGCCGCCCGAGGCCATGCCACAACTGGAAAAACTCGCCCGTCTGGCCGGCTATCGTTTCGTGCTGCGGGAAGTGGCTCACGAGAAGTCCGTGCCACGCGGCGCGGCCTTGGACGTGACCATGAAATGGGCCAACGTGGGCGTGGGCAAACTCTATCGCCCCTTCGAACTGCATCTTTCCCTGCGCAACGCCGCCGGTCAAACGGTCGTCACCAACAAAGCCAGTTCCGACTCGCGCGAGTGGCTGCCCGGCGAACGCGAGGTCGCGGCGGTGGTACAGATACCGGCAAGCCTGGAGCGAGGCGATTACACCATGGCAGTCGCATTGATTGACCCAGCCAGCCCGGGGCGAACGCTAAATTTGGCGATGGATGCGCCGGCAAAGGACGGCTGGTATCTGGTCAGCCAAGTGAGGGTCGAATGAATTGAGGCTGATCATCCAAGATGCTTCCATCCCTCTCGGAACAGCAGGAGCGCAAAGAAAGCCAGCAGCACCGAAAGGACGCGCATCACCACCCGATAAGGCCACCTGGCCAGCAAGTCGCGGGAACGCGCGGCCAGAAGGACAATCAGCACTTTCGAGCCGACCAGCAGCAGGTAAAAGCCGCACAGGAAGGCGACCGCGGTCGGCCAGCTTTGCGCCATCGCTTTCGCCAAGGTCGCCGCCCCTACGGTCAGCCAGAACAGCCACGGGTGCGGGTTGAGCAGATTGGTCAGAATTCCCTTGAACCACGATCTGGGTTGTTCAGCCGGGGCTTCAGCGGCCACACGCACAGGCCGGAAGCCATCCCAGGCCAGGTACAGGACGAAGGCTCCGCCGGCGATGGACACAATGCCGAGCAACGGGCGGAAATGCGCCATCTTCGCCGCCAGCGCCAGCACCAGGGCGATGATCGGCGCGTCGGTGACCAGCGGGGTCAGGGCGATCTTGCAGCCTTCCCGCGCGCCGTGCCGCAGCGTTTGCGTCAGCACCAGCGCCAGGAGGGGGCCTGGGGCGAGGCCGCAGAAGAGTCCCAGCAGAACTCCAGATGCCAAAGCCGTCATCATTATGGCCGCATCGTAGACTGAATGGGTTGGCGGCTTCAACCGCCTCTGGAAGGCGGCAAGAGGTGCCGGGCCACTGTTTCGTTCCTTGCACGGTCAACGAATTGTGCGCGAGTCATGCTCACAACCGGCACAGCGGCGGACTTGCCATTTTCACGTTGTTGGCATCAATCTTGAGCGTGTGGCTTCATCCCAAAGTTGCGCTAGGACAATTATGAAAAACAAAATGATTGACAGATCAAAGATGGCGCTGGTGGTCATTGACCTCCAGAAAGGCATTGTCGGGCGGCAAACCGCGCCCCATGCGTCGGACCTCGTGGTAAAGAACGCGGCAGCTCTGGCCGAGGCGTGCCGGAAACATGGGATGCCGGTTTTTTTGGTGAGGGTTGCCCTGTCACCGGATGGAAAGAACGCCTTGCATCCGGTCGCGGACGCTCCGATGCAGTTTAAAAAGCCGCCGCCGGACTGGACGGAGATTGTCCCGGAAATGGGTCCCAAACCGGGCGATATCGTGATCACCAAACGCCAGTGGGGCGCTTTTTACGGGACGGAACTTGACTTGGAATTCCGAAGGCGCGGCATAACGGCCATGATCCTCTGCGGCATTTCGACAAACATCGGCGTGGAAAGCACCGCCCGGTTCGCTTACGAATACGGGTACAATCAGGTTTTCGCGGAAGACGCAATGGCGGCCCTGTCGGCGGAAGAACACGCGCTCACCGTCACCAAGATATTTCCCCGCATTGGCCTGGTGAGAAAAACCGGGGACATATTGGCCGATCTGTCGCACGATTGATTCATTATGGGTTTTCGCTTCAGCCGGCGCGTGAGCATTCTGCCAGGGCTTAAGTTGAACTTGAGCGGCAGTGGCGTCTCGCTTTCTGCGGGCGTCCGCGGCGCCCACATCAACCTCGGCCCGCGCGGCCTTTACGGCTCCGCCGGCATCCCGGGGACCGGCCTGTCCTACCGGCAGCGCCTGGACAGTTCCTCCCGGAGCTACGATCGTCCGTCGGTGGAGCGCCGCCTCTCCACCCGCCAGTGGGAGGCCATGCAACGGCGCCAGGAGCAGGAAGAGAAGGCGAAGGAGGCCCAGGAGACGATTGATGACCAATGGGAGCAGTACCAGCAGATGCTCCACTTTTGGAAGCCGCTCCCTGAAATTCCCAGCCTGGAAAACTTCATCCAAGCCCAAACCCAGCGGCCGTTTGAATCCACACAGCAACCACCGCCGGAGCCGGTCTGGCCGGAGGAAGAGAGCAAATGCCTCAACGACCTGACTGAATCGGTGAAATCCGAAGCACCATATCGGTTGCTGCCAGCGTTGTTCGCCCAGAACCACGCGAAGACGCTGTTCCCGGCCTTGTGGCAGGAACGACAGCCTGAAATCCAGCAGCGTTATCAGGAATCGTTGGCCGAATACGAACAGCAGATGAAGGCAGCACAGGCGGAATGGGACACCCGGGAATCGGAGCGCATTGCCTGGCTACAGCGGTTGACGGCCGGCGACCTTGAGGAGATTAAACACACCCTGACGGAAATCTTCACCGGCCTGCACCTGCCATTCCAGGACGCAACCCAGTGCGGATTGTTCTTCGACACGGCGGACTTGATTTCGGTGAATCTGGACCTGCCCGAGATGGAACAGGTCATTCTATTCACCCGGAAAAGACTGCTCAAAAACGGTGAGATCCGGGAGGTGGTGCGCGACAAGGTGGAACGTAATCGCGATTACTTTGACTTGGTGACCGGGGAATGCGCCTTTATCGCGGCGGAGGTTTTTTCCTACCTGCCGCTGTGCCAGACCATCCGGCTGGCGGCCTACACCCAGCGGGCCAAGGCACTGGAAACGGACCCCATCGACACCTACATCCTGGACCTGAAATTCACGCGGGAGGAGTTGAAGTCCTTCAACCCGGAGACCACCCCGATGCAGCCGTTCCTTGTTCACTCCGGGGCCCGGTTCCAGATGGCGGCGGATTACCAACTACAGCGAATCGAGCCGCCGTCCTGGCTGAACCATGAAGACATCCAGAACGCCCCAGTCGAGTAATTGTTGATGAGTTGGCAGGTCGAAATCGAGGCGTTCTCTGGGTTCAACTCAGAGTCTCGGCACTATACCGGGCGAGGATGCCAGTTCGCACGGCATGGCGAAAAACGCGCTTGAAAAACCAGCAGGCCAGAAGGACGTAAATTATGGCCAAGCCCCCGCCCAAGATTAGCGAGGTTACCGGCACAGTGCCACCGGCGATGATCTTTCTCAGCCCTTCGAACACGTACGAGACGGGCAGCAGCTTCCCGACAAACTGCATCCAGTGAGGCAGGATCGAGATTGGGTAAAAGACCCCGGCAAACGGCGATATGACCGCCGGGACCGGCCACACCAGCCATTCCGCCGACGGCCCCAACCGAAGCACCCAGGCGCAGGTGCAGATGCCCAGAGAAACGCCGAATAGAAAAAGAATTAGGAGAAACGGCACCAGTGTCAGGCCATAAGCGAAAAACGGCAGCCCGAATAGCGCGGTCGCCAGCACGAGCATCACCATTAAGCCGATCAAGCTCGTGACCGTGCTCGTGACCACCAAGCCGAGAAGATACTGCGGAATGGTGAGAGGGGAGGCAAAGAGGTTCAAAAAGTTCCGGGACCAGACGTCCTCCAAGAATACGCCGGCGACTCCGTGCATGACCCGCGTGAAAAAATCAAAGAGCAGGACCGCCCCCAACAGCGTTGTCACGAAGTTGAGGCCGGAGGAGGCGACGCTGTTCAAGTACTTGCTGATGAATCCCCACAGCACGATGTCAATGGCGACCCACGCGAAGACCGGCATCCAGCGGGCCGGAGTGCCGCGCAGCAGGTAAAAATACCGCAGCATGACGGCGAGGACGGGACGGAAATCGGTCGTGGTCATGTTCGTTACAGGGTGAGCGATTCACGCGCCACGGCAATAAAAAGTTCCTCCAGCGTCGGCTGGCCATGCTCGTCCGGCAGGGTCTTCGGATCTCCCTCCAGCATAATTCTGCCGTGGGAGAGGAAAAGCACCCGGTCGCACACGTCCTGGACCTCAACCATGTTGTGCGTCGTCCACAGCACCCCACCCTCGCCCGACACGGCGAATTGGCGAATCCGGGCGCGAATCTCGCGGGCCGCCACCGGGTCCAGCGACGCAGTCGGTTCATCCAACAGAAGCAAATGCGGCTGGTTGAGCATCGCCTTGGCCAGCGCCACCCGCGTCTGCTCGCCCGAAGACAGCACCCCGCACTTCACATTCCCAAACTTTTCCAGATCGAACCGGCCAATCAAAGCATTGATCCGCTCGGACAAATCCCTGACCCCGTAGAGCAGGCCGAAGACACGGAGATTCTGCCGCACGGTTAAATTCCCCGGGAGCGGAGCATAAACGGCTGCGAAATTCGTGTGTCCCAACGCTTGGGCGCGGCCTGTCGCAAGATCCATTCCGTCAACCTGGATTGATCCGGAATCGGGCTGAAGGACGCCGAGAATCATGCTGATCGTCGTCGTCTTCCCCGCCCCATTGGGGACCAACAGCCCGACGATTTCACCGCGGCTGACCTCGAATGAAATACGGTCCACAGCGATTTTGTCGCCATAGGCCTTCCGCAGATCCCTGATGGATAAAACATTATGCATTGAGAAGAGTCAGGCGTTCATCGGATCCGGGCTCCAACCGCGTGGAGTCCAAGAGGAGTTGTCGAGCAACTCAATGCCAGGGTTCTGAAAACGGATTCGGCGCTCCTTGTAGAGCCTGCCCAGAGCTTGCTTGAAGGCCTTTTTGCTGACGGCAAACTCCTGCCGAATCGCTTCGGGCGGGCTGTCATCGTCGAAGGCCAGGCGACCGCCGTTGCGGTCGAGAGCCTGGACGATTTGATCCCGCAGGGGGGTCACCCGCTTGTATCCTGACGCGTCGAGGCTCAGATCAATCTTCCCGTTGGGCCGGACGGTGCGGACGAAGCCCTTCACCTTCTGGCCGGCGAGGAGGGGTGCGGCGAGGTTGTCATGGTAGAGCAAGCCACGGTGCGCGTTCTCGACAACGGCGTTGTAACCGAGCGGGGTCCGGCTAATGATGAGGAGGTTGACGGGTTGTCCAGCGCGATAGGCTGGCGTATCCCGGCTGAGATGCCGGTTCAACCGTGTGGTCGCAACAATTCGACTTGTCTTCTCGTCCAGATAGACATGGACAATCACCCAATCTCCGGCACGAACGGGCGATTCCTGTTCGCGGAATGGCAACAATAAATCCTTGGCCAGCCCCCAGTCGAGGAACGCCCCGATGTTCCGATTCACGCTGATGACCTTCAAATACGCAAACTCGCCGACCATCGCCAACGGCGTCTCGGTGGTGGCCACGAGCCGGTCCTCCGAATCGCGATAGACAAACACATCCAGTTTTTCCTTGGGCTTCAAGTCCGCGGGAATATAACGGCCCGGCAGCAGGATCTCGCCCAATTCCCCGCCGTCGAGATAGAGGCCGGGGGCCGAAGCTCTCACGATGGAGAGGGTATTGCGTTTGCCGATGATCGCCATGCTCCCCAGCGTAACGGCGATGCGTCGGCACCGGGAGAAAAATCGCGCAGTTGATCCTGTGGCCGTCACTGCCGACCGCGGCGCACTCGGGTTTCTGTCCAACGGTCCCGGCCATTCCTGAACTTTACCGAGTCATCTTCCCCTCCGCTCTCACCCTTGCCCACCTTGCCTCGGCAGCCACCGCCAGCTTGCCCCTGACCGCCCCGAGCTGCTGCGGCGATCCTTCTTGCCTTCCTGTGCTCAAAAGGGCAAATGAAGGCATGGCTAAATCACCTAAAAAAGCAAAACGAACACCGAACGCGGCATTCATGAAACCGGTTAACCCGGACGAAATGCTCGCCAAAATTGTCGGGGACAAGCCTCTTCCACGGACCGAGCTGACGAAGAAGCTCTGGGCCTACATCCGCAAGAACGGGCTGCAGGATGCCAAAAAGAAGACCCTCATCAATGCCGACGAGAATCTGAAGGCCGTGTTCAACGGCAAGAAGCAGGTCAGCATGTTTGAGATGACCAAGCTGGTTTCCGGGCATGTGAAGAAATAAGGGCTGCCTCCGGTCCGTGCGGGTGAGCCGGCCGGTTTTGGCTTCCGTCATCCTGGCTGCGGCTCCGCTGGTTTCGGACGGAAGAGCACGACGACATTGCCAACCCGGGTGACCAGGCGGCTGGCGCTTCTATCGGCCAACTGTGGAGCGAGTTCCTTCTTTTGCTCTTTGAAGTCGTCGAACTTCACTTTGACAAGTTCGCGATGTTTCAGCGCATCATCCAGGGCGGCAAGGAACTGCGGGCTCAGACCCTCTTTGCCCACTTTCAAGGTGGCCTTGAGCCGTTGAGCCTGGGCTTTGAGAACACGCATGTGCGCGTTGGTGAGAGAAACCATGGCGCCAAAATACGGGAATCTGCCCGGCAAGTCACTACTCTTCCGCTGCGGTACGCCGCTGGGCCTCTCTGAAATGAACGAGGCACAAATTCTTAAAATTGCGGTATATTCAACCGTATGGGCATTGATCTATTTAAGCGCAAAGTGAAGATCGTTGGCGTCGAGGAAGCCCTTCGCCTCAGCAAGGCCGAATTGACGGGTTGGAACATTCTGTCCATTTGCAGCCGGATGGAAGCACCATTGAGTTTTCCCGGAGCCAGGTCCACGAAAAGCCTCTATTTCGATGACGTGGAAGATGATTGCCCGGAGGATGGAGTATTCGCGGCGAGACCGGAGGACATCCAGGCGGCGCTGGAATTCTCACGCGGAATTGACGATGGGCCACTGCTGATCCACTGCCAAATGGGCATCTCCCGCAGCACCGCCATCGCGTGGATCATCATCTACGACAAGCTGAAGGCAGAACCAGGTGCGGTCCGGCAATCCTTTGAATTCGTCCGCAAGTTGCGCCCCATCCTGTCGCCAAATCCGCACGTATTGAGGTTGGGAATTAAGGCTCTGGCCCCAAAAGGGAGTCGGAAGAGGATCATGCAGCAATTTCAAGACTGCCTCGATGAAATCAATTACGCGAGCCCGGTTTGGGTTCGGGAAGACGTTGATAAGAATGCGCCAACCCGAACGGCGAGACACCCCAATGAAAGGTGACACTATGGCCAATGAACTGCAATTGAAACTGAAGGAAGGCGACATCGCTCCACCGTTCACGGCGGCAACGAATGGCGGTGGGAGGATTTCGCTGTCGGATTACGAGGGCAAGAATGTGATTCTCTATTTTTACCCTAAGGACAATACACCCGGCTGCACCAGGGAAGCCTGTGCGTTTCGGGATCACTGGGACGAATTCAAGAAGAAAGGGGCGGTCGTTCTGGGCGTGAGCACGGACAATACAAAGTCGCACGACAAATTCGTGGAGAAGCACAAACTGCCATTCACGCTGCTCGCCGATGAGGACAAGAAGATCGTGGAGGCTTACGGCGTTTGGGGGCCGAGGACCTTCATGGGGATACACTATGTTGGGACGGCACGGGTGACATTTTTGATCGGGCCAGACGGGAAGATCAAGAAGGTTTGGCCGAAGGTGAAAGTCGCGGAGCACTGGGAGGAAGTGCTGGCGGCGCTTTGACGGTTGCGAGAAGAAGTCAATGGAGGTTGGAGCAGTCCGTCGGTCGGCATATTTCAAAGCTCCCTGATAAACCAGTCTTCGACCCTTTTGCGAGCCCAGGGTGTTTTGCGGAGGAACGTGAGGCTCGACTTCACCGTTGGATTGAACTTAAAACAACGGACAGGAATACGGCGCCCCATTTCATTCCAGCCATGCTTCTGAACAAGTTGATTGAGGATGTTCTCCAGCGTGATGCCGTGTAATGGATCGCGGGGATGGGAAGTGGGCGATGTCATGCTTGCAGATCAACCATCCACGTCAGCAGCGGTCCCGCACCTTACAGCGTCTTCCTCCCCTCCGCCCTGGCCTTCGCCCATCTCAGTTTGGCCGCCGCTGAGAGTTTGGCCCTGACCGCCGGACTGCTGCGCCAATCCTTCCTGGCCGGCTTGGGTGTTGCAGGTGTGCCCTTGACCTTTGCCCATCTCGCCTTGCCCGCAGCACTCATGGCCGCCCTTCCTGCCGCGCTTATTCGCCTCTTGCCCCTTTTGGCCGGTTTGAAATCCGTTGCCCCGGTCCCTTTGATCTTGGCCCATCTGGCTTGTTGTGCAGCCGCCATCCTTGCCCTGACAGCAGCAGACCTCCGGCGTTTCTTTGGGAATTCTTCGTCTGTGGGTGTTGGAACTTCACCTTCCGCAATGGAATCAATTTCGCTTTGCAGCGTTTCAATTTGCTCTTTGAGGGCGATGATTTGGTTGAGTTGGGTTGTCGTTAAATTTCTAATGTTCATGGGTGATGGTTTAATGCTGGTTGGGGTCGCTGGTCAATCACGGAGACGCAGCCGCCTTCATTTTCTTGATCCATTCGTCGGCGTTGTGGCCTTCGGAGAGGGATGCAATCTTGAACCGGCCAATGTCAGCGATGAAAGTATCCAGGCGGGCGCGGAAGGCATCCCGTTCCGCGGCGGTGGCATTCTTGCCGGGGACGTGGCTCGCCAGCTCAATGTAGCGGATTCCCATGCGAGCCTCCTGCACGCGGCTTCTGATTTCCGGGGTTTCGGCGACGGCCTCGGCATGGTCGAAGAGATCGCCGGCCGACTTGAGCAACTCCGCGCTAAAGAGCGGGGATGTGGGAGGATCGTAAAGGTGCAGATGGACGTTAGGCTGCTCCAACCCGTCGTGGAAGAGTCTGAGATCGGCATAGATGTCGGCGCCCGCGTTGCCGTAATAGCCGTCGGAGAAATCCCGGACGAGCACCCAGACATCCTGGCGCGGGTTCCAGAAAAGGTGGGCCATCACCCAGGTGTGCATGGCCTGAAGATCGCAGTTGCCCTGATAGTCGCCCTCACAAAACAACCCAGAGACGCCATTGTCCCGATAATAAGCCATGTCGGCACCCAGTTCGTCCCAGTTGGGATAGGGCTGGAGGTAATGAGCGAAATTGACCCCGTAATGCCAGATCAGCAGGTGGCCCGGCGCCACCTGTTTCCAACCCAAGAGCGCCTCGTTGGACGTTTTGTTCTCCGGGTCGCTGGCCAGCGGGTGCCCGTCACAGGCGTAAATGGGGGCCAAACACACCAGCACGTTACTGGCTGGCGCAATGGCGCCGGGGGTCGGGGCTTTTTGGGTGTATTGGTAGGCCAGCGTCTCCACCCAGATCTTCCGACCCGGCAAAGCCGCCTGCACCGCCGCCGCAACTTTGTTCACGAAGTCCAGCAGCGTCCCGGACGGGGAGCCGAACTTCGC
>Ga0302320_10027212_pt1 | contig 11027 bp, 9 predicted proteins | sample Bog_T0_3_FD_202130 | JGI IMG/M metagenome (GOLD analysis project Ga0302320, IMG submission 202130) | Peat permafrost microbial communities from Stordalen Mire near Abisko, Sweden - Bog_T0_3 | ecosystem: Environmental > Terrestrial > Soil > Wetlands > Peat | place: Sweden: Abisko, Stordalen Mire... | reverse complement strand
TCGCAAAGGCAACGAAAAGGGCCGGGTCGAAAACGGCGTCGGCTACGTCAAAAAGAACTTCCTTAACGGATTGGAAATCCCTTCCTTTGCGGCCATCAACCCCGCCGCCGTCCAATGGCGCGACACCGTCGCCAACGTTCGTATCCACGGCGAGACCAATCAAAAACCCGCCGCCCGTTTCGAACCGGAGAAGTCCTTGCTCAAACCTTTGCCCCCAATGCCCTATGACTGCGCGACCATTCAGCCCGCCGACGTCAGCCGTTGCTGCCACTTTATCTTCCAATCCAATCGCTATTCCGTGCCTTACCTCTACGCCTCCCAGCGGCTGACCTTGAAAGTCCTGCCCGACCAACTCCTGCTCTTTCACAACGAAAAACTCGTTGCCGTCCATCCCCGTAGTTACGACCGCGGCCAACGCGTATCCCATCCCGACCATATCAAGGAACTCCAAGCCCAACGACAGCAGGCTCGTCAGCAAACCCTGCTCCTGGCTTTTTTGAACCTCGGCCCGGACGCCGAACCCTATGGTCGCAAGCTCCAGGAAAAGCGCCTCAACGCTCCGCACCACATCCAGAAGATCGTCGCCCTCAGCGAAATCTACGGGCCGGACAAAGTTGCCCGTGCCCTTCAGGACGCCCTGCGCTTCGAGGCCATTGGCTGCGAATACATTGCCAACATCCTGGCCCAGCGGGAAAAACCTGGCGCCACGCCCGGAGCCCTGCATCTGACCCGGCATCAAGACCTGCTCGACCTGGACTTCGCCGCTCCCGATTTAACGGTTTATGAACCAAAACAAAACCCATGAAAAACCAACCTTCCCTCCTGTCCGAGCATCTGGCGTATCTTAAACTCAAGTACGTCGCCGATCAGTACGGTCCCTTGGCCGACGAGGCGATTCGCCAGCCATGGGATCATCGGGAATACCTGCGCCGATTGATCGAGGGCGAATACAACGACCAGCGTCAGCGCCGGGTGGCGGCGCGCATCAAGAGCGCCCGCTTTCCCGTCATCAAAACCCTCGAACAGTTCAACTGGACCTGGCCCAAGAAAATCAATCGGCTGGCCGTTCAAAACCTGTTCCGTCTGGAGTTCGTGGCGCAAAACGCCAACGTCGTCTTCCTGGGCAACGTCGGGACCGGAAAATCACACTTGGCCACCGCCCTGGGCTACGCGGCTTGCCTGGAGGGTCACTCGGTCCTGTTCGCCGGCGCCATCGAAGTCATCAACGATCTGCAAGCGGCTCAGAAAAATGGCGGACTCAAACGCGCCCTCAAAAAATATCTCCGGCCGGAAATCGTGATTTTGGACGAGGTCGGCTATCTTCCCATCGACCAGAAGGGGGCCGATTTGCTCTTCCAGGTCATCAGCCAGCGATACGAACGCGGCTCCATCCTGCTGACCACCAACAAGCCCTTCAAGCAATGGGGCTCGATCTTCAACAATGACAGCACCATTGCCTCAGCGGTGCTCGACCGCCTCTTGCATCATGCCGAAACCATCGTCATCGAAGGTGCCAGCTATCGGATGAAGGACCAACCGGGCGACTAAACCGACATCGCAGAATTGCTCCTCTCAAGAGAAACTCCCGCAGGATTTTCAAACCGCCACTTTTCCACCACTTTCACGCCGCCGCCCACACAGCGAGGCGAAAATTATGAAATCACAATTATTTTTGGCGCATATTGGGTTATTACACCATGGCAGCGATGTCTGGGGGTTTACGGCCTTGGTTTTGCTGATCCTGTTCATTGCGTTGGTTGCAACTACCGGTTCAAAGGACAAAGGAAAGTGACCGATTTGAGGAGCTTGACATCGGGAGGAAAAGGACGATGTTGTGTTTGGCTGGTGTGGACGTGAGTGCAGTTGACGGTTCCAATCGGCGCAAAACCCGTGAGACCGTCGTTGGAAAAGTGAAGAAAGACAGTCAGTGGTAGATACGCCCACGCCAGCCAATTTCTTTGCAGTTCAGTTTCGACAGAAGATTATTCCATTTGGCAGTCAGGGGTTACAGTTCATTTCGCTGATCCAGGTATTTTTCAGACGGTCCTTCTCCGGTTTACGTCATTTTACTTAAACTCGGGCAACGCCGTGTTTTTTATGATGAAATTCCCCTCCGTCACCCAGTTGGATTCCGTTAATTTCACGCCATTCAGCGTGAAGTTGTCAAACACTAATCCGTCAAACCTGTTTGTTGCATCGGCGCATTCGATGTAATTGGGATACGCTTTGTCCAGGTCCATTTGTACACTCCAGTTTTTGAATGTCAGGCCATGGATCTGGTCCGGACTGGCAGGATTGGGACGAATGTTGAAAATAAAAGGCATTGGCGTGGCCGTGGTCAGGTTATCAATTAAAAACGATGATTGCAGTCCAGACATTCCGCCTTTGCCAAACTTGTCGCCAATGCAGCTCAAAATACCGCGATTCGCGGCGTTATTATTCCATTCTGCATGCAACACATCCACATTGCTGATGGTGACATTTGTGGCTTGGGCGTTTCCCCAGCCCAGTTGGATAACAGCACCATTGTTCAACTGCCAGACAACGCAGTCCGAAATTACCAGATTGTCCCGATACGGCTTGATGCTGTCATCATTGGCCCAGATAAAGCAATGGGCCACGCTCGATCCGGAAAAGGCCGCGATTCCGTCGGTGTTATAGGTCCACCCCCCGACGATCTTGATCCATTTGACCGTGTTGTTCTTCCCGAGCAAGCGAACGGCAAAGTATTTGGTATCGGCCAGCACAATGCCTTCAAGGTCAATCTGGTCACTACCATCAATCGCTTCCACGGCATGTGACTCCCGGTAATTCAATTTCGCTTCGGAAAGCACTCCCCGGCCAAAGATCTTCACCTTGGAATTTCCGTGCATGACAATCGCCCCATACACCCATGATCCCGCTGCAAAGTAGATATTCTTGATGTGGTCGGGTACATGGAACACGCCAATCTTGTGGACTCCGCTGCGAAAATATATTCCGGAATATTCCACCGGCACGGAGTTGATTTCCGCCGGGGTCGCATGGTCTAAAATGAAATATTTCGAGGCGGAGAGGGTGGGTTGGTCCGTTTCCGGTGGATTGGCAAATATCAACAAGCCATGCTCGTATCCGTCGTTTCCGATTTCAATGGAACATTGCCCCGGCTTCGTCATGGTGAAACTGACCACATTCCCTTTGACGACTGGCTTCAAACCATACCTCTCAGGGAATATTTTTACGCTACTAGTGAGCGAAACTGCGTATGGGGCGAAAACGCGAACAAGAATGGTCGCACGCTCAGAAAAGGAAAAGTTCACCCAGCTGATGTTCCTCCCCCTAAAAATGTCAAGCGGATGTTGATCAACCGGACTCATGTTCATATATTTGGGCTGATACTCTGGACAAGCACTTTGAAAGACCACGAGATCTCGACTGACATTTCCCTCCGTGACAGTCACTTGATAGATACTCGATTTGGGGACACCCGGATAGTCCGTAAACGTGCCATCAAGAGAGGATGGTTTTGGTTCGGCTCCAACGACCGATGCGTTGAGGCAACTCAAAAGCAGGATGAAGTAAATGGTTGCCTTTGAAGACAGCTTTGAAATGTTCACAAAAGCTTTCCTCGCCGGCCAGCGATGCGTCGAACACTTCAACTTCCAATTTTTGCGAGTGTCCCTGATACCTCTCCGCCGCAAGGATTTGACGACCTGCACCATCCCAGGCTCAGCCAAATTGAGCGGCAACCGGAAACAAACGGCAAAGCACTGAGCAATTCGAATTCTCATATTGTTGGCTGATTTGACCACTACATGCCGAAAATGACCAGCGCAAATCTGGATCATCTGGCGAAGGTTCGATGTTCACTGTTCATCCCGGTACGCCCACGCCAGCCAAATTCTTTCAGTTCAGCTCCGCCATCCGTTTAACTTTTAAGCGTGGACCAGTACTTCCTCCGGTTCGCTCTCCTTCGCAACATTGACCGGCCCACCTTCAGACAGCGGCCAAATGTGAAACCCGCCTTTCCCCATGCCCACTACCCAGTTTCCCCAAATCCCCTTGCCTTCCCGGTATCCTTTGTAATCAACAGCGTGCCGGCCCACGTATTGTTTGACCCAGGAACATTCGCCGTTTTGTTCCGAATAATTTCCAGAAATCACGAACAGCCCGATTCCATCCGCACCCTCACCTGTCATCATGCTGTTTTTGAATTCCAGCATCAGATCCATCAAATATTTCCTCGATCTGCCAGCGTAGGTGTAAAACCCAACCCACTGGCCTGATGGAAACGGATGGTCACTCATTGACGATATTTTTAAAGGCTGGACATGGAAGAGGTCAATCAGAGTTTCGGCCCAAGGGCGCGTCAACAAGTTGCAGACCGCACTACGGTTCAGGTGGTGGAAGAAAATTTTGTGCTGGCGGCGGGTCGATTTCTAGCGACCTCACGCCTTTATCTTCTGTACTCGCGGAAGGTGCGTTGGCATTCGGCCAAACTTCAGCAGCTCTTGCAATTAACAACAATGGCCAAGTAGTCGGCGAGCTTGATGCGGGCAGCGTCTGGACCGCGTTTGTACAAAGCGGACAATCGTTCACACTTCTAGGAACGCTAGGCGGAGCGTCCAGTTCTGCTCGCGGTATCAACAGCGAAGGCAATGTTGTCGGGTATTCCCTAATCCCAGGAAGCGGCTATCATGCTTTTTTGAATAGCAGTGGACACATGACGGATTTAGGAACGCTGGGCGGAATTTGGAGTCAGGCAAATGCAATCAATGATAACAACCAAATTATTGGCTGGGCTTACGCCACGGGTGGGACGAAACATGCCTTCCTTGATCAGGATGGAATAATGACCGACCTAGGTACTCTCGGTGGAGTTTCAAGTGAGGCCAATGCGATTAACAACGAAGGACAAGTTGTCGGCGACTTCGAAGTCAAATACCAGGATTACGCCTTTTTGTTTGAGGACGGCGCAATGGTTGATTTAAACTCCTTAATATCGGCATCCTCTGGCTGGGATCTTGCAGTAGCAACCGATATCAACGACCAGGGAGATATTGTCGGATATGGGGAAAATTCCGCGGGGAACACGGATGGTTTTTTATTAATACCTGTTCCTGAGCCAGTATCTACTGCACTCCTTGGAATCGGTGGCTTAATCCTATTCCTGCGGCGGCGACATTAGCTGGCATGGCCTTCAAAAGATCGCCGATAGTTCGAACGGGTTGGGCGCTGGCGCAGGTGCCGCGTGCTTGACTGGCTGACGCCGAGGTTGGAAGCCGGTCGAAAACACAACGTATGATCTCACTCTTGGCAAAACTCATTGACTGGTCGGCCATGCAAATTTTGGCCACGGCGATGGCTTCCGATGCTTACAAGAATTCAAGACTCAAGGATGCGCCTCAACTGCTTCAACGTCCAAACTTCACTCCCACGGATATAGGCATAACCCGAACAGGCAGTCCTCGGATCAGCATTCTCACCTCTATTTACCACTTTACACTACTTTCGAGACGAGGGTTTGATTCCCTTCACCCGCTCCAATAAACACAATGGTTTCTTTCTGGTCGGCTTATTTTAGTGCCATTTTAGTGCCAAACTAAATAGTCATGGGCGCAACCATAAATATGATCGCAGGACAAAAACGCAAACCCGCCAAGGGTCCAAGTTTTGAATTCAATCGCGATTTCGTTACCCCTCGAATCAGTTGTTTTTGGCGGGACGGCGGAGGTTGAAGGCCTTGATGCGGGAGCGGAGGGTGGAGGGTTTGAGGCCGAGGAGTTCGGCAGCGCCGCCGGGGCCTTTGAGACGCCAGCAGGCTTTTGTGAGGACGCTGAGGAGGTTGTCGCGCTCGCGCTGCTGAATTTCATGATCGGTGAGGCATTCGGGGGCGTCGGCTGGACTTGCCGGGGTGGCTGCTTCCAATGGCGGCGGGAGTTTTGAGTCGGTGGAGGGGAGATCGAACTGGAGGGGGCCGCCGCGAGCGAGAATGACGGCGCGTTCGATGACGTTGCGGAGTTCACGGATGTTCCCGGGCCAATCGTAGGCTTGCAGTTGGATGATGCCAGCCTTGGTGAGTCGCGGTTTGGCCGTGGCCAGATCCCGCGCCGTCAGTTGAATAAAATGCTGCGCGAGCAGGGGAACATCCTCGCGGCGTTCGCGGAGCGGAGCGACTTGGATGGGAAAGACATTCAAGCGATAGTAAAGATCTTCGCGGAAGCGGCCGGCGGCGACTTCCTTTTTGAGGTCGCGATTGGTGGCGCCGATGATCCGGACGTTCGCCCGGCGGGTGCGGTCCTCGCCCACCCGTTCGTACAGCTTTTCCTGCAGGATGCGGAGCAGCTTTCCTTGGAGGGCCAGGGGAATTTCGCCGATTTCATCGAGGAAGAGCGTACCGCCCTCGGCGGTTTCAAAACGACCGGTGCGGTCCCGGATGGCCCCGGTGAATGAGCCCCTGGCATGGCCGAAGAATTCACTTTCGTAGAGTTCGGCCGGGATGGAAGCGCAGTTGACGCGGACGAGCGGTTTGTCCGCGCGACGACTGCGGCGATGAATTTCATGAGCGACCAATTCCTTGCCAGTGCCTGTCTCGCCCAGAATCAAGACGGAGGCATCGGTGGCGGCGACGAGGTCAATTTGATGGACGATTTGCTGCAAGGCCGCGCTCTGGCCGACGAGATCACCGAAGGCTTTGGCTTCGACGACCTGTTCCTGAAGATAGGCGTTCTGTTGTTCTAGAGCGGCTTTGAGCTGGCGGATTTCCTTGAAGGCCCAGGCATTGGCAATGGAGCCGCCGGTATAATCCGCGAAAATACGGACCCACATGCGGGCCTCATCGGGGACATTAATCCGGATAAATACGCCGATGGCCCCGAGCACTTCGCCTTTATGCGTGATCGGCACGGCGTTCAAACCGCGAATGGCTCCCGATTTGAAAAAGGGAACCGAGGCGAATTCGCCGGGGTCCTGATCCAGATCTCCAAGCACCATTTGCTGGCCGGTATCGGCGACCCGCCCGAGAACGCCTACGCCAAGCGGTATGCGGGAGAATAGGTTGGGGTCTTGAGTTTCGGGGTCGGTTCCCAGGTCCGGGGTGGACGAAGCGGCGGCGTGGAGGCATTTGGTTTGGTCCGGGCATTCGCGTCGGCGGGGACAACTGGTGCAGATGTCCCCCTTATCCACGAGCCAGATTCCCACCGCAACGACCATGGGGCGCTGTCGGACGCGATCCACGAGTCGTTTGAGCAACAGATCGAGTTCCCGTTCCTGGCCGATTTCCAGCAGCAAATCACGGACAAAGGCCGGGTCAAATCGTAGGTCAATGTTTGGCTCCACAGGAACAGTCTAGTCAAACGGGGGCGATTTCTCAACCTTAAAGGGGCGCATTCTCGCACTAGACGAAATTTCGCCCCTAAGTTTGTTGAATACGTTTTATTCATAAACTGTTTATAACAAGCGTCTTAACACTTTACAAAATAGTTGGCACGACTCGTGGTTATTATCCGCCCAGAAGCAGAAAATCATCACCGAGAAAGGAAATAAAATGAATACAACGAGTTTAGATTCTGAACCAGTGAAACTGGAACAAAGCGCGACGGAGACGGCCAGAGGGTTTGTAACGGGCGAAGAAGCGGAGATTAAGACAGGCCATGGCTCGGACGAGGAAAAGAGCGGAGCCCATCCTTCCCGGAAAGGCAACCGCCGATTCAGAGTCGCGCTGGCGGTTGCCGGGGTGGCGGCCGTGGCGGCGTTGACTTATGCGTATGAGAATTTCGTGGCCCATTATGAATCCACGGACGACGCGTTTATTGAAGGGGACGCGACGCCAATTGCACCTCAGGTGGCGGGGCAAGTGGTGCAATTGCTGGTGAACGATAACCAGGAGGTGAAGCAGGGCGAGGTCTTGGTGCGGATTGATGCGCGGGAATATCAGGCGAAGGCGGACCAGACGCGCGCAAATCTCGAAGCGGCGAAGGGCCGCTTGGAGCAGGCCAACGCCCAATATGCGGTGGACCAAGCCAAGGTGGAACAGGAAAAGGCGAATGTGATCGCGGCGGAAGCTGAGTCCAAGTACGCCGAAGCGGACTCCAAGCGGTACCAGGCGGTGGGAGATATTGCGGTGTCAAGGAGCCAGCAGGATTTGGCCGATACGCAGGCGAAGTCAACGGCGGCGCAAGTTGACGCCGCGCGAAGCAAAGAATTTGCGGCCGAAGCCCAAGCCAAGCTGGACCAGGCCAACATGGGCACGGCTGCCGCGGAGATTGAGGGGGATGAAGCGGCTGACCGGCAGGCGGAACTCGATCTTTCCTATACGGAAGTGACTGCGCCCATCGCGGGTTTCATCACCCACCGGACGGTGGATAATGGAGCCTACGTGCAAGCGGGGCAAAATCTTCTGGCGGTGATGCCGCGGCAGGTGTGGATCGTGGCGAATTTCAAGGAGACGCAACTGAAACACATGCGACCGGGCCAACCGGTGGAGGTGCGGGTGGATGCGTATCCGCAGGTGAAGTTTCAGGGCCATGTGGACAGCATCCAAGCGGGAACAGGCGCGCGGTTCAGTCTGCTGCCGCCGGAAAACGCGACGGGCAATTACGTGAAAGTGGTGGAACGCGTGCCGGTGAAAATCGTGCTGGATGGAGTTCCCGGCGCAGCCTGTGTGCTGGGAGCGGGAATGTCAGTTGAGCCGAAAGTGCGCGTGAACTGAGCCAACCCAACCTTCAACCAAACTGGGCCATGAATACGAACACAAAAGTGAATCCGTGGTTGATTGCGGTGGCGGTGATGCTGGCCACGTTTATGGAAGTGCTGGACACATCAATTGCGAACGTGGCGCTCCAGTACATCGCCGGCAGCCTCTCGGTTTCGACCGACGAATCGACGTGGGTCCTGACGACCTATCTGATCGCGAATGCGATTGTAATTCCGAGCACGGCCTGGTTTGGACAGCGGTTTGGGCGCAAACGTTTCCTGATGTTCTGTGTGGGGGTGTTCACGGTATCTTCATTTTTCTGCGGGGTTTCGACGAGTCTGCCGATGTTGCTGGTGATGCGGGCGATTCAAGGAGCCGGCGGCGGCGCGTTACAGCCGATTGCGCAGTCCATTTTGCTGGAAAGCTTTCCGAAGGAAAAACACGGTGTGGCGATGGCGGTTTACGGCGTGGGCGTGGTGACGGCGCCGATTCTCGGGCCGGTGCTGGGCGGCTGGATCACGGATTCATACAACTGGCGTTGGATTTTTTTCATCAATGTGCCGGTGGGGTTGCTGGCGCTGGTGTTGATGCAATGGTTTATTTCCGATCCCAAAGGACACGGTGAGGCCAAGGCACCTCGGTTGGACATCATCGGTTTCGGGTTCATGTCGCTGTGGCTTGGTTGCCAGGAAGTGATGCTGGATAAAGGGCAGGAGGACGATTGGTTCGGTTCCAATTTCATCGTCCTCATGGCGGTGCTGGCGGCGATCGGGTTCGTGGTGTTCATCATCCGGGAGTTGCGCGTGGCCAGGCCGTTCGTGAATCTGCGCGTGCTGAAGAGTTACAATTTTAGCGTGGGCATGCCGCTGATGTTCTGCCTGGGAATCACCATGTACGGACTCACGGCCCTGCTGCCTTTGCTGATGCAAACATTAATGGGGTACACGGCCCTGACGAGCGGCCTGGCGATGATACCGCGCGGCTTCGGCGCGTTGGTGGGGATGCCGCTGGCGGGGCGGTTGGTGAACAAGGTGCCTGGCCGCTGCCTGGTGGCGGGTGGATTTCTGACGTTTGGCTTTTCGGCTTTGTGGCTGTCGCGCATGACGCTGGACGTTTCGCCGTTCATGCTGGTCTGGCCGCTGTTCTTCAGCGGCGTTTCGATTGCGTTCCTGTTTGTGCCGCTCAATACGCTCGCGCTGGGATCGGTGAAGCCGGAACAAATGAACAATGCAAGCGGCATGTTCAACTTGATGCGAAACATGGGCGGCAGCGTGGGCATCTCGCTGGTGACCACGCTGGTCGAACGGCGCGCGCAGGTGCATCAGGCGTTTTTGGCGGGGGACATCAATTCGTATAGTGGAGTGTTCCAGGGCAAATTTGCAAGCTTGAGCGCGATGTTTGCGCAGCAGAACGGGAGTTTCACGGGAAGCCAGCAGGCGCTCGGAGCGATGGGAAAACTCGTTGGCAGGCAGGCCGGCATGCTGGCGTACCTGGACACTTTTAACTTTTTCGCGGCCCTTTGCGTAGTGTGCGTGGTGGGCGCGTGGTTCATGAAAAACATAAAAGTCAGCGGGCCGGTGATGGCTCATTGAAAGGAAAAACATTATGAAAAAACAACTGGTACTATCAGCATCGTTATCAATCCTGGCGGCCTTGGCTGCCGGTTGCATGGTTGGCCCGGATTACCATCGTCCGCAGGCGAACACGCCGGCGCAATGGGGCGAACCCCTGACCGCGGGAGAAACCAACGCGCCCGTGACTTCCGCCGCGTGGTGGAAAAATTTCAACGATCCGGAACTGGATTCGTTGATTGAGCGGGCGGTCCATTCGAACCTGGATTTGCGTATCGCGCAGGCCCGGGTGCGTGAGGCGCGCGCGCAGTCGCAGGAGTCCTACGCCAATTTGGGGCCGACCGTGGACAGTTCCGGTTCGTACGCCCGCTCGCAGGAAAGCAGGCATCAGCCGGTGCTGGGTTCGCTGCCGGTGCCGGCAACTGTGCCGTTTGAGAACAATGTTTACCAGGCGGGATTTGATGCGAATTGGGAGATTGACGTGTTCGGCGGACTACGGCGGGGCGTGCAGGCATCGTTCGCACAACTTGCCGCCACCGAGTATGGGCGGGATGATGTGCTGGTGACGTTGCTCGGGGACGTGGCGCGGAATTATATTGAATTGCGCGGCGCGCAACGCGAGCTGGCCATAACGGAGGACAATCTCAAGGCGCAGGAAGAAACGCTGGCGATTGCGAAGGACCGTTTTGCGCACGGCCTCACGGGCGACCTGGATGTGGAGCAGGCCACGACGGTGCTCAAGACCACGCGGGCGCAAGTGCCGGTGCTGGAAACGACTATTG
>Ga0302320_10027211_pt1 | contig 11028 bp, 10 predicted proteins | sample Bog_T0_3_FD_202130 | JGI IMG/M metagenome (GOLD analysis project Ga0302320, IMG submission 202130) | Peat permafrost microbial communities from Stordalen Mire near Abisko, Sweden - Bog_T0_3 | ecosystem: Environmental > Terrestrial > Soil > Wetlands > Peat | place: Sweden: Abisko, Stordalen Mire... | reverse complement strand
CTCGGCAAGGGGACTGTGATCCGCATCTCTCTGCCTCTTTCAATGGCCGTGACGCAGGTCATGATTGTCGAGTCCGACGGGCAACTCTTCGGCGTACCGATGGACCATGTTATCGAGACGGTCCGCATTCCGCGCAGCTCTATCCGCTGGATCAAGCAAAGCATGACGGCCGTATTGCGAGGGCGCATCGTGCCCCTCAAAGCCCTTAACGGGCTGCTTGGCGTATCCGCCCTGCCACTCGCCAACGAAGAGGGCGAACTTACCGTATTGCTGGTGCAAGCGGGCAGCGAGATTCTGGGCCTGCTTGTGGACGGATTCAAAGAGACGCTGGGATTGATTCAAAAACCTCTTGGCGGCGTAATCTCTGGACTTACTGCCTACTCCGGGTCCGCACTTCTTGGTGACGGCTCGGTACTCATGATTCTCAATATTCGGGAGATTGTCTGATACCCATCGAATTCAAGAAGAACCGTGCCTTGTTTCAAGAGATGGTGACGGTGGAAGAAGCCGAGCCGCTGCTGGAGTGGCTGCAGAAGAAGCCCAAGGCCAAAGTCGATCTTTCCAAATGCACTCATCTGCACACCGCCAACCTGCAAGTCCTGATGGCAGCCAAGCCTGACGTTGCCAACTGGCCCGAAGACATTGAACTGCGCGCATGGCTCGAAGCCGCGCTAAAATCTGCATGCTAAGGATATTTCAATGGCTATGACCATTCTCGTCGTCGATGATTCGCTCACCATGGTGATGAGCCTCAAGGCTACTTTGACCATGAACAAGTTCATTGTGGAGACCGCCAGCAACGGACAGTTGGCGTTGGACAAGTTGAAGGCTGGACTCAAGCCCAACCTCATTCTTACCGACGTCAACATGCCCGTGATGGGCGGGTTGGAAATGATAGGCAAGGTGCGCGCCTTGCCCGGCTTTCGCTTCATCCCGATTTTGACCCTGACCACCGAAAGCGAAGCATGCAAACGGGACGAGGGAAAGCGTCTGGGCGCAACCGGATGGCTGGTCAAACCAGTGGCCGGTGACGACCTCATCAAGGTCATCAAACAAGTTTTACCGGGAGCTTGAACTCATGCAATCGGCAACGAAGGAGTTCAAGCTGAAGGATGCGGTGCAAACTTCACCGCCAGGGATGATGGGGGATAGGAACGATGAAGAGCATAGCTAAAGAACATAGGGGCGGAGAATTCCTGCGTGGAATACGGACGCTGAATTATGTCACAATTGCAGCGGCCGTTCTGAGCCTCATTCCGTTTGGTTTCATTTTATCAGGCCATGTCAGTTACTACTTTCTGGTGCATTGGAATGAAGTTGTAGGCCTGCATGCTGGCGCCATTTCCGTTTTGCTCACAATCGCCTGGGTGATTCAACGCAGAATTGCGAGAGCCTTGATTGCAATTCAAGACTATGCACACCTCAACGGCGAGAACCTTTCCGCCATCGTGGGCCACCAATCAGTTGTTCTAGCCGAGCTTCAGGACTCCAGGCTCTTCATCGATACAGTGCACAATCAGATTGGCGATTCATTGGCTGAATCTGAACGCGAGGTTGTCGAGGTCATCGAGCAAATTACCTTCCTCAATGCGAAAGCGAACCAACAGAAGAATCATATTGCGCAATCCATCCAGTCCGGCAACGATATGGTGGCAAACACGCAGACGCGCATCGATAGCAACAAAGGAGTCATCGCGGCAATTGGCACTCAGTTGAATTCTCAATTGAGAAAACTGCGCGCTGACTTCGACCAGATCCATGGACTGGCAGACGAAGTGCTCGCCTTTGCTCCCTTGATCAAGATCATTGCCTCCATCGCCCAGAAGACCCATCTTTTGGCGCTGAACGCGGAGATCGAAGCGGCGCGCGCCGGTGAGGCCGGACGCAGCTTTGCCGTAGTGGCTCTTGAAGTCAGGAAGCTGGCTGAAGACTCCACCAAGGCCGCCAAAAACATTGGTGAGCGCATCACTGCTACCTGCGCCCGCGCAAACAAGGAGATGGCGGATGCCAAGGCCGCTTTGGAAGAGCAAGGGGAGGTCGATGTCATGGGCGGACTGCTGGCGGATTTGGCAAAAATGCAGCAGGACTTCAGCGATAACGATCAGACCATGCGCAACCTGATCGTCGAAATCGACGCGGATTACCAAGACAGTGTGGAGCGGCTCTCGCAAGCTCTGGGACACATTCAATTTCAGGATGTCATGCGGCAGCGCATGGAGCATGTACAAGGCGCATTGATCGAGATGCGCGACCACATGCAATGGCTGAGTGACAAGCCAAAAGAAATCACCTGGGATGGACAAATCGAACCCACCTTCGAGGGTCTGTTGACCGCACACCTCGACAGCTACAGCATGGCCAGCCAGACTGTTACCCACAATGCAGCCTCTGGCAACGGGGCAACGAGCAGTCAAAGCAGACCCGCGATCGAACTGTTCTGACAACGAAGGAGGAATCCGCTAACTTCTATGGCTGGTTCCCCCCAGAAGTTCCTTAGATCAAATCCAGCGCAAGCGTTGGTGACATATGTCCGCTCCAGCTGCCGTGTTGCTGATGGCCTCACTTATCGGTGCGTGCTCCTGTGCGATTTGTAATGATGCTTCGATCACAGCAGATGCTGCCGACTGCTCACGACGTTTTAATGTTTGACTTCTCCTGTGCTGGTGGTTGAGTTGCTGGTTGTCGTGGACGCGGCGCGTCACATCGGAGTCTTGCTAAAGCTTGTGTGACAGAGGATTCCCCTCAATAAGGACACGAAGGGAACCGGCGAAGGTTTTGCCCCATTCCAGCTTCCCAAAGCTCTCTTCACTAAACATGACTTTGCTCGAAATCCATTCGAGTGTATCTCGCATGACGCAAGCTATTGTGCCTGAATGGAAATTATCACTTTATCGAGACGACCCCAATGGCCAGGTCGAGAAGGGCTGGGGGCAAACCAGTCGCGCCCAGCGCCTGACGGTGAAGGCAGGTAGTACTGAAGGTACAAGTGGTTCCCGAATTGGCTACCTGACGTAGGAATGGCCATATACCGGGTGGGGGTATATGGCCGTAACTTATTGAGTTTGTGGTGCCGGGAGGGGGGGTCGAACCCCCACGACCTTGCGATCGGCGGATTTTGAGTCCGCTGCGTCTGCCAGTTCCGCCATCCCGGCTTGTTGATAACAAACAACTTACTGTCGTTTTACGGCCTTTAAAATAACACCGTGCTACCGTGCCGTGCTGCAAGTTGGGGATTTAGCTAGCTCTTTCCAACGCCCAAAAGCATAAACAACAGCACTGCACAGCACCAGCCAAACCGCTCAACTACTCAATAAATATATCATCTACCGCATTTCCTCGCTATGGCTCTTCCCCTGCGCTTACATGCCCAAATGGCACCATCCAGCACTCTCTGACAGCGCTGCCGCTCTTGCCGCACTGTCGGTGCAGGTGGCAAAGCGTTTGCCGGGCGATGGGCAATACAACACGCTCCGCCATAAACTTTGGCACTGGCGATTGCTGTTGAAACGATGAGCTTTGCGTAGGCAAGCGTATGATTTGTCTATACTTCTGTGCGGTTGGTTCGGTAGCCTTATAGTCTTAAGATTCACTCTATATTGTCCTCTTGAAAGGACATTTTGGGAATCTGCGCGCAAATGGCCAGACTGGCGACAGATTCCACGCACCAGCCAGTCTGCGTTCCGCCTTGCGGCGCACTCCAAAAAGGTGCATTGCAGTGCTCTGAAAGGGAATTCAAACTTCGTGCTCACTTCGGAAACCAAACGCCGTATCGATGCTTGCCGCGACATTCTGGTGGGCAAGCTTCCACTCCCTACAGAACAGATTGAGCTAATCACCCTCGCACTGATTTACAAGTTCATGGACGACTTGGATGAGCAAGCCGTTGAGATGGGCGGGAAAAAGTCTTTCTTTACAGGCGAACTGGAGCCATTTAGATGGCGCAATCTCCTTCCGCAAACGGTTTCGGCGGAAGAGCGGGTGACGCTCTTCTCTGATGGGTTGGGTGCGATGGGCGACGTCGAAAGTGCTGCACACCTACCAAGTCTATTCCGCGATATATTCCGCAATGCCTTTCTCAAGTTCAGAGATGGCCGCATTCTTACAATGTTTTTGACGGAAATCGACGGCTTCTCGTATTCGCACAGTGAGGAGCTTGGCAATGCGTTCGAGTACCTTCTTCAATGCATGGGAACGCAAGGTGAAAACGGGCAGTTCCGCACTCCACGCCACATTATCGATTTCATTGTTGATTGTTTGGAACCAAAGCCAAAAGACAAGATATTGGACCCATCTTGTGGAACCGGCGGATTTCTTGTGTCTTCCTACAAGTACATCTTGGCGGAGAAGACGTCAGCACATGCAACCACGCCAGGCGATATGCTTACACACGCTGAACGACAGAGCGTATATGCCAATATGACGGGCTATGACATCACCGATTTGATGGTGAAGCTCAGCAAGGTAAATCTTTTTCTACACGAATTCCCAAACCCTGAGATTTTCACATACGACACACTCAGTAATGATGGGCGCTGGAACGACAAAGCTGATTTGATTCTCGCCAATCCACCATTTATGACGCCGAAAGGTGGAGTCACTCCGCACTCCCGCTTCGGTGTTTCAAGCCGGAAAGCAGAAGTATTGTTCTTGGATTACATCATTGAGCACTTGAACAGAGAAGGCCGTGCCGGAGTAATCATTCCCGAAGGGATTCTATTTGTTGAGCAAACCGCACAGACAAAACTTCGCAAGATGCTTGTAGACGACAATATTTTGCTTGCTGACATTGCGTTGCCGCACGGCGTCTTCAAGCCATACGCAAGCGTAAAGACACATATTCTGCTCATGGACAAGTCGTTGGCACGTCAAACGAAAGACATCCTGTTTGTAGAAATTGAAAATGATGGATTCACGCAAAGTGATACGCGCGTGCCCGTCGAAGGGAATGAGCTTTGTGATGCGTTGAAAGTTGTTAAGAGTTTCACAAAATCCATTCGCAATAAGCGACGATGGAAACGTTCGGTAAATGGTGTAATGGCGTTCACAGTTCCAAAGAGTGCCATTATAAAAGACGAAGCGCGAAACCTGCTTGGGCGCTGGTATGACTTACCAAACCGAATTACGCACCATCCAGACATTCCACTCCATAAGCTGGGGGATATTTGTGATGTAAAAGACGGATTGTCGCCGAATATGGCAACGCAGCCCGGCGATTACACCCTTGTTGTTCCTGCTGAAGAGCGAAAGACTTCAGAACACTGGGATTTTGATGGAAATGCCGTGTGCATTCCACTTGTCTCGTCTGCCGGACATGGAAAGGCAGACATAAAGCGTCTTCATTACCAAGAAGGAAGATTTGCGCTCGCTACAACAATGTGCGCGCTGTTTTCCAAAGACGAGGCGAAAGTTTTACCGCGCTATCTCTTTGTCCTTCTCAGTCGTTTGCGAAACCAGATACTTGTTCCACTAATGTGCGGCGCAACAAACGTCACGATGAATAGCTCTCAGCTACTCAATCTTGTCGTTCCAATTCCTGAGCCAGATATTCAGAAAGAGATTGTTGATGTGTATCTAGCGGAGGAGCACGCAGCACAGATTGAAAGCATATCGCTTAGCCTCAAGCAGTGTTCTACTAATCCAGAATTCATCCAGTTAGCTGAGAGAATTTTTGAGACGGCGGAATTGCTGTTCAAATCCGCATCAAAGAAGACACATATAGACTCCATCCTCATACCAAAAGGCGAAGAAAGGTAGGGACTATGCCATCGGAAGCTCAAGCGCGAATTACCATCAATCGACTACTAGAACAGGCTGGCTGGCGCTTTGAGCTGGATGCAGAAGGACATGCCGCCAACATAGTATGCGAGCACCGCGTTACCCATAAATCGTTCATAGCCGACGCCGAGCTTGGCAACGACTATGAACATGCGCCGAGCGGGTTTGTCGATTATCTGCTACTCGATAAAGAGCGCCGTCCTATTGCTGTCGTCGAAGCCAAGCGCGAAAGCATCGAACCACTCACAGCAAAAGAGCAGGCAAGAGGCTACGCAGAGTCACTTGGAGTGCAGCACATATTTCTCAGCAATGGGCTGGTGCATTATTACTGGAACCTGCAACAGGGAAATCCAGTCAAAATGTCGCGCCTACTACCTCTTGAGATGCTTGGAAAGGCAGCGGAGTGGAAGCCGGATGGGGCAAGACTGGCAGCGGTAGCGGTTGACGAAAACTACATTGCCATATCGCAAGACTCGGCTTGGTTGCGCTACACAGTAAATGAGCGCGAACAAGTGATGTTGAATAAGAAAGTCCGTCTGCTGCGCGATTATCAACTTGATGCGGTTCGGGCACTGCAGGCGGCTGCAACTCCGCGAAATCATCGTTTCCTGTTTGAGATGGCAACCGGAACTGGCAAGACGCTACTGAGTGCTGCAATTGCCAAGCTGTATCTGCGCACCAGCAATGCCACTCGTATCCTCTTTTTGGTTGACAGGCTTGAGCTCGAGAATCAGGCATGGAAGAACCTTACCGCCTACCTTGCGAACGATGGCATTGAGACTGTGGTATATAAGCACCGCAAGAGCAATTGGCATTCGGCACAGATTGTCGTCACCACCATTCAAAGCTTATCGAAGAATAACCGCTTTCAGCACGACTTTTCCCCAACCGACTTTCAGCTAATTATTAGCGATGAAGCGCACCGTACAATAGGCGGGAACAATCGAGCCATTTTTGAATATTTTGTCGGCGCAAAGCTGGGCCTGACAGCTACGCCGCGCGATTACATGAAGGGATTAGAAGATGATGCGTTCATAGTTGACGCAAGGGCGTTCGAGGCGCGTGTCATCCGGGATACATATCGCACTTTCGGCTGTGACGATGGCACACCGACATTCCGCTATTCGCTTTTAGATGCAGTGAAGCACGAGCCGCCCTACCTTTGCAATGTAGTTTCGCTGGACGCGCGTACCACCATTACAACTCAGATGTTGTCAGACGATGGCTACGCAGTACAGATTCCAGCGGTAGAGGATGAAGAAGCGACAGAGCAAATATTCCAGAAAAGAGATTTTGAGCGCACCTTTTTTTCGGACGAGACGAACCGGAGTTTTGTTCAGTGCTTTTTCGATAATGCGAAAGTGGATTTACTTACAGGGGAAATTGGGAAGAGTGTTTGCTTCGCAGTAAGCAGGCGACATGCTACCAAGCTCGTGACGGCGCTAAACGACGAGGCAACACGGCGCTTTCCAGCCGAATATGGGGCTGGCTCCACATTTGCAGTGCAGGTTACATCGGAGATAACAGGCGCACAGCAGATGACAATGGACTTTGCCAACAATAACCTGAATGGTAAGTCTAAATGGCGCGCGAACGAATTTAGAGACTACGATACAAGCCGCACCAGAGTTTGCGTGACAGTGGGCATGATGACGACTGGATACGATTGCGAGGATATTCTTAACGTCATACTGGCTCGTCCAATTTTCTCCCCGACAGACTTTATCCAAATTAAGGGGCGTGGCACACGTCTTCATATATTTAGATACAAAGATGGCGAGAGACTGGTGACTAAAAGCAAAGAGAGCTTTGCTTTGTTTGACTTTTTCGCCAATTGCGAATATTTCGAAGAGGACTTTGATTACAACGAAAAGCTTGAACTGCCATCCGGCGGCATTCCGGCAGAAGGAGACGGCGCGGAGCGTCTGCACAGAGAGCGACTGGATTCCTTTACAAGCACTTCAATGGATCCGATGCAGCAAGTGACAAGTCAGGCGATTGGGCTTGATGGAATGCGCATTGATAGAGAAATGTACAGTGAACGATTCGCAGAGCAAGCTGCCGAAGCCATCGAGAACGAGGCGGGGTTGCGGGAAGCGTTCGACAGGGAAGATTGGGCAATTGTCGAAGCGCGAATTAGAAATGTGCTGTTCGACAAGCCGCGTGAGTTTTGGAATATGGAAAAGCTGCAAGAACTTTACAAGACAGACAGACTACCAAGTTTGCGCGAGATAATTGCTCGTGCGCTGGGAGTGCTGCCGAACATTCCCACCCGCAGCCAGCTTGCCGAAGAGGAGTTTGAGAGATTCGTTGCAACGCAGGACATGAACGCGGTGCATAGTCGCCAGCTCCGTACAGTTTTCACATCGTTTCTGCTTGACTCGCACTGCCGGAATCTCCTCGCGGACGGACACTTTGCAGACTTGCGCGCGCGTGATGCAAACCTGCATGGCTCGCTAATGGAGCTAACCCCAGAAGAGAGAAATGGCATGATTGGTTACTTGCAATCCAGCGTACAGTTGCAGGAGTTTGAGAAGGCTGAATAATGCGATTGCATTTGTCCTTTTGAACGGACGTTTTGCAAGAGAAAAGCGTGGACTGCAAGTATGCAGTTCACGCTTTTGGTATTGCTTCAATTTAAGGGCAGAATGGCTGAGAGCCGTGATTGAAAGCCTACAGGTAACGCGCTTGCAGGATTGAGATGATGTTTCGCGCACTGCCGTTACTGCTACCGTGCAGTATTGCAACGTCCGTTGCGGATATGGCCTGTTTATTGTGCGCTTCAAGTATTTGGTTGCAGCGCACCACCCACTGCTCTAAGCCAGCGTCGCCAAAATCAAGCGCATAGCACCTATCTATAAGCGGATTATCGAGCTTGGCGATATGGTTGGTAGTGAATATCCAAACGACATGCGACAGCGTGTCCATTAGTCCACGCAACGAGGCGAGAAAGTCTTTGCCAGCGTCATCAACTTCGTCCAGGATAATGTAGGCAAAGACCGATTCGCCGCGCATCCCATGCGCGAGGTGGGTTGTGATTGTGTTGGCAAGAGTAATGCCCTTGTTGTTACCGTTGCAGCCAATACCGCAGCTTGCTTCATATTTCATGATGCCGGGATACGGAAAGAATCCACCAGCCGCATACTGCTGCTCGAGAGCCAGCAGTGCCGGCTCAAGCAGGGTGGGCAGCAAACGTGCTGTCGTGCTTTTCCCTGTACCGGCTGCCCCATGTAGGAGCAGCCCGTTCTTGCCACCAGTACCTACTTGCAGCCTGCCACAAACAATCTGTTGCAGCAGGGCGCGGGTTGATGGCTTAAGTGCCAGTTCATCGAGAGTCTTCGGTGCCGTGTTATTTGTCTGTTTCATGTGTTTACGCCGCTTCCATAAAGTTGCTGTTAGCAAGGACTGCCGCTTGCATTTCCTGCCGCTTATTGATGACTTGGATGCAAAGCTGCTCCACGTTCTCTTTCTCCGCATTGGCGTAGCGGCTGCTGAGTGCAGCGTTGACTACACTTTTGCTTTGTACGATGTCGAAAATGGCATATTCGCCATTCCCCAAGCGTCGCGCAAGCAACACGACTGCGCCAACTTCATTCTTTTGTTCGTACGCTGCGTCATACTGGGTGTCGAGTGCATTGGCGGAAACAGTAGCCAGCGCATTCTTGCTGAATACGACGCCGCGGGCGAAGGAGGCTTTTTCGTTCCGTGTTTTGTGGTTGTCAGCACGTTGCAGGCTAATGGCAGTAACGCCGCCTTTTTCATCCAGCCATGCCGCAAGTTCCGCAGGCTGGACATTGTGCTGCTTGGCGATGCGCAGCGCGGTGACATACGTGGATACGCGCCGCCTGTCAATCGGGAAAACGCACTTGACGATTTTCGCGATGGTGTCGGTTCCCTTACTGATGCGAATGTCGCGCGCGACGCAGTAGTCGGCAAGCAGTTTGTACTCGCTGGGAAGCGTCATCTTGCTGTTCAGTTCGTAGCACTGCTGCAAGACGCCATACAGCATCTGATTGCTGGTTTTATAGGCGGTTGCTTCCCAGTTCTCACGTGCCGAGCTGATGCTGGTAAGAGTGCCATTCACATCGACAACTGCGGGCTTTGCCTTCGAGATTCCAATATTGTTGTTAGCCATTTTCCTTCTCCTTGTTTCGCTGGTTAGTGGTTGGTGTTGTGCATTCGAACCGAATGCTGAAAGTTGCTTACTTTGGTAGTTTTGAAGCGTTTGAGTGCCGGTATCGTGTCCGTGTAAACACGCCTATCTGATTGCTGTTGTGAGACTTGCTAGCTTTGTTCCCTCTTCATCACCACAATTACTATTATCGTGGAATTTGATGTAAAGCGACATATTCACAACTACAGCATTATTATGGTGATAGTCTTTTGGTATGCAGGATACGAATCTAAACTGGGGCAGACTGGCGTTTTCGACTCGCAGCTACCCAATATTCGGACGGAGCAAGTACAGCGACGAGAACCCGCCGAAAACAGTGCTGTCGAGTCCGTACTATTGGTGGTTCAAGTTTCTACAACTCAACGAGGACTACCGGAAGGCTTGTGAAGCAGAGGGCGAGGGTGTGTTCGCTGCGCTGTATGCCGACTTGGGAGATGTGCGCACGGTTGACTTTAAGACTTGGTGGCAGGGACATGCGTATCTATTCGCGGAAAAGCCAGAGGGCTACATAATGCGAATTGCCAGAGGCGCAGATGAACTGGCTCCATTCGATAGCGCGGAAGTTGTGAACCTCGTCGTGCCGCTAACCTGGACGCGCCGGGGCTTGAAGCGGCGATTCGATGAACTGATTGTGAAACGGGTTGAGAAGGGCAAACGCGGAGTAAGCGTCGAAGCGAGCAGCGCGGGGTATAGGCTCAGCGGGAAGTGGAGTATTGACGCAATGGCGAATGCATACAGCGTGTACAAGCTACGCAGTCAAGCAACCGTCGGCAAGCGGCTCCCGCTTGCCGACATTGCAATAAAAGTTGGATTGCCAATCGCCAAGGGCATGGAACTCGGAAAGAAGAGCAAGCTGACAGTCGAGACTAGGTACGAGGCAACCATTATTGCGTCACGGCACTACAAACGCGCGAAGCAGTTTATTGCCTCGGCTGCGTCTGCGAGTTTTCCCTATTCCAAATTGTCCTTTTGAAAGGACAATAGGACATAGTTCCGGTGTACTGCTTAGCACCAGCTATGGAGTTTGACAATGAGCACATGTAGCGAATGCCGACGAACTTTACCGCAAGCCGCCAATT
>Ga0302320_10027210_pt1 | contig 11028 bp, 5 predicted proteins | sample Bog_T0_3_FD_202130 | JGI IMG/M metagenome (GOLD analysis project Ga0302320, IMG submission 202130) | Peat permafrost microbial communities from Stordalen Mire near Abisko, Sweden - Bog_T0_3 | ecosystem: Environmental > Terrestrial > Soil > Wetlands > Peat | place: Sweden: Abisko, Stordalen Mire... | reverse complement strand
ACCGTCGCCGGCGCAGTCGGCGGCGGCGGCAACCCGTTGCTCAGCTTCGCCACCACCGGCACGGGCACCGCCAACATCGCCGACAACATCACCACCACCACCACGCAAACCTACGCCGGCCCCGTTTCGCTCACCAAGGGCGGGGCGCAGACCTTCTCCGCCGCCGGCGGATCGAAGATCTGGTTCCAGTCCACCATCAACGATGTCGCCGGCAGCGTCCTCATCGTCTCCACCACCGGCACCGCCGAGTTCGACCAGACCGCCGGCGTCACCCCGCTCAACGGCACCACCCTCAACGTCGGCGACCTCTCCCTCAACGCCCCGCTGTTCACGCTCGCCATCAGCGTCCCGGCCATCAACACCGTCGAGGCCGGCGGCACCGCCGTTCTGCAGCAGGCGGTCGATTTCGTCGCCTCCGGCGGCGTCGTCACCGTCGCCGCATCGGGAACCTACCCCGCGGGGAATGTCACCATCAACCAACCCCTCACCCTGCACAGCACCGGCGGAACGGTGGCCATCACCGGCAACCTCTCCGATCCCAACGCCCTCAACCTGCTTACCCTGGGCGGAGCCTTCACCACCACCGGAACACAAACCTACAACGCCCCGCTGACATTGGACAATACCACAACGCTCGTCAGCTCCGGCGGCGGGGCGATCGCCTTCAACTCCACGGTGCAATCACCCACGACCGCCCGCGCGCTCACCGTGAACTCGGCGGGTCTGACCACCTTCAACGCCGCCGTCGGCGGCGCGGGCAATCCGCTGCTGAGCCTGACCAGCAATCTCGGCGCAACGACCATTGGCGCGGGCGTGGCGACGGTGACGACATCCGGCGCGCAAACATACGCGGCGGTGACGCTGGGTGGGAACACCAATTTTGCCGGCACGCCGGTGACGTTCGGCGGCACGGTCTCCGCGGCGGGCAAAAATCTGACGGTGACCGGCAACGGCGCATTCACCGGGCCGGTGACGGCGGCGGCGCTGGTGGTCACGGGCAACGCTTCGTTTGGCAACACAGTCTCCGCGGCGTCTGTCGCGGTGAACGGATCGTCGACCTTGGCGGGCGGCACAGTCACCACCACCGGCGGGCAGACCTACACCGGGCCGGTGACGCTCGGCAGCAGCAACACGCTGACGGACACGGGAAACTCCAATATCGCATTTGGCTCCACGGTGCAGGCCGCAGGCCCCGGATTGGGCTTAACAGTAAGCACCGGCGGTACAGTCACGTTTGCGGGTACCGCAGGAGGTGGCGCAAATCCGCTGGCGACCATCACTGCCGCTGGGACGATTCTTCTGACAGGCCCGATCACGACGTCCGGCGATCAAATGTATGCCGGGCCGGTTTCCATAGGCAACTACACCAGCATTAACTGCGCTAATATCGTTTTTCAAGGCACTCTCACGGGCGCAGCCCTTCAGATCAATGGTAATGCGGAGTTTGACGGTGCGGTCGCTTTGCCTACATTGTATGTTGGGGGCAATGCATTGATCAAAGCACCCACCGTGACAACCACTTCTCAGGATATCTTTTGGATAACCATTTCGGCGTCACAGTTTTACACTGGTTCGCTTATCATTGGTGCGTCGACAACGCTGTCGGCGAGCAGCGGCCCCATCGTGACCGGAAACATCAGTTCGGCAGGTGGAGCATGGGATTTGACGATTACATCCACCGTGCCGTCTCGATTGCTGGGATATACGATTGGGAGTGCATCCAATCCGTTCCGCACAGTCACCCTGGGAACCCCCGGGGATGTGCAGCCATGGAATTTCTATTCGGCCGTGACAACATTGGAGGGGCAAACATATAACGTACCCTTGGTAATCTACAATAATGGGGTGCTTACGAGTCTTAACAATCGTGATATCGCAATTCGATCAACTGTTAATTCGTATGTCAATGCAAGTTTGGGCTTGCAGATCAATACCGGGGGCACGGTCACATTCGGTGGTGCGGTGGGCAACATCGTGCCATTAGCGTATCTAAATGTCAGTGGGGCATCGGCAGTTAATGGCTCAGTCATTACTACTGTCGGTGCCCAATCCTACGGCGGCGCCACCACTATCGCCGCCGGCACCACCCTCACCAGTGGCGATGCCGTCGCCTTCGGCTCCTCCGTCAACAGCGCCGGCGCGCTCCAGATCACCTCCACCGCCGGCCAAACCTATGCCGGTGCCGCCACCTTCGGCGGTGCCGCCACGCTCAACGCCGCGACCGTCGCCTTCTCATCCAGCCTCACCACGGCGTCCGGCCTCAGCGTCACCACCACCGGCGCGCAATCCTACGTCGGCCCGGTCGCCATCGGCGGCAGCGCCTCACTCAACGGCGCAAGCGTCGCATTTTCCTCCTCCCTCGGCGCCACGTCCGGGTTGTCCGTTATCACAAGCGGCGCGCAATCCTACGCCGGCCCGGTCGCCATCGGCGGCGGAGCCGTGTTGTCCAGCGGCGCGACCGTCGCCTTCTCCTCGACTTTGACCACCACCCCGTTCCTCAGTGGCACCGGTGGCCTCAACGTCACCTCCACCGGTGGCCAAACCTACGGCGGCGCCGTCCACTCCGCCGGCAACGTCTCCCTTAACGCAGCCGCCGTATCCTTCAACTCTTCGCTCCAGGCCGATGCCGCGCTGAGCATCACCACCGCCAGCGCGCTTCCGCCGGGCTTCGGCGCGGCCGTCGCCTACGACCAAATCTATGCCGGTCCCGTGGCGGTCGCCGGCAATACCAACCTCTCCAGCGGCCGCGGCGTGCAGTTCCAATCGACGCTCACCACCGGCGGCACGCTGCAGATCACCAGCCCCGACGCCCAGAACTTCGGCGGGGCGGCAGAATTCGGCGGGGCAACGACCCTGCAGGGCAGCCGCGTCTATTTCGGCTCCGCGCTCGCGGCCCACGGCCCGTTGGCGGTCAGCACCACCACCGGGCAGTTCTACGGCGGAGCTACCGCCTTCGGCGGGGCTACCAACCTTGCCGACAACGGCGGAACCGGGATCACATTCAATTCCTCCATCGCCGGCGGGAGCGGCGATGTCTCCATCACCACCACCGGCGGAAACCTCGTCAGCGGAACATCGATCAACATCGCCCAGCCCATCACCGGCGATGTCCTCTTCGTCGGTCCTGTCGATCTCGGCTCGCTGAGGGTCATTTCCGACGGCAACATCGTCGCCATGCAAAGCATCACCGCCCACGACGCCGCCGGCATCACCCTCCATCCCAACCCCGCCCTCGTCCCGGCCATCGTCAAGAACGGCACCCTGCAAAGCCAGGGCACCATCGGCGAGGTCATCGATTTCACCACCGTGGAGGAAAAATTCTACTACGCCCCCGCCCAGCTCGTCCTCGGCGGCGACCTCACCGCCCTGGCCGGCCCGGTGGTTCTCGGAGGCGGTCGCGCCCACGTCCCCGGCGTCGGCACCATCTTTGTGGATGCCGCCTCATCCACCATCTCCGGCACCGATGTCACCATGGGCCAAAACGAGCGCCTCGTCGCCGCCAACCCCGGCACTTCCTCCGGCAGCGTCACCATCAACGCCGCCGCCACCGCCACGCTCGGCGATATCACCGCGCTGGATACCGTCCGCATCAGCGCCCCGACGGTCATCTTCGAGCTGCGCCCGACTGATTTTGTGCTTGCCCCGACGCCGCAATCCTCCACCGGGGCAAAACTCCTCACCACCCAGACCTCCGGCGTCGGCGGCGACCCCCAGGTCGGACAGGACGGCGTCCTCAGCTTCGTCGCCGGCAAACAACTCCAGTTCGCCACCACCACCTTCCAGAATTCCGACGGAACCCCCTTCACCCTCAATTCCACGTCCGTACACTTCGCCACCTCCTTCGGCGGCGGCGGCAGCGGCGTCCCCGGACTCGTCCGCGCCTACGACCTCAAAACCACCGCCACCAGCATCGCCCTCAGCACCGGCTCGCGAGCGGTCATCATCGACGCCCTCCGCGCCGGCAACCCCGTCGCCCTCACCCTCACCTACGTCCCCCTCCTCGCCGACGGCCCCTCCAACACCAACCCCTCCAGTTCCATCGCCAGCGCCCTGCCCACGCAGTTGCCCTCGCCCGTCTCCGATACCGAGCTGTCCGTCAGCGATATCGAGGGCCTGCGCGATATCGGCATCACCCCGCGCAAACTGGAAACCGCAGAGAAGCAGGCCCTCCTCAGCCGCGAGGGCGTCTTCGATGACGTCCCCGACGAAATCCACGCCAAACCCCTCGACCCCGATACCAGCCTCGGCAGCCTCCAGATCGCCGTCGCCCGCCTCCCCGTCGCCCAGACCCGCGAACTGCTCGCCGCCTTCCGCGCCCTCTTCAGCGAACCCGCCATCGACCCCAAGACCGGCAAACCCGCGGTGGACGCCACCGGCGCGCCGATCTGGGCGCTCTCCCTCACCAAGCGCAGGGACATCGCCACCAAAATCGAGGCCGGATGGAAGGCCTTCCGCGACAACAAAAAGGACGCCCCCGCCACCGGCGCGGAGTTCCGCAAATATCTCGAGGAAAACGCCGCCAAGCCCGGGCCGGAAGCCCCGGCCCTCGAAGTGCTGAAGCAGTTGCAAGGCCTCTACGCCCGGCTCGACGCCCTCTTCCTCGCGCCTTCCGACCTTCGCAAGGCGCGCTCGGCGGTCTTCCGCACCGTCGCCGCACCGGGCGTTCCCACCACCAGGGGAGACCCTTTGAATGATCAGACGGTTCTTGAAAGTGCCGTGGGCGTTCAGACGATCAGCGTCGGAATGCTGATTCACAAATGATCCTGTCGCCATCGGGAGGACCCCCGGCAGATCTGCCGGGGACGTGAAAAGTCAGGTACACGGGCGGGTTGTATGAGCAAGGGGAGTTCCAGCGGAGCGGACCAGCCGGAAGGCGCACCCGACTCCCAGATTTCCAGGCAGCAGGCCATGCTGAACTGCCAGGGCCTTGTGCGCTCGCTGGCGTGGAAAATCTACCAAAAGCTCCCCGCGAACGTCGATATGGAAGACCTCATCGCCTACGGCCAGCTCGGCCTGGCCGAGGCCGCCGCCAGCTTTGACGCTGCCCGCGGCTTCGCCTTCACCACCTTCGCCTATTACCGCATCCGCGGCGCCATCCTCGACGGCCTCTCCCAGCTCTCATGGTTCGATCCCGGCGACTACCACGGCTCCCGCTACCGCCAGCCCCACCCCTCCGGGGACGCCGCCGAGGATGACGACGACCTCTTCGAGCCCCCCCGGGAAACCGAAAGCCGCCGCCGCATGGTCTCCCTCTCCGGCACCAACCGAGATTTTGAGGACCGCCGCGAGGTGCTGCCCGAAACCGCCCTCGCCCTCCAGGAAATGTGCCAGCGCCTCCGCACCCTGGTCGCCGACATGCCCGGCGACGAAGGGAAATTGCTGAGAGCAGCGTATTTGGACGATATTCCTCTGACAGTCGCGGCCGACCGCCTCGGCATCAGTAAGTCCTGGGCCAGCCGCCTCCACGAACGGGCCTTGAAACAGCTTGGCCGGTCGCTGGAGAAACCGGCGTGAGATTGGAAGATTTTCGGGCCATTGTTGCGGCTTTTTTGGCGGAAATTGCTTTGCTTTCCAGCCTCGCTAAACGTATGGTAGAGTTGAACTTAAGTAACGCGGGCGTCCCGCCCGCACCGGTGCCAACAAAGAGTTCCCAATTCCTCGCGTGAGATAACCCATGGGTATGCCCCCCGTCCTCAACTTTGATGAGCTCACCGCGCCCATCGCGGAAAATCCCCCCGCCGGCATCAACCTGCGCACCGATTCCTCCCCCAACTCCCTCTGGCTCCAAATCAAGGACGCCCGCGCCAAGGCCCGCGCCGCGGAAAAAGAAGCCCTCAACAGCGGCGGCGACCCCCGCCGCGCCGGCGACTGGAAGCCCTCCATCAAACTCATCCAGCAGGCCCTGGCCTCCAAGACCAAGGACCTCGATCTCGCCGCCTGGCTGCTGGAGGCACTGACGCTGGAAAGCGGCTTCCGCGGCGTCGCCGATGCCTACCGCCTCGCCGCCGAACTCATCGAAAAATACTGGGACGCCATCTACCCCCCCGTGGAGGAAGAGGGCTCCGCCGGCCGCGTCTTCCAGTTCGCCGGCCTCAACGGCGACGGCCGCCCCGGCCTCCTGGTCAGCCGCATCTACAACATCCCGCTCACGGCCAAAGGCTCGGTCGGCCCGTTTGACTACACCGATTACCAGCAGGCCGTCGAGCTTGAAAAAGTCGCCGACCCCGAAAAACGCCAGGCCCGCATCGACCGCGGCGGCATTACCCTCGAACAATTCACCATCGCCGTCACCGAATCCGGCCCCGAGTTTTATCAGCTCCTCCGCGACGACATGGCCGACGCCGACGCCCAACTCACCCGCTTTGAAACCATCCTGAAGGAAAAGGCCGCCGGCGCGGAGATCGATCCCCCCACCCTTTACGTCCGCGAGGCCATTGCGAATTGCCGGAAGACCGTCGAGGCACTGAGTCCTTCCCCGGATGCCGCCGTTGCCGCCCCGGCCGCGCAAAGCGGAACCGCCGCCGCCCCCGGCAGCGCCCCGGGCGCAAAAGTCGCCACGGCCGCCACCGGCGCTATCACCAGCCGGGCCGACGCCTTCGCCAGAATTCAGGAAGTCGCCGCATATTTTCGGCAGACAGAACCGCAAAGTCCGGTATCCTATGCGTTGGAACAGGCGATCCGCTGGGGTAAGATGCCCCTGCCCGAATTGCTGTCCGAACTCATCACCGACGACGCGCCGCGCAAGGATTTGTTCCGCCTGGTCGGATTGCCAAAACTGGAAGAAAAGCCGCAGGGATAAACAACGGCGGGTGAACCCGCCGGTCAATTTATTGGAGGTTTTGCCATGTCGGAATCATTGCAGCACAAACTGGACCGCGTGCGCAAGCCGCGCGTTCATATCACCTACGATGTGGACATCGGTAACGCCACCGTCAAGAAGGAGCTGCCGTTCGTCGTCGGCGTCCTGGGCGATTTTTCCGGCAATCCCACCGCGCCGCTCAAGCCGCTCAAGGACCGCAAGTTCATCCAGATCGACCGCGACAACTTCAACGATGTCATGGCCCGCATGACCCCCGGCCTCAACCTCCGCGTGAACAACACGCTGCAGGGCGACGGCAGCGAAATGGCCGTGCAGCTCAAGTTCAACTCCATGAAGGACTTTGAGCCGGCGCAGGTGGCCAATCAGGTCGAGCCGCTGCGCAAGCTGCTGGAGACGCGCAACAAGCTGCGCGACCTGCAGACCAAGGTGGACCGTTCCGACAAGCTGGAAAACATGCTGGAAGACGTTTTGAAGAACACCGAAAACCTCAAGCAGCTCGCCGAAGGCGACAAGGGTGGTGCCCAATGAGTGAAGCCAAACAAACCGAGACCAAAACCATCACGCTCGACCAGATCGTCGACATGACGGTGCAGGAGACGCCGACGGAAAAGTCGGAAGCCGAGGGCATGATCAAGGAGCTCATCGGCCAGGCGACCAAGGGCGTCGTCAAGTGGGACAAGAACGTCAACCGCACCATCACCGCCGCCATCAAGGCGATTGATGAGGTCGTCAGCAAGCAGTTGGCGACCATCATGCACCACCCCGATTTCCAGAAGCTCGAGGGGACCTGGCGCGGCCTTTCCTATCTGGTCTTCAATTCCGAAACCAGCGCCCAGCTCAAGATCAAGGTGCTCAACGCCCCCAAACGCGAACTCTTCAAGGACCTCGACACCGCCGTCGAGTTCGACCAGAGCGCCCTGTTCAAAAAGCTCTACGAAAACGAATTCGGCATCGCCGGCGGCGAACCCTACGGCTCGCTCATCGGCGACTACGAATTCACCAACCACCCCGACGATGTTTCGCTGCTGGGCAAACTCTCCAACGTCGCCGCGGCCAGCTTCTGCCCGTTCATCTCGGCGGCCTCGCCGCAGTTGATGGGCATGAAGAGCTTCTCGGAACTTTCTAAGCCGCGCGACCTGGAAAAAATCTTCGACACCGTGGAATACGCCCAGTGGAAGAGCTATCGCGAATCCGAGGATTCGCGCTTCGTCACGCTCGTCTGCCCGCGCGTCCTCTCGCGCCTGCCCTACGGCAAATCCACCAAGCCCATCGATGAATTCAACTTCGAGGAAGTGGAAACCGACAGCAAGGGCCGCGGCAAACCCGTGCCGCATGAGCATTACGCCTGGATGAACGCCGCCTATGCCATGGGGGCGCGCCTCACCGATTCCTTTGCGCAAAACGGCTGGTGTACCGCCATCCGCGGCGTCGAAAACGGCGGCAAGGTCGAGGGCCTCCCCGCCCACACCTTCGTCAGCGATGACGGCGACGTGGATATGAAATGCCCCACCGAGGTGGGCATCACGGATCGCCGCGAGGCGGAGCTTTCCAAGCTCGGCTTCCTCTCGCTGGTCCACTTCAAAAACCAGGATTACGCCGTCTTCCTCGGCGGCCAGTCCACGCAGAAGCCCAAGCAGTACGAGGGCAAGGACGGCCACGCCGCCACCGCCAACGCCGCCATCTCCGCGCGGCTGCCGTACATCATGGCCGTCAGCCGCATGTCGCACTACCTCAAGGTCATCGGCCGCGACAAGATCGGCTCCTTCAAGGAGGCGACCGATCTGGAAGACCTCCTGAACAACTGGATCACCAACTACGTCTGCCTGGACGCCAAGCCCAGCGACGACATCAAGCGCAAGTTTCCGCTGGCCGCGGCCAAGGTCGAGGTCAAGGAAATCCCCGGCAAGCCCGGCTCGTACAACGCCGTGGCGTATCTGCGTCCCTGGCTGCAAATGGAGGAGCTGACCGCCTCCATGCGGCTGGTCGCCAAGATTCCGGAGAAGGCCGGATAAACAGCAGACGCGAAAAGCAGACGCGACCAAAGTAGACGCGGCGTCCCGCCGCGTTCGGAGTGTACGCTTCAGCGTGCGTCCTCGCGTTCGGAGTTCACGCTTCAGCGTGCGTCGCCGTGGCGTTCGGTTGCAAGTCACGCAAAAGCGTGAACGCAAAACATTTGCCTCCGGGCTTGGGATGGGCGATGGATAACCCGGAAACAGAGCACCATAGTGGAGCAACCGCCGTCGGCGACGCCGGTGCCGCTCCGTCGCTGCTCGATCAGGTCATGGCCGCCACCGCGCCGCAGACCTTCGACGAGCAGACGCGCCTCGCGGCATTCCTCGCCGAACGTTCCCCGCAGGCCGCCCTCGCCCTCTGGGTCGAAGGCCGCGTCCCTGCCGCCGGTCCCGCCACCCTCCGCGGCATCAGCCAGCTCCTCTCGCGCGATATCGCCCGCATCGATGCCGCTATCAACCGCCAGCTCAACGCCATCCTGCACCACCCGCGATTTCAAAAGCTGGAATCCACCTGGCGCGGCCTCACCTATCTGCTGGAACATGCCGACCCAGAGCGCAACATCAAGGTCCGCGTGCTCAATGCCACCTGGGCCGAACTGACGCGCGACATGGAACGCGCCGTCGAATTCGACCAGAGCGCCCTGTTCCAGAAGGTCTACTCTGACGAATTCGGCGTCGCCGGCGGCGAACCTTTCGGCATGCTCATCGGCGACTACGAAGTCCGCCACCGCCCCGCCGCCGACCACCCCACCGACGACCTCAGCACCCTCACCGCCATCTCCGGCGTCGCCGCCGCCGCGTTCGCCCCCTTCATCTGCGCCGCCGACCCCGTCCTCCTGGGCGTCGATCACTTCGGCCAGTTGGAGCGCCCGATGGACCTCACCGCCACCTTCGACCAGGTGGAATACACCCGCTGGAAATCCTTCCGCCAGTTGGATGATGCCCGCTTCATCGGCCTGGCCCTGCCGCGCGTGCTCATGCGCCTGCCCCATGGCGAAGACTCCACCCGCACCGACTTTTTCTGCTTTAAGGAGGAGGTTGCCGGCCCTGACCAGCGCAACTACCTGTGGGGCAATGCCGCCTGGGCGCTCGGCGGCGTCGTCCTCCGCGCCTTCGCCGATTTCGGCTGGATGGCCGACATCCGCGGCTTCCGGCGCGGCGAACAGAGCGGCGGCATCGTCTCCGACCTCCCCGTCTGCTCCTTCGCCATGGATGCCGGCGACATCGGAACGCGCTTCAGCACCGAGGTGCTCATCTCCGACCCGCTGGAAAAGGAACTCGGCAATCTCGGCTTCATCCCGCTGTGCCACAGCCAGTACAGCGACGACAGCGTCTTTTATTCCAACGCCTCCGCCAACAAGCCCAAGGTCTACAACGAGGCCCTGGCCACCGTCAACGCCCGCATCAGCGGCATGTTGCAGTACGTCCTCTGCGTCTCGCGCTTCTCGCATTACCTGAAGGTGCAGGCGCGCAGCCGCATCGGCGGTTTCACCGAGCCGCAGGAACTCGAGGACCGCCTCAGCAAGTGGCTCAACGAATACACCGCCGACGACAATAACTCGTCCGCGGAGGTCCGCGCCCGCTTCCCCCTGCGCGAGGCCTCCGTGCAAATCCGCGAGCACCCCGAAAAGCCGGGCACCTTTTTATGCGTCATGCAGTTGTGCCCGCACTATCAAATGGACACCATGTCGGCGGGCATCCGCCTGACCACCGAAATGGCCCCGGCGAATAGCCGCTGACGACGTAAGCACGAAGAACACGGAGAAGACTAAGGACCACGAAGTTGAATCTATAGGAGTTGCAATGACGGCCAAGGAGAAATACCAGCAGGGCGATTTGCAGGGGGCCATCGCCGCATGCGTCGAGGAGGTCAAGGCCAAACCCGGCGACATCGGCGCACGCGCCTTCTTCGCCGAACTCCTCTGCTTTAACGGCCAGCTTGAACGCGCCGACGCCCAGATGGAGGCCATCAGCAAGCTCGATGCCGCGGCCATGACCGGCGTCGCCATGGTGCGCCAGCTCGCCCGCGCGGAGACCGCCCGCCAGCAGTTCTTCGCCATGGGACGCGTGCCGGAATTCCTCACCAAGCCCTCCGCCGCGATGGAAAAACGCCTCCTCGCCTCGGTGGAAATCCGCGAACACCGCTTCCCCCAGGCCGCCGCGCTCCTCGCCGAGGCCGAAGCCGCACGCCCGCAG